>Ga0208767_1000088_pt1 | contig 57579 bp, 65 predicted proteins | sample VirMetDEL_Mar_21_FD_184514 | JGI IMG/M metagenome (GOLD analysis project Ga0208767, IMG submission 184514) | Aqueous microbial communities from the Delaware River and Bay under freshwater to marine salinity gradient to study organic matter... | ecosystem: Environmental > Aquatic > Marine >...
AACCAAAGCTTGACGGCGTACGTTGTTTATTTACAAAAGATGGTGCTTTCTCACGTGCAGGCAATCAATTTATGAATGTAGAGCATATAGAACATGACTTAAAACCAGTATTTAACAGATACCCTAACCTAATACTAGACGGCGAACTATACAACCACGGTCTAAAAGATGACTTCGAAAAAATTATATCGTTAGTTAGAAAGAAAAAACCAACTAAAGATAACAGAATTGAAGCAGCTCAGCAAGTACAATACCATATGTACGACGTAGCTAGCTTTCCAAACGCGACTTACACGTGGCGTATGGGTTTTATTAATAGATTAACTGACTCTAGTATGGTGAGAACTAGCAACTGTCTAGTAGTCACTGAAAGTAAAGTAGCGCTAGATCTTGATGACGCTATGGCTTTTCACAGTAAAAACCTACAACTAGGTTATGAAGGCAGTATGTATAGAACATTAGACGGCTATTACAAAGGTACAAGATCATGGGATCTTATGAAATTTAAAGATTTCCACGATGACGAAGCAGTTATCGTAGGCTATGAAACAGGTAAAGGTAAGCGACAAGGCACGCTCGGTAAGTTCATCATGCAAGATGACGAAGGCATAGAGTTCGGCTGTCCACCGGGCAAAGGATATGACTACAAGGATCTTGCAGGTATGCTCAATAACGTTCATGACTATATAGGTCAACGTGCTACCTTTACTTACTTTCAAAGAACTAAAGCAGGTTCTTACAGACACCCACATTATAAATGTCTACGTAACTACGAATGAATATATTTTATTTACATAAAGACCCAGTTATTGCTGCTAAGGTACAATACAACAAACATGTTGTTAAGATGATCTTAGAATCAGCCCAGATGCTTTGTACAGCGCATCATCATTATGCTGAACAGTATGATTATGACAATAGTTATATACCTTACAAAAAAGCTCATTACAATCATCCATCTACAATATGGACACGTGAAAGTGATGAGCATTACTTCTGGCTGTTTAACCACATGATGGCGTTAGGTAAAGAATATACTAAACGATACGGTAAAACACATTTATCTATTAATAAGTGTTTCTTACCATTATATAGAATACCAAATGGTATACCGAGCAATGGTTTTACACAACCACCTCAATGTATGCCTGACGAATTTAAAGACAAATGTAGTGTTAAAGCTTACTGGAACTACTACATAGGAGAAAAACATACAGTAGCTAATAAAAACGAGAAGATATATGAGAAAGCTGATATGGAAACTATACAACGAAAATATGATTAGCGAAGAAGTAGCTAACTTGTTACTAGATAAACATTACGAATGAGAAGATACAGACACGAATTAATTAGATATCTTAAATATAAAAAGCATGTGTCTGTAGTTGAAACAAGATTAATGCATTTAAGAAATAAATTATGCAAACAAGCAGTATTACACGGTAACATTGATATTGTTACTAGAAAACAGTATTTAAAATATAATAAATATTTATTAAAATTAATACATGGCATCAAGTAAAAGAGATTATATGGAAACATACGACCCTTTATCATCAAGATATTATAATATAATACTTGAAAAGATTAAAGAAGAACAAATGATTTACGAGACATTGTGTGACACAAGGTCTAAAGATAAATAATAATAGGCTAATGTCACAAAGAACTATGAAATACCTAAATGATAACCGCATCATTTACCGAAAGTATTCTGAAGATCAACCCACAAAGGAATATAAATGGGGTTGGTACTATGCTGATGGTACACATGGGTATTATAGTCTGTTTAATAGCCCAGCTAAGATAACTACAGTAAAATCTTTAAAGTGGCATTTATTAACTCTTTGGTGGTTAAATCCTAGTATGGATAAAACTAAGTTTAACGAATTAGCTACAGTAATTATACACAAACCTAACGGTTTTATTACTTTTAATGTATCAAACTTAATGCTAAACACAATAATAAATGATGTTTATATGCAAGATCTTGAAAGACCACCTAAGAATAAATTACGCAAAGTAGTTTTTAAAGACGGAACAGGTTTATCTAAAATAGAAAAACTTAAAATTGTAGGACAATTGGTTGGTAGATCAACTAAAGTTAATGAACCGGTTATATATCAATGTATGTTGGATATAAATAATGTTGGTAAGAAAATAACAATTGAACATATAGCTAAAATATTAAAGTGTTCAAGTAGAACAATACATAGAAATATGAGCACAGAGCTAAAAAAAGAAAAAGATCTTTTAAATATAGAAAATGAAAAAATATAATATCAAAAACTATATAAGATGGAAAGAAGATGTTAAATTAGCCATAGCTAGAATAACAATAAAAGATTATATAGAATACTCAGATAAAGAACTAAAAATTATATTTTTACCTTTAGTTGAGAACGTAGCTAGAAAATTTTCAACAGCGCAAGAAGCCTCAGGTGTAATGTCTATAATGGATCTAGTACAAGAAGGTAGTTTACAACTATGTAAAGCTGTAGGAAAACTAGATAGAGACAAACTAGCGGAATCAGAGGATAAATTAAAATCTTTAAAATCTTTTTTCGCTAAAAGAATAAGAGGTGGTATACGTAGAGAAATAGATAAAAACAGAGCTCAAATGAGAATACCTGAACACAAGCTTAATGAAATACGTAAAGATGGTGGTAAAGACAAAAAAATGGTAGCTATGTTTTTTAATTCAATGTTTTTAAGTATTGATAATAAACCTTATGATGATGATGATGATATGATATACCAAATACCTGACAAGTCAGATCCGTATAACGAAGAAATGTTAAATGCTTATATAATGAGTTTATTAACAAAACATCTCAATTGGAATGAAATGTTTACTCTTGAAAAAAGCTATGGCTTAACAGGTCCTAAATGGTCTGCTAAAGAAATAGCTGAAAAACTAGACATAAAAGGAATATCATCTTATGTTCGTGTTTCAGAGATTAAAAGACAAGCTGTTGACAAGCTTATAGAAAACGTAGATCACTCGCAAGTGGTTGATTTCCTGTAAGTTACCTATGTAAAACAATTAAATAATATGTAATTATAATAGTATGACAATTAACGAAAAATTATCAAAAATCCAAGTTGAGTTTAAATCAAAGAAATCTAGATTTAACTCGTTCGGTAAGTACAATTTCCGTTCTGCCGAAGACATTCTCGAAGCAACAAAACCCTTTTTAAAGGAGCTAAACGTTACTGTTACAGTAGATGAAGAGCTAGTATCATTTGACCCACCAGTTATGCAGGTTACTGCTAAAATATCTGATGGTAAAGATTCAATAAACTCTAAAGCTGTAGTTGGTGTAGACTTAGATCAAAAAGGTATGCAAATGCCACAGAGATACGGCGCTGCAAGTTCATACGGTAAAAAGTATGCACTTGGTAATCTGTTCTTGATTGATGACACTCAAGATTCAGACGCAACGAACACACACGGCAAAGCAACTGCCGCTAAACAAACAATGACTAAAGAGTCTTTAGCTAAAGCAAAAGAGTATATTGCAAAAGGCGGTAGCTTAAATGCTATTAAAGCTAAATATGTAGTCACAAAAAAGCATGAAGAAATGCTAACACTATGAAGAAAGAAAAGATAATAGAAATGCTAAGAGAAGATAAGCATTACTACGGTGACTTTGGTAAACAGTATTTAAGTAATTCAGATATATCTACATTACTTAAAAATCCATTAGCTTTAAAAGAACCTAGTAAGTCAAATGCTCACTTCTTAGTAGGAGGCTATTTTCACACTGCTATATTAGAACCAGATAAACTTAAGAATTTTAAGATTATTGATTCTAGTAGCAGAAACACTAAGGTCTATAAAGAAATGTCCGGTGGTGAAATGTGCTTGCTACAGCATGAGGTTGACTTAGTTGACAATCTAATTTCTACAATGCTAAACAATAAAGTTTGCAGAGACCTCATCGCAGAAGAAAAAGGCGAATATGAAGTACCTGCAATAACTGAGTTGTTCGGTCAAATGTGGAAAGGTAAAGCAGACGTTGTTAATCACAACGAAAAATTAATAATAGATCTTAAAACAACTTCTGATCTTGATAACTTTAAATGGAACGCTAAAAAATATAATTATGATTCTCAAGCTTACATTTATAGAAAACTATTTGGTTATGAATTTATATTTATAGCAATAGATAAAAAATCAGGTCAAATAGGTTTGTTCGACTGTTCTGATAAATTTTATAATTCAGGTATGGAAAAAGTTGAGAAAGCATCAGAAGCTTACGATCTATTTTATAACACAGAGGGATTTGACCCTCACCAATATTTTATAAACCAAACCCTATAATATGGCAGGAATAATTAAAGCGAGCATTAACTTAAATGCAATAGACAAATCAAAAATAATAGAAGGTAAGAAAGGAAAGTATTTGCCCATTACAATTACGGTGAATGACGAACCTGACCAATTTGGAAACCAAGGTCCAGTAACAATGGATCAAACCAAAGAAGAAAGAGAAGCTAAAACACCTAAACAATATCTAGGTAATGTTAAGGTTGTTTGGACTAACGGAACTTTCCCTGATAAAATACCATACGAGCAAAACGGTCAAGCTCCACAACAAACTAAACAACCAGCAAAAGTAGAAGACGATCTACCATTTTAATTAAATCAAATGCAAGTCGAACAAACAGAGATCAATGGTTTTCAAATTGAAAACTTTAATCAGCACGGCTTAGAAGCAGGTAAAACGCAGGGGATTTGTCCCCTGTGTTCGTCTTCTAGGAAACCTGAGAATAAGAAAGCTAAATGTGCTTCTTATGATTGGGAGCGTGGTCTCGGTACTTGCCATAACTGTGATAGCAGTTTTCAACTACACACATACAAACGTAAAGGTAAAGCTGAACGTGAATATGTTATGCCTGAAGTTAAAAAGGTTGATCTTGTAGTTGATAAAACGTTAGAATGGTTTAAGACTAGAGGAATATCTAAGGATACACTAGATGAATTAAAAGTTAGTGTTGGTAAAGAATATATGCCTCAGACCGGCAAAGCCGAGAATACTATACAGTTTAATTATTATGTAGGTGGACAACTTACTAACGTTAAATACAGAGATGGTAGAAAAAACTTTAAGCTTTATAAAGGAGCTGAAAAAGTATTTTATAACATAGACAATATTGTAGGTCATGATACCTGTGTGATAGTTGAAGGTGAAATGGATGTTTTAGCTTTACACGAAGCAGGTGTACCAAATGCAATATCAGTTCCAAATGGAGCTACACTTAACACGAACAATCTAGACTATTTAGACAACTGTATTGATTATTTTGATGATAAGTCTAAAATAATTATTGCAGTTGATTCAGATGCACCGGGACAAGCCCTACAGACTGAATTGATACGTAGACTTGGAGCTGAGACTTGTTATATAACTACGTTTGATGATTGCAAAGATGCTAATGAGTATTTAGTTAAGCACTCTAGTAAGGAGCTATTGTCACGTATTACAAATGCAAAACCTGTACCGTTAGAAAACGTTACTACATTTAGAGATATAGAAGATGAAATTACAGACTTTGTTAGAAATGGTTTTAAGCGTGGTCACACTATTGGCCTTGATAACTTTGATAGTATTTTTAGCACATATACTAAACAGTTTATCACAGTTACAGGAATCCCTAGCTCTGGTAAGTCAGATTTTGTAGATCAAATGGTTGTAGGTTATAATAAAGAGTATGAATGGAAGACAGCGTTTGCTTCACCTGAAAATGCTCCTACATATTTACATGCACACAAGTTAATGCGTAAAGTATGGGGTGATATGCCTGACAAAGGAGATATTGGTGGAGATAAATGGAATCAAGTAGCTGAACATGTTAATGATAACTTTTTCTTTATTGATATGGAACGTTACACTCTTGAGTCTGTATTACGTAAAGGAGCTGAGCTCGTGAAACGTAAAGGTATTAAATGTCTAGTTATTGATCCATTTAATAAAGTTAGAGATGTTGACTGTACAACAGAGGACGTTAACCGTTACACGATGGAATATCTAACTAAGATTGAAACCTTTGCTAAGAAATATGATGTGCTAGTATTTATAGTAGCTCATCCAACTAAAATGTATAAAACACAAGATGGTAAAATTGAAGAACCGACTATGTATAATATTAAAGGTGGCGGCGAATGGTACGATGCTAGCTATCATGGTCTTCTTGTACATCGTGATTATGAGCTTAAGACAACTAAAGTTAAAGTTCTTAAATGTAAATTTCAGAACCTTGGCGAAAACGGTGCTGAAGCACATTTTACGTGGGAGCCACGCTCAGGATGCTTCATACCGGAAATAAAACCAGAACTAGAAGAAAAAATGCCATGGGAATAAAATATATAATAGCAGCGTTATTGTTTACAAGTTGTAATGTAAGTTCTAAAGTATTAGAAAAATACAACAATGATAACTTCAATTACGTAGGCAGAACAGTAACATATGAAGATGAAGTTGTAGCTAAATTAAAAGCTATTGAATTATCATACGACGGAGGTGAATTAATATATGAAGCCACGTTTGAATTAACAAACAGCAAATACAACCCTTATGCTATCAACGTTATTAAAATAGCTAGAATGCATCCCAAAATGAAAGACTGGGATATAGAGGTTGAACTTAAGTATTAATGACACCTAAAAAGGTTGATTGGAAACCACCTTTATGGGATAAATCAAACACTGAAGCATACCAATGGTGTATAAAACATGGTATCAAAATATACTCCGTGCCTTGCGGTAAAGGTTTTAGCAACAAGACTTGTTGGATAGAGGTAAATGTAAACGGAAGAAAACAATTAAGTCCAGGAACTTATGGTCCAACAGAATTATGGCCTAAAGTTATGGAACTATATAAATTTTATTATGATAAAAACATTCGCAAATAAATTTAGAAATGCAGACGATGCTTTTTCATATTGGTATCAATGCATAGAACACTATGGTACTGAATTTGCAGGTACAAAAGCTTTATTTAATATAGGTTTTGAAATGGAAAAGCCAGACCAAATAGATATCAAACAGTCATGGCGTAACTGGAAAAAAGACTATGCGTCAGCAGAGTTTCAATGGTATTTAACAGGTGATCCTAACATTAGCAAGTTAGGAGATATATACGGTAAAGTACCTAAGATATGGACTAAGATGGCTAATGAGCTTGGTCAAGTTAATTCTAATTATGGGGCACAATGGGAAAGACGTGGTCAATTAGACAAAGTTATTAAAATGCTAAGACGTAACCCAGACACTAGACAAGCTACGATATCTATATATGATGGCAAAGAAATGGATCAATATAAATATGATACACCTTGTACCTACGCAATACAGTTCACAGTTGTAAACGACAAACTTAATATGTGTGTGACGATGCGATCTAATGATCTCTGGTACGGTTTTTGTAATGATCAGTATTGTTTTGCAAGACTGCAGCAAATGGTTGCAGAGGAAACAGATTACGAACTAGGATCTTATTTTCATTTTGCACATAATTTACATTTGTATGAAAAAGATTTAGGAAAGTTCTTACCGCAAAAGCCTGATAATCTGCTACAAAGAAAACACGACATATATGGATAAAGAAATAACATATTATTTATACCACATCCCGGGTAAAAAGATTGGTGTAACACGTAATCTTATAGACAGAGTTACAACACAACAGGGATATACCCTAGACGAAATAGAAGTTCTAGATCAAAGCACAGATATCGATTATATATCAAGCCGCGAGTTAGAACTTCAAAAGTCTTACGGCTATCGAGTCGACCTTAAACCTTATAAACAATTATTTAAAATGAAAATTAACGCAACCGAACAAACCAGCACATTTCCTGTACCTTTAAACAAATTAAAAGGTAGGTTAATGGATTCAATAGGATTAACATGGGAAACAATCCATGGTAAATTTGAAGTAACTAAAGAAACAATAGAATGGATAATACAAAATGCATCCGTGTCTATGTTTAACAAAAATAGATCATACATATATAACAAAGCTTTCTATGAAAAATTTCTTAACGAAGCTAAGTCAGAAGCTAAGTTATTTTACGAACAGCTTACGAACAGATCAAACTCTACTAATGGTGTTTCATATGTTCAAACAGATAACAGGTTTGAATTAATAAGACAATGGGCAAAAGATAGAAACTTATATGATAAAGGCGATACAAAAACACAGTTTGCTAAACTAATGGAAGAGTCTGGCGAATTAGCTAGAGCTATATTAAAAGATGATAAGACAGAATTTGTAGATGCTATCGGGGATATGGTTGTTGTATTAACAAACCTAGCTCATTTAGGCGGTACTAACATTGAAGACTGTATTGACTCAGCGTACGACGTTATTAGAAAGAGAACTGGTAAAATGGTTAACGGAACATTTGTGAAAAATGACTAAGAAAGAAATAAAATTTAGAGACCCTGTAGTTGAACGCGTTGTTGATAAGTTCGTGGAACGATCAGACGTAGGGTTTGAAAAATATAAAAAAACACTAGACACTGAACGTAAGACTGGTGTTAAAGACTTAGCTGGATATCTTAATGATGTACAGGAAGAGTTAATGGATGCGATATTGTATATTCAAGCAGCACGTGAAGAGCTGTCTGAAGCTAAAGACAAAGTCTACGGCGAAAGTATTAACGGTTTACCATATTATGTCTCGGATATTGCGTCGTAAAAAACGCGGTCCAGTTAGAGCCAAAAAGAAAGTTGTAGATGGTATAGAGTTTAAGTCAGGACTTGAAGCATATATGTATAAAGCTTTAAAAGAAGCAGGTATACAGGCTGAGTATGAAGGGGTAAAGTATGAACTTACCCCTTCATTTGACTTTAATAACAATAGTTATGAGCGACAAGGAAATGGAAAAGGCGAGTATAAAAATCGCGGAGGCAAAAAAATACTTAAAATCTCTTATACACCTGATTTTACAGGAAGGGGATTTATCATTGAGTGTAAAGGAAGGGCAAACGAATCTTTTCCTATACGTTGGAAACTATTTAAGAAATATGTCAGCGAACGACTTCATAGCGTTACTCTATATAAACCACAAAATCAAAAAGAATGCGACGAAACCGTGAACTTAATTCTTGGGAAAAAAAAGACTTAGCTAGAAGAAAATACGCTGAAAGAAAATTACAAAAATTTATAAACTGGAGCATGGAAAGCAAAGGTTATTTAAAATATGAAGAACTTATTGAATATGAAAGAAGATACTTTAATACAAATGAAAAACAAAATAGAAGCACAATCAAGAGTGCTTCAACAGATAATAAATGAAATATCATACTTAAGAGAATTAAGTGTAGGAACCTTTGAAACAGTTAAACTTCTACCTGGTTATGATGAGGCTATTGAAAAACTTAAATCCAATATAATTGAAAAAAGCAAAGAAGAAAAAAAATTAGAAGTTAACGATTAATAATTATATATGGAGATATCAAATAAAATATTGTCCGACATAACAGTTTACATGAAATATGCAAAATATATTCCTGAACTAAACCGTAGGGAGACGTGGGATGAGTTAGTAACGCGTAATATGAACATGCATATTAAAAAGTATCCTGACTTAATAGATGAAATTAAAACAACGTACAAATTAGTATATGAAAAAAAGATTTTACCGTCTATGCGCTCACTTCAATTCGGAGGTAAACCGATTGAAATATCACCTAATCGTGTCTATAATTGCGCTTATCTACCTATTGATCATATTGAATCGTTTAATGAGGTAATGTTTCTATTACTAGGTGGTACTGGTGTAGGTTATTCTGTTCAAGATCACCATGTTAAAAAATTAGACCCGGTTAACAAGCCTTATAGTAAAAGAACTAGAAGATTTTTAATAGGAGATTCAATTGAAGGTTGGGCTGATGCTATTAAAGTACTAATGAAATCATATCTTGGTGACAAAAGAAGTTCACGTGTAGAGTTTGACTACTCTGATATACGCCCTAAGGGTGCAATGTTAGTAACGTCTGGTGGTAAAGCACCTGGACCTCAACCACTTAAAGAATGTATAGTAAAGATAACAGGAGTCTTAGACTCAAAGGAGGATGGCGATACGCTCTCCACTATAGAAGTACACGATATAGTTTGCCATATTGCAGACGCCGTATTAGCTGGTGGAATACGTCGAGCAGCTTTGATAAGTCTGTTCTCAGCGGACGACGAGGAGATGATCTCTTGCAAGTCTGGAAATTGGTGGGAAACAAATCCACAAAGAGGAAGAGCTAATAACTCTGCTGTTCTTATGAGACATAAAATTACTAAAGAGTTTTTTATGGATCTATGGAAACGCGTTGAACTATCAGGTGCAGGTGAACCTGGAATATATTTTAATAATGATAAAGACTGGGGTACAAACCCTTGTTGTGAAATAGCTTTACGACCATATCAGTTTTGTAACTTATGTGAAGTAAACGCTAGTGATATTGAATCACAAGAAGATTTAAATAACAGAGTGAAAGCAGCTGCGTTTATAGGAACGTTACAAGCTGGATATACGGACTTTCACTATTTAAGAGACGTATGGAAAGAAACAACAGAAAAAGACGCGTTAATCGGAGTATCGATGACGGGGATAGGATCTGGCACGGTGTTAGGATACGACATGAAGAAAGCCGCTCAATTAGTAAAACGAGAAAACGCAAGAGTCGCGAAAGCGATTGGAATTAATTCTGCAGCACGATGCACAACAGTGAAGCCTGCAGGGACAACATCTCTGGCATTGGGAACATCATCCGGTATTCACGCATGGCATAATGATTATTACGTTCGTAGAATCAGGGTTGGTAAAAACGAAAGTATATACAAATACTTAGTTGAAAATCATCCATTATTAGTAGAAGATGAGTTTTTTAGACCTCATGATACCGCTGTGATTAGTATACCGCAGAAAGCTCCTGAAGGATCTATACTTAGAACTGAATCTCCATTTCAATTACTTGAACGTATAAAAAAGGTAGCTACTGAATGGGTGGCACCTGGCCATAGAAAAGGCAGTAACACTCATAATGTGTCTGCCACGGTTAGTTTAAAAGCTGAAGAGTGGGAAACAGCTGGTGAATGGATGTGGGATAACAGAAAATACTACAATGGTTTGTCTGTACTACCGTTTGACGGTGGAACTTATACTCAAGCTCCTTTCGAGGATATTGATGAAGGAACTTACATAAATAAGTTGCAACATTTAACTGATATAAATCTAGAAAATGTACTCGAATCCGAAGACAACACTGATCTTTCTGGTGAGCTTGCTTGTGCTGGTGGTGCTTGTGAAATCACTTAGTAGCTGCAGCAGTGAAAAAATAATAATAAAACAAGGAATATGCAAAAAAGAAATAAAAAACTGTGCTTAATATTTCTTATTTATATATTGATTAGCTGTTCTAAAATAACAGACAAATACAAAACTTTTACTATAAAAGAGGGTAAACACAGGTCGACAAGTGCCTTAAATTATAGTAAAGACACAGTGTTCGGTTGGAACATTGAATTTGATTCAAGCGCTATCTACAAAACTGTGGATAGCCTTAATCAATATGATATAAATAAATTAATAGGTTGGAGTGACTGTGGTACTAGCCACATGGATAACTCTATAAGATTTGGATGGAGATGGTTAAACGACAGTTTAGAAATACACTGGTTTAAACATGAATATGGAAAATTTAGTTTTGATCTTATAAAAAGAGTTAGTATATGTGAAGAACACTACTATGAGTTAACTATATCAACTTGGGATTACAAAATGGGAGTAGACGGAACATATGTACATGTGCCTAGGAATTGTGTACAAAATAAAAGAAAATATATGCTATATCCTTATTTTGGAGGAAATGAAACAGCTCCTCATGATATAAGAATTAAAATCAAAAATTAATGGACTTTATTAAATGGCTTTTTACAGATCATTACTTCAACAATAAACAAGGTATTATAAAATTTTTAGGAACTATAATGTTTATATGTTTTGGAATTTATGTACCTGGACCAGTACTAGAAGAATACTATAGTGGTTGGATGCCTATTTGGCCAGTATTAGGTTGCTTTATAGCAATATATGGAGGTTTAATAGGAATAATATATCAACCATATGGAATTTATAAACGTTTAAAATAAATAATATGTGTGAATTATGCGGAGGTCTTTGCGGAGGCTGTTAAAAAATAAAAGGGGAGGTCATTACGACTTCCCCTTTTTGGTTACAGGAACTTTGGGTATGGTGCCCATTATTTTTTGTTCCTTCTTTTAAGTTTAGATTCCTTATTGTTTTGACAAAATTCTCTTGCAGCTTCTCTACTAGCAAATCCCCATTTTTTAAGTGCCATTGCATAGTTGCTTGGCTCACCATTGTCTTTAGTCATACCACCTTTCATACCTGCAAATCTACAAGCAAATGATATTCTAGCTTTATCTTTACCACTGGTATGTCTTTTACCTAAAGTATTACCTGTTTCTTTTTTATGCTTAGCTCTCATTTTTCTGTTACGAGCTTCATATCTTGCGTTTACACTTTTTTCAGCCATTATTTTTTTCTCTTTTTAGGTCTACAACTTCCCTTTGCTCCAGGTTTAGTACCAGGTACTCTTTCATATCCTAATCCGTAAGGACCACCTGTTTTCCAACAAGTGTTTTTTCTTCCTGTTTTTTTTCTTGCCATTATTTCTGTAATTCTAGTATTTTTCTAACTCTATCACCTTCGTACTTTAAGGCTTTTATTTCTTTCTCAGATAAACCAAGAGACTTAAGTGAGTCTTTTTGTTCAGCTGCAGGTAATTCATATAATTCTAATTCTTGTTTATTTCTTTTTTCTACAGGTACTCTATTGTTTTTAAAACTAGTGTTTTCTGTAAAATTAACCTTTTTAGGTTTAGTTTGTTTTGGCATAGCTTGTTTAGGCTTAGCTTCAGTTTTTGGTTTAGGCTTTTCTTCTGCTTTTTCAACTTCTACTTTTTCATCCTCAACAACTATTGGTTCTGTTATTTCTTCTTCTTCTTTTTGTATACTTTTTTCAGTTGGTATTTTAGAAGTATATTTATTGCCAGAAGATTTTTCAGCTTTTAATATAGCTTCAACTCTATCGCCCTGTTTTTTCATACCATCTATCTCATCTTGCGAATATCCATGCTGTCTTAAGATATCTTCTTGCTCCGCTTTATTATATAAACTAGGGTTTTCTAAAGCTTTGTAGTAATGTTTTTCATCACTTTCTACATCTTTTCTTTGATCTTGTTGTGATTTAGATTCTAATTGCCACTCAGACCAACCCATTAATAAAGCTACTCTTTTCCAATTTTCTTGATCTTGAGCTAAAGCATCTTTAACATTTATCATTTTTTGCAGTAATCTATCTAAAGGTATATTTGTTACTGAAGCTGTTAACAAAGCACCTGACATGTATAAAGGATTATCAACACTAAAATAATCTTTCATTTTAGGACTATCTTCGTTGTACTCATATGTGTTCATGCCTCTAACAAACTTAGATACTTTAACATCTACAGGAGGAGCTATGTTTAAGGCTTCAAAAACTGCTTTATAATACTCAGGTCTTGGTTTTTGAGTTCTATCATATATATCTAAACCAACATCTTTTATCGCTGCAACTATTGATCCACCAACACCCATACCTCTAAGTAAACTAGTTAACATACCGTCTAAAGTATTTAATGTTTTTTCATCTAGTTCATCTTCATCACCATTTCCTATAGCAGCAAAAACAGCTTGTTGAAGAGCGTTAAACATGATATTTTGTAAAGCTCCATAATAAGCTATTCTTGAGATATTACTTTTCCAATCACCTCTACCGTTAGCTAAGTCAGATATTGCTTTACCTATTATTCTATTGTACTGCATAGGTGTATTAGCAAATGCAAGTATAGTTCTACCTAAACCACCAGCTTGTTGAGAACTAACTTCCATGGCATCAGAAGACTGTTGAGCTTCTCTTGACAATGCTGTCCATTCTTCGTAGGCTTGAGCAGAAGCTTCATCTTCACTCATACCTTTTTTAGTTAAATCTTTTATTCTATTTCTATAAAAAGTAGCACCACCTGAAGCAATAGCGAAACTATCAGCAACTTGAGTTATACTAAATCCTTTTCTTAAAAGTAAATTTAAAAAAGCTTTAGGTTTATTACTTTGATTATGTGTTGCATCGAATATTTCAGATTCTGATATATTTATTTTATTACCTCCTCTTCTATCAACTAAGAAATCAGAGTTAAATAAGTTCATAAAATCTTTCCAATACTGAGGTTGGTTAGCAAACGCCGCCGCTGCTTTAGCTGGATTATTGAAACTCCAATTTATATAGTTAGCTGCAGACAGTGTTTGTAGTATACCCGATCTCATGTTAAAGAACATAACCGCACCAACAGAATTATTTAACCAGTCGTAAAATTTATTTTCTTGTGAACTATTACCTATTCTTCTGTTTCTACCAGACTTCATTCTTCTAAGCATGTCCTCAAAAGATTTTCTATATTTAGTTCCATATTGATACTCAATAGCATTCATTAATTTACTATCATATCTAGACCCATTGTCTTTACCAAATATAGTTTCTATATTTTGATTCCATTCACTAAGTAACCTTGCTCTAGTTATTCTACTAACTCCCTGCATTAAGTCTCCCATCATTGAACCAGCTCCCCATTCTAAACCTGGATAATAATAACCATCTCCTTTAGTTATATTAACTAACTGATCTGCCATTCTTTTTACAGCAGGATTATTACGAGCCATAGATCTTATTTTTTCCATGGTAGTTTTAGGAACTCCATCTGCTTGAATACCTTGATTATCCCAAGCTAATATTCTAATAGCATCTTCATATGTGTAACCACCAAGCCCAGGCGCTTGTGCGTTTAGTTTAGGTATTGCTTTTCCTTTACCTACAAAATTATCTAATGTAGCATTAAAGTCTGCGAGTAAAGAATTCTTAAAAGCAGCTAGATCATTAAGAGCTCTAGTATATGGTTTAACTAAGTTATCTTTTAAAAACTCAAAATCTTCATTACCTTCTTGACCTTTACCTAAAAACTTATATAATAAACCAGTGAAGTTTTGGGTAGATGAAGGCGCCATTGGATTTTCAAACCTTTTACGACCTTTAATTTGTGCTTTTATATTAGATATATCTTTAATAGTTTCAGGATCTTTCTTAGCTTTTTTAGCTACCATTTCAAATAACCTATTAGCTATTTTTTCACCATCTAAAGCAAATCTCTCTTTAGCTTGTTGAGTTTTAGATTTAACATCTATTATGTCTAACACATCGCTAACAGCTTCTACATTTGGTAAGTGATCATCAGCAAAATAAAAGTCGTTATAATCTTCGTCTATATATTTACCTATAAACCACTCGGCTTTTGCTTGAGGCGAACTATTACCTAATCCTGTTATATTTTCTAAAGGTATATCTACACCTTGAGATTTTAACCACTCGTGAATTGCTTTTGCTGATTCTGGAGCTCTAGCTGTAAGTATGAATATATCTCTTTTACCTTTTGCATTTTTCATTTGTTTAAGTAAGTCAAACAATGGGCCTTGCTTTCCTTCAACAACTCTGTTAAAATCACTAAAATCAAACTCTCCACCTTGCTCTCTTATTTTATCTCCGTCTTTTGCAAACTCTTCAGCAGTTAATTCACCTTTAGTACCATCTGGCATTGTGTAAAACACCTTACTATTAGTGTTAGCTATAGTATCATCAAAATCAAATACTCTAGCCTTTTTAGGTTTTGTCTTTCTTTTATTTCTTGCCTTTTGAGTTAATGCGTCTAAGCTTTTCATCTTACTTAAAACTTCTGGACCTGTTAAATCACCTTCTAATACAACAGGTGCGTTGGTATTCTCTAAGGCTAATCTATCTTTGCTTTTTGGTTTTTGAGTATCTTCAATTGATTTTATTACATCTTCATTTTGATCAACTACTTCTTGTATAGTTTCTGCAGATACAGTAGCTTCAGCAGGATCAAAAGTTTCTGTTGGATTAGTTATACTAACTCTATCCTCTGTTTCACCCATCGACTCATACCTAATATTTTGAGCAGTACTAGTAGAACCTAATAAAGAATCTGTCATTTCAGCACGTACTTTAGGAACATGTGATTGGCTATAGTTAGTAAGTCTTAAAGCTATTTTGTTTTTTAAAGATTCTATTATTCCTTCTTTTTCTAAATTTGTTTGAGCTTTTCTTAATTTATCAGCTGCTTCCAAAACATCTATAGCCATGTCAGCCATTAAGTTTGAAGCAACATCAATGTGTTCACCCTTGTATTTGAGTAAATCTGCTATCTTAGCTTCTATTTTAGCTTTTTTATTTACACGAGTGTTTTTATGAAATTCTTCAGCAAATTCTTTAGCCTCATCGTAAGAAGCGTGGTTAAAATTAATAACCCAGTCATTATCTTTTTTCTGTGCATCGCTAAGAGAGTTTGAAGTCTCTCCAGTTGATAAATTTACAAAAGCAGCTTGAGATTTGTCATTAACCTCTATATCATTAACTCTAGATAAAGCTCGTAAAGACTTTGTATTATTAGTCATAGATTCTAACCAACGTAGAAAACCTTTGATGTTTTTACTATCAGAAGCTATACTTTCCGCGGCTTTAGTCATTAGATATTCTATAGCTTTAGTATTAACTTCGTTTGCTTTTTGTATTTTATCTAATATACTACCTGACTTTACAGTGCCATCCTCGTTTAAACCTAATTGCTCTAGTTTTTCCTCTTTAGATATATCTTTATCTAATATCGTTTCAGCTCTACCTAGAACACCGTAACCAGCATTCATAAGTTCTATATCTTCAGGGTTGAAATCAAGTTCTTCTTGGTTTTTTAACTTGTTTATAACTTTGTTTACTTCATCTAATTGACTTTTAAATGGACCAAACCCACCACCTCTTTTCTTACCGCCATCTAAGTAATTGTATATGTAACTAAAAAAGTTTGCTCCTTTTAAGCTTTCAACTAACTTGCCAGGTAATTTAGAAATAAAATCCATTTGAAACTTATGCATCTCTTTCATAGATGTTTCAGTTCCCTTACCTTTAGACATTGTTTTGTTCTCAAAAATATCGTTTGCTTCGTTTTTATAGTCTTGTGGCAAATTAGAATCGTCAATTTTACTTTTAAGTCTTTTCTTATAACCACTAACAGCGTCTCTAAATAAAGCTTTCAAAGGTTCTATAACATCATCAAACATTTCAAGCATTTCTTCACTAAAGTTTTTACTTAACTTAGTTTCTAAAACATCTATCTTATCACCATCTTTACCAGCTTCTCTAACTGCATCAGCAAAAGTTTGATATAGTTTTCGTTGTATTTTTTCAGCAACACCATCTAAAGCAAATCTACTATCAGGATTTTTATCTATAACCTCAGCTACTTCATTTATAGTAACTCTAGCTTGATTAAGTAGTTCGTTTCTTTCATTATACATTTCCATAACTTCAGGATCAGATAAGACTTCCATAGTAGCGTCTTTACCTAATTCTTTAGCTAATAATGAAACTAAACCGTTTTTCTTGCTATAAGTAGTTCCTTTTTCTGGATTTGTAAAAGATTCAATAAACTTCTTTTTATTGTAAGGTTGTTTTTCATAAAGAAAATAACCAGCTGTTCTAGCTGTCGCAGCTTCTTTTTTATCTATTAAACCTTCAGAAACTAGTTTGTCAAATTCTGTAGTACTTAACCTTCTACCTGGTTTATTAAACTCAGGGTATGATTTATTAAATGCTGATTGAGATATCGCTTCATAAACCTCTTCACCGTAAGTTTCTAAAAATGGTTCTACACCACCCATTTCATCTATTAGTAATCTAACAGATTGTTCACTTTGGGTTGCATAAGACTTTTCTAAAGCTTTTTTAAGTTTATTTGTTTTTACTTCTGGTAACACACCTTTGAAAGTATTTACAACACCTTCTTTTACTTTTTCAAATATATCGCTACCTTCTAATATACCCATTGCTTTTCGCATGTTTATTTTAGCTGCTTTTTTAGGCTCTACTTTTTCTAAACTTTCTTCAAGATTGCTATCTGTTACAAAAAGACTTGGTCCTTCTTCAGTATCTCTTTGTTCTCTAATATCTTTTTGAATAAGTGGATCAACAACTTGTTGCCATCTAAGAATTAAATCGTTCTTAACTTTTAATCCAAACGGCATATCTTTAAACTTCTTTTTACGTTTAAAAAATGCGTTATATATATTAGGATATTCAGTACTTCTTAAAGCTTCTTCTATTTCTGATCTAGGTATAGAGTAAGATAACTTCTCTCCATCTTTTGTCTCAACGGTACCTGTATATTCATTTCCAGTCATCTTAGAATTAACTACAAATTGAACTATAGCTTCCTTGTTGTTAGCATCTAATCTATTTTCAGCTCTCTGTTTAGCACCTGGACCACTATTAGGATCTTCTATAGTTGCAACGTCTTCAGCATTTTGTATACCTTTATTTAATTCTTTTATTCTTTCTTGAAGTCTAGATATTTTGTCTTTGTTTTTATCTTTATCCTTTATAAGATCTTTTATTTGACTTATTATCTTTTTCTTTTCAGCTTCATTATCTATTAAAGCAAACCTATCTGCATCAACTTCTTCACCTTGACCAATTGGCTCTAAAATACTTTTTGGTTGTTTTCTTTTAGTTTTCTTAGTAACTGGTGGTGGAGTAGGTTTTTTAGGTATTGTTTTCTTAATCTCTTCTTTAGCAAGTTCCGCATCTTCACTCATTAAATCTAAAAGCTTTAAGAAATCAACATCTGACGCTTCTTGAGATTCTAATATACCATCTGAGTTTACACTTAATTCAGTAGAAACAATGTCTTTTAACTTGTCTAAATCAATAGATTCAAGTTTTCCTTCTCTCATGAAATCTCTAGCATTAGCTATAATTTCATCAGCTTGCATTTGCTTGTTCTCTGGATCAAGTTTTATATAAGCATTTATTAAATTCTTAAATTCTTGTTCAGACTCTGGACTATCAAACTTTAAAGCACCAGTTTCAAGATCTTTAGCTATTTGTTCTGCTATTTTCAATGTAATGTCATCTCCAAACTCTTCTTCTAGTACATCCACAAAGTAATGATCTAATTCATGATTAAACTTCGGAAGTGTTTTATTAGCTCTATTAAGTAAGTAAGCTTCTCTAGAGAATATAAATACTTTATCTTTTTTAATATACTTAGCTTGTTGAGTTATTCCGTCTGATTTTAAAGTAGTTCCGATAGATTCAGCATAAGCTTCAGCCTCTTCGTTTGTATCGAATATTTTTACATCTACATCTTTATCTTTTGCATTTTCTATTTTATTCAAAAATTCATTTTGACTTTCAGTAAATTGTTGAGATTTATCACTAGTAAATTCTTGTTTAACATCTCCTTCTTCAGTTGTTGTAGCTTCAAACAATTGAGCTAATTGATCTTCAATTTCTTTTATTCTTTGCTCTGTTTCTAGTTTTATATTATAAGGCAACTCACCTTTTAATTTTTCTTTTAAATCATATAACTCACTTTCTAACATTACTTGCTGAGCAGCTACATCATCGCTTAGTGTTATATCTACTTTTTGAAGTATGTCATGAGTTTTTAACAAAGAAGCTTTTTGCTCATTAAACTTTATCTCTGCTTCTTCAATTTTCTTTTTCTTTACACTTTCGTCTACAGCGCTGTTTGTTATTTTGTCTATTGTTTGCGTTCTTAAAACTTCTAATTGTTTCATGTAGACATCAACAACTTCTTTGCTTTTTAATGTAGACCATTCTGCAACGTGGTTTTCTAGCCATTTCTGTCTATTTCTAACTGATTTAACATTTGATATCACGTTTACAGAAACCATACCTTTGTTAACAATACCCATACCCAAAAAAGAAACTTTAGCGGTTTCAATAAGTCTATTGTTATATTCCTCACTACCAAAATCAGGACTGTTAAATAAAGTATCTTCCCAACCTTTTTCTATTAATTTATTATCTTGAGATTTTTCGATGAGCATATTAACCATTTCCTGAATGGTCTCATCAGCTACATTAAAAGCTAAACCATTTACATATGTTATAGCTCCTGCTTTTACTAATTGATCAATTTCGTTTTTTACAAATTGTTTTAAACCTATACCTTTAATTTCATTTTTAGCAGCTCTACCAGTTATATAAGTAGCGAGTCTACTCATAGCTCGTGAGTTGCCTAAAGCTTCTATACCTATTTTATCCAAGTAAGCTTCTATACCTGGTTTAAAAAGCTCTATAATACTTCTGTCCATAGGAGATAGATTAACTTTCTTACCTGTTTTAGCTTCTAATTCCTTTATACTTTCATCTAAAGAAACCACAGAGTCAACGTGTAATCTAGTTAAAATACTTATAGGAGTATTTTCTACAGCACTTAAAGTTATAGCTTGTCTTTTGTTTATTTTACCAGCTTTATATGCGTCCATTATCTGCGCATTCTTTCTACCTAGCCATTTTAGTCTAGATGGATTATCAACCCAGTTAACTAATCTACCAACTGTGCTAGCTTTACTAGCTCCAGCTGTAGCTACAGTTACTGCTATATCAAAAGCAACATCAGTGACTAAGCCTAAAACTTGATACCCAGTTGTATCCCAATCTTGTAAATCATAACTCTGTGCAAATCCACCAGGTTTTATAGTAAGTTCGTCCTCAATAAATTGATCAACAGCAGCATTCATTGCACTAATGGCATCTTGAGTAAGATCTACCATTTGAGCTTCTAAAGCTGCAAGTTCATCTGCGCCAACACCTTCTAATATAGCTTCAGTAAGCATGTGTTGTAATTTCGTTATTTCTAACCCTATACTCCCTAATCCAGGTAGTATTTTAGCACCATTAGCTAGTATTCTGTTGAATACGAAAGCTACATCTTGAGCCCATGTTTGACCTTTTTCACTTATAGCATCGGTCATGTTTTCCATTTCTTGCTCTGCTGCTTTTTGAGCGCTGTTTAAACTTTGTATTGTTTTGGTTAACATGTTCTTAGAAAAGTCTATCTTATCATTAAGTTTTGACATTTCATCATGAAGACCTATTTGATCAACCTTGTTCTCAACCTGTAACCCGCTCATTGGTAGTTGCCCTCTAGAACCTGAAAAATCACCAAGAAAATTATCTCTTTCTCTAATTATTAAAGGTAAACCGCCATCAGTAGTTGCGTCTTTAGGGTATGTAAAACTAATTTCATTACCTGGTGAAGTTAAAACTGTTTGCTCTATACCAGCCGCATTAGCTGGTGGGTTATTAAAAGAAGTGTTGTCTTTATATATCTGATTACCATCAGCGTCTAAATACTGTACACTATATAAACTTATTGGAGTACTGTTATAAGTAGCTAAAACTTGTTTATACTTATCTTTTATAACATTATTGTTGTCTATCCTATTATTTATTTCTTCACCTAGTTTAACATACTGTCTTCTAGTTTTACTTCCTTTTTCTTTACTTTTTGGATCTTTTTCTAGCTCAGCAAATTGTTGTTTTAATTTTTTAGTTTCAGTCTTATAGCTTTGAAAAGAACTAGCCATTTCATTAAGTACATTATCCATCTGCAACTTAGTATTGCTAGTTTTGTTAATGTTGTCTGATAAACTGTTAGTTGTAGGATCGTTTTGTACTTCCTCTAACAATTGATCGTATCTTTGTTTAAAATAATTAGCTCTATTTAATATATCTTGAAGTTTACCAACAGCTGTATTATTAAAGTCTGCTTTTCCACCCTCTTTGATTCTATCAGCTATTGTTTCTTGATTTTTCTTTAACCAAGGAAAAATGAAAGCAAAACTTTCTGATTTCTGTAAAGCAAGTTCGTATCCATCTTCTGTATCATACTTTTGTAAAGCTCTTAAACCACCATCATCGTCTTCTTTTATACCGTCAGGCATATAACCATACCAATCTGTAAATTGTATAAAATCAGCAGCTTTGCCATCAGTGTTTAAAACATCACCCGTATATAGGTTTTGCCAAACATCTGCGGTTCTAGGAACTCCATCTATATCATATGCAACATCTGCATATAGTCTCTTATCTATTGGATCGTAGAAAAAACCATACGAAGCAAACTCTGATGAATTTATAGACTCAAGTATTTCTCTAACTGTTATCTCACCGTTTTCAAATCTATTTTTCAAATTATCAACGGCTGTGTTGAAAAACTCATAAGCATCCTCTGGTTCCATGTCTTCAAAGTCTGCAATAATTTTTACGTTTGGATCGCTTTTACTAGGAACTAACAGTAAATCTAAGTCTGGTTGAAACAGTTCATCTATATAAGTTTGAGCATTTGCTTCAAATATTAAGTTTAACTCATATGGGGTTGGTGCATACTTCTCGCGCTTTTCATCAGCATTAGCGTCAATAATAAAGCCGTCATCGTAAGGATCTATAGCTGAATCCATTAAAGGTACTGGAGTATATTTAACTTCAATTTCTCCGTATGGAGTTTCTCTAGCTAAAACTAACTGATCTTCTCCACCAATAAAAGTTTCAATTTGACTTTCTTTAAACTTATAATCGTATTCAAAATCTATGTCACCGTCTTTAGTTTGAAACGGTATAGGCATTGAGTAATCTATCTCTGGAATTAATATATCTTGTTTACTGGTTTCAGGGCCTTTCCATTTTATACCTATTAGTTTAAAATCTTCAAAACCAGAACCTTTAACTTCACTTTTTCTTAAGTCTGGATTATAAACACTTCTTTTTTTGTTTTGCATTTTATCCCACTCGCTTGAAACTCTATTAGCTAAGTTTGGATTAACTTCAGCTATTTCGTCCATTGAAGTTATATCAAAATCAGGATCAAAACTGTTTTTAGATAATTCTTTATTCCACTTTTCTCCTTGATAAACTTCATTTAATCTTTTATTAAATTCATCTATAGGTATATAGCTATTTCTACCTCCTGACATCCATAATTCTTTGTCTTCAGGTTTTAATTTATCTAAAGTGTTAAGATTATGCTCCGTAGCCTCGTCCAATGTAAGGGTTTTCGTAGTGTAATCTTCTCCATCACCTTCATAGACTCTTACCTCATCACCCGTTTCGTGCTTCTCATATTGCTCTAATCTTTCGTATTGATCTCTATTTAAATCAAGTTTTACTACTCCCTCTTGATCAACACTTGGATCAAATATATCATCTAAAATATTTCTTAACGCTGGATCATCTATAGTAGAAGTATCTTTTTCTATGTTTATTAAACCATCTTCACTAACATTTTCTTCTGCCCAGTTTTTAATTTCCTCTAATTTTTTATTATCTTTTTGTTCTTTTTTTGCTGGTTGTACATATCTCCATGGATAATCAGAAGACTGAGTGTAAGGATTGTTGTCGTTTATAGTTGAAGAAGTTACGGTTGGCGTAGGTGCTTTTTTAACTTTATTATTAACTTTAGGTACTTTTATTTTATGATCGCTCCAGTTGTAGTTACCATTTTTATCTTTAGTGTTCTTACCTTTACCCTGTACAGTGTACTTAAGTTTTTCTCTACCTTTTAGATCTTCCCATTTTTGATTAGTACCTGGTTTTATTTTGGTCTTTGGAGTTTTTTGCTTTTTATTGTAATTAGGCCCTTTTTGTGCTGTGGACACTTGAGCTTGAGAATATCCACTACCACCTTTACCTTTTAAACTAGCTTTGCTAGATTTTTTAGCTTGCTTTTTCGCTTTTCTCTTTTTTGGATTGCCAGGACCTGTGTTAAAATTAGTACTAGAAAATGTAACCATATTATACGATATTTACTTTTTCAACTGTTTCGTCAAATAAGTTATTAGATGATTTAACTACTTCACCAGCGTTTTCAACACCTTCATCAGAATCACCTTGCTTAACAGCTGATTCTTGTTTGACGTAAGGTAATACGCTTTGGTTATGATAACCATTATTAAAAGACCAACCTAATAAATCTCTTTGAAAATCAATTAATGGTGAGTTTTTCTGAGTGTAGTTTACTTCAGCACCCATGTATGAACCCCATTGTTCTCCACCATTCTCTTGGTAATCCTTTACTAAATCTACATTAGGGAAATACTTTCTGTATTCTGAAAATATAGACACAAGTTTATTTTCTAAAGGTGACCAAGAATCAGGATTTTCATAATCTAAACCATTTAAAACACTTACAGACATTTGTTGAGCTTGAGGCCATAAAGACTGCATACTACTTTTTTGATTTAATATATTAGTATGATCGTAATTAGATATAACTTCTTCTATTTTTTGATTATCTTCTATAGTATACATTACATCTTCTTTATCACTTTTTACAGGTTGTAATGCTAAATCAGCAGTTATTTGTTCTACTAATGGAACATCTCCTACTGAATCCATACTATTATATACTAATTCTTTCGGATCACCTAATAAAGGTATTAATTGATCTGAGTTAATATTTGGATCTAATTGTTGTTGTATAAGTCTTTCTACATATATAGGTTCACTATTCTCTTTGTATATTAAAAGCTCATCATTCTCGTCTAATTCTAAGTTAAAATTAGCATCTTGATTAACATTGAAGTCGCTTATGTAATCTAACCATTGTTTGTTTTCAGCCATTAAACCTACATTTATAGAACCTGGTGATCCTAACGGTTTCACCAAGGCTTCAGACAAAGCACTATTAGCGTCCTTAAATATGGATAAAGCACCTACTATTTTATCAGGCATGTTTAAAAGCTTTTTTTGTCTAGCTGGATCATTATCTACAACAGCTTGATAATAAGCATCTTTCATTCTAGTCGCTACAAAATTAGCGTTTTTACTGTTAGTATTTACAGGAGGCTTTGAAATATTACTTAAAGATCCTAAGTTACCACCGTTGTAACTTTGTAATTTTAAGTAATTAATAGTATCACTAGCATGTTTAAAGTCGTTTTTTAAACCCTTTTCCGCAACACCTGATTGTATTTCTACAGCTTTATTAAAATCCTGTACACTATCAGTATCACGCTTGTTACCGTGTTTGTCACTAGTTGTAGCTTGGTTAGAATAATCTTTCATTTTTTTATTTTAAGGATTGGGTGATATTGCTCCTACGCCAACTAAGTTACCTATAGTACCCATTCCAGCGCTAGCTATATTCCCAAACGCATCGTATTTCATTTGAGTATGAGCTTGTTCTTTTTGTAACTCATTGTCCATTTGAGCTGATAATCTATCTAATTTAGCCATGTCCCTCTCTTCTTGCTGAGCAAATCTCCATTGTTCGCCTTGTGCTACTTGAGTTTGTCTAGCTTGTTCACCTCTTGCTACCGCCATTTGTCTAGTTGACTCTCCTTGAGCAACGGCCATTTGTCTAGATTGTTCGCCTTGTGCTTTTAACTTTTGGTTATTAGCCTCTTGTTGTTCTATACTAGCAGATATACCTTTTTTACTTTCTAGAGCCATACGAGCTAATGCTGTAGCACCTCCAGAACCTCTACCGGTCCTTAACATAGTGTCTAAGGTGTTAGCTAAAGCTTGATCAGCTTGTTCTGCTTGAAACTCAGCGGCTTGAGTAGCTACTCCTAAGTTAGCATAAGGATTATCCATTTTAGCATATGGATTTGTTAGATCTTTAAAAGGATTAGTTGCGCTAGCGTATGGGTTGGTTATAGCCTGCATAGCGTTTTCTTTATCAGTTATAGCACCTTCTATTTCCCCTGCTTTTATTCTCGCTTTTTTAGCTTTATTATTATTAGAAATAGCACTAGCTGTGTTGGCTCCAACCGCTATCGCGCCTCCTACTACCACTGCTGTTGTTACTGCTGCCATATTAATTTATTTTTTTCATTAATTCATATGATGGTGTTTTATCCACAAACCATCCGCTTTTTTCAAAAGTGTTAATCAAGTTTTTATGTTTTCCTACAAATAAAACGTATTTAAAACCTTGAGCTTTCAATATATTTTCTGCTGCATTTATAAAGAGTTCTAAAGCTTCTTGCCTGTCGTTTTCTCTATATTCTGGGTCTGATATTATATATTCTACCCAAGCTCCTTTTGAGTTAGTAGTATACATAAAACCAGCAAGTATTTTTCTTTCTCCTTTTTCTACCATTAGACCACAAAGGCCATTATCGGGTAATGCTTCTCTATCAGGTGTTTTCCACCCATTCCATTTTTCCCACCAAGTTGGTAAAATTTTCCAGTCTGATTCTTGTAATCTTCTAATATTTAATTGCATTTAATTGATTTGATTTGTTCTTATAAATTTACTACCTGCGGAGAATAGTTCTTTAACACCGCCTAATTGAGTACTTTCGTCTGTGCTAAGTTTAACTTCAGCTGTAAAACCTTTTATACCAGCCATATCTGATCCATAGATAATCTCTTCGTAAGCTACGTCACTATTGTTAATTAAGTTAGACATGTATACGTTTTCTTTCCTATTAAACCCAACTCTTAAGTTATAACCTTGATCGTCTATGTATAAACCTTCAGTGAAACTTTTAACGGATGCTGATGTGTCTCTAGTTTCTTCCCAATTAGAATAAAAATCTGGACCTGTAAAATAAGATCTAAAATAGTCTACTTGCCATCCATTGCTTCCTTCATAACTAACTGTTTTAAAGTTTTTCATTATTGATGGTTGGGGATTGAAAACAAAGACTATACTTGAATTATATTGTTCTCCATAAAAATAGCTTCTATTAGCTGTAGGAAAGTAGTGTTGGTATAACTCTATATTGTTAGACGTGTAAAAATTTCTTTTAAAACTTTGTATTATTGTTGGTTTATAAGTATAGAAACTAACCCAACCTCTAACAGTTTCATCATAAGCTAAAGTTTTATATTCTCCAACTTCTTCATTTGGATTAGCTGGTTGAATAGATAGTAAATACTCGTCAGCATAGTTATCAAAGCCACCAACAACAGAATCTTTTCTAAAACTTGAAAATGTGGCTTCATCATCGACAGGTATGTCTATTTGGTTGTTTAAAGTTATATTTACAGTTGAATTAGCTCCAGATCCAGCATATCCAGTTAAATCCACTATTATGGGTGAATTAGGAAATGATTGTAAAGTCATTCCATTTTCTAACAACTCTACATCTTCACCCTCTGCCGTTATAACATAACCACTTCCTGCTTGTAAAGTAACTGAAACATTATATAAAGAAAGTTGTTCTCTCAAAGAACCTAACTTGTCTCTAAAAAAATCTTTCATACCATAGTTGCTTATTTCAGTAAGCCCATCATACGTAAGTCTAAGAACTTTTCCTCTATAAGCATCTGTAAAATATCTTCTAGTACCAAAGTGAGCGAAACTTTCAGGATTTTTACTTATTCCATAATCACCATTATATGGTGTAACTTGACCAATAACTACATCAGCAGTTGTAAGAGAACCGCCTCCTGAAGCTGAATATATAGCATCTTTATCAATTAAACCTCTACTACATTTATTTTCTTGTAATATGTCTAGATTAGTATTAGATGCAAATATTTTTTGTATAGATCCATATCTTGGATCTACATCTTTTCTTATATCTTCAGCTATAGAAAACACATTAGTTTCATTTATCTGTGTTGTAGAGTTAAAAATGCCTGAATATATTATACTTGAACTTAGTACTTGCTCATCTTTTATTTCTACAGCTGCGTAAGCTTTTGGTCCTAATTCTGTTTGTGTATTATTGTAACCACCTCTTATTCTAGATTCTTCTACGTACCAATTGTATTCAGCTGGAGCACTGTTTTTTCTAGTCATATCAACGCCAAAACAAGGGTAACCTTCAGGAACCCAAGGTAAACTAGGCCAAACAGCTTCTGAGTTAACTTTAACGGAAACATTATTAGTTCCTGAGTTAGTTTCAAACAAACTACCAACAGCTCTTTTAAGTAAAAAAGTGTTAAAATAACTTACCTCTATTACTGTACTCATATAATTACTTGTTTTAAATTAATATTACTAAGTGTATGTAGGACAAATCTCATCGCTTGTGTCTCCTGTAAAGCAATTTACTTCAAATTGTATGTACCTATATATAGATATACCAGCTGGTGTTTGACCTACTAAAGCACCATCTGATAGTTTAACCAACAACATGTAACCTAAAGGTTCATTTGATTTTTTGTATATTGGATTATTACCACCACAATCTATAACATTAGGTATACTACCAAAAGCAACAACATCCCAATTGCAAGTTCCACCTGGATCACTACACGCATACCAATTGTTGGGCGTAACAAAATTGCCACTTTGAAAAACATTGTCCAAGCCGAAACCATTTGGATTACCAGGTCTAACACTTCTATTATAAAATATTGTATTAGAAAAAGTTTGCGTTCCTTGTTGTGGTGAATTTCCAATTTTAAACCATGGATCACCAAATGGTGAATTCCAATTATTTGTTGCATTACTACCATCTAACTTTATATAACCTGAACCTGACTCAACCCAAGCTTCTTCAATCTCCCATCTTAATTGTCTTCTGTTTGGCTCTGGAGAATTTGTTGAAGGATCAGCGCTTCCATTAAAACCATCTAAAACGACTAAAGGAGAATAAGTGTTAGAATTAGGTTGAGGTTGACAAGGGTTTGGATCTGTAGGTCCATTTGATCTTACTCTTGGTTTTAAATTTAAATTAAGTCTATTAACTGGATTTACAGGAACTGGATTAGATGGGTTAAAAGTAGGAGGTGGTACAGGCATAGGTGTTTGTGATCCTACAGGATAATAAGCATAAGGTGATATGTTATTCAACAAATTAGGAGGTTGTACAACTATGCTATTAGTAACATTACCGTTAACCACTTCAAAAGTAAAAGTATAATTATCAACAGTAGGTGAACTAGCATACCAAACAAAATATTGGTTTGGGGCAATAGCCATTTTAAAACTATTGTTAGCATTTTTTATAAGCGTAGTGCTGAATACACTAGTAACGTTTCCACCATTACCGTTTGTAGCTAAAGTGAGTGTTATAGAAGTACTACCGTTATTTATTACTAATCCACCAGCCGTAAGAGGATAAAAATCACCTGTAACTATATCGCCATCACCCATGCTTTCGTCTAAAAAGAAGTTTAAAGACTCTAAATCGGTTGGTAAATCATTATCTTGTGCTGGATCTTCATCTAATATAAAGTCATTTAATTCTGATATTAATCCAGTAGTATTTGTTTCGTAAAATATGGGTATATTAGAAACTGTAGGAGCTGTTTCATATACGCTTAATACTCCTACTTTGTAATTAGGTAAAGGCCATTGTTCAGGAAAATTAAAAGCATAACTTGAACTTCTAGGATCAAGTTGATTTGATTGATCAAGATAACCAACAGCTGTACCTATTTGTTTTTGAGTTGAAATACTTGCTATTAAAGCAGAGTTGTCATTGTCAAATTCAATTTGATTACTTAAATCTCCAGCTATAGAATAAAAAGGCGAGATTCTATAATCTCCTGTAGCTCCAAATTCAAAACCATTTATAGATCTATCCGTGCCAACATCTTTAGATTTACCTATTCTAACTACTTTATCCGCTGTTTTTTCAGGTGTTATTTGTATATTTTTATTTCTCCATTTTACCAATGCATCACCATTAAAAATATTGTTACCACCATTAGGTGCAAAAGCGTCATCAACTAAATAATTAACAACCCTTGGCCACATGCTTACACTACTATTAAAAAGAGATTGTTCTGGACCTACTTCTTGTAAGTCTCTTGGAACTTTATTTATGTTATCTCCATATAGAGGTGTGTATGCCTTTATTTTACTATATGTAAAACCAAAAGGAGTAGACCAAAAACCACCAGCTGGTTGTGTCTGTGTGGTTGATGGAGCATCTTGAGTAGAATCTTTGTCTTGAGGTAAGTTATTTAAAATGCCTGGAAGATAAACATTGTAATAGTCTTGTTGCTGCTGTTTAACTACTATTTTATAAGTGTACCAACCCAGAGGATTCGCATCTTTTAAAACTTTTACTTCCACTTCTATATCAGGCACACCACTTCCAGTTGGTTCTTCGAATAACACAAATTCACCTATTCCATAATTTTTTCCAGCTTTAATTATATTAGCACTACTTACATTTGTGTCTCCATTAGCGTCTACTGCAACCTGCAATGTTAAACCAGTACCTACACCTTCAGTGTCGTAAGCTTCAACTTGATAAGTATTATTAGGTAACCAATTAGCTCCTTGACTTAGAACTTCAAACTGTAATACTCCTCCTTCATCGGCGTATAATCCAGCATATCCAACAGTATTTAAAGCTGATGGTATTACATTGTTAAATTTAACCTTTAAAGAATCACCTGGCCAAACATCTTCTGGTTCAATACCATTGTAAGAAAACAAATCTTGTCCTTCACTTCTATAGTATGAAAAAGTTGTGGATCCTCCAAATTGTCCTAAATTACCAAACTTATTTGTTTTTGATAAATCATTTTGAGATAATATAACGTCAGATTGTCTTCCGTATCTGTCTGATAAAACAATACCAACTTGATAAGTTCTGTTTTGTTTTAAACTATGATTTTGATACTCTTTTCTATAATATGGTTTAGTAACTATACCAGTTACTCCTTCTTTTAGTTTAGGTGTCACACTTACGCTATAATCAAAATTGTCTGGTACAGCTGTTTTTGCGGTGTAATTAGCATATAATATTCTATTACCAGCGGTGTCTTGTGTTAAAGCTCTTATAGGTGTTACATCAGAAACTCTTACTAAATAAGATTCAGGTAAAGTTCTAATAGGTTTTCTAGAGTTGTAAACATATTCATAAGTATCAGTAGTAGTAGCATTTATTATTTCTTGTGTTTTTATAGTATCTAAAACCATTAAATTTAGACTATCTGAAGATTTATACAATATATCAATTTCTTGAACATGATATATATCATAAAGATCACTAAATTTATCTACATCTGCCGCTGTTGGAATCTGAAGTTTTACTTGAGTTATTTTATTTTCAAAGAAAGAAGCTATCGTACTATCATATATTTGTTTTTCACCATCAAAATTATCTTCTTGTCTATTTTGTATATAACCATCGTTTTTAGGAACAAATATAGATTGCGTAAATGGAGAAGCTATAGAATACTCATTATCGTCAAATTTAAACCTATAGGCTAATTTTATAAACTTATCTTTTAAAAAATTTTCATCTCCGGGAAATTCAGAATCATAGTACGGGTTTAAACCTATAGTTAGCGTATCGCCAATATTTAAATTAGGAACTTCATCTGAAAGATATATCTCACCATTTATTACGTTAACTTTTAATATAGTTTCACCCCAACTATTAGTATCTTCTAAAATACCAATTCCAACGCCTTCGCATAAAATTCTTTCATTTCCAGCAACACTTTCAACGCCTACATATTGAGCAATATTCGTTGCTGCGTCTACTTCATCACCGTTAGAAGCGTCAGGTTTTGTGCAAATACCTTTAATCCAACCAGATGCTGAAAATTGATTATCTGTTATTTCTATTTGAACATAGTAAGGCAATGTTTTAGATGTAACATCTCTCATTGTAGACTCTATCTCTCCACTAGAATTTTCTTTCCATAACTTTATAGGATCCCAAGGAAAATACTTAGCAACAGATATTTGTTCTTCCCTATAATAATAAGGACTACCAGAAGTAAAACTTTGCTCTAAAGCTTTTGTTATGTTTATTTTTCTAGGTTGATTACGATTGTCAGTCCAAAACAAAAGATTTTCAAGTATTGTTACACCTTGTACTGGATGAGTTTTAGAAAAATTCAAAAAACTACCAGCTACTAATATTAAGAAGCTATCTGTATCAAAATTATAATATAATACAAAACACTCTGAGCCACTTGTAGCTCTATTTGATAAAGTGTTAAAAGACGAATCTGTATAGTTTGTCGCGAAAGCATACAAACTATTGGTACTTTCATCTACTTGTGACCCTATTATATCTAAATTTCTAGTTGTTATACCAAAATTAGTTAAAAGATGATTACCTAAAATATTTTCCATAGCCCCAACATCATCACTTTCTGATTTGTTTACAGCTATATTTACGCCTTCTCTATACTCTCCGTTAGGTAAAAGTCTCTCGTCCAAGTCTTGATTCATTTTGGACTTCATAAAAGTATTTTTTATTTCTGGCATAATTAATGTTTAATCCATTTTGACTTACCTCTCATAACCTGTGTAAATGTATCTAGTTTTATATTTTGTAATCTTATTTTAGCATTTCTAGTTTTCACAGATTTTTCTTTTTTGTAAAAGCTTTTAGTAAAACTATCGATATCTTTTCGAGGTGCTATTACATTATACATTATTGACATGTACATTGCTTCTTCTGCTAGTTTAGGAACTCTCATATCGCTTTCGCTTCCTAATCCATCAGATATGTACTTTAACACTATAGTTCTATTAGCTAAATCGCTTGAAAAAGAAAAATTACCAGTTCTTTCATTAATGCTAAACCAACCATTAGAATTACTATATTGAGGATCTAATCCAAATCTTCTACCATAAACAAATTTCCACCAAACATAATCATAAACACCACTATAACCTTCCATGTTGAAAGCTCCTGTTATATTGTTGTCGTTAGCATTAGCCCATTCTTCTTCTATTAAAGATTGTTGAGCTTCATTATTTTCGCCAAATGAATTTTGTGTAGGTATGCCATTAGAATCTTGAATAGGTAGTTCAGTTGGATTAGTACTTAATCCTTCTAATGGATTAATAGTGTGTAAAACACCTGATCTATCTGACCAAGCTACTCTAACATAGTTCACGTAATCTTGTGGTATTGGCACAGATAAACTTGGGGGTATTGTTAATTCTTGAGATTTCAAGCAGGGTAATGTGTCATACGAAAGCTCTTGCAAACTTCTTTTAGCATGAAAAAGTATATTAGTCCTTTTAACATCGTTTAATATTTGGTCAACACCAGTATAACCAATTATAAAGTTATCTACAATATCATTAAGTGATATATAACTATAATCACCATAATTTTTATTTATAGCATATTCTTTTAATTGACACAATATAAAATCACCAGCTAAAACTTGATTTTGCAAACCAACTTCATTTGTAGAAGGATTTATTATATATATTTCAGATTCGGGAATTTGTTGTAAAGTAGTTGCGTGAAATAAATTAAAGTTTGAACTAGATAATATTTGATCACCAGCTTGATTGTAAGCACTAATTAAAGTAGTGTTAAAACCTTGTCCTGTGGCTGAATTTCCAAATGTTAGTGTAGACGTATTGCTAGGAAGTGGACCTAAAACTTTTTGTCCTGAATAATATTCTGCGTTTGATTCTTTTATAAGTCCCATTTTAACTTGCTTCTAATTGATCTTGTTGAGCTACAGCTTGTGCAGCCGTTTGAGTGATCTGTGAATTTCCTATTACTATACCTGAGTACGCTAATATTCTTAAAATAACTTCAGTTTGGTCTGTTTCGTCTATTTCAAAATCTTGAAAACCAGTTGAAGGTATAACACCTGGATCTACAGGGTTACTAGAGTTATTGAATATATAATTGCCTAAACCAGCATTTATAGTATATGCCCAAACAACATTTTTAGGTTTTCTAATATATTCTAAAGTGTATGTAGAATTAGTATCGCTTATCGGTAGTGTTTTTATCTTGTCACCTATCTGTGTGTATATAGGCCCTTGCACACCGCTTGTAGGTGCAGTTGGGATAGGATTTGTTAAAGGAGATCTAACGATATGGTTAAACTCTCTTTTAGTAGTTTTCTCTACTTCAATATCTTTATAGTCATATTTTTTATACATTATAGAACCTAATCTATAAACTTCACTTGGTAAGGTAGCTTCACCAGCGTTGTTAAAAACCAAAACTTGTTCTTCTTCAAAGTAAGCTATTTTTTCTTCTAAAAGTTTAACTCTATTAGCATATTCACTACTATTTCCACCAACTCTCAATTGTTGATTAAGATTTTCAAAATAAGTTTCAAATATTTCTAACTGTACTTGCGTAGCTATTTGATTAAACTCATACGGTGTTATATAACCTCTTTGTTCTTTGTTTATTATACTTAGTACAGTTTTATATACTGTGTTTACATTTATAGCCATTTTAGTCTTTTTATAAAAAAAAGGCGGCGCTTTGCCGCCCTTTTACTATTATTACAGGTTAAGAAATTATTTTAACTTTTTTTCTATAGATTTATAAACTTCTACGCCATCATCAGTTTTTAACCACGCTGCAAAAGCAGAGTATGGGTTTTCTTCAAACGGAACAGTCATTAATTTTTTACCATTACTAGCCCAAGCGAAAGTTCTTTGATCTGCAGATAATTTTATTATCATTGCTTCAGTAGCTTTGATAGCAAAATTTCTAAGTTCAACATTATCATCATTTGATAACTCTAAAAACAAAGCTGGGTTTCTTTTAGCAAATATAAGTAAATCTCTTTTTATCTCCTTAGAACTCATCTTAGACACTCTAGAGCCTTGTTCAACTCTTAATATAGCTTCACAATGTTCTATATCTAACTCTCTAGCTAAAGCAATAGCTTCAAATTCTAGTTCTATGATATCTATATCATCTTCAGCGTTTTGAACTGTATCTAACTCAGTGTACTTCTTATTTAGTTCTGGGTGATATAAAGATAATAACTTTTGTAAGTTTTGTTTTTCTTTTGGTACATGTAACACACCATCTTTAAATACCACATGCTCTAATGTTGACATACCTTGCTGTTCATCTGTAAACACAGATCTTTGATTACTAGCATATCTAAGTTCTCTTTGATATCCTTTTTCAGCATCAAAATGCATTAATGGAAAACGCCTAGTATGTTTAGAACGTAGTGTATACGTTAATGGTGATTTATCATTTAAAAGATAATAGTTTCTATCTTTAACTTCCCATGTTTTTTCTTTTGTTGACATAATATAATATAATATAATTTATTTTTTTGTTTTATTTTTGTGTGCTATATTCTTCTTCCCATACTTGTAGTTGTTCATCTCTAACTGCAGTTAAAAGTTGAAGACCATCATTAAGAAGCTCTTGCAAGCCCACTTGATCATAACTGTATAAATTTTCGGTTAGATCTCCTGTATCAAATGGCCAAAAAGATATAAAACTTCCATCAGGAGTTTGCATTTTATTTTGGTCTTGTCCAGATCTAGAAGCAGTTCCTAATCCTTCTGCAATATAAAGATTAACCATTCCTCCAGCATCATTGTTTATGAAAGGATCAAAATACTCTTTGTTTTTTGTTTTAAACCAATTACCTGCCAAAGTAGCGTATTCATCAAGAACAGCTGGATAATATTCAATTTGGTAACTAAAATCAATAATCTCAGTTTCATCTGAAGCCATTGATTTAGAAAAATTACTATTTATTTCAGCAGCAGCTTTTGTGTAAATACTATGACTAACTTCACTACCATTTAATGGGTCATACGGTTCCATTAATTGATCAACGTATTTACCTAAAGACGGATTTCCTGATATATTTATTACTTTTCCAAACGTGGGATTAAGTTGAAACGACTGGCTTATTAAAGCAGAAGCAGCAAATAATGCATACCTAATACCCTTGTCTTTTGGGATGGCTAATGCAATAATAGCACCTTCTCGCCCCAAGTATAAACATGTAGCTTCTGTAAAAGGATCGCCATAAGGTATGTATGCTTTGTTATCAAGGACTTGCCCGTTCACTGAATTACGTAATGCAAGACCTCCATTGATTCCAAATGGCGGTTGGGCTACTTTATAACTTATTGTTTTTTTCATAATTTTTATATTTTAAATACAGCCTCTGATTTAAATCAAAGGCTGTATTATTAATTGTTATTAGTTCCCTCCACTTTGTACAAACTTGTATATGTGCTTTTTGACAATAGTGTCAGCTGAAACATTAGCATCTGCAAAAATTGGAGCAGACTCTGTTTGTAATTTAGCTAGTTGATAAACTGGTTTATATTCTTGACAACATAATTGTGTTGAACATTCTTTTTCTTCCAATACAACATTTCCACTACTGTCTATAACAGCTGGCCACGTAAATGGACCTCCAGCGACTATTGCTACACAATCATTAGCTAAAGTATCTGCATCATCGGCAACTTGTTGCCCCACAACATTCAATTGTCCAACAATCGCTTTAAAATCATCAGTGTTAAATGAAGCACCAAATTCTGACCAAGAATATATCAAACTGAAATCAACTACTGCTGTATCTGATAAACCTAGTGATGATACAACACCATTCATTGATTTTTGACCATCCAGTGCAAGATAAGGTATATACTCTGCATTCAAGGACAATTCTGTACCTAAATTAGGATATCCTGTTTCATTAGGGTATAAACAAATGTATCTATAAGCAAGTTCAATTCCAGCGTTCCAGTTTATTATATCTTGACTTGGATCAACCTTATAGTTTTCAATTACATAATTACTTCCACCCCAGCCAAAATTCGTTGATTGTGGGCTAAAGTCAAAATTGGTAGGTAAATCATTATTTGGAGACGATATAAAATAAGAACCGTCTGTTTGTGCTATTTTTACTTTTATACTTGACATAATTTATGTTTTTAAAGATTAATAAATTACGCTACAAATAATACAAAGTTATTAGCAGCCTGTACACATAGACATCTTTCAGAAAGATAATGAACTTCCATAGCATCAAGAGATGAAGTATAAGCTCCACCTACTGAACCAGTGATCCATGATTTCATTCTTCTATCGTCTGTTTCAGAAGCTCTGTATCTTACGTGTAAGAACGGGCGTCTGATGTTTGATCCTAACATTTGATCATATACTGTTGAAGTTCCAGCAGGAATTAACACACCTTTGATATCGTTAACCATACCTCTTGTAGAAGCATCGTTTAAGTATTTCCAGTCAGTTTTGTAGAAGTCATAAGAACCTCTTCTGAAACCAGAAAAACCAAAGTTTAATGCCATTTCAGCTTCGTTATCGAATAAACCATAAGAAGCAGCGCTTGTGTTGTTATATCCACCACCAGCTTGAGCAGCAATCATATCATCAAAGTCTAAAGCTGTAGCCCTGTCTAAGAATAACATGTTTTCTTCAATAGCACCTTGTAAATCTAGTTGTGAAAGTATTTGATCGAAATCACCTAAAGCACCAGCACCAGGATTAGCAGCACCAGAAAAACCAGCATATACATTACCTCTTTCTTCTAAAGCAGCAAACATACCTTGAGTACCAGTTCCATTAGTACCACCAGTATAGCCAGCAACACCAGAATTAGCAGCGGCTAATTCACCTTCAACCATCGCCATTTCAAGATAATCTTCATATCTTAATCTAGTTTCTGATTCAGCTTTCATATACCATAAGAATCCAGACGTTCCGTCTTCTGTAGCAACTTCAACCCAACCGATTTGAGCAGTGTCAGAACCATTAACTAAATACTTGTCTTTAATAATAGTTGGTTTGTTAGAGAACTGAGTGAAAGATGGAGTTACTGATCCTTCCATTCCTAATGTTCCTTTTGCAAAGTCAGATCCGTAAACGAATACTTTTAAATCAGCGTTTGATAAAGCAGCAAAGTCAGCAGCAGTATAACAAACAGCAGTAAAATCTAAGTTTGTTGGATTTCCAGGATTTGGAGCTACAGTAATTAAACCTTTTAATGTTAATCCAGTAGCTGGATCAAACACCACGATGTTTTGATTAACTCTAACAGCAACCTCATTACCACCAGGTACAATAACTGAAAATACAGTTTCACCATTAGCAGCAGGTGCTCCTTTTGATACATTGTCATAACCAATGTGTAATCTATTTTGTTCAGACCAAATTACTTGATCAGATGTCATTGGCATTTCAGCGCCAACCATTCTTAAAAATCCAGATAACGTTCTGTTACCGAATCTCTCTACTTCCTGCTCATATAATTCAGGTAAGTATTGTTGTGCAAAACTGCTAAAGTCAGCAGCATTTGGATCAGTCCACTGCAAGTAGTTACTTGACAATATTGACTGGTCTTGAGTTGGTGTTAATCCAGCGTTTTGCACTGTAAAATTTCCTAAAGCCATAATTTTTGGTTTTAATTTTTATCGTTTTTTAATTTTTAATTTAGAACTATTGGCCCCACTAATAGCTTTAACCTTTAGACCATTTAAATAAATAGAGTCGTCTGGTTGCGATATTCGTGGTGAATTACTTATATTTTTAGAATTAGCAGCTACGTTTTTAATAGCATCAGCTTTTCCTTGTTCATAAAAGTGACTAGCTATAGTATCTATGTTTTTAGCAGCGAACAAAGATTTGTGATATTTGTTTAAGTCTTTAACTCTACCTTCTTCATCAAGGAACATCCCCAAGAATTTAGTAATGTCAGATTGACTATCTAATAACTCTTCTGTATTATTAACATTATATCTAACCTTTTTCTCTCCAAGATTAAAATCAAAACCTTTGAAATCTTCTTTAAAGAACTTGTTAGTGTTGTCAATAAACTCTTCGCGAGTCTTTTTAACTTTCTCTTGTTCGTTATTGTATCTATTGAAAAAGTCCATTGCTTTTTGTTGTTCTTGAGTTACGCCTGGTCTCAACTTGATCTCATCGTAATATTTGGATTTTGTTTCTTCAAGAAAATCTTTAGCTTTGGCTACTTCTTCTTTTATAGCAAGCTTTCGCTTGCGTATAGTTTTTTCATCATCTTCTTCTTCATTATATGAAAATTCATCATTAAGTAGAAACTCAATTTCTTCCATATTTAAATGAGGTTTAGAAGATTTATAATATTCTTTTAATAATGTTACGTCATCCACTTTGTTGTAATCAGCGTTTAATCTAACGTAATCTTCTACATTACCACCAGTTTCTTCCATAAATGAAACTAGTTTCTCTATATTTTCAGGTAATTTTTTACCTAATACTTTTTCGTCTCTAACAGCTTCTTTAAGTTCTTTTTCAACTTCTTTAGTTTCATTTTTAACTTCTTCTTCTGTTATTTCTTGAATCGGCGACCCACTCTCTTCTTTGTTTTCTTCTTTGGTAAGCTCTTGCACGGGCGGTTTGGATACGCTTCCTTCCATCTTTTGTACATCTTCGGCTTGTTTATTTTCATCCAAGTGCACTGTGCTTGACTCTGTAGTGGCATCTTCTTTATTTTTACTTAAATCAATTTTATTGTTTTCTACTTTTTTATTAGAAAACTTTTTTGGTTTTTTCTTCATTTTAAACTCACCTTCTTGAGGTATGTTTTCTTTTGGCTTTTCTTCCATGATATGATATTATATAATTAACGTGGTACTTCAAAGTTAGTAGGTAAAGTATCTTCTTGCCTTTGTTGTATCATTTGACTCTGTTGAGTCGCTTGTATTTTAGTTCGTTTGTCTTTACGATCTTCGATTCTATTTTCTTTCTGTTGCATAGCATCAACTTCCATTTGTTTTAATTGTTTGTCAAAACCAAATTGAAGTTCTGCTAATTGTTTTTTAAGTTGACCTTCTGTTTCTATTTTTTGTAATTCAAATTGAGACTTACCTTGCTCTATTTGAAGTTCTGTTTGAGCTATCGCTTGTCGCTTTTGAACTTCTGCAGCAGCTGTTCTTTCAGCTGTTTGAGCTTGAGCATCTGCTTGTGCAGCTATCATTTGCTGTTGCTGAGCGTTGTCTTGTTCTCTTTTCTGTTCTTCTTTTAATTTTAAAAGTTTATTAGCAAGCTTAAGGTTTTTTATTTCTCTTATATCTACAGCGTCTGGTAAAGTTATACTTTGTTGTTGAAGAGCCATTTGAATGTTTTGCTCAAGCATTGCTCTTTCTTCCTCATCAGGTTCTATTTCTAAGTAAATACCAAAATCGTATAAATGTATATTTTTTATTTCTTCTAAAGTTTTAACATTATACAAACTAATACTGTCTATTAAACTTTCTCTTAATAAATCAAATTCTAAACTATCTGAAACTCTAAGCGAAATATTTTCACAAGCTCTTAATACTAGATATAAACTAGCACTTAATATATGTCTAGTAGCAGTGTTTGAGTTTGCTGCAGCTAGCTTTTGTAAACCTACTAAACTATCTTTTGATGGGTTACTACCATCTCTAGCTTCATTTAAACCGGTCACGTCTCTTATCATTTGTAAATAATATTGATAAGTCTGTATTAAAGCCTGAATTTTTTGCTGACCGCTTGATGAAGTTAGCTCTTGTATTGGAACTTTACCGTGATTAAAGTCTCCATCTTGAGTCATTGATCTACCTACAATACTACCAGTTTGAAAATACATATTTAATGCTTCCGCTGGATTATAACTAGTGCCATTACCTAAATCAACCTCTGCTAAACCATCAACATCCATAAACACACCATCAGGAACTGTTCTAGATAATACTTGCTGTAGTTTCAACGAGGTCAACTGTATAGTATCAGCAAAACCTATCATACGTTCTACAAGAGATTCTATACGTCCTTTGTAAATATGAGGAGCAACTATTTGATAATTCATATTTACTTTTGTAGCATTAGAGAAGGGTCTAGTCATATTTTCAGCTATTTCCCATTCCAACATTATAGGATGACCTAGTATTTTAGCACCTTTATATAACACTTCTACTGATCTAGAAACTCTATCAAATTTATCACTTGGTGGTGGGTTAAAAAAATCGTGTTTTTCTATAGCTTTTTCTAAACCTTGATCAGTATATTTTATTTTATAAACTTGATCAGCAAATGTTTTATATTCAAAAAACAGCACCTGAACAGTGTTATTATTGTCCTCTCCTTGCCAGTTTCTTGTATAATTAGTATTACCTGGATATTTTTGAATTTCCTCTAACTCTTTTGGTGGTATTTCTGGATATAACTTTTTTAACTCAGGTATACTCAAAGATTTAACTTCCCCAACGTAATATATATCCTCAAAGTTAGGATCTTCTGTATATGACCAAACTAAGTTAGCTGGATCAACATAATCAACAGTAATACCTTCAGTTCTATTCCAACCTGTTTTTACTGCGCCAATACCTAAAACAACTAAATCTCTGTTAAATCTATTTCTTACTAAGTCAAATTTATTTTTAGCTAAAGTATTTTCTATTAATTCTTCTTCAGCTATTTCAATTGCTTGCTTATAGTCAAGCTGCATGTGTATTTCTAATTCTTCTTCAGTCTCAGGAGAACCTTCTGGTGCTTCAGCTATATCTATATTTAGCTTTGACTTTACTTGATTTATAAATTGTCTAGTCTTTATATCTCTAAGTATTTTTTCACCGTAGTCAGTTCTTTTTTTCTGTGAAGAAGGATCTTGAGAATAAGCTTTTATATCGTAAACTTTTTCAGACATTCCATTAACTACAATATCTACAAATTTAGGAATAACAGGCACAGGTTTCCAGTCTAGGTTTAAATACGATAAATCTCCATTCACGGATAATTCGTCTTTATATTTTTGCACTGATTGTTCTCCTCTAGAATATAATCTTCTTTGGTGAAATATATTATAATTAAAAGAATATCTAGTTCCACCAACACCTTGAGCAAACCATTGTCCTTCTATTGCTCTTGCCACTTGCATACCGTAGTCTAGTGACATTTTCTCTTCTTGAGGTACTACTTGATCAGGAAAGGAACTTCTATTATTGGTGTAAATCATTATTTATTATTTTTGAAAGTATACCATTATTGTTATACGTTTTTATCCCTAAATTAATTTTTTTAGTTTGTCTACTGGCAATTGGTTTATACTTATTTTTATTGCAAGCCATTATCGCTAAACCTGAACTAATAGAAGCATCGTGTTTTGTTCTTCTATTTATATCAAATTGAGCCCAATCTTCTAAGGTTTTTTGATGATACATATCACCATAAAAGTCACCTTTTAAACCAACATATGAATCTATATAGGATTCTATAGCCGCCGCGTGTGCTTGTTTAATATCTTCGCTAGAATTAGGTATTCCACCTATTTCTTTTTCTGTAGTTGAAAGCTTGTTCCAAACTTTATCAGGCCTATTCATTGAAAAACCTCTATAACCTCTACGTTTAAAGTAATAAAGTAATCTAGGTTTATTGTTTTCTGCTAACAATGGCATTCCATAAAACACACATGCCATCAAAACTTCTTCAAAAAATATATCAGCAGTCTGAGGTCTAGCTATATATTCTAAAAAGAAATGATTTGGAGGTGCATCTTCCATAGAAAATTTTGTTAGTCCATGTAGTGATCCATTAGACCCTTTGCCGTCGACAGTACCACTAATATCATAAGAATCACAACCAAGTGCTCCGATATGATCATTTCCAGGGTATTTAACTCCATTTTTTATAATTACTTGATTTTGAAGATTTTTAGGTGGAACCCATGATATATTAAATCTACCATCTTTGTTTGGCATAAAAATAACATTAGTATCTTTAATACCATCCACCCATTGAAAACTTCCTGTTGTAACACTGTTTATATTGTTTATTTCTTCGTTATAATCTATCTGTTCGTAGATTTTAGTTAAGTTAAATAAACTTTGTTTAGTTTCATCTCTAAAAGCGTGCTTTTCTGTTCTAGGAAATTGTCTGTAATATTCGTTTAAACTATCAGCGTCTTCTTTTAATCCTTCAACTTCATTTTCCCAATGCTCTATTACTCCAATTTTAATTGGGATACCATCAATTCCATTTGTTTTATTTTCTGGCGTATTGAATACAGGTGATCCAAAAGTATCCATGAATCCTTCGTAGTTCCATTCCATAGGGATGAAAAGAGAATAGAGTCCGCTAGCTGTTTGTCCGTTTCTATTTCTTTTTGTAACATCTGAAGAGTAGTATAATTTTTTGAAGTTATTTCCACCTTTATCTAATGCATTTGAAGTTGAGCCCATCATACATTTACCTACGATCTTACGTCCTAGTCTTAATGTAGTTTTTGTAACTCTCCAGTTATTTAATATATTGTCAGGTCTTTCCCATTTACCACTTTCATCATGAGCTAATATTTTCAATTTCTCACCATCGTAAGAGTTGTCACCTGTGTTTTTCCAATCTATAGTTGTATCTAATCCTTCTAACTCGGCTAATTTAACATTGTCGTCTAGTTTACGTCTAGTAAGTTTCGAAGCTGGGACTCTATATGCCAGTTCGGTCTTAGGACGATCCATACCATCCTGGATCGGTTTGAAGAAAAACGGATAGTTAACGGATATCGGGACAACTTTATCTGTGAACATTTTTTTAGCATCTGCTCCAGACTTTGAAAGGATACCGAATCTAGCGTCTGAAGATATTGTGGCTTGGTTGACAAGTTCAGCGGACGACATAAACGAAAATCCTGATCGTCTGTTTTTAAGATAACACATTCCGTAGCATCTATTGTCAGCTTTGCAAGCTTGCCAGAATATAAAAAATAACCTGTTTGCTTCTCTATAATCGGCTGAACCAACATCGATTTTTGACCACTGCAAGTACATATAGTGAGTGCCTGTAATATAAGTAGGCACGCCGTTATTATAAAACCAGTAACCTTCTTCTCTTCTCTTAAATTCTTCATCTATATAATCAAACCATTTTTCTTTAAAATCTGTAGGATATTCCTCCCAGTCAAATCTGCTTTTAATTTTAGCTAATTCTTTTGGGTACTCTTGTTTTTCCCAGTATTGTTCCGTTTTGTTTTCGCTTCGTTTAAACGGTTCATGCTCTGCTGGTAAAGCAATCCTGAGATTTTGAATTTCAATGATCTGTCCAATTTGTCCAGTTTTACTAATTACTATAAAGTCATAATCTGCATTGTAACCATATTCCCACTTTTTTAATTTATTTTGTTTTTTGAGAATTTTGTCATTAACAACATCTTTTATTTCTTTCCAAAGTGTCTGTTGATAACTCATTTACTACGCCCTTCTGCAAAACCTTTAAAAGCTCTTTCTTCTTTTACTTCTTCTTTAGGTTTTCCTTCTAATAAGTTTTCTTCTTCTTCTAGTCTTTTTAATATTTCAAAAGCATCAAATATTGCTAGTTTTTTAGTTGCAGCGGCGTTCTTGAGTCGGTCCGCAGTCACATCCTCGCCCGTATCTACAATCGGTTCCTTTGCTACTTTTATAAGCTCCTTCACTGCTAATTGCCCAGCTTGGATTATACTCTTTTTCGTTTCCTTCGTATTCATGCTTAATTAAAATGTCTTTTGATTTCATACAATATAATAATTGATTGTCAACAACGAATTCCCATTGTCTTAAATCAGGAAAGCTAACTAAATCACCATCATTTATACCTAATGACTTTAGTTTTTCGTTTCCATATTTAATAATACCTTTGTTTGGTATTACTTTATCACCTAACTTTTCAGACTTTAAAGGTTTTATAAAACACCTGTCTAAAAATGCATTATTAACTCCGTTGTTATATAAATACACCTGATCAGGTGCACAAAAATATAAATCCTCTTTAAAATAAGATCTACTGTTTTGTTGGACTCCTTTCATATTGTAGAATCTTCTAAAGACATTATGATGAACATATACTATATCACCAGGTTTTATTGGTAGATCATAAGCGCTTGGAACACTTATCACCTTAGCCTTTTTATTTATTACTTTAAACTCTTCTATTTTAGTGTTTAACACTAAGGATTTATCACCAACTTTTTTTTCGTTGTTATATCTTTCGCCAACTGGAGTTATTATGTAGTCATAAAGACTATTCACTGTAACTTAAGTTATATTCAACAGAAACAGCCATATTAGAATTAAACTTTTTCCAAGGTAGTATTTCGTTGTTTTTTGTTATGTATATATTATAACAATTATGTTCATCAACCAATATATCAGATATAGTATGACCTCCGTAAACCTCTTGGCCTACGGAGTAATGCATTGCGTCATTCTTATAATCAGAACCTATACTTATTTTTCTAATTTTATTACTCATGATCGCTATTTAACAGGTTCTAGTTTTTGTTCTCTATCAACTTCTGTATATTCACCTGTTTCTACATTTATGTCTATAGATCCATATTTAGATTCTAACTCTTTTTTAGTTGCTTCCACATCAGCATTTACAGCAGCAATTTCGTGAAGTGCAGCATGCTTAGCTGTTTCTAAACCTCCTATTTTAAGCATTATAGAGTTTAACAAGCCTTGTTGTTCTTGAATTGTTTTTAATTCATCTTCCTTAATCTTCATTTTATTAAATTTAATTGTTTGTTTTTTATTTATATATTCTTTTTAAAAAGAACTTTTTCTCACTGAACAGAGTATTGGTACGCCAGTATATAAAGTACTAGATTTAGTAAATGTAACTTCATAATATCCAAAACCTGGTTGTAATGAAGCATCTGGAGTCCACAATCTAAGTATCATAACTTCATCAGTGGTGAAGTTAAAATCTAAAGTGCCTGTTGTAGTAGCATTATTTGCATTAAAGTCTGTAGTAGTTGTAGTAGTGCTTGTACCATCAAAGCTTGTGTATGATGCATGATATACAGAAGCGGTTGATCCACTTCCACCGCCTTGATTTGTTATTTCAAGCTCTATGTCACTAGCGCTTGTATCCCACCAAAGTCTAACAACACCATCATCAAACATATCTAGATCACCGACGTTACTTGGAGTTAAAGAGTTAATTGGCGCACTTGGCGTTGTCCATTCTACACTAGTTCCTGTTGATGTAAGAACTTGTCCTGATGTACCAGATGAAGCTGAACCACCACACTTAAAAGCGCTAGTAGGGCTAAGTCTTAAATCCATTTGGCTAGTAAGCTCTGCTACAGCATTACCTGAAGTTGAGTCAGTCAATGAAATTCTTTTTTGTCCGCTAATTCCTGTTTGTAGAAAAATAGTTCCAGATGTAGCGCCTTGTAGAGAAAAATTACCTTGTCCAACTCTTATACCAAAAGTACCTGCTGGATCTTTACCAACACTAAATTGTGAAGTTGTATTTCCTTCTCTAAAATCTATAAAAGAACGATTCCCACCTTGATCATTAATAACTGAATTACCGCCTGCATTAACGACAGTTTGAATATCTGGAGTTGAACCTCCAGCTGAAATCCATTCTACATCGCCTAATGTGTTTTTAGCAGCTAATACATCTCCAACCGCTGGAGTTCCTAAACTGGCGTTAGGGGTAATTCTTAGATTTCCACCACTAGTTAAAGTTAAATTAGTATTAGTTGTAGTTCCAATAATGCTAAAGCTAGTATCACTTGATATTGAGTTAACACTCATTGTAGTGATTGTATTACTAGCACCATTTTTGAAAAGAATACTACCTGTTCCTCCATTACTGTCAATAATATTACCATTATCTACTATAAATTGTAGATCTGAGGTACTTTTTGCAAAAGCACTGTCTATAGTCGCACCACTTATCTGCGCGGTTCCAGCCGCGTTATAACCAGCTATACCAGTCATATTAGCTAAAGTTGTTTCTACGGGTAAATTACTTATTTTTACGTTTGCCATTTTTATTTATTTAAGGTGCTGCTTCTTGAAGTAGCAAGTCTGTTGTGTTTTGTAGTTCTAAAAATCCTAAACCATTTTCAAGTTCAATGAAAAAAGTCTCCGCTGGCGGAGCAGATGGTCCTTTCGGTCTTCGAAGATCTTGAAACTGATTTCCTATACTTATTATCATTAGAATAAAGCTAAAATAACTTCTTTAGGGTCTACGCCTTCTTCATTTGCTTTGGCAGCACATACTGTTAAGCAAAGCACAGGCATAAAACTTCCAGCAGGTACATTTGTATAAGTTGCTTTACTTCCACTCTCCATTATAACAGTTAAACTATCCATGGCAGCGCCAACATATAAGGCAGCTCCTGGATTAAATGTAGCCCAATCACAACCAGCAGATTGACCTGGTTCTTCTCCTTCTTTACAGTTCCATTTTACTATATCTTTCTGTTTGAAAGCTTTTAAAGAGTTATCAACTGGTAACACATTACCTAATGCATCTATTTCGTCTATCGTTAACCTATTTTCCATAGGGCTAAATGGACATCCATAATCCCAAGGAAGAAATACAAGACTTTCTACTTGTACTAAATTATCTGCATTAGTTCCAGATGTATAAGTATTACTTTCTTCCCACACTACAGTAAGAATATCTCCTTCGCTGTAAGAAGATCCCGGACTGCAAGAACCCTGACAAATTTCAGCACTTGTAATTTCTCCATTAGGACCTATAGCTGTAACGCATATAACAGCTCCACTTCCTGTGCCGTCTGGATTTAATGTTTGATAAGTCTGCCCATTTGTAATATTTAGTTCAAAACCAGTACCTGAAGTATCTGGTCCAGTTAAAATATCTATACTTTTTACACCTGCATAAACACATCCTGGTAAGTCTTGTAAAGCTACAGCATCATGCGCGAATACTCTCGGCTGTTTTAGTGTTGTTCCTATTACACTCATAATTTATTATTTTCTTAATTTTTGAATTTTTTCAGCACCTCTGCTACCAAAGTATGCTACATATACTGTTATTAATAAAGCTTCCAATAATGAAACCCACCCGTTGTTTATTTCTAATACCACCGTTGAGTCCAGTACTATAAAAATAGTCATGGCTAAAGTTAAATATATAAGCGTCAGTGGTCTGGTATTTTTACTCAGCCAAGAGTCGCTTGTCATATCACTTTGCCATCTATTTGAGATGTTGTTCATCTCGGCAATATCTTGATCTAATAGCTTTAAAGCCATTTCTTTATCTTTGGGTTCTATATTAGAATCACCTGATATAAGATTTTTTACAATACCAAGTCCTCCCTTATCAGGAAGAAACTCTCCTACTGTATCTAATATAGCTGGAGCTTTTTCTTTTAAAAATACTCCAACTTTAGTTTCTTTAAATTTTTTCTTTTTTCTCATTTTAAAATAAACTTCTTCTAGACCTTCTACTACCTCTTTTAGCATATCTCTTATTAGATCTATTTCTAGCTTTTAGCTTTTGATCTTGAAGCCATCCTTTAGGGTCAAAAGTCTTTTTTAGTTTTTGAGTTCCGTCAGGTTTTACTTTATATATTCTATCTTTTTGAGCTTTGTTATAAGCTTTGTCTTCCGCTTTTCTTTCTGCCGAGGTTTGCTTTGCCATGTCTAATCCACAAGCTGTTGGGTCTTCAGGGTCACATTCGTATAATGATCTTCCTCTTATTTTTCCATCACTACTTACTGAGTACTTATTACTAGAGTTTGAACTAGTAGATTTTTTAGTTTCTTTTTTTTCTGTTCCGTCTACGCCTGAAGGGTCTTTGTGTATTTCAATAGTCCTTAACTGTGGTGTTGAATCTACAAATATACTTCCTCCTGTTTTGTTTATTCTTTCTAGAGTTTCTGTTTGTTCTGGGGATTTGCTAGGGCTTTTGTATATCTTGTCAGTTCTTTTAGCTCTTATATACTTGTTTAAATCAGATCCTTCATAACCATATTTAGCTTTAGCAAATCCTGAATCAATTTCGGCTTGAAGTTTATCATAAACTTTAGGGTCTTTTTTTGCAGAGCTAAAAGGTTTATAAATCTCCTTCATTTCAGTTCCTTTAGAAATATCTGTAGATTTTTTCCAAGAAGATTTTATTTTATCACAAGGTACTATATTTCCATTGCTGTCATAACAATCTGCCATATTATCTTATTTTACGTTTACTTTTTCTATTTCTTAATGGACCTTTAGATTTATAGCTATCAACAACAGCTCCAGCTCCATATTCAGCCATATATTCTTTATTAGACATTCCTTTTTGATTAGGTTTACCTTCATTAACTATAACATCTGGATTTTTAGGAACACCTTTATTATATAATCTTCTACTTTGTTCATCAAGTGTTTCAAACTCCATGTTTTTAGGATTATAATACAAACCTTTACTTTTTTTTCGTTGTATTTTTCTTGGGCTAGGATGTCTATTTGGCATAATCTAGTTTTTAAAAGCTAAAAGTAATTCTCTTAATCCCATACCAAAAGCTACACCAGCATAAAGTGGATGGGCTTCTAATAAAAGTATTGCACCTAACATACCACAAGCTACTGATTTAGAAAGTGGGTGATTTACTATTTGTTTTACTGTTTCCATAATTTTAATTTAATGACCCCAAGTAGATGGATCCATAGGGTCATAGTTTACATTATATATTCCGCCTACAGTACCTGGAACTCTAGTACCAAGATTAACTTTTTTACCACTAGGTTTGGATGATCCTGGCATAGGAGGTTTAAGTGTATTTGCTATATTAGTATTTGTACTTCCAGTTTTTGAGTCAGAATCGTCATCATCATCATTGTCTTTGCAAGCACTAGGATTTTCTCTACAATATTTTTCTTGTTGTTTTCTTTCCGCTGTTTCAGCAAACTTATCAGTAGCTTCCATCATTTTTTCTCCAACTACATTTGGGTCAGCTGGAGCAATATATCTAGGTTGTCTATAACTCATGATCTTCTATTTTTCATTTTACTACCTTTTCTAAGCTCTGGGTATTTAGAATACACACAACTTTTTATAGCTTCTGGGTCTTCAGCGTTATGCGCTAGACTTAGAGCAGACTTTGCTCTTTTTAAACTATCTACAGGATATGTTTCATCTGGTCCACAAAAATTACCTTTAGCAACGTTTTTATATGTATAAGCATTTGATTTACCTGGTTCTTCTCTAAGCTCTGTTAAATTATCTTTTTTCATAATACTATTTGTTATAAGGAAACATTTCGTTTAGCTTATTTTTTCTTGCGCTACAGCCGCAACCGCCTGGTATTTTATCAGCTAACTTTTTTATACCTGTAGCTGTAGTAAATTTTTCTATTGTATCGCCTAAACCTTTTGATTTCATTTTAATTTTTTTTCTTTTTATATAGTTCTTGATCTATCTCTCTACACCAGTCTCTGAGTTCTTTAACTTCTTTTTCAAGTTCATTAATATGATCAGTATGCCAATTTTGTTTTAAATCGTATTCTATACGATCTATAACAGCTTTAGGCATTTTTTTAGCGTCTGCTATGTCATCTTGTAAAGTATAATACATACCAACTAAAGACGCTGTAAACATTATTATACCTAAAATAGTTTTAAGATCTATTTTAAGTTCTGTATTTTGACTTATCTTCATAAATTTTTATACTCCTCAGTTGCATCAAAACTAGGGCAAGCTTTATTAGCAAAGTCTCTATGCCCATGTATAGTTGCTTCAGGATACATTGCTTTTAATGTTCTTAACACTGCTAGCAAGCTATCTTTCTGACAATCATATCTAGTATCTTTCGGGGTCTTACCATCTGCTTCTACGCCTCCGCAATAGCATATACCTATTGAATTACGATTCTGCCCTTTAGAGTGAGCCCCGATTTTAGCTATATCTCTACCTTTGTGTATTTCACCATATAAGTCTATATAGAAATGATAGCCTATGTCGCTCCAACCTCTACCGTCTACGTGCCAACTACGTATAGTATCTACAGTGTAGTTTTCACCTTCCCTGGTAGCAGAGCAATGTACAATTAGTTTATTTATTTCTCTCATCACTATTATTTTTCATCAGCCACCAACGATGGGCTGTGTAACCTATAGTAACTAATAAAAGTGTAATTTTTAACACTGGTTCTAACCAATCCATCATTGTAACGCCAAATGCTCCAGCATTTAAAACGTACAGTTTAATATCTTCCACAACTTACTGATTTGCTCTAAGAGCAGCGTTGCCTTTGTATTCTATATTATCTATTCTTAAACTAGTTCTAATAGACACATCTCTCGACTTCATAGATCTTTCTCCAGCTAAAGGCTTTAAACAAGGTTTACACTGTTTTCCTGCTGGTATTTGTTTTTCTCCGTAACTTGGCATAATTTATTTTTACATTGTTAGTGATTGTCCTGTAGCAGGATCTACTTGGGTAGTATTACCAAGTTGATTTACTTTAGCAGTTGAAGCATATACTGGATTCATAGGTAGTGTACCTGCTCCTGATATATCTTGAAACTGTGTAAAATTTCTTTGTGTTTGTGGATCTTGCTGCGTTTGCGGCATACCACTAAGTATTTTATTTGGTTGATTATTAATCATAATTAGTTTTATTTTTTAAGGTTTTTTTCTTCCTCTTTTTATTACGTTTTCTCCTTTTACAAAATATAAACCACCTTTTGGATCTCTTAGGTTGCCCTTTTCATCAGTGTCCCAACCTCCAAACTCTTCTACCATTCCTGATTTCTTATTTATAGGAACACCAGTAGTATCTATTTCCATATATCTCGCATTTGACCCATCTTCAGGTTCGTATTTTGTAGCTGTATGCCCTGTCATTGGAGTGCTGGGTCCAAATAAACTCGGAGCTTTACGCATTGGCAAAACTTTCTCAGGTAAGTCTTGATTAGGGTATACTCTTACAGTATCACTTGGAGCTGGTCGTGGTGGATCTATAGGTTTTTTATTTCCTAAAACATCTGAATCTGTTCGAGAAAAGTTAGCGTAATCTTTTTGATTGTTTTTTCTTAGTGCCATAATTATTATTTATATGATTTTTCGTAATCTCCCATATCATAATCACTATGATCAGTAGATCCAGTGCTGTGGAAATCGTCTAAAGCTCGTCTCTGCTCAGGCGTAAGATTATCTCTACCTTTAGCTTCTAACCTCTTCATTTTTCGAGCTTCTCTTTTCTTTTTGTTAAATAACTTACTCATTATCTTGTTTTATCTTTATTTACGTTGTTTATGGAAGTTTTTAAAACAACGTCCATATAGTTATTTTTAAGCTTTTTGCTGGGCATATCTTCTTCGCCCAGCATAATACGGTACATACGACTAATTAACTGTTTGCACTTTATGGATACTTTATAGATATGATATTTCTGCGTTGTCCTATTGCGTTTTCTCCAAACTACTATCCAACCCTCTTTTAACAATCTGTTCCAGCGCCTGTTATCCCAGCTGTATGAGTACGTACCGGTTTTAAAATCTTGTTTTGTGAATAAATCTACTGCTTCTAAATATATTAATAATTCTAAATCAGCATCATTTAATCCGTTTGTTTTGCAAGCCCACTTGCGAATGATTCTATAATGTTTAAGTAAATTTAATTCTCTAAGATCACCTGAGGTGAGTTTTCTCATTTCCAGTTTTTTCCTAAGTTTCTTTTTTTAACACCTTTTGTTATTGGTCTATCAGCATCGTCACTAGGTAGTAACTCTACTTTTTTATTACCTTTGTTAAAATAAAATTCTCTTTTTTCATTATTATACTCTGTAAGATCTCCTTTATTTTTATCAGTATAACCTTGTTTGAACTTTGAAATAGCATCTTTTCTTTTAGGTGGATTTTCTGGAAAAGGGTTATAAACTTTTTCATGTAATTTTTTATATCTATTAGTTTCAGATTTGCCTTTAGATTCCATCTTTTTCAACCTAGCATTTCTATCGTATTGTTTATTTTCTCTTTGATACTCTTTCCATTCTCCATCTGCTTTCATTTCTCTTCTATTCTCTCTTTTTCGCTTAGCGTTTTTCAACATTTGAAGTATACCTTCTCCTCTGACTTCATCAGGACGTTGAGCTCTTTTCTTGGAACTTGGAAAAACATTTTTCATATTATCTATATACGTTTCTTAGATTTCATATTTATCGTACCAGAACCTGACATCGATTTCATTCTTTTTGTTATCGTACCAGAACCTGACATCGTTTTTGGTGCCGTTCTAGTTTTTGTAGGTCTACTTGATGTAGTAGTTTTTGAAAAAGTTTTGCCACCCTTTTTAACTGTCTTTTTTGTTCTTGTGGATTTAACACCTACGTCTGTTTTAGAAGATACTTTAGATTTTGCTTTTTTAACTGGTTTATATTTTTTACTAGCATTTGCGCTACTCACTTTTTTGTTAAGGAACTTTTCTGTTTTCTTTTTTACCTTATCTTCCTGTTTTTTCTCTACCTTATCGTACTTCTCTTTACTAATGCTTTTTACTTTACCTCTTCTATTGGTTTTACTATAAGTTGTTTTAACTTCAGTTTTTCCATCTTCAACAGGTTTTTTTCTTTTAGGAGCCATTTTAGCACTTCTAGATGATGTTGATTTTTTAGCAGTTGGTTTTTTTCTAATTGCCATAATTATTATATTACTATTACTATATCTTGTTCTTTAATTACTTTGAACATTTTACTTTCAATTTCAATATTAAAACCAGCGTGTCTATCATAATAGATTTTATCACCTTTATTTAATAATGTTACATCAGAACCTGGGTTTAATACCTCAGCTTCTTGATATCTAATATCTTCTCGTTGTTTATCTGACAAGAGTAAACCACCTTTTGTTTCGGTGGTTTTTTCTTGTAGTTCTTTTATTACTATATATTTACCTACTGCTTTCATTTGCTCTTAAATTATTAATAACACAATCAGTGGATAATATAGTTGTAGCTACTGAAGCCGCGTTAACTAAAGCACTTTTAGTAACAAGTAATGGATCAATAATCCCTGCTTTAACCATATTTACTTCTTTTCCTGTAACCACATTTAAACCTTTGTTTTTAACATTGGGATAAACAATTTCAAGACCTGCGTTTGCAAGGATAGTTTCATAAGGAGCTTTAATTGCTTTTAGCAATACTTTTTCACCTTCAGTCTTAGCCTTTGTATAAACAGACGCATTAAGCAAAGCGATACCTCCTCCTGGAACTATACCTTCTTTAATAGCGGCTTTTGTAGCACATATAGCATCTTCTACTCTATCTTTCTTTTCTTTTAACTCTACTTCAGAACTAGCACCAACTTTAACAATAGCAACCTTACCTGCTAATCTAGCCATTCGCTTTTCTAGTTGAATAACCATGTTAGGGTTTTTTGTTTGCTTTATCTGTTCTTTTAACTCACTTATTATTTTATCTATTTCTTCAGAAAAATAATCTTGTTGAATTATAGTTTCAGATGTAGTGCTTACGGCTTTGAAACAACTTCCTAGATGTTCTTCTGTTATAAGATCCATATCATCGCCTAAATCCTCATTTATAATAGTAGCACCTGTTATTAAAGATAAGTCTTTTAATGTATTTAACTTGTTTACTCCAAAAACTGGAGCGTCAACTACATTAACTTTAATATTGCCTTTCATTTTATTCATGGCTAATGCTGATAAAACAGCTGGCTCCATGTCTGCAATAATCAATAAAGCTTTGTTCTTTTTTATAACATATTCTAGTACGCCTTGTATTTGCCTTATGTTATCTATCTTGTTTTCTACAATTAATACTAGAGCGTTATCTAATTCTGCTATACCTCTGTCATTATTAGTGATAAAGTGAGGATTTTTAAAACCTTTGTCGTATTGAGCTCCATCTACTACTTCTACAACTGTTTTTGGAGCATCGTGTGTTTCCATCATTACAACACCAGTCTCGTCAACGGCTTTAAATGCATCAGCAATAATTCGTCCAAGTTCTGTATCATTATTCGCGGATATCGATGCAACTTGGTGGATTGACTCGCCTGTTACTTCTATTGATATTTTTTCTAAATATTTTATTACAGAATCAACAGCTTTGTTAACGCCTTCTTTAATTGCTCTTATATCTGTTTTTGAGCTTTTATATGCTTCAGTTAATATAGCGTGTGCTAATACTGTCGATGTTGTAGTTCCATCACCAGCTTCTTTAACGGTTTTTCTAGCTGCTTCTTTTAAAAGCTTAGCACCCATATTTTCTACTGGATCTAGCAATATAATACTATCTGCTACTGTTACTCCGTCTTTAGTTATTTGAGGGTTTCCTGCGCCGTCTTCTAGTATAACACACTTGCCGCTAGCTCCTAAAGTAGAGCTAACAGCTTTAGTGAGTTTCTCTATACCGCTAAATATAGCGGATTTAGCGTCTTCACCGAAGTTAAGATGCTTTACTATTGTTTCGTTCATTTGATTTAATTAAATTAGATTTGGTTTTTTACTCGAATGTTTTGACCACTTTTGGTCCTTTTAAAAATTCTAGCTTTTTAGAGTAATGCTCTATAGAAGCATCTATAGCTTGTTCAGCTCCTTGTATTGTTTCTCTTCTAGTCACGTCTATCCATTCTTCTTCTTCTGGATGTAAATACTCTGTTTGTAAAAATCCATTTGGTAACTGAACAATTCTCCAATTGCTCTTTGTGGTTATATGTTTCCAAAGGTTGATCATTCTTTGATCTGGTCGTGTAGCAGAGGTAAAATCTCTACTGGTGTATAAAAACGTCATAGTATTTGGTTTTAGTTAAACGTTTGGTTATTTATACTATCACATGATAGTTCGGTTATTTAGTGATTAAGGCTTTGAGTAGCTAACATAATTCCCAAGATTCCTGCTCCTGGGTCTGGTTCTTTAACACAGTACAAGTCATATACTTCATAAATAAATCCTGTACCTGGTGTTGCAATTTGACTTCCTTGTCCCACATTACCATCAGTTGAGTTAGGGAATTTAACCAAACCATCCTGATAAAATAAGTTCAATTTAAAACCTGGCTCTTGGTAAAAAGCTATAAATTTATAAGTAGCTCCTACAACTGCATTAGTTATGTTTATATCAACTGATTGATATAAATCAAAAAAGTTGTTGTTTGCTCTTCTTACATCTAAATCAACTTTTGTTGGAGGAGCTGGCCAACCTGTATCACCATCTGGTGTAGTTCCAGTAGTTGAAACTTCCCAATTATCTTGCTTTAAATTTAAGGTTCCTCTTTTCATACTAACGCTAGTTGGAGCTGCCGTTGGTTTAGACTCTCCAAAGTCAACACCACCAGCTACTGAAATAGTAAGTTCTCCAGGTGCTTCTGGTCCCAGTGGTTGTGACGCCAGTATACTCCATTTATTCTCGTTACCTATGTTTGTGATCCAACTATTGTCAAAAACTAAGTTTGAATTAGCTACATTAGTATTTTGACTGACTGTTTGTTTCCATTCTACACCTTGAGCAGCTGCACTGTTTGCTGTTAATACATAATCATTTGTGCCTACTGATAATACACTAGATGAATTAGCTGAATTACCAACAAAAATACTACCTTTATTTAAATTAGGAGTGGCATTAGTTCTACCTATTGCAGTTACTTGAATACTACCAGATGACCCAGGGCTATTTTTAATTATTATACCAACGTTTTGTATTAAACCTGTTTCTCCAGTTGGAGTATCTGTAGTTATACCTGGTATACTTCCTAGAAAATCACCACCAACATATAATATAGAAGCTTCTGCAGGTGATCCTTCTATACCCGCTGTGTTAATACCATCTAGTATTCCGGATATTATCATTTCACCTGTAGATCCAATTCCTATTTCCTCATTGGCTAATCCAGAAACGGGCATTAAGTTTGCGTCTGACGAAAGTGCTACATCTACTGTTGGAACTATTCCACTAACACCTGTTATGTGTAGCGGTTGGCCTTTTTGTATTACTGAACCTGTTTCGTTTTTTACTGTCTCAACTAGTCTACTTCCATCTGCTGTCGATGTTATTGTAACATCACCTGTACCAGTAACAGGATCTATAGCTATATTTTGACCAGCTATAATACTACTAACCCCAGAAACAGTTGCGCCTCTTATGTCACTTATCAATACTTGCTTAGTCTTCTTGCCATCTTCAGAATCAGATATTAGTATTAAATCATTATTAGCAGGATTACTTTTTTTAGGATATGTATATATTATAGGCATAATTTAAAATTTTGCTTTTATTGTTCTTTTTCCTCTTTTAACTTTCTTTTCAGCCTTTACAGTCTCAGATTTTGTGTATTTAGGTTTTCCTTTTGGCTTTTGGCTTTTTGACTTAGGTTTTTGAGGTTTAGGACCTTCCTTAGTTACAACTGGTGGTTTAACAGGTCCACCAGCTTTTGATGATATTGTTCCTAAATGAGCTTCTTTTAATGCCATATCTCTTTCAGATGGTTTAAATGATCCTGTTGTTTTTGCAGGACTCATTTCAATTGCGTCTAAAAGCGCTGGTCCTTCAAAGCCTTTTTTCATTTTCCCAGCTAAAGGTTGTTTAATTTTAGGAGCAGTCATGCTAGGTGCTTTGCTCACAGAACCTATTGGTGTTTTTACAGCTGATTGTGCTATTCTTGTTCCTAAATCAGCTGATAATCCTTTTTGTATAGTTTGCTTCATCATAGCGTTCATAGCTTTAGTATTACCTAAAGGTTTAGTTGATCCCTGAAATCTTTGCAAATTTAGCTTATCTTGCTCTTCAAGATTAAATCTATTTCTTGATAAAAATTCAGTGTTAATAGGTTCTATAATTGGAGTGTTAAGAGCAGGTGCACTTCCACCTTTGTCCATTTTCTTATATCTCTTCTTAATATCCTTTTTGCTTTGCGTATAGTCGAAGCCAGAATCATTAGATCTATTAACTACAGGGTTTTCTGTAATTAAGTTTTTTCTTTCTTGCTTAGCTGATTCTCTACTAGCTTTTTTAGCGCCTTTCATAGGTTTAGGTCCTTTACCTGATCTACGACCTTTGTTACCCATGTCGTCTTTTTGTCTTTTTGGTTTATCTCCGTATGCCATGATGTATATTTTAAGATCTTGAACCCATATGTTTCATTACTTTACTTCTCGAATGCCTATGATAAGCATCATCGTGTGCATCTCTTTTTAAAGCATGTGCGTGATCGAAATCATTTTCAGCATTTGCCATT
>Ga0208767_1000091_pt1 | contig 57511 bp, 31 predicted proteins | sample VirMetDEL_Mar_21_FD_184514 | JGI IMG/M metagenome (GOLD analysis project Ga0208767, IMG submission 184514) | Aqueous microbial communities from the Delaware River and Bay under freshwater to marine salinity gradient to study organic matter... | ecosystem: Environmental > Aquatic > Marine >...
TGTACCTGTAGTAGATTGGGTTAAGATGTCAGAAGTGTATTTGAAGAAAAGAACAAATGCACAGGTAGTACTAGATTTAGCGACTAAGTGGGGATTATCTACAGACGATATCATTACTAAGTTTGGGGATACTTTTACGCCAGAAAAATTAAGGGGTATATGGAAAGCTGCTGGAACTAGGGCTACTACTGGAGGGTCTAATTGGCACAACTGGAAAGAGATTCAGGATGCAAAGATGCCTAATACAGTATTAATACCTATGTATGATGGGATTAAAAGTTTTAATCCAGAAAGTATGAAACCTAATACTACTTACTTAGAGCCTATACTTAGAGACCATGCTAGTAGATTAGCAGGACAAGCTGATAAGACTATTCTTAAAGAAATCAGCTCTAAGGTTCGAGATTATAAGACAGTAAATAAAGACTTAGTACCTGATGTAAAAGCTTATTATAAGCCTCAATTACGTAAAAAAGTAGCTCCTACTTTCAAATCACCTTTGAAGCATCTTAAACATTCTTCCTACTGGGAGTATGCTGTACAACTGTCTTTGTATGGTGTAATGTTATCTGATATTGGGTTTCCACCTGAAGAACTTATTATAGATCAAGTTAAGACTGAATGGGTTAAAGAGGAGGATGTTACAAATCATTTTGTAATAGACACTGATGAAGAGATAAATAAAGTTAGGATTGTAACTGAGGTTATACCTATAGAACTACCTTTTTTAGAAGAAGAAGCTAGGACTATACTTAAGTATAAACGTTCGCAATTAATTTAAATAAACAATGAAGCAAGCTATTAAAAAAGTTAAGAGTCACGATTATAAAGTCCCTGTATATGATATTACATCAGAGGGACTTGTTAGTATTGGAGAGATTCCATTGAAAATAGTAAAGGGATCTAAAAATAATGAAGAGAATGATGAATCAAAACAAAAGGGTATAATAGTTGAGAATTTGATAGAACTTTGTATTGACCATTTAATGAGTGTAAATCAGGGTATTTTATCAACTCGTGATACACTATTAGCAGTAGATTCATTAGAGACAGCATTATTACGTTTAGAGAAGCGTAGTAAGAATCGAAGTAAACGTAATGTAATTACTACATATCAGCAGTAATGTTGGAAGTGAATCATATTGAAATTCTACGATTTATAGAATTAATAAAAGAGTGCTTTCCTAATGCTGAACAGATTTGTACACAAGGGTCTTGCATTAGGTTTGCATTACTTTTACAACATCAATATCCTAAAGGAAAGATTTTATACAATATAGATCATGCTATTTTTGAATATGAGGGACAGTACTTTGATATAGGAGGTATAGCAATTAAAACTACTCATATCCCTATTGAAGAGTATGGTATATTAGCATTAGATAAACTTTTAAAATTAAGATATGGCACAGTCTGATCACTTTTTTGATCTTGTCAATGATAAGGTAGTATTAAATCCTCATGTTATAAATATACCTGAACTAAAAGAAGTATATACTAAATATGGAATTCCAGGGATTAACTATGTATATTACATGGCACATCCTGAATCTCCTTATAGAAATTATGAAGAGGATAAGAAACAAGAGGAGGTAAAGAAAGATCATAAAGGAGATTATAAGCCTGATGATGTTGAAATAGTAAGAGCGATAATAAAAGTGACAGATATTTATTCTACCCCTAAGTTACGTTACTATGAGGGCCAAAAGGTTATGTTAGATAGGTTAGCTGCTTATTTAAAAAATACACCCTTGGATGATGATAATCAAGATGGTAATTTTGATAAGGTTATAAAGTTATTTGAGAAAGGAGATAAGATACTAAGCAGTTTTGATAGTGCAGAAAAAGCTAAAGAGGCTGAACGTAAAGGTAGAGGTAATACAAAATTAGCATATGATCAAATCTAATTTAATTCAGAGCGTTAATACTACTAGGATAAAAATTCTAGAATCTGTATTAGAAGAGCAAAGTAAAAAGATAGATAATTTAGAAGCTACAGTAAGTAAACTAGAAGCATGGCAAGAAGAGCAAATGTCCAAGACCTTAAATCAAATATTTTTAAATGGGATAGTAAGAGTAAAATACTTACTAAAGAATCTATTACACCTGAAGAAAGACTAGCACTTATTGATAGGGTATATAGGTTACCAGGAGAAATGAATTTAGATGAGAGAATTTCTAGGGCAAACAAAGAAGCTAGGGATTTTCAAAATAATGGTTACTTCTGTGATAGAGTACCAGGTTCTAGAGATTATAAGATATACTGGGATACTCAAAAGGCACTCATATATGGAGGGCTTTTAATAGATGATGAATATTATATTACAGGAGATACTTATTGGTATTTGAATTTTGCTGAAATTACGTTTAAGGGCGGTATTACTATGCAACCAGAAATTCGAGATACGGATATCTGGTTTTTTCAGTTAATAGAAAAGGCGGAGTTACAAAAAGAATTTACAGTTACAGCTAAGGTACGTCAGTTTGGATTTTCTTTAAAACTGTTATCTAAATTATTAAAACGATTCTGGTTTGAGCATAAATTTAAGGGAAAATTTTCTGCGTCTGATGATGAATATTTGACATCAGGATGGCAAGTATTAGAGGGATATAGAGATTTCTTAAATGCAAATACCGGGTGGCATAGAAACTTAGATCCTTCTGGAAAAGGATATTGGCAGCAACGTTTACAGATGCCTGATAAGTCTTACTTAGGAAACTTCTCTACACTTAAAACTGTAAATACAAAGAACAAAGCCTCTCAAATAGTATCAGGAGCTACATCAGAGGCTTTTATAGATGAAGCAGGAATTAGTAAAAACTTAGGTGAAGTACTAGGTCTTTTAACACCTGCCTTAATGGATGGAAATATAGTTACAGGTTGTGTACATGTAGGGGGTGCAGCAGGTAATGTATCTGAGAGTCAACAATTAAAAAGTATTATTTATAATCCTGAAGCTTATAATATGTTGGCGTTACCTAATGTATGGGGTAATAAACCACATCAAAAAGTAGGTATATTTGTACCTGCATATTATTCATATGGTAGTTGTAAAGATGAGTTTGGAAATAGCTTAATTGAAGAAGCTAAGATAGCACTAGAAGAACAGGCTCAAAAGGAGAAGTTAAAATCCTTTGCTGATTATCAGATTTTTAAGGCCCAGTATCCTCAAACATTAGAGGATATGTTCAAAACACGATTAGAGAATATATTTCCAACAGAACTTATTGAACCTCATTATGAATGGTTAACACAAAACTATGAGCCCAATGCAGTTACTTTACATCGTAATGAAATAAAAGTATTTCATAAGTTAGGAAGTAAATATCCTGTAGTAAAAGATTTTCCTGTAAAGCGTAGGACAATAACGCATGGTGCCGTATGTGTAGTAGAACCTCCATTATCTAATCCTCCTTTTGGTTTATATTATGCAGGAGTGGATACTGTAACGCCTATTAAAACTACTTCATCGGTATCTCTACAGTCTATTCATATTTATAAAGCGTCTCATGAGATTGATGGAGAATATGATCAAGATAAATTAGTAGCTTGGTATACAGGACGTTGTGAGGATCCTTATGAAACATATCAAATAACACTAGATTTAATTGAGTGGTATAATGCTAGAGCATGTATAGAGAATAATAATAGAAACTTTATACAATGGATGATAGGCAGAAAGAAAACGGGGTATATGATGAAAAAGAATCAGATGCCTTTAATTAAAGATATGGTAGTTAGAGCTTCTACAGATACTTCTGATTATGGTATTACAACTACAACTGAATTTAAGAAGGATCTATTTAATATACTAGTAGAATATTGTAGGGAGATTATAGGCTATGAATTTAAAGAGGATGGTACTGAAGTGCCGATATTTGGGGTTACAAGAATAAAAGACGAGATGGTTTTAAGAGAGATGTTGGACTTTAATCCTCATCCTAAATTTAACTGTGATAGATTAATTTCATATGGTTTATCCATTTTTGCATCTAAGTCTAATACTAACCGAGGCATAATAGTTAAGTCTAAAATTAGAGAAGATAACAAAAAAGTTGTAAATTATAGAGAAGAACTCGCAAAAAGTTCTTTACTAAATAGAGGCTTTCATAATGTAAAATTAGGATTCTAATGAAAAGTGATGTAAAATTTATATTAAAACAATCGGAAAAATTTAATAAAGATGGCACAGCTAGTGATGCAGTAAAGGCAATATTTGAGTATTATGAATCACATGGGTTTGAACAAACATCAGCAAAGAGTACAAAATATACAAAGTTGCATAATCTTGCTCATGGTAAGATTAATAAGGAAGATTATATAAAAGAATCAGTCCCTAAGGAATTAGAGTTTAATTATCAGGATGCTAATCTTGATGATGTGGGATTGAATTTTTATCCTATTATTCCTGTATTTAGAAATGCAATTTTAGGAGAGTATGATAAAAAATATATTAAATATAGTTCTAGGGCTGTAAATCCTGAAAATACTAATCAGGTTATAGAACGTATGGATGCGGATTTACGAGATAATTTAATAAGACAAGCAGAGAAAGCTTTTTTAGCAGAGAATCCTAATCCTGATGAAGATCAAATAGAAGCGTTTAAGAATAGTGAGGAAATAAAAAGAATGTATAAGCTAGAATATAGGACTGAAATTGAGAAGTGGGCTATACATACTATGAAGAAAGAGGATATGAAGTTTGATATGAAAGATATTGAACGTGGTATTTTAGATCAATGTATTATTACTGAGGATCCTGTAGTGCATTGTAACTACCATAATGGAGACTATTTTCCAGAACGATGGAATGAAAAAGATGTATTTTCTTTAAAGAGTACTGATTTAGATTGTTATTCAGAAAGTTTAATGGTAGGTAAATTTGGGGCGTTAAATATAGCGTCGATCTTAAATAAATATGCAGATAAATTAAGTGAAGATCAAATTCTTCATTTGGAAACATGGTTATCAAAGTATTATGCTAATGGCTTTACTGTAAATGGTATGTATGATAATCTGACTGGAAACAGGAATCAAGATAAAGATTCTATTCAAAACTGGACTACCTTTAAGAGTTTAGAACGAGGTGATAGACGTTATGATGATATAAGTCAAGATTTATTTAGAGAAACTACTATTTATTTTCTATTACCTAGAAAGGCAGGATACTTAACGTATAAGAGTAGAGGTGAAGAATTTAAAACTATTGTTGATGAAACTTTTGTTCCTACATTTCTTCCTAAGTATGACGGAAAGAAACACCTAGATACCCTTATTGAAGGGGAGCATGTAGAATGGTTTTACTATAATGAATTATGGAGAGGTATTAAATTAGATATAGAAACAAGTAATGAAAATTATTCTACCTCTACGCCTGATGGAGAGTCTATTTGGATAGAGTTACAGAAACATGATATTCAGTATACAGATCCTAAATATAGATATGGCGTTTTAATTCCTGTATATGGAGGCTCTATATCTAATAGATATAATGAATCACAAAGTTTAGTATCTAAATGTGCATCCTGGCAGATATTTTATAATTGGATTTGGAATAGAAACGCACAATTATTAGCAACAGAAGTAGGACGATTTTTTGCCTTCAATCAATTAGCTATCCCAAGTGAATCTATGGGTGAATCATGGGGTAAGAATAATATCTTAAAATGGGCTCTTACTGGTAGGGATACTTCATTAGCACCTTTAGATTTGTCTATGAGTAATATGGGACAAAATGCTATGCAAATGGCAGGAGGTATTGGTCAAGTAGTAGATTTAAATAGAACAGCAGATATTTTAGAGAAATCTAAATTAGCGTCTATTGTTAAGAATGAATGCTTCCAGATTATAGGAATGACCCCTGAATATTTATTTGGGGATATATCACCTAAGCAAACAGCTACCTCTGTTATTCAAGGTATGCAGCGTTCATCTAATCAAGTACAATATTTATTTACTAGATTGCATCAAGTTTTGAGACGTTTAAGAGCAGGTATGTTACAGACTGCCCAATATATTGAAAGTCAAAATCCAACTAGTCAAGTAGCGTATTTAACCAGTGATGGTACTAGACACATATTTTCAACTGCTACGGAAGGCTTTTTATTACATCAATTAGATATCTTTATAGAATCATCATTATCTGATATAGATACACTAGAACGTATTAAACAATATACCCTTCAAACAAATACTTTAGGCGCAGATGCGTATGAACTAGGTATAATACAAACTAGTACTTCTACACCTGAATTGATGGGAGTTTTAAAGAAACTGCATGAAGAGAAGAAAGAAGAATTAGAAAAACAGCAGCAGTTAGATATGAAGAAACATGAAGAAAGTTTACAAGCAGCTAGAGAAGCTCAAGAGAAAGCTTTACAATTTGAAGCATCTGAAAATGCTAAAGATAGAGAAACAGAATTAGATAAAGCTGGTATAGTAGCGTTAGGATATGCTAATGATGAAGTAGATGAGATAGTAGCACAAATAGAAAAATTAAGATCACAATCAGAAGCTTTAAAAGATAAGAACAGAGAATTTGAGTATAAAGAAAGTTTAGCTAAGAGTAAAGATGCACAGACTAAAGCAGGGATTGAGACTAGTAAAGAACGTCTTTTATTAGATAGACAATTAAAATTAAAAGCAGCTCAACAAAAGGATAAAGAGCTAGAATTAAGGGAAAAAGAGATAATAGCTAGGAACAAAAGAACAAAAGTTTTATAATAATTTGGTATTGTGAACTATTTGTTCTAAATTATAAATAATAAAATTTTTAAAACAAGCTTATGCAACTAGAAGGTTTTGCAAACATTGATTTCAATAATCCTTTTCAGAATTTGGAAACGACTGAAGGCGAAGAGGATAATTTAGAGTTAAGCTCAGATGAAAAAGATACAGATACTTCAGAAGAAGTAATGCCTTTAGAATCAGATGAGGAATTATCTACAGATACATCAGAAGAAGTAGACACCGATGCTGCTGTAGAAGAAGATAATACTGATACTGATAAATGGGAACTTACAGATGAGCAGGCTCCAGAAATATTGAATGCTTTAGCGCAACTTGGGATGATTACTGAAATTCCTGAGGAGATAGATCAAGAAAATATTGATGCTAATGCAGCTAAAGAAATTTTGAAATTTAGGGATAACAAACTTGTAGAGGAAGCTAGACTAGAAGGAGCTAAAGCAGCTCAAACTAGAATAGTAGGCAAATTAAGTACTACTTTACAAAAGGCAGTAATTCAGAATTTGCAGAATCCTAACATGGAAGATAGTGAGCTAATCAGTTATCTTCAAGGGATACAAAATGCAGGTAAGATTACAAACCTAACGCCTGACAAGAATGCAGAAGAAATAGTTCGAGAAGCATACAAAGCTGAAGGCTATAAACCTACTCAAATTAATGAGAAGGTAGCGGATCTGATTCAACTAGATAAGTTGACACGAGAAGCAGAGATTCTTAAGCCTAAATTGGATGCTAGAGCACAGTCTATAGTTCAAGCACAAGAAGAACATGCTCGTAAGATAGCTGACTTTGAAGTGCAAAGACAGACAGAATTACATCAGAGAACTACTAAACTTTTGAATTCAGGGGCAATAAGTGGTATTCCTTTATCAAGGGAATTAAGTTCTTTTTTATATACTACACTAATGAATAATGAAGTGCCAGTAGATATTAAAGGAAAGAGAGTAGAGATGGGTGCATTAGAAGCACTGGTCATGAATAATAAATATTCTAAAGAACCAGAGGCTTTGGAAAGAGTAGCATTAGCTGCTATTGTACTTAAGGATGGTGTAGAAGAATTGAATAAACATCTCTCTAAAAGAGTTATCACTAAAGAAACAGAAAAAGCAGTTAAACAATTTAAATTTTCAAATAAAAGAAAGACGAGTTCTACAAGTTCACGACCCGTGAGTAAAGAGGAGGATGCGCCTTTCACTATAAGATTCTAAGATGAAAATACAACCTTTAGTATTGAATAACGGAGTTTATCTCCAAACTACTGAGCACAATCATAAGAGTCACTTAGATTCCGCGCATCTAATGCACTTGAATCAAGGTAATAAGAAGGCTACAGACATGGGGATTATTGAACCATTTGTAACTTCAGGCTTTTTGAATGCGCCTTACCTATATGGATCATTTAATGTAAACTCACAGCGAGTTTATGTAGACGATGGTTTATTTAAGTGGAGATATCCTATTCACGATGAACCTTTATATATTGTAGAGGATTTATCTACACATTCAAAACCAGGTGTTGCTGGTGAGAAATTTCAAATTAAAGTTAATCAAAACAAGTATGACAATGGATATGTACTTGCTGCTGATCAACATTCACCAGAGCAACTATTAATTACAGAGGATGAAATTTACCAAGATGGTGATGGATGGATTCTTACTGTAAAATATGCAGGTGTAGACCCAGCTAATCGTTGGTTCCCAAAACAATACTTAAAGCCTAACACAAAACTCTTCCCTATTACTACTGTAGCCACTGAATATTCTCAAATGTACAGTTCAATTCCACAATTCTCAGGTGGAATGAGAGAGTACTTCCAAACAGTAGGAGAAACTAATACTCAATTACATTACGAAGTAACTAGAAAGGCAGCATTCTCTATGGTAAATAGAAAATGTTTAGCATCATTGGATGCTCACCGAGAGGTTATTGAGATGTATGTATTTAAACCTGGTTCAAAAGGGCATGATATGTCTTTGACAGGACAGGATCCTCGTAAATTAGCTAAAGCGTATACTAAAGAGTATGGGTCTAAAGCTATGCAACAAATGCAGTATGATACTGTACAACGTGCTTGGATTCCTAAGATTGAAGCATTGGGTATGGGTTACTTGAACTATTTGCATGAAGTTGAAGCTATTTTTGGTGCAGGCGGTCAAGTTTCTTATGATGGAAAAACTAAAGCTAATCGAAGTGTAGGTTTGTTCCACCAATTGAATATGGGGAATCAGTATAATTTCAACTTATACAACTTCACATATGCTAAATTAGAAAACATCATTGCAGAGCGTCTTAAAGATCGAGTAGAGCCTTTTGCAAGTTCTTACACTACTACTATTAGAGTAGGTATTGGAATGTACACTTTGTTACGTAACCAATTGAGTAAGTTGCCAGGAGAAATGGGCGTTCAATTCCATGCTAAAGATGTACTATCTAATTATGGTAAAGACAATACAAGTGTAACATACAATCCTATCCAAGTTACTTCTTGGAATATGCTAAACGGCTATGGTAAAATTCAAATGGAATTAGTACCAGGTTTGGATCCTACTGATGCGAATGAGCAAATCAATCCTAAGGTAGCGGTAGCAGGAGGTATTGGTGGACACAGATTGTCTTCTTATATGATTATCATTGAAGATATTACTTCAAATGCTCAAAATAATATTTGCGAGCTAGTATGTTCTCATGACTGGGATGTTCAAAAACGAGTTATTACTGGTAAATTGAACTACTTAGGAGCACCTACCTATAACAACGGTATGTTTAACTCTGCTAGTCACCACCCTGGATATCAAATGTTCATGGAGAAAAAGAACAAAGCATACTGGGTTAAGGATATTACTAAATCATTACTAATTAAGCCAATTAATCCATTGACAGGTACACCTATCTATGATGGATTTTATAAATAATAATTATGCAAAAGATTAAGCAAGCGCCTATAACATCTGAAAAACTTGGACATAAATTGAGAAGATTTGAAAATTGTACATCAAGATTTGAAATTTTCTATGATGCTGGACGAAAGAAATTTAATCATGGTCTAAGTAAAGAAGAACAGGAACGTGTTGAAGCTCATTATGGCAGATCCTTTGAAAATCCTAATGATTTAGAATTCTGGTCGAACATAAATTTTGAGATTAAACATGATGTGGAACCTGTAGACATGGAAAATCCACCTGACCTCTTAAAAGTAAGAGCGTTCCAAGCTTTGAAATCGCTAGGTAATTTTAATGATATTATAAGCGGTGATAGCACATCAGATTTTATGTTGACAGATGAATCTAAGGAAACTGAATTAGAAGCAACCTTATATGAAAAGAGAGATTTAGCTATTGCTAAATTGATACAGGTTAAACAATCTACTAAGTATTGTATAGGTATTGCAAAGTTTCTATTGCCAGGTTCAATCAAGATTTCCACCTTAGATGATGCGTATACTAAAATACGTCAATTCTTAGATGGTAAAATTATCAAAGGATCTAATGAAGCTATTCGTCAATTTAATAACGCCTGTGACTTACCTAAAGATGAGTTATATGTTACAGTCGATTTTAATGAGGCATTACGTAAAAATATTATTCGCAAGAATGCTGATGGAAAATTTCATAATCCTTTAACAGGTACTGAATATGGAAAGACTTCCAAACAATCTATTATGTATTTAATGCAACCTAGTAATCAAGAGGAGATTGGAGCAGGTGGAAAAAGTGATAAGCCTTATAGTATAAGGTATCAACTTATGAATAAATAACCTTTTAAATATAAAAGATGAATACTAGTTTTAACAGAAGCTTGCCTACAGTGATGCTCCCACAGAGTATCGTAGGGGCTGGTAAAAGAGCGCATGAATTGAAGCCCTTTGAAATTGGGGTATTTGATTGTGATACAGGTTTATCTGTAGATGTGGCTTCTTTTGCTCCAGATAAAACATATGAGATTGTTTACAAGTCTCCTTCTAAAGGGATGAGTAATTCAATGTTCCCAGATCAATTTGGTACTAAACTACCTATTAGATCTCTACCTATCAATTTGATTGATAAAGTACATGTATTTGATAGTGCGTCTGATGTACAACAACCATTTGTTGCCTATCTAGGTTATGATGGATTAAGTGATTGTAAGAATTTAGATTTGACGTGTGGTGAAGATTATGCATTGGATATCACTGTAAGAAGTGAAGTAGTGCGTAATACTTTTAATCGTAACTTGAGTCAATTGGTTCCTTTCACTTTACCATGTTGTGAAGATTGTACTGCGGAAACTAAAGCAGAGACTATTGCGGATGCAATTATCGAAGCTATCCAAGATGGGCCTTTCTATACTAAGAATTATTTTAAAGCAGAGAAAGTTCTTTCTTGTTGTCCAGTACTTGCACCTTTTGATAAAATCTACTTTAAGACTTATCAATTAGAGGTATGTGATGATGGTTCTTCAAGAGCAATGGCTTCAGTACAGGCACAATATCCTACTGCTGATGTCTTCCGTGTAAAAAGAGATAACCCTTACAGTACTTATGAAGTATGTATTGAGAATCCTTTTTCAGAAGAAGATCAAGCATTAGTTGATGCTGATAAAGCACTTTTGGATGCTGAGACTCCAGGTACTAACGACTATGATGCTGCACTTGCTACATGGGAAGCTACTGTAGCTACCGCAATTACAAATGCAACAGTAGCTAATGCACCTGCTGACTTTACCATGACTAATGTGAAAGCATTAGAATGTGATGAGTGTCCTGATTGCCCTGCTGGCTTCACAAAAGTTCCTGCTGGTTTTAAATATGTAGTAAGTGTTCTTAATGAAGACAATACTGATGATTGGGTAGGTAATACTGAAGCACTCGCAGTAGCTTTAAGTATTCCTGATTATGTAGTCAATTCTGCTCAGTTTATCGCATCTGAAGGTAGTACTGTTACTATTCAAGTAGTAACTAGTGTTGCAATTCCAGATCCTACTACTATTGCTAATTTGCAATGGGTAAGCTTAGGTCAAACTGCTGGATACTGTTCAGGTTCTTCAACTGTCGAATGGTGTGCTAAAGACGACAAATATAAGATTGAGCGTACCATGTGTATGATCATTGCTGATGATGAATGTGGTAATGATTTCTTAGCTGAAATTCAAGCTGAATTAGGTGATGTCGAAAATGTCAACTTAGACAGTATTGCTATTACATCTACTAATAACTGTATTACTGAGTACACTGTTACTCAAAGAAACAATGCATGTTTGGAAGATGGGTGTGATACGTATGGTAAAGATGGCGCTAAATTTGATAAACTCCCTACATTTAAAACTGCAACATGGACTATGTGTGCATGTGAAGGTTGGACAGTAGATGGAGATGGATGTCCTGTTGCACCAGTTACAACTACTGAAGATTGTAGAGCAGGTGTTAAATTTACAGGAGGTTTAATTGACTCTGAAATTTTGGAATGTACTTTTGCAATTGATGATAATATCGAAAGAGAACCTATCACATTAGAAATTAGCTTAGTACCTAATTCAAACAATCCAGATGTCAATACATTATGTGCTCCTATCAATATTGATTGGACAGTTGTTCAAGAAGGACGTACAGTACAAGGAGATGGACGATATGTAAATCGTGATGAAGTAGTTTCTAGAGGCTATGAGTTGTATTCATACTATAACCCTAAAGAGGAATTAGGAAATCTAATGTCTCAACGTAGTGGTTTTGAGTATACAGCTAGACCTGATAAATTCTACAATCACCTTACATTGTTCCATAACTCTAACAGAAATAGAGTCCACAATTCAACCTCTCATACTAGAGAGTGTATTAAGATTTTTGTGGAGAAAGATAATGTTACTTTTATGGAGGAATTGAAAGATTTCTTCAATAAGACTCTATTGAGTCAAGGTAGCGTAAAATTGTTATAAGCTTGTTTAATTTTTTGTTTTAAAGGGGTAGGCATTTCTGCCTGCCCTTTTTTTTATTATGACTATAAAAGAAACATACCAAACAGTATTAGACAGAGTAAATGAGTTAAATACTAATGTGAATCAACATGTTAGTGAGAGAGCTTTTATTAATGCATTTAATAAAGTACAATTACATTGGTTAGAAGAACGTATAAAAGTAGCGGAAGCTAATCAAGTACGTCAAGAAGAAATTCAACCATTTATTGAAACTTTTAGTAACGGAGCTCAAAAAGTAGGAGATAGTTTAGTATTAAACTTACCTACGGATTACTTTAGGTATTCTAGAGTATATGGGGAATGTAGTAAGGATTGTGAACAAGTTGTTCATGCCTACCCAAGAGAGGAAGGTAATGCTGGTAGATTATTACAAGATGATCTTCAACGTCCTTCATTTGAATGGGCAGAAACCTTTTTTACATTAAAAGGAAATACGTTACATTTTTATGCAGATTTTGATTGCTCTACTATTACTTTAATTTATTACAGATGTCCCGTGGTAGTTGATATGGAAGATGTAGGAGGTTCTAATATTGATCCTGAACTTACTAAAACTAATTTAGAAGAAGTAATAGACCTTACTGCATTACTAGTATCTGGCGATACGTCTAATCCAAGATATCAGACTATTATGAATCACATTCAACAATTTAACTAATGGCTAGTGAATTAACCTATACTATATTGGAACAATGTGACTGTAATATTATAGCAGTTTTAGATACTTCTAAATATGAAGGAGATATTACTAATCCAGTATTAAGAGTATTTCCTCCTGATTTGAATCAGTATGTGAATCTACAATACAACCAAAGTGCTACTACTTTAATTAGACCTGAATTAATTAAGTTTTCATCTTTACCATCTGGTATCTATAAATTTGTTCAATCTATTTGTCCAAATGAAGACACTGAAGTAGAGAGTTGTTACTTACAAGTATGTAAGGAACGCGAAGACATTAAAAAATTAATTTGTGATGATAAAGATATAGAAGAACTTACTGAGTTATTATATACTTTAGATATAGCACAAGGCGTAGTATCCGAATGTCCTAATAAAGCAACTGAATTACTTAACATAGTAAGACAGGGTATTATAAAATTAAAAACTTGTTAGTATGTGTTTACCATGTATGCTAAAGAGACAGTCTCCTTCTACTAGAAATCTTGTACGAAAGGTTAAAAGTAGAAAATATCAAGAGTGTAAATATACACTAGAAGAATTACAGCGATTAGCTCTTCAGGTAACTGATCCATATTTGACTAGTCAGATTAATATTTATAATGCAGATTGCAATAGGTTTAATACTAAGATAGATGAATTATTTAAATCACTCTAAAGCTATTATAGCTGAGTATTACGGTGTAAAGAATAAATATGGCAACCTTAAACAACTCAAACAAGATTTCATCAAGTGCGCTGTTCAGCAATCCTGTGAGTGTGAATCAGCTTGTGGATCTGGATGTAGATCTACAATGCCTACCTACAATAGATTTGACATGTGGTGGCTTGAACCCATTATTACAAGCTCTAATTGATAAGGTATGTGGTACACCTAATTTTGATTTGGGATGTTTAACAGCATCTCAAACATATGACAGTGTAATTCAAGCCTTAGTTGATCAGGTATGTGTACTCACAGAAGCGTATATTGAACCTTCTACCCCTTTAGATTTATCTACTGTTAATTTAGCACTAGGTTCTACCTGGGCCTGCGGTGAATTAAATCCTATTGTTCCTACAGGAGCAACTAATGAAGAGATCATACAAGCCCTAGTATCTAGAGTAATAGATTTATCAGTACAGGTTCAGACTAATTGTGATTTAATTGCTGATTTAGAGAATAGATTAACACAGGCAGAAGCTGATATTGCAGCTATTAACTGTTGTCCTTAATGCTTTAAAATAAAACTAAATGTGTAATTGCACTAAAACTATAGAATGTACTACCTGTAATGAATGTACTACATGTTGTACATGTCCAGATACTATCTCTACTACAGCTATACCATTAGATGGATGTGAGGTAGTGGAGTATTGTTCTGATGGATGTGTAGAACTTGTTCAAGATGAATGTGTAGTAACTAGGTGTGGCACGTTAGAAGAAGTTATAGATGAGTTATTTGATGAGGATTGTAATGCTATTCCAGGATGTAGAACGTTTGGAGAAGCTCCTGTTATAAATGTCTGCCAAAATGAAGAAGCAGATGTTATGCAGATTTGGTTAGATAGTAACCCTACTCTTACAGAAGGTATTGTTCATCCTATCTTAACGCCAGAGTTTGTAGGTTCAGATGTATTCACGCCTACTATAGTAGGTACATATCTATTTCAATTTAGTCAGTTTGACCCTTGTTTTAATGGGCAATTGATTACCTTAAATGTTGTAGATTGTGTGGGATTATGTCCTGAATCTATTACTATAGCAAATGCTTACAATAGTCAGACTGATATATTTGACTTTACCTTAACGTCTCCATTTCCAGAAGATTCTATTTATAGAATTAAAGTTACTTTACCTGATACTACTTTAGTAGCAGAAATAGAAACAAGTCCTGGAGATATTACACTAGTAGGAAATCAAATAGATGCTACAAATTGGAATAATTTTGATCAGTATTTATCTGCTATTGTTTTAAATGCTGCTAATCTTAATATGGGAATTAGCTTTACGTTTGACAAAGAACAATGGGCTATAGATAATGGATACACATACAATTCCAATGAAGACACAGATGCTACACAATTAATCTTTGAATTTTCAATTGAGAAACCTAACTGTGATGTAGAGACCGGCACTACTACTGTAAACAGAGTAGTTGGAGCTATGTTAGGAGCTGCTTATTCATTATACGATAATGGAACAACGCCAGGTATTTTGAGGTATGTATTACAGACAGGAAATACACTTGTATCTCCAGTTTTTGCAACACATACTGTAAGTGTAGCAACTGAAATACCAGCTACAGCAATTCCTTTAACTACTACTACTGTTACGCCTACCCAAATAGAAACTACTTATACAGTAGCTCCTTTTGGAACTGTACCTACTACTTTAAATAGATATGATTTAAATGGTACTACAGATTTGGGACATGCCTTTACATCTAGAGGATTTGAAGCATCTGGTTATGACTTTACTATATTACATTTAATAGATAGCTTTACAAAACAGGAAGAAGCTGCTAATTATAATATTGACTTATTATTCAGATGCTATTTCCAAGAAGCTCATTGGGATGAAACTACTATAGAAGCTAAGACTCATTTTAATTCAATAGGAGGCATTCCAATAACTACACCTCTCACACTTACAGTATCAGGATCTACATCAGCCGCATCTACACATATATATGATGCAGTAGAACCTGCCACTTTAGCAGTAGGTACTTATCAATTATATAGTTCTTTCCTTTGTGACTTTAACTATGATAATGGAGTAGATGGCCCAGAAGGGGCTACGGTACAAAAAACTGCCTTCCAGTTTAGTGAACTGGAATTAAATTATATTTACTAATTTTTTGAAATATTAATTTTTAATTCTATCTTTATATTGTGAAACTAAGACTTACATACCAGCATAGTTCTTTATCGTGGTCAAACACGTAAGGGATTTGGTATGTTATATTTACAATACTATAAAGTCCCTTACGATTAATTTTGTAAGGGGCTTTTTTTATTCCAAAGTAGTTTAATTGGTAAAACATCTGTTTGTGGAGCAGAAGTAAGTAGTTCAAATCTACTCTTTGGAACATTAGGACTAATACATAGAGAGTACACTTTTCTTTTTACTAAATACTAAAAAATGAGACAATTTATTACAGATTTAAAAACAGGAAGAAAATTCATTGTAGAGCCTATTTCTGAACATGCATATAGAAATGCAGATTGGAATAATGGTTTAAAAGAATCAGATAAACCAAAAGGAGGAGCAATTCATCCTGACGATTCTATTATTACAGAAAAGACCTGTAAAAATATTACTATGACTGATGGAAGTCCTTATTCAGTAATTGAAAAATTATTAAAAACTACTTAAAGACATTTATATTAGAAAGTTTTTAATAGAGAGTAAACTTACAAGGTGTAAGAACATCCTGCTAAGATGATTGTAGGTAAAACTATGGGATTCGAGTTCTCTGCTCTCTGCAAATTGGCTCATCAGCAAGTGGGGTTGCAAACTGATTCCAAACCAGTTGTTTTAGGAAGTTCGATTCTTCCGTGAGTCGCATATACTCTAATATTTGATAAGGAATAACATTAATTTGTTATTCCTTATTTTTTTGCGTATCTTATCTATAGAGTTTTCCAGTAAAAAGTAATAATAAATATTATTATGAATAGACCTTCTACAAAATATACCTTCTTAGCAGATAAAGAATACCCGAGTAATTTTAAGATTTTAAGAGAATTTGCTAAAGAAGTAGTAAAAGAATTAAGAGCTAATCCTGATGGCGTTCAACTTCCATTAGGGTTTGTTCAGATAGTACGTAGACTGCGTTCTTCTAATAATGCCACAGTAAAGAAGAAGTATGGTAAGTCTTATAAATTTACTAATGATAATACAGATGGTGCTATCATAACTACTAGAGCTTGGTTTGTAACTAATGCATATAACCATGCTAGAGACAAAAGTAATGGTAAATATTATTCTGCGGCTTTTATTAGGCTTTTTAAAGTAGAGTGGTATAAACCTTTAAAGAAAGTTCAATATGATATTGCTCAAACTATGGAATACTTAAACTACAGAATATTTTAAATTATGACTATAGGCACTGCTATTTCTAGAGTAAGGAATGGAATTAAAGAAGTAAGTAGAGATTCTTATTATACCAATAGATTATTGTGGAATACATTATTAACTAATTATATTAGATTCTTAAATCAAAAGCCTAATATACACAGTTTAGATGTATTTACTACTATAGATGTAGATACAGAGTCGGTAAATTTATTAGAGAATACTTGTGTACCTTTAGATTGTTGGGGCTGTAGAATTAAAGTAGAAGATGTTTTAGAGACAAAACATGGTATGGTATTTAGATACATTACAACTCCAGATAGATCTATTCCGTTTAAGTTAGTAAGTCCTAAACTATTTACAAAAAAAGCGGATAAAACTAAAGGGAATACACATTATGCATTTCTAGAGGGAGAGTATCTTTATTTTAACAAATGTTATCCTTGTATCAAGATTAGCTACTTAGCTAAAGATGGTGTTACTACATCGTGTTGCAAGTTAGATAATGCGTTAAATATTCCTGACTATCTATTAGATATAAGTATTAAAGGCGCTATTCAAGATTTAGCTCCTAGTTTACAGAAACCAGTAGATAGAACATCTGATAAAAATTAAGTATGAAGACTATACTAGTATCCACTATAATTGATAAGGTTAAAGAGAAATTATCTGTATATTTTGAAAATGACAGTATAGATGATGCTATTCTTTATAATAAGTTTGACAATTTAAAATCTAATTTCAGGCTAAATGATTACATTTTAACCTCTGATGTTTTAGTAGTTGAAAACTCTCAAGCTACATTACCTGAGGATTTTTATAAAGCATGTTTAATTTTAGGCTGTTATGAATATACAGTAGATGAAGGATATACAGGTACTTGGACAGTAGATGAGGAGAAAATAGATATATGTGAATATAGCTGTAATGTCAATGCATGTAAGGATGAATGTGGAAATTTGATTAACTTAGTGCAAAAATTCAATAGATATGCTCCTAGAGTGTATCAAAAATTTGATTTATTAAGTTTAGGTCAAAATATGACTAATTTTTGCAGTGATATTTGTATAAATAATTCTTCTAAAAGTGGTAATACTATTACTATTAATCATGGTAAAATTACAACAGAATTTGAAGAAGGATTAATTTATGTAGAATATTTTAAAGATTTAGATATAGGTACAGATTATGAAATACCATATCATCCAAAAGTAGTACAATGGTTGGAAAGTGAATTTATCTTAGAGATATTTGAAACATTATATTACAATGGACTTGAAAATATTGTACAACGATATCAAAATGCAAAAGTAAATGCTAATAGAGATTACTGGTCAGCTAAATCAATATTAAAAACTCCAGAGTTTACTGAGTTATATGGTATTTCAAACGCATTGATAGAACGATATAATAGAATAAGATATAATATTTGGGACGACACTATTCATAGTAAGAGTTATTACTTATATAATTCAGAAGTGGCTAATTCTCCTAATAGTACTATAGCACCAATAAATAAGAGTTGGAATGGATAAGACGTTAAATAATGATTTACATCCTTTATTTCTAAATAAAGGCAGTATGATATATTTGCTTAATGGCGATATATCTAGTCATGATGCGGCTGAACAGACAGGATTTGTTCAGAATACCTTATCTAATGAATTATGCTATAGATTCACTAAAGAGTTTATGGGCGCTATACCTCTGGATGGTACTGATGTAGTATTATTTGAAGGTACTGGTGATGATTCCAAAATTATTCTACTAAATACAGAGACGTGTAAATTTAAGCTTATAGCAAAAGATCCATGTCTTAATTTTCAGGCAACTATAAAAGGCAAGTATAGAAAGACTAGTGAAGGTCGAGTTATTTATTTTGGAAATAAAAATAGATTTAATTTTCTTAATATTGATTGTCCTCCAAAGAAAAGAAAAAATGACTGTCAAGAATGTTTAGATGAATATGAGAACTGTATAGATTGTGATGCATTAAATATCAATCGACATATTAACATACCTTGTGTAGAGTTATCTGAAATATCAGGTAATATGCCTAATGGGTCATATCAGTTTGCTATAGGCTTTTCTGATGAAAAGTCTACACAGACAGAGTATTTTATATTACCTCAAGTAATTAAATTATTTGATAAAGACAATAGACCTGGAGGTATTAATATATCTTTTAACGAATGCTTTACTACGTATTTTGATGAGTTTGAATTAGTACTTATTGCAAATAGAGATTCAGGACAAACATATCAACGTCTAGAATATTTAAATACCTCTGTAAAATCTTATGCGGTTACAGAACTAGACTCTCCTAAATATACACCTTTAGATATACAAACGTTATTATCTAGGGGCTCTTATTATCAAGGCTTTAAGTTTATAGCTGAAAATAATGAATCATTAATTCTAGGGGCTCCATGTACACGAAAGTCTTTTGATTATAGAAGTTTAGCTAATCAAATAGAGATAGAGCCTGTTATAATGTCTGTACGAAAAGAAGATGCTCATCTTTATCCATCATTATTAAGGGATGAAGTATATCCATTTGATATAGAGTGGGTATATCCTGATGGACAGACTTCCCATAAAACGCATATTCCAAACATAGTTTCGGATGTATTTGATATTTATGGAACGTCTTTTAATGCTACAGTACTAGCACCAGATAATTTAGATCATTACGAACGAAATTCTATAGAATGTAATACTGACTTTAAAAAAGTATTTGAAATATACAATAATGGTACTATAACCTTTAATACAGATAACTGTGCAGATTGTACTATTATAGAAGTAGGTACAGGAACTATGTCTTATTGGGAAAGTCAGGAAGTATATCCTGATGATTATCCTGATTTAGGCTGCACGCCTATTAAGTACCATAAGATGCCTGATGACTGTATAGCTCCTATTATAGAGAATGGATGTGTAAATATCCTTACTATTAGAGCAAAGAATGTACAACCTCCTTTAGATTGTGATGGTAATGAGATACCTATGCTAGGGTATAGAATATTAGTAGGAGATAGAACTAATCATAAATCTATTTTACATAAGGGATTAGTATATAATATGGGGGTTCATGAAACAGATTGTGAAAACATCTTATATCCTAACTTTCCATTTAATGACTTAAACAAAAATAAATTTTTAGCTACTCAATGGGAGCGAGGTTTATTTAATACTAAATCTACTTTAGATACGTATTCAGATAATCAGTTTACCTATCATTCGCCTGATATTCATTATGTAAAAGGACAACAAGGAGAAGTATTAAAAATATACACAGAAGCAATTGGAAAGACTCAAGGTATTTATCATTATACTGAAGACTATCCTAAGTTTCAGATCCTATCTTCCTTTGGAAACTTAATAACTCAAATAGCAGGCTTTGTAGAAGCTACTATATTATTAAATGGAGAAGAATGTGAAACAGTAGTAGTAGAAAAAGAATGTAATAAGAAAGTAGAAAGGATTACAGATGTAACAGACTTTCCGGTACCTAATATTACTGGAGGCGCTACTATTAATACTATCAATAGTCCTGGTACTAGTGTTATTAATACTAGTATTAATACTAGTATAGATTTAAAAGATTATACTCAAACAGAAGCAAAAGATGCGGATTGTACAACTACATATGAAGTAGATTTAGGTGTAGGTGCTACAACATTACACGAAGGTTTTCAGGATTCATTACCTGCATTTGATTTAGCTAATCCATATGGAGAAGGTACTAAATGTTTTATTGAAGGAGAAACCTTAGGTACAGTACCTGATGGAACCAGTATTACTTTTTGTTATACAGAAGGCACCTCCTCAGGGTCTACTCAAAAATGTAAATCTGCTCTTGTAAAAAATAATAAATTTACTATAAAAATCCCTACAGATTGTGATGATATACCTGGACTTACTCAGGATATGTTTACATTTGATCCTCAATGTGACTGTACTGGAGATACTAAAACTACAACAAAGACTGAAACAGTTAACTGTGAAACACGTATAGACTTTATAAATAAACTACCTGACTTTAGTAGACTCCCTGCGACTATGTATTACTATATGCAAGGACAATCTGCTGTTAATGATTTTCTAAAAGCATTACTTAAGCCTACTAATTATGCAGTGCAATATACAGCCGAAGCAGAGTATGATCATCATGTATGTAATAACACAGTAGAAAATAAACGACGAGAAATAACATCTCAAGTATATCTTACCCCAATTAAACAAAAAATTAATGGTGAGTATATTAATAACTGGTCTAGAGAATCTTCTAACTATTTACTATTAGGAGAAGATTTAGCAAGGCCTACTAATACTGATTTCACCTCTGTACTTCATTCAGAGGTAGGCTGTGATGGCACTTCAGATTGTGAAAATAATGTTCAATTTCCTTATAATACATCAGTAGGGGGGAATACAATACAAGCAGTTTCTTACTATACAGGACTAGTACGTTATTTACCTAGTCAGTATGGGCAACTAAATGATTATTCATCTAAAGCAACCTCTTGTTTACAAACAAATACAGATAGTGACGTTATATTCGCTGGTGATGTATTTATCACTAAGATGAGTGTCAAAAGAAAAATGCCTTTATTTAGTAAACTTCCTTTAGGATTACCTAATAATGTAGAATGGGATATGAGAGACTACAGAAATGTAGCCTTTCCTACATATTGGTTAAACTCTTCTCAAGAAAGTGTAATGGAGGACATTTTAGAAATAGTCTTACCAGCATTCTCAGGACAATTAAGAGATTACTCTTTAGATTTGGTAGAAGGTTTAGGAGAGTGTTATACGGGACTACAAGAAACTTTATTACAAATAGGTGATGTTGCAGGCGGTGTATTTAATCCTACGCTACAGTTAATGACTTCGTTATTGTTAATAGGTAATCCTAGTAATCCTTTTATTAATCCTATAAAATTAAATGGTATTTTCTATACCCATGTAACAGGTATTGCTAGTTTCTGGTGCGAAAGTGAATTTCAATCCTCATATAGAGAATGTAATCAATTAAATCAGTCTAAATTTTATCCTGAACTTGACTTAGAAGAATTAAGTGATGCTTCAGAATTTCATTTACCAGAACAGTTTTTATATAACTTACAATATAACTGGCAAGGTTTATCTAAACAAACTACAACAGTCACAGACTTTTGTGAGGAGACTTTTTTGGATTATCTTGCTTATTCTAATAAAAATAACGAAGAACAATTAGGAGATGAGTGGTTAAATTATCCACCATTAAACTATCAAAGCTTCTCTAACAATAATGGTAAGTTAACAGTTATCAAAGAGATTAACGACTATAACTTATTTGTAGGATTTGAGGATGCTGCTTATGTAACTCAACAAGATGAAGGATTACTAACTAGTGATGGTAATTTAATTATAGGTAGTCCTAATGCATTCCAACGAAGGCTTAAAAAGATTAGTACTGATAGCACTGGATATGGAGGAGTTATTGATCCTGATGCAGTTATAATGTCTAGATTTGGACTTATTTATCCAGATAGAAAAAGAAAGAAGTGGTTAATGTACAGTGGTCAACTTACAGATATTACAGGCAAACATGCAACATGGTCTCAAGAATTTATGAATAGTCCTATTATAGGCGTATGGGATAACTTTTCAGAAAACTATTACTTCTCATCAGAGGATTGGACATTATCTTATAAACCTATGATTAAAGATTGGGTTAGCTATCACTCTTGGATACCTCAAGATTATATAGTACAACCTAATACGTTTATGACTACTAATTCAAAAGGTATTTGGAAACATAATAAAAAATATAGTTACCAAACCTTTTATGGAGACGTTCACAGATTTGAAGTAGGTATCTTAGTAAAAGCAGAGGGTGACCAAAAGCTTCAAGATATTAGAGTATTTTCTGAATGGTATCAGAATAAAGGCTATGATGCTAAAGTATATCATAGGGATAAGTTCTTTGATGAGCTTTTAGTATATAATAATTGCAGCTCTACTAATATACAGCCATTAGTAGTTCAGACTAATAATGCCCTTAAAGAGGGTGTTACAGCTTCGTTGGTAAATTGTGATGAATGGCGTATTAATAAATTAACAGATAACCATAGTAAACAGCCATTTGTGGAACGATTATCTAATGGATGGGACTATGCAGATACAGAAGATATTAAAAGAGATGCTACATTAGATGGACGTTGGTTTAAAATACATTTACGAAGTAATAATTATCCTGACCTTAAAAAACTTGTGGAGATTACTTTAAATAAATTAGATTCTAATTAATATGGCTTATAGATATAAAAATCCTTATGACTTTATGGAGTATGCACAGGATGCATTAGCTCTACCTATTTCTTATGCTACTGGTATAGAAATGGGTGAATCACTAGGTTATAATGAAGAAAGTCAAAAGAGACTAGGTACAATAGAACTCTTGAACAATACTATGCGGTTTGGAGCTAAGCATTTGAATGAAAGACGTAGGCGAGAAGAAGAAATTGCTAGACAGAGACAAACAGAATTAGATTCATATCAAAATGTTGATTATGATTATTATGATTCTTATAATCCTCACTTAACTGCCAAACAAACTGACATGTTTAAATATGGAGGTAAATTAAATCCTAATAAATCTAATAAGATAATTCAAGCGCTTAAGCCTATATATGAACATAATCAGCCACTAAAGAATTCTAGTGATAATAGGGACTTTGCAAATTTATTTGGCTTTCAACCTGCACAAGAAGTTTTAGAGGCTAGAAATAAATCAGACATAAAAGTAAAGCCTTTTAAAAATAGTAAGTATCCAAAAGAGGATAGAAGTACTGAGTATAGATATTATAAATATGACTCTCAAAGTCCTAATAAATATACTACAGAAATATCTCCTAGAGGATACCATGATAATCCTTCTGCTGATTCTTATATGGTACCTACCGATGGTTCTATAACTATGAGAGATGTACCAGAGGCTATGTTAGGTATGTCAGTAGATACAGGAGAAACTAAACTAATGATGCCTAATGAAGATTATTTTTTTGAAAATACTAAAATGGTATTTGAAAAGCCTCTTAAAAAATTAACTGGAAAATTTAAAGCAAAAAGAAAATGATTAAATATCAAGATGAAATTCTAGAAGATTACCTTATGCAATTGTCTCCTACTGATCAATCTGCATTCATGCAGAAGTATCAGACATTGGATAATGAAAAGAAAAATTTAATTCTTCATAATCTTGCTACTACTATGCCTAAGTATAAAGACTTACTTATGCAACAGGAGCCTCAAGTAGAGTTTATGTATGGAGGAGAAAAAGATAACTACCAAAATGGAGGAGGTGTATTTGGTAAGATTAAAGACCTTATACACCATTCTGATTCAATAGGACGCCTACAGCAAGAAGCAGAACGATTGTGGTTTCTTGAACAATATGATAGGAGACAAAAATGGCTAAAAGAAAAAAAAGAAGGAAGTAAAGACTATTTTAATAAACAAATAGAAGATTACCAACATCCACCCCCTTCTGTTACTGCACCTAGAGTTAGAGATAAGGAAGATACAGAAGATTTTAGAGATACTTATAAGTATCAATATGGAGGAGAGAGGGATGCAACTGAAACAGGTAGATATAATAAAAGACCTAGAAATTCTGGAGATGGCGAAGAAGCTGAAATATTTTTTGATGATTCAGGAGAAGGTTATGTAGTTAGAAATGGTAAAGTAGGAGAGAAAGTAGATCCTAAAGAATGGCGATCAATTCCAGGAGGTAAGTTTAGAAGAACTGCAACTATTGCAAACCCTAGAGGAACTGCTTCAAGTCCTTCTAATACAGCATCTTCTAAAAGTACTGAAGCTAAATCAACTGATACTCCTAAAGCTAAGGCTACAACTAAAGCATCAACTAAAGGAGTTATTACTGATAGTGGTGCTCATGTAAAAGCGTTACAAGAAAAGTTACATAAGGCAGGATTTTTACCTAAAAAAGGTAATACTAAGAATGGAAAATGGGATGGTTTACTAGGACCTATAACAGCAAAGGCTGCGAAAGCATATGAAGCATCTAAGAATCAACCTATTATAGAAGATCCTTTTTCAGATCCTATGTCTGATAATACTGATTATATTCCACCAGAATTTAAACAGCAACAGGCTTTAAGAAAAGCACAAGAAGAATGGTTCTATAATCAACTTGGATCACAAGCTCCTGCAATGTCTCCTAATGGACAGTCGGTAGAAGGTGATAGAACTGCAAATTATGCTGGATATGGTGACCCTGCTATGGATTTATCTAATGGAATGTCTAGAGATGGCCAACCTGAACAAGGTAGAGATATAGCTAGAGAGTTAAAAGAATCGGGTATTTCAGGTGTTATTGGTAATACTGTTACTCCTGATGTACAAGAAGGTTCCTATTCTGATAGAGTTAGTAAATCTCTGGAACGATTATATGCAAGTCCTATGTATCAAGAAGCTAGTTTTTTAGAGAAAATAGGTATGCAGGCAGAGATAGACCCATTATCATTCTTTGTGGGAGGTATGGGTGCTTCATTAGGTACCTTAGGAGCTGGAAGTGTTCCATACAAAACTAGAATGTATCCAGCTTATCCTACTAATAATTTAGGTACAGGAAGTTCTGGTTTAAATTTACCACCACCAAGACCTAGACGTTCTATTCCTATGGATGGAGAAAGATATGTAGATCCTAATCCAACACCTATGTCACCGTACTATACTCCACAGACAAGACATCTAGAAACACCTGAAGTACGAAGTGCCAATAGACAAGAATGGAATAAAGGCGTTAAGAAGTCAGAAAGGTTTATAGAGAGTTCTATTAACGATAGAGATTTTGCAAGTAAATATGGACTAAGCAAAGGTGAAGCTCGACAAGAGTTTAATGTACTAAAAAGAAAGGGAGAATTTACAGGCACCTATGATGACTTTTTGAAACATAAAATGGAAGTAGGAGCAAGACGTGATGACTTTGGCGGTATGTTTAACTATGGCGGTATGTTTAAAAACCCTTATAAATAAAAAATATGGAAAAGTATCCTTTAAAAAATATGGGTATAGATAATATTGAAGTAGAAGATAAAGAAACTATCTTATTATCTATTGGAGAATTATTTGAAGTAACAGGTAAGACTCACAAACAAGGTGGAGAAGATGTATATGCACCAGATGGTACTAGAATATTTTCTGCCCACTTAAAAGCTGATAAAGACTTAGCTAGTAAAATTACAGGTAAAAAACATAGATCAGAGAAATCTTTTGCAGAACTCTCTAAGATGTATGATCCAAATCCTTATAAGAAATTAATGGAGAGTGATGATGAACTCACAGCACGTACTGCTGAATTAATGTTTAATAAAATAAATGGTCAGTTGGATAATATCTTTTATGCGCAAGAGTCTTTGAAGGCCCAAAAGGGATTGCCTAATGATACAAAGAATTTAAGTTTTCAACCAGGAGGTACTGTAGGCAAGCCTAAGCATACCTTTCCAATTCCTAATGAGGCTCAAACTTTATTTGATCAATTTGGATATGAGTTTGATCAAGGTGCTTTAGACCCTATTAATATCCCTTCTGTACAACATCGTAATAAAGTAGGTACGTATGGAAGAACTAGAGACGTTAAAGAATTCCAACAATATAATCAATGGTATTTTAAGGATAGACCTCATTTTGACGTTACTAACTTTGAATCAGTATTAAACTATCAGCAGACGTATAATAAGGAATTAGAACGACGCTATGGAGATAATCCTGAATTAGTGAAGTCTATGAAATTAGTAGAAGATGGTAAGTTCGGAGAAGCTACCTCTAGAACTACGTTACCAGATAGAGACTTGCCAATTCCAGGAAAACTAGAAAGTTTAGAAACTAAGCCTTTTGAGATTAACGAACAATGGGATTTCCAAAGAGAGTTAGCACAGATTCCTATGGAAGAGACTCAAAAGACGGCTCCTGTAGGTATAGATCCTATGGCATTATCAGATGCTATGAAAACTGGACTAGGTTTATCAGAATTGTTATCTTTGCAGAAAGAGAATCCTTATTATGCATATAGTGGTATACAAGCTCCTTTACAACGCTTTAATCCTATTAATACATTAGGGAATGAAAGAGCGTACAATGTACAAAAAGAAAACTTAGAATCTAGTGGCGTACCTGAACATGTAAAACAAGCGTTATTGACACAGGGACAAGCTAAGTTTCAAGATGGAGTAAATCAAGTTGCACTATCTAATTATCAAGGAGATAATCAAATTGACAATGCTAATACTTCTGCTATTATTGCTGCTTACAATCAGAATGCTGATAGACGTAATCAAGCGAATTATCAATATGTACAAGAATCCGCAATACGGGACAACAACTACGATCTTACAAGACAAGAACTCTTGGATAGATTATTTACTGTACAAGATGATAAAAATTATAGGCAATATTCCAGAGAACTAATGGGTGCTATGTCTCCTAATTTTGAAATAGATAAAAGAGGTAGAGTACGATATACGCCAGGTAGCAAAGCAGATGCCAGTTTAAGTACCCCGTTAAAAGGATATGAACGTATAGATAAGGATGCAGTAGCTAGTATGTCTAAAGCTCAGTTACAATTAGCTTTAAATAAAATATTAGAAAATGACTAAGATTTCACCATACATGAAGCAGATACCTAGATTTGGGTATATAAAACCACCTAAGTATAATCTAGAGTTGGAGCTTCAAGTATTACAACATAAGCAATCTACTTATAATAGAAATTATAAGCATTTACAAAATCTCAAGGCAGAAGCGTTGAATATTCAGTTTATTAATAAAGAGGCAAAGGGGAAGATTGATTCATTTAATGAAGAGATCTCAAACAATTTTGATACGTTGAATGGAGATTTTGGTGATTTATCTGACAATAATTTAGCTCAGAGATATAATCAGATGTTTACTAAATTCCAAGATGAAGACTTAGTTTCATTATATAAAAAAGAAAGTACTTATGATGCTACTCTAAAAGATATTAATAAGAGGAAAAAAGCTAAGAAGCCAGGAGAAGCTGGATACCATATCATGAATGAAATGGTATATAGATTAGATTTGGAGAAGTACTCTAAGCTTTCATTAGAAGATGCTAGAAATGCTACTGTGGATAGTTATGTACCTTATGTAGATATAGGTAAAATGCAACAAGAGGCTTTATTAAAAATACCTGAGATAGAAACAGAATGGGAAGAGACAGATTCTGCTACTGGACAAAAGACTATTACAAAGTTAAAAGGTAGAGATCAGAAAGCTGCCGCTCAAATATCACAACAAATTAATAGAGATAATTATGCTCAATATAAAGTACAAGCTAAATATCTATATGCATCAGGAGCATTAGAAAGCCCAGAGGTATTGCAAGGCCAGTTAACACAGTACAATAATAGTATTTTAGGACAACGACAGGCATTAGATAATCAAAGAGAAAAGTTAAATCTGTCGTATAAAGACAAGAAGAAAGATGACGAATATTATACTAGAAATCAACAGATAGAGAATAAAAAAGCGGCTCTAAAAACTTACAACTTAGAAGATTTAGATGAAGATCAAATGATTGGAATTATCAGTAATAATCTTTCTAGTGAAGTTATTCAAGGGTCAGTACGAGCTTTTGCTCCACAGTCCAAATCAGTTACTACTGAACTGGATAGTGTATATAAGTTTGGAAGAGAGTTTGCACTTGCATCAGCTAAGTTTCAACATCAACAAGACCAGGATGAAATTTCAAATACATTAGCTAAAGCTGAATTACAATTAAAAGGACTTAAGATAGCACAAGATGGGAAGATAGTATCTGCTACTGGGAAGACAGGAGACTTTATAGGAGCAGTACCTACTACAGAAGCAACCTCTGTATTTACACCTGATCAAATTAAAAACTATACAGATGCTCTGGCATCAGAAGCTATTAATATTATTATAGCTAATCATGATTTTGATAAGGGTGGACTTAAGTTAGAAGGTACTACTTATGCTAAAAAATTAGAAGAAAAAAGACAAGAATTATATCTTAAGCGAAAAGATAGAAAGTTTTCTAATACTGTAGTAGCAGGTACTAGTGGAACAACTATACGTAAGACTGATGCTGAAGACATAAGGCTCTTGGAGGAAATAAAAAAAATAGATGCTTTGATAGAGGCACCTTTAACTAAAGAAAGAGTTTTAGAATCTTTGCAGAAGAATCCTAGTATTTTTGATAATGATCCTGTATTGTCTAATAATGCAGATATTCTGGCTTATAAAGAAGCTATTGCAGATTTACAAAGAGGGGGCAGTCGTAAAACTCTTCTACCAGAAGATATAGAAAAAGAAGCACAAAAAATTAAAGAAGATCCTCAATCTGATTATAGTTTACAGAAACAGAAATTAGAACGCTATTATGCCGTATTTGAAAAAGAATTGGGTGCCATTGATATTAATGATGAATATCTTGACTCTCGTATAAAAGAAATGTTTAACAACCCTAATACTAGACATCATTTATTTACAGGTGAAACAGTAGATTTACAAGGTACTACAGACAAAGATAAATTAAATCAAGCTACAGCTAAAAACTTATTAACTAATAGTCTAGTTCAGGGAGAAGCTACTACATTAAATATAGGAGGCCTTAAGCCATCTGATTTAGCTCAGGTACAATATCATGAAAACGGACAGACTACTATAGTCTTTGATGATACTTTTATACAAAAGGCTAAGAAAGCAGACAGACCTTTAATCGTAGAGGTAAAAAATAGAGAAGGTATTCCTGTACCTGTAAATATAAGTGAGTCAGGACAAGTTACTTTTTTTAATAAAAAATCTTATATATTAGATGATTATCTAAAAAGCATTGATAGTCTTGATAGTACTAAAGAACATATAGTAGGGGATTACAAATATACAGTAAACGAACCCATTCACGGTAGAATTAAAGTGCATATAACTAGACCTGATGGTTCTACATTTATAGAAAGAGTAGATGCAAATGCTAATTCTAAATCTTTGCAAGAAGATATAACCAATTTAATATCATTCGATAAAGCTTATGGAGGAACAAATCAATCTAAATAATTTACACTTAGATTTATTAATAGCGCCTCAAATTCAAGAGGATGCCTTGTTTTTAGAAGAAGCTACAAAACGAGCTAAGTTTGTAATGAAAGATTTAGATCTATCTAAGACTAGTTTAGTTAAAGAAGAATTAGAAGCATTAACTAAAGACTCTGCTGAAACAAAGATGCCTAGGGATGAATATTTAAAGAGAGCATGGGCGTCTATACAACAGAAACGACAGAAAGAAGAAGGTAATAATAGAGCAGGTTCAGTCTCTTTGTATGAGCTTCAACGATATAATGATCCTAATATCAAGTTTATGCCTAATGCAGATATGGAAGAGATATATGCAGCAGCGCATCCTGCTACACTTAGTAGAGCTGTAGCTAAGGCTTATGAAACAGGAAAAGCTACATTATTTTATGGATTAAATAATACTATCCAAAATATTAAACGATTAGGATCAGGAGAACTTCCTTCTTTATTTGGTAATGAAGAAGCTAAAGGTATGGCTGATGCTTTTTTAAAAGCTGAAACAGAAAACCCTTTGTACTATTCTAAAGACGATGGGGCTGTAAAACGATTTGCATTAGATACAGTAGCTGCATCTGGATCAGTTGTATCTAGTATAGTAGATGGTTTAGCATCATCTGCTTTAGTTACTTTAGCAGGTAGTGCTGTAGGAAGTCCTGAAATAGGTTTAGCTGGGTTAGCATCAAAAGTTAAAAATGCGTATCAGTTTAAAAAGGCTATTAAAGGCATGAGAACAGCTAGTGAACAATTAACTAGAGCCCGTAAAATAAAAGGCCTTTCTGATTTAGGTAGAACAGCACTTACTACACATTTAACTATCACAGGTGAAGCATCGTTACAGGCAGAATTAAATAAAAGGGACTTCTTAGAAAAAGCCTTAGAAGAATATAAAACTAAAAATGGAGTACAAGCATCAGGTAAAGATTTAGAAGATATACATGCTGCGGCGTCTCAAGTAGAGAATTCAACGTATGGTTTAAACATGGTTCTGGTAGGCGCTAGTACGTTAATGCAATTTCCAGCATTAATGAAAGGTAAAGTAACTAATACTTTTTCTGCGGGAAGTCTATTTAAGATAGTAGATGGAAAGGCGGTAGCTAAAAGTATAAAGAGTATAGTAGCCAAAGATTTCTTTGTGTCAGGTTTATCAGAGGGTGGAGAAGAATATTTTCAATCGGTTGTTGACTCATCTACTCAATCTTATTTTAAAAAGAAATTAAACAAAGAGAATCGAAACTATCTAGAAGAGTTTTTAAAGTCTACTTTCCAACCAGAAGAAGGTGCCTTTAGAGAATTTCTTATTGGAGCAGTGTTAGGTGGGGGTACATCTTTAATTAAGAATATACCTGCCTCTCTTAAAGCTAAAGAGCAACGTAGTTTATTATTAGAAGGTTTCAATCTTAATACAGAAAAGGTAGTAGAATATCTACGTACTGAAATAGATACGAATAAGAAGTTACAATCTACGGATGACCCAAAAGAAATTGATAATATTATTGATGAAAAAATTTCAAACATAGCTAAGGTTAGTTATGAGATGGGGACTGATGAAAACAGACGTGCTTATTTAGAAGACTTAAAGAAACTTAGTATAGAAAATCTTCAAGAAGAACTAGGTATAGAAGTAACAGAAGCAGAACGGGATACATTAATAGATAACATGCTTGAACAGTTTGACTTTACTATTCAAACTATGAGAGATGTAAATACAGTATTTAGAGTTAATCCTTTAGAAGAGAAGTGGTTGAATAGAGCGTATAAGAAGCTTATGAATAATACTACAGGTACTAAGATGGGCTTATCTAATCAACTTTTTTCTACGTTCAAAAATATTTATGTAGATGCTATTCTAAAAAATAAATCACTAGGTACTCGATTAACAGAGTTACAAGATGAAATTAGTTTACATACTACAATAGACGGCACTGATCTTATAGTATCTATTCCTAATCTATTTTCAACTATCTTATCTGACCCTTCTAATTTGCAGAAAAGTATAGATTCTTTCATTACACAATTACAAGAATCAGCAACATTACCCTCTACAATAAAAGGGGGCAAAGTTTTATTTGATGCGTCAACTAAGAAACTAATAGAAAAGCTAGAGAAGTTGGATAGTACTAATATTTATACTAAATTAGCAACTATTCTTCAGCATTATAAAGTAAGTGAAGATTCAGCAGAAAAGATAAAAGAATACATTAGTACTTATAATTCTAAGAAATTATTTGAAAATGAGATAGAGGGATTTAATACACCATCTGAACAAAGAAAAATTTTTAATGAAATTCAACAATATTTAGAATATGTAGTGAATACATTAGAGGAGGATGAAGCTAAGATAAAAGAAAAAGAGGATCTTAAAGCAGCTAAAGCTACAGGTCAACCTACAGCCAAAGCTACGACTAAAGCTCAAACTACTCCAACAAAACCAGCAGCAGCTAAAACAGCTACAGCAAAGACTCCTCCAAAGAAAGGAGATACTGCAAAAAGTACTAAAGCTGTTGAAACACAAGTAAATAAAGTAAGAAACGCAAAAACAAATAATAAAATGGCAACTCAAAATAAAGAGAAAGTAGAAAGTTTAGATGCAAATAGTATAGCAGAAGCTACTACAGCAGGTAGAACTGGAAGCTCTGCAACTTTTTTAAATGCCTTTAAAAATAAAGTAGAATGTTAGCATGTGGTGTATTAGGTAAAGAGGCTATCCTGGAAATGATTAAATACTTTACTGCATTAGCTAATGAGGGTAAAGTGGATCCAGTAGTGGCTATAAAACAATTGTTAGATACTACAGACAATATAGAACAAAAGATAAATATTTATCAAGTAGTGCCTGATGTATTACTTAAAACATATCCTTTCCTTACTACAGAGGAGAAGGATAATTTGGTACCTATAGATCAATTACCTCAATTAGAGAGGTCTAATCGACAGTTTCAAGATAGGGAAGCTCTTAAAGAGCACATGTATAAAGAAGGTATCTTAGATAGGGAACGGGACTATAGAGATGATCCTAATGAAGATAAACGATTAAATGAATTAGAGGAAGAAGTAGAACAAGAAGCACTAGAGACTAATGAACCTTCCTTTATGATAAAAGGAGTAATACATAATAAATTAGCAAAAATACATAAAGGAAAAGCTAGGGAGCCACTTACTAAAGAAGATTATATCTTAGTCAATAAACAAGTAAAAAGTTTAATAAAAGCAGGACAAACTGCTAGTCAAATTTTTGATACGTTAAGAGATAGGGGCTATGGTAGTCCCAAAGGATTTGATACAGATGCAACTATAGCGTTTATTCAAGCTATGATTGATAATGATACAAATATAGAATTTGGAGACCCTACTTCAAAACATGATTCAGATCCTTTAAGTAGAGCCTTTAGTAAACTTCAAGCAAGTAAAACTGAGATGAATGATTTAAATAATTATTTAAGTACCTTTGAGGATGAAGACTATAAAACATTGGTCACTTCGTTATACAATAATAAACAGATTGAAATTATATGCTAGAGAATAGAACTTGGGTATCAGAAAATACAGAGGTGTATACACCAGGCGGATGGGTGCCTATCAAAAATTTAAGGTTTATTAAATCTTGTTTAGGAGTTAAAAAGAATAAAATAGTAGAAACAATAGTTACAGAATACAACTCTTACTATTTAGATGGGATGTTACCTTATTCCAAAAGTAAACATTTTCTACAAGGTAAAATATTATACCCTGAAGATTGTTTGTGGCAGCCAGATATTTGTCTAGAAATCCCAAAGACTAGAAGTAATAAGTATAAGGGTAAACTTTATAATATAGTAACCACTACCAATAATCTATTCATACGAACAGTATTTGATGGTGAAGACAATTTTGATTATACATTGATACTATGTGCAAAATAAAATTTACAAATCCTATTTTAGATAGCTTTGCAAAGACATTAGATCCTAATGGATTAATTGATAATGTTCAAGATTTTATTGAAACCTTTAATACTTCTGACTTAGTATATAAGTTGGATAATTTAGAGGTATCGTTAAATCTTGGATTAAAAGATGTAGATGGACAAAGCCAACTAATGTCTTTAGTACTATCTCAAGAAGATACAGGTACAGAGTTAACTGAATTTGATGGGATTTGGACACTGCCTACTCAAATAGATCCTATTAAGCCAGAAGATATACAGCCCATAAAAGAGGATGGTAATGAAATAATTGCGTATAAGAGTGGACGTAAGACTTCAACCAGAAGTACAGATGGCAATGATATCATAAAGAATGATTTAAAAACTAAAACTAGAGAAGAAGTACTTAAGAATTTAGACGCTTCTTATGTATTAGTCAATATTCCAGATTCTCCAGACTTTTATCCAGAGGGGTATAAGCCAAAAGAATATCATACTATATTAGTAGCTATTCCTGCGTCTGAAGTAAAAGACGGTATGACCTTAGAAGACATTCTATCTCATGTACCTGATTTTGCTAAATGGGATAATAGACCTTTCCCTATAAGTTTAGAGTATAGTCATGATGCTGTTAAACATAGTAATACTGCTCATGGCAAACGTGCGCATGAAAAACGAATAACAATACGTGCAGAGGAGAGTGGGAAAGAAGAAGCAGTGGTAAAAGAACTTTTTATTCAAGAATTCAATGAGGTACAATCTACTAAGAAGTTAGTAAAAGAGTCTAATAAGTATGCAGTATATCAAATAGAAGAAATAAGTAAAGGAGTAGGTGGAAAATATAATGCAGATCAAAAGCCAATACCTAGTGAGCATTTTTCTCATGCTAAATTTCTTCCTGGGGTAGAAGTATTACCTACAGGAGAGACTATGGTACAAATGGAAGAGAAAATAGATGGAAAGTTTGTGACTGTAGACGTACAAATGATTCCTAAGAAATTTACAAATACTCAATTAGATTTCATATTTGATAACTTTACTTTAGAGGATGGTACTTTTAATCCAGAAATATTACCAGTACTACAATTTGTATTAGGTAATAAACCATCTAGAGACGAGTTTGGTATAAGATATAAGGATGGTAAATTTGCACTTAGATTTACATTAGAGAAGACTAAGTTTTATATTGCAGAAGGCAGTAAGGTATCTCCTGAAACATTGTCGAGACTTAGAGATCGTTTTAATACTGTTATATTTAAGAACTATTCTATTACCTTATCCAATAGATTTGCAGGAGAAGGGACAGTAACTATTAGAGAAGCTAGTGATTATTTACTTAGAGAATCAGGTATACCTAAAACATTATTAAATACCTACCTATTAGAGACAGTAGGTGTAGGGCTAGATAATCCTTTAATTGATTATGTAGGTTTAGATTTTTATCCACGGTATTTGCCTACACAAATGCAAACACAGGAAGGTGTTCAATCTACCTATAAAGCTGTAAATAAGTATGCATATCTATCTACGCCTCAAATCTTTGATATAAAAACAGTAGCATTAAATAATTTTGAAACTACTGTTAATACTGCATTTGAATCATTAGGTGTAGAAGTACGTTATTATACTAGCATAGAAGAATTAAATAAAGCACATTTAAATGACTTTGGAGAAATTGCACCTACTACTGCATCTGGCTATGGTGTAAATTGGTATAGAGATAATGTTATTCATATGGATGCACGAGAAGGGCGTCCTTATGTGTTATTGGAAGAAAAGATACATGCATTAGTAAGTCATAAGATAAATGAAGAATTAAAAGAAGATGGCCCTGAAATACAACATCTAAGAGCCATAGCTAAGACTATAAAGGAAAAGACAAAGAATTCCAAGAACAAAGCTATATGGGATGATATATTTAATCAACCTACAGAAGGGCAGATGTTAAATGAGTTAATTGCTCGTGGTACTACTTATCCTGAATTAATAGCAGAATTAAAAAGTACTAATTTTAAAGTAGATCAAAATCTATTTAATATTTTCGTAGATGCTATATTAGATGTTGTCAATAAAATCTTAGGTATTGATAGTGATTATTATTCATTATTAGTAGCTCATAATGTAAGATTGATAGAGAAGAAAGATTTTGACTTAGATAGTGATGATGATTTAGGAGGATTATATTCATATACTAAACTACCTGAGGATTTAACTAAAGCTGATGTTAGAGATAGTTTAGATTATCTCTTTACTTTATTTATTGCACATAAAGATAGTGGAGTATCTTTTACTGAATTAGGTAAGGTATATGATATAAATACTAAAGTACGTTTTAAAAACTGGTTAGATAAAACTAAGAAGTTTAAATTTGATATAAACATTGAGGAATGGTTTAATGACTCTGATTCTCAATTTAGATTTACAGAGGAAGATAGTACTGAACTAGACTTAGAAGATATAGAGAAGAAGGAAGAAGGGACTGCGTATGAAAAAGAAAGAGGTACTGCAACAAGAATACAAGAGTTACTATCAAGTAGACTTAGACAAGTCTTTAGGCTATTACCTAAGATTGATTACTCTAAGAATATAGTTAGGAATACTAAGACAGGACTTCCACAGTTAATGCCTTTGAATGAAGTCATTCAAGAAATATATGGAGAGATTTCAGGAGTTGCATCAGTAGAAGAAATACAAAGAAAGCTTCAATTTTTAGCTAGAAAAATACGAGGAAAAGATGGTAGGAGTAGATATGCTAATCCTATGTTTGGAGCCTTTTATAAATTTATGGACTTTAAGAATAATCCATATAGTGACTTAGCTATGTCGTTTTATTCTATGATGCAGAATACTGAGTTAAAAGTATTAAAGGCTGTTAGTCAAGATGGTAATGAAAATGTGTATACAGAAAGTGGAGAAAATAAACCTAAGATTTTAGCTAAATGGAATTCTAATTTTAAAGAGAATTATGATGATAATTTTGTAGGAGAACAATTAAATGATGCTAGAAAGAAACAAGTAATAGCTTTATATACACCTGTAGGAAAAGGCAGAGAAAAAGCCCCAACCTTACAAGAAGCATATACTGTAGCTAAAGCATTTGGTATTGTTTTATCTCCTACTACTTTAAAAGCTATTAATGGAGATCCAGTATTGAAGGCACAGATTCAAAAAGCTATTGAACGATTGCCTAATACTTCTGGTATTCTAAATAGGTTTAAAGACTTTGGAGGTACAGATTCTATAGACAGTGCTACAGCACTGTTTAAAGGAACGGGTTATTATGCATTACTAGAGACTTTAGAAGCTGAATATTCTCCATACAGACGTTCCATTATGACACGGAACGCAAAAGGGGATTTAATTAATGTGTATTCATTACCTAATACTGCATTACTCCAAAGAAACCTTCTGAATGAATTTAGAGAGAAGTTAGGGGCAGAAGAATTTTTAGACTCAGCATTAGGTCAAATAGTAGAGCGATTATTAGGTAATATTACTGATGTTAAATTTCCAGCGTCTTTACGAGAGAAGTTGTTATCAGGTGAAATTCAGATAGAGATATTTAACTTAGAAGGGTATAAGAAAGACGAGAATGAATCTACATCTGATATCACTAACTATAAGTACATTAATCAACAGGCTATCTTTTGGAAGAGGATGCAGACATTTGAATTTCAAAGAACTGAAACAGGAAGTTCTGCATGGGGCTTTAGATTTGTGAGTAATAATAAGCCTAATAAGACTCCTTATATTTATAACTTATTACAAGAACAATCTGCGATAGACCAAATAATGCCTCGTTATAAGGAGTTATTTGAAGGAGAAATTTTAAAACTTCGTTCTATTATGGCTTTACCAAATAAGCCTTTTGGTGCTATTGGTAATATGAAGACTAAGAAGTATAATAATCTTATTAGAACGTTAAATAGTTTAGAAAAACAACAGGCATTAGGTGTACCTAATCTAGAAGGTAGAATAGAAATAGTTAAGCAACAGTTATCTAATGACCCTATACCGGGTGATTATTTACCTTTTCAAATCTTTGGCTTTCTACCATTAGAAACACAGGCTAAGTTAATCAAAAATGCAGATGCAGATTTACAAGTATTGTGGCAAGGGGTTGAAAAATTAGTAGCGACTGAATTAAGAAAATCTATAGAAAGTGGCAAGAGTGCTATTAAAGGATATGAGGGAGATATAGGTAAAGGTATATCTATGAACTCTTTGTTATTGAATTATAAATTACATCAAACCTATTCTAATTTAATGTTTTATGGCGATGGGAACTGGTTTGGTAAATTCTTTAAGCGAGCAAAAGGAGCAGTATCTACAGGTACAGGTAATCCTACCAGTATAGATATGTATGAAACATTGACTCCTGATATGGCTAATGTATTTGGAGATCATAAAGGTAGTATGGAAGTATCCGTAACTACTATGGCAGATAGAAACGATAAATATAATGACGAAACCTTTGAAGCTTTTAAGCAAGATATAGACACTTCTATAGATTTATTTTTAAAAGAACAAGGATTATCAGAGGAAGCATATACTATAGTCAAAGATAATTTACTAGCAGGTATTGAAGCCTATAGACAAAAAATAAATACTACTGATGGACAATCTTGGATAACTTTAGATTTAGTGAAAACTATGTTGCGATCTAAAGACTTATGGAAAACTCAAGGTTTAGATGCTTTGTATAGTTATGAAACTACTTATCTACAAGCATTAGCTAATAATAGAATTGATGAGTTATCTAGGTTAGATGGTGCAGTATTGTCAGAAGAAGATGAAGCCGAATTTGGAGATATAGGTAGAACACGAGATCTGTTTCTAGAGCATAGATGGGATACCTTATTACAGGAGAATAAAATTACACAAGAAGAGCATGTAATACTAAGTAACAAACCTCAAGCTAATTGGCAGTTAGAGAAATGGCAGTACTTTGGAAATGTTAAAGAATATAAGGAGTATAATCCTATAGTATTTCTTAAGTCCTCTTTTGCTCCTTTAGCGCCTTCTGAAGTATTAGGTACACCTATGGAGAAGGTTATGTTTGAGATGTATAGAAACAATACTCAAATATTAACCACTGAATCTGCAATGAAAGGGGCCATAGCTAAAGAAGGGGCCATGAGTATGGGGGAAGATTTTAATGATCTACAAGGTAGAGAATTTAACATATTCCTACCGTACCTGAAAGAACAATTAAAAAGTAATCATAAAGTAAAGAAAGAAAACTTACTGGCTACACAGTTTGTGAAGTTATTATTTTCTGATACTCAGGATAGTGAAAAACGATGGCATTCACCTAGAACAAAAAGATTATTTGAAGAGTATCTTAAAGTTTTAAATGATATAAGACAGGTAGAAGAAGAAAGATTATTACAGCAGCTTAATGTTACTAAGTCAGGAGATAAGTATATAGTTAATGATAAAGAAAGTATAAAGGGCGTTTTAATAGAGGAACTAAAACGTAGGAGTAAGAATGAAGAAATAACTGATGCTCAAGTAGAGTTTCTATTGGGTTTGAAAGGAGATGTGAATTTTGATTATACAGGCATGTCTCAAACGTTGTCTGAAATTCTAGCAGGGTATATAAAGAAGAGATTAATACGTATTAAGTTACCCGGGAATGCATTGATTCTTAAAACTAGCTATGGATCAGCAGATTTAAAATTCTATGAGTATCAGGATGGAAAGGTTACCTATGCAGAAACTAAAATAGGTATGCAAGGTACGTTTAAGACCTTACTTAAACGTAAGGATGTGAAAAAGAGAGCGAAGGATTTATATGGAAAGCCTACTCAAGAGCAACTTAGATTAGCATTAAATCAGTTAATTAAAGAAGGAAGTATTGATAAAAGGGCTCTTACTATTTTTGGGTATAGAATTCCTACGTCAGGTATTAATTTAATGGATGCATATGTAATAAAAGAATTTCTTCCTGTGTCTGCTGGTAATACTATTATAGTACCTACTGAGTCTGTAGTAAAAGCTGGGGAGGATTTTGATATTGATAAGAAGAACTTTTATTTTCCTAGTTTTGGTGAGGATGGTGAATTAATACAAAAGCCAGCCGTTATAACTAATCCTGATGCATTATTGATTAATGTAGATGAGCAGTTAGATGCAGTGTCTAATAAACTGGACTTCTCTAAAGAAAAGTTAAATACTATTCAAGAGGCGTTTGAAAATACTCAAAGTTATTACGATCAGTATGGTACCTTAATAGAAGAGGCTAATACTACTCGTGATATTCTACAATCTAGATTTAAAGAATTATTTGAACGTTTATTAGACTTAGAAAGTCAGGTAAGTAAAGCATCTACTAAGAAAGATAAGATGCGATTGATATCAGAAGTAAAAGCACTTAAAGCATCTGATCTAAGTTTTAATGAAACCTTAAGTTACTGGCGAAATAAGAAAGCAGAAATTCATGAGTATAAAGAAGAAGTCATGAACTTCTTTCAAGCACAAGCAGCAGATAATAAAAAATTACAAACAATACTAAATAGAAGTTTTAAGTACGATAAGAATCAATTTAGTAAGTTACTTAAAGAGCGTAAACGTATTAAGAATTATCATAAGGATACTATTAAGTTCCATACTAATAGATTGATTGATGTAGCTAGTCAGGCTATTACTCAACCTGAACGTTTTTTCTCTTTAGTGACACCTGTAACTACTGACTTTTTAGCAAATACATTAAAAAGAACTGGGAGACCTGATTCACCACCTGCACATAGAAATACTAATTTTGAAACCATTCTTAAGAAAAGAATGGAAATGGTATTAGCAGGTCAAAAATTAACAGGATTCTCTGCTACAGATTCAGTAGCTATTCAGTTATTCTTAAAGCAAGATTTAAAACTAAAGGATCATTATATTATAGAGCGTACGGTAAAAAAGAAAATTGTAAGAGAAAAGATAGATGTTGTCTTTCCAACTAATATCTTTAGATCAGCACCTAGACGTGCTAAAGATAGTTATGATTTAAATAGTTTATATACTCAAGATGGTATTTTAAAGTCAGAATTATTTAATCAGTTAGTACAGGCTACCATTGATGCTGCAACTGCATCTATTTTAGCGCCTGTCAATATTACTAAAGATACGTTATCTATTTACCAGTACTTAGCTGTAGTGGTAGGATTACCTTTGCATGAGGTTACTAGATTTTTAAATCATCCATCTATTCAACGGAAACAAAGTTACTTAGATAAAGGCCAATCAAATAATGATGCTTTAGTAAATACTTTACTATCATATAATAGTGATTATGTTAGTGTGGGGCCTAATGGTATGTATCCTAACTGGACATATATACGTACACAAAGACCAGAACAAATAAGTGATATTTATCATTTATATCTATTTGAGGAATATAAGAAACAGGCTAATGAGTACTTATCTATTAAGCAAGCTATTAACTTTGATACTACACCAGATAGAACTGCTATAGATGCTCAAGCTAGAGATAATTTAATTGAGACGTTACAAACACCTACGTACTTTCCTAAGGAAGTAGTAAATGGTGTTATAGCTGATTCCGCAGTATCTAGTAAATTTATTACAGGATTAACTAAAGATATATACGAAGCCTTTACGCCTATTAGATCCAATAAAGCCTTTATTGAAAAGGTATTATTATATGAATCATTTAGACGTACTTGGAATAAACAGAAACGAGAAAGATATAGACGTTTAGTTCAAAATGATTTCCAAGAGTGGTTAGTTAAGAGACATGTTAAAATTGAAGGTAAAGATTTCAATACGTATTTTAAGAGTATTGCTGGGTCTATTTGGGGCCGTATGAAACAATACCCTGCTTTAAATGAGAACTTTAATCTAAACAAAACAGAAGATGGTATTCAGCATGTACATATCTTTCCTAGTAGTAGAGATGATGGATCTATTGAAGGGATTCATAAGGACTTTAGAGATATGGAAGAAAAAGATCCTAAGCTCTTACAAGATATTATAGTATATGCTATAGGAGTACATGGGTTTAATGTGGCTCCTTATACATGGGGAAATATGCTTCCACATAAGCAAACCTTTGAATTAATTAATAAGGGTATCAGAGAAGCAGAAATGGATTTGGAAATAAATAGTGTTGACATTGCTGCATTATTTTTAAAAAGATTTTTACAACAAGATGATAACCTTGCCTTTCTTACAGATGGAAGTACTAAGTATAAAAATGTTCCTAAGTATTTAACAGAGGAAGATTTTTTAATGGATAAGAAGGGCAGTAACTTTCCCACAGTACAAGATGATGTAGGCTTTAGACTATCAATAGATAAATCAGGAAAAGATACTTTTAAAGCTGAACAAGCAACGTCGTATATCTTTGGAAATTTAGGCTCAAAAGAAAAGAATGAACAAGGATATGGGCTGCCGTATCAAAAAACTAAAACTAAAAAAGGAACTAGCTCTACATATACATATGCATTTGATGCAAAGAAAGCTGATATACCTGTTAATTCAGGAGTATATACTATTTCTGATAAAGTATGGGTATCTATATCAGGAGGAAAACATAAGCTGGGACAGAGTAAAGCTAAGTTTGAAGCTACAACTAAAGAATTAGATAAAGCTATTGCAGCAGGAGCAACTATATTAGCTGATTCTTCTAAAAGAGCTAAAGGAAATTCTTATGTTCAAGGGGCATATTCAGAACAGGCTATTATAGATTATTTAATTAGTAAAGGCTATAAAGAATATCCTTATGCTAATGGAGATGTATCTGAATATAGAAAAGATATTAGTATCCCTAAAGGAGGTTATAATTTTAATTCTTCAAAGGTTAGTGAAGATACAAGAGATGAGTATAAACGTTTTGTTTTAAATAAATTAGGAATACCTACTACTATAGAACCTGAATCGAGAAATGGAGACTTATTATTCAAATTTACATTTGAAGGAGGTGTATATATAGAAACACCAGCCAAAGGAAGTATGCTAAGTTATCCTAAAGGTATATCTGAAAGTATTACAAACTTATCTAGAGAAGATAGTAGCTATGATATAAAACTTTTAATAGGCTTAAACAAGTTAGCAGAAGAGTCTGTAGGTAGACAACCAAGCTCTGCTCAAGAGTTAGCTTTGTCTCAAATGCAGAAGCTTTATCCTGAGATAAAAATTGGATTTACTCAAGATGGCAAATCTTTTGAAGTTGGGGATGGTAAAGTAGTAATGAATCAGGAAGTCATTATAGATAATATAGTTAGGTATAGATTAAAATCAATAGAAGTATTATCGTCTAATAAAGCTGAACAAGTATTCGCTAAAGGAAAGAAGAATAATTGGAATCTAAATAAAATTTTAACAGAACTTCAAATTCCTAAAGACCAGAAACAGTTAATACTTGAAAAAGATTTTCCTACGTATATTAATGAGCTTTCATTAAGAGAAAATATTATCGTGTCTTTGTTAGCAGATAACAGTTTTACTATTGAAATTAATACTGCTGTGAAATCAGGAGATAATAAAGGAAAATATGCACAGCCTAATTTTACTTTACCTAATGGAGATGAATATGCAAAGTACGGTGAAAATGATTATGAATTTTATCCTAATGGAAGTAGAAAAGATAGCAAACAAATTACAAAAGAAGAATATGAAAATGCTAGACCTACACAATTTATACCAAATCAATATTACTCTCAACTAACAGTTCCAGGGGGTACTAATTATAGAGAGAATGAAATATCTACTCCAGGGATTACTCCTAATATTAAAGGGCATGCTCAATTTAGTACTGATAATGGTATAGGATGGTTTAGAAGTGATGAACAAGAACTAGGATATAAGCCCCTAATAACAAGAAGTTTTGACATTGTTGAAGATAATTTTGCAGTTGGAGATACTATTTATTTTAGATTTAATAAAAAAGATAATAAATGGATGTCTGAGAAGGAGAGTGGAACTCCTGCTACTATTACAGAAAAAGAAATAATAACAGCATATAATAATTTGCATAATGGTACAAAAATAACTGACCATAAAACTCGTAGAATATTAGAAGTACAATCTGATTTATTTCAGAAAGGTAGAAATAAATCAGATTTGATAAATAAAAAAACTACAAATTATATACCATACAAAGGAGAAAAAGTTGTAATATATACTAACAAGGGAGAAACTTTAACAGGTATTGTTGAAAAATACGAAGCTTTTAGAGAAGTTTATTTTTCGCAGGGTGAAAATCAATATGAGCCAGAATATCCAGGGTCTATTAAGCTGGTAGGTAAAGATAAGATGTATTTGAGTGAGGGTACTGTACTACCTATTGACAAAAAAAATGAAATTAGTTCTAAAAATAAATTTCTTCAACTCTTAAACAAAAAAAATAATTGGGTTACATTCTTTGTAAAATCTATTATACAAGACTCTGTTAAAAAAGGTTATGAAAAAGTATTATTTCCCAAAGGAAATACTGCTGCTAAAATTGAAGGACATGGAACTTTAGAAGAGTTTAAGAAGCAGAAAGAAGCTAGAATTGAAGAACTCGAAAAAAATCTTGGTTTACTAGAATCAGATATTCAATTAGATGAACAAGGTAGGGAAATAGGAGATTTTTCTGACCTTGAAAGAGAAAGTATTGAGTTAGAAATAAAACAACTTAAAGAAGAAATTGCAGATGTAGAATCTGGTAAAACTCAATTAAGTAGTATTGCTAATTTTTATGAAACTACTGTTACTAATGTTCTTAAAAAGAATGGTTATAAACTTGTAGAAATTACTGATGAATATGGTAATAAATGGAATGAGATAGATGTAACTAAAGACAGTGCGAAACAAGATATCTTACTTCAAAAAGATAAAAGTGGTAATATAGTAGGACAAGCTAATATTAAAGCAATGACTGTTCTATTTGATAAAAATAGAATGTCAGATGATACTATTTACCATGAATATGCTCATCATTATATTGCTTGGAATAGAGACACTCCAATAGTACAGGAAGCTATTAAGAAATGGGGGTCTGAAGAAGCATTGGTTCAGGCTATAGGAGAACAATCTTTAAAACAAAAAGGACAAGCTTGGGAATGGTTTAAGAAATTTATGGCTTGGCTAAAAGGAGATATAAATAAACTATCTAAGTTAGATGCAGAAAGATTAAAAAATGTACTTACAGATGCTTTTTTAACTAGACAGGATTTATCTCAATCAAAATCTTCTAAAAAAGGAGTGCAAGAAGTATTTGAGTCTAATTCTGAATTAGCTAAGATAGGAACACAAGAAGAATATTCTCAATACTTAGATACTATATTTCCTGATAGTAAAGTAAAAGATATTGTTTATCATGGTTCACATTCTAAATTTGATAGCTTTGATAAAAGTTTAGTAGGAAGTAAAACAAGAGCTGATATTAAAGGTAAAGGTTTCTTTTTCTCTAATAGTCCTGCTATTGCAGCAGGTTATAAACAAAGTTTAGACTCTTCTAATATTGTTAATGATATAAACTTTTATTACTATTTTAAAAAGGATCTGGGGAATAGAGATATAAATAAGATAACAGAAGAAGAATGGCAAGATATTGTTTTGAACTATTATGATGGAGAAACTGTAGATTTACCTTATATAGAAGAGCAATCTTTAGAGAAAACAAAACTATTATTTGATAAATTTAAAAATGACAAACAATTTGACACCGTTCAATCTGCTTATGAACTAGATACTTCCCAATATTTAGTAGATAATTCTACTGTTTATTCTACTTTAATAAGTACTAAAAATCCTTTAGTAATTGAAGGGAATAATAGACAAATGTTATCTATTGTTAAAAAAGAAACTGAAGCACTAAAAGATAATAATGATGGAATTATTTTTAATAATGTTGAAGATGGTTTATCTGGAGGAGCTAGATTTGTAGCTAATACTTATGCAGTTTTTGAACCCAGCCAAATACATATATTAGGCTCTAAAGCAGATATAAAAGGGTTTAAAGACTTTAAAAAGAATACTACTGGTACTAACTATGAAGCTACCGCAGATGAAATATTTGGAGAAGTCGTTTCTACACCTACTCAAATTACTAGAGAAAAATCATCTCAACCGAGTGCAACTGAATTAGCTAATATTATAAATGACTTGAATAAGAAGCCTTATCAAGAAAGAATTCCAGAGTTAATAAAAAAAGGTATTGTTACAGATGTTTATAAATATGGACAAAGACCAATTATAGTATTTAATATTAATGGTATAGCTCAGCCTTTTTATAGAAGCTCTCAAGGTACAGGAGGGAAAAGTGCAGGAAAATGGTTTCCTATGTTTGGATTTGGTAAACGAAATAAAGATTCTACTGAATTAGGGTGGTTAATTAAACCTAGTATTGAAGATTTAAATAATAATCTTAATAGTAAAGAGATAAAAGAATACAGTAATTTAGCTAATACTTTATTTTCATGGGTACATAGTTTAGACTTAGGATTACAAAATCCTTTCATTAATCCATTTATTACATTACAAGGGACAGAAGCAGATTTTAATAACAAGATTTATGGTAGAGAAGATTTAGAAGTATTTAATGACGGAAAAACTTCTTATAATCATATAGATAATCAAATTCTTAAAATTAATAATGAAGCTGTTCCTACAGCAACTGAAATATTTGGAGAAGATAAACCTAGTCCTATAACTAAACTTAAAACACCTAAGCAAGAGGCTTTTGAACAAATACAAGATAGACAATCTAATCCTGGGACTAATTTAGATAAGATTGCTAATGCATTACAATTTAATAAAATTACTCCTGAATCTTTTGATAGATGGGTAGATAAAAATTTAAAGAAAGAAAAACTAAATTTTATTAAAACTAAAGCTAAAGGAGGGTCAGAACTAGATGTTATAGCTCAAGAGATAGAAGTAACAGAACAAGAGATTGCTGATTTTATTTTAACCTATAAGTCTTCTACAGATTATTGGAATCAACAATTAGAGGCGTATATAAAAAGACCGTCTATTGATGAAGAACTTAAAGGGTATAAATCATACACAGAATTACCTAAAGAGAATACTTCTTCACCATTATTTCAATATGCACAAGAAAAACTAGGTAGTACTTTAGCTGCATTTGTACTTAATAGAGGTATAACTACTAGACAAGAAATTGACGACTTAGAGACATTAATAAATAAGGAGTCAGAGTATACTGTCTTTAGGTTTCAAGATGGAACCTCTTATCCTTTATTTGGTAGCTCTATAACTAAAATAGTTGCAGGCGAGAAAACTATGTCTATTAGAAAAAATGGTACCTTTGATGGAGGAATCTTTGAGATTCAAGGCGTTAAAATAGAAGTTACTAGAGAAAGTACTATTACTAATATAGAAGAGCTAGGCATGACTCAAGAAGAAATCTTAAGTCAAAGTGGCATAACTGAAGATATAAGAGATGCTAATTTTAAAAAGTTCTTAGAAGGAGAAGACCAAGTTAGAGTAGTTTATAAATATAAGTTACTTAATAAAGTACCAAATACTAATACTAATACTAAACCATCTTCAGGATCACCCTTAAATGATTTTAGAGATAGTTTTGATAAAGATATATGCTAATGGCTACGTGCTATATAAAGAATAATAAAACATATACGGGTACAGAATTAGATGTAGCATTCTTTAATACTAAGGCAAAAAAGTTTCTACAAGATTTTAATTTTGATATCAAAGAATATGACAGTATAAAAAGTGCATTAGGGTATGACAGTAATCAGATGATTGACTTAGCATCTAAGTTTGTAGCTGTAGAAGAAGATGTACTGTTAGATAAGTCATTAGCCTATGTAGGGTATATGTTTTTAGGGAAGGAAAATAGTAAAATTAAATCTGATTTGAGATTCAGAATTAAGAATTGGGATAGATACGAAGAAGTCTTTAATAGATTCAAAGAGCAAGTAAGTAAAGAAGAAGGATATATACAGAATAAATCAGAGTGGATTAATAAGATTAGAGATAAAGTTATAGTAGAATTCTTATCAGAACATATTGTTGAATATGCTAAGAATCCACAAGAGTTTGAAAAAACGTATAATAGAAAGTGGACACAAGAAGATTTTACTTTCTTTCAGAAGCTATTACGTAAGATTCTAAACTTGTTTAAGTCTAAGCAACAGGATGCAAATACTATCACTAATTTAGCCTATCAATTAAGTCATGAGATTCTTAATAGAGAATATGATATATTAGATTATAATCTAGCAGAAGATCAAATACAAAAGTATTATAAGGACACTATAGAACAAGACCCACAAGCTAAAGATATTGTAGAGTTTAGTCAGAAAGAAGGAATTGTTTTAACAGGTAGTTTGGCTTTAAGATATGCAGGTACTGTATATAGAACTGAACAAGAAACATTACATGATCTAGACTTTGTAGTACCTTACAATATAAATAAAGAAGAGAAAGAATTAAAAGCACTCATGACCTATAAAGCTATGCATCCTGATATGACTCTAGAAGAATTTGGGAATGTAACTTTTAAAATGATAGATGAGTTTAGTTGGTTTCAAAAATTACAAGAGAAATATCCAACTTATAAGAAACTATATGGCTTTTATGGTAAAGAACATAAGAGTTTTGAGTCTTATACTTTAACAGGAGTTATTGATGGACAATTTTATGAAAGTAATGGTACACATACTGAAGTAAATAATAAAGGCATTACTGTAACTAAGAAACATAAGAAGGGTGAATATATAAAAGATACAGGATATATTATAGATCACTTTGTACGAATGACGCCCAATCAAGAAGAGCATGAAAATTATTTTAAATTATGGAAAGAAATAATGATTGCAAAATTAAAGATGGGACGTAGTAAAGATTTGACAGATTTTAAGTACTTTGTACCTTTTACTAAATCAACAGATTCCTTTAATTTTTACTATAAGGATTGGGTATATCAAAGTTTAGGTGTAAGTAAGTTTAAAAGATTTCCACTTATAACACCAGAACAACAAGAACAAATAAATAACTGTAAATGAAAACGTGTACAGTAGATATTTTAAAAGAAAGTTTAGAGGGTAAAACTAAACAATGGCTTGATGAGTATAATGACTTTCATCAAACTAATCATGAATATGATACTGCTATATTTAGTAATGCAACTGATATAGCTGATTTAGAAACTTTCTTTGATCAAAAGTTAGAAGAAATTGATCCAAATCTAAAAGGGAATGTAACTATAGTCCACTCATTAAATCCTTCTACTATTAAGATTGTTCCTGACTTTAATGCGTATGTAGCGCTCTTAGCAGAAGGAGAAGTAGTACCTGAAAATAGAGAGACTGTTATTACTGATTTAATGTTGGAACGTTTTAAACAAGATCAAGATACCTTATTAGTATTTATTAGTAAAGCTATTGAGAACTTAAAAAAGTTAAAAGATATCAAATCTATTCAAACAGTTATTGAGGATGCAGATAGTAGACGAGATATTATTAATGCTATGAACTTACTTCGTTCTAATATAGATAAGGATTTAGAAAGTAAAGTAAGTGCGTTTGTATCTTTTATGCTATCTACTAAAGTACAAACAGATGCCTTGGTAAATATGATACAAGGCCTAGAAGAACAAGGAAAGTTTCTAAAGGCTAAAGATATTTATAAGACTGCATTAGCACACAAGAATCTTTTTGATGAACTATTTGATGACTTTAAAGGCTTTCCTCCCTCTATCTTAAAAGATGTAATTAATAGTACTAAAACTAATATCGACACTATTGAACGCTACTACTTAGATACAGCTCAAGAGCTAGTTGGAGACTTTCTATGGGATAAAGAATTTAATACAGATAAATATAAAGCAGAAACGCAAAAGTTAAAAGATATCATAGCAAGATTTGAAAAGGCTAAGATAGATAATCCAGCTCAAGCTGACTTTTATGATAAACGAATAGAAAAGTTTCAACAAGAGTTAGACGAACGTGTACATAATTCACAGGATATAATAGATATTTTATTAGGTAAACGAGGGGATATAGCCTTTACTGAATCTTTATTTCTAAGTGCAGAACGACATCCTGATATAATTATATCAGGACTAGGTAAGTACTATAGAAAATTAATGAATGAAGTTAACGAAAAAGCTCATATTCCTTTAGCTAATAAGTTTCAAAATATCTTTGACAAATATTTACGAGGTAGAAAAGCAGATGGATTGGGTGAAGTGTTGAATCCTGAATTAGAAGGAAAGAAGTATTCTTATATTAGGACTAAAACATATGTCCAAGATGGCGTTAAGAAGACTATTGCTATAAAAGAATATAAGCATGGCATTGATCCTGCCTATTATGAAGAGTTAGAAGATAAACAAGCAGATGTACAAGTACTTGCGCATCAGTTAAGAGAGTTATCAGGGGATGAATATAATAAAGTAAAAGAGGAGGAACTAAAAGCACGTCAAGCATTATATACTTTTTATGAAGAAAATTCTTCAAGACAATATACTAAAGAATATTATCAAGCAGAAAAAGACTTTACTGATCGTAAAATAGAATTACTTAAAAGGGGTATAGATTTAGACAGTATTTATACACCTATTCAAGAAAAGATAGATAAGCTTATCTCTAGTAAAAGAAAAGTATTAGGACGTTTCGCACCCTTATCTATGCAAGAACGATCAGATCTAAAGTCATTACAGAACGAGAAGTTTAAGCTTAGAAGTGCAACATATCAGTTTGCTGAATTAAGAAAAGTTTTAGAGGCGAATAATATTAGTACTACATTAACAACAGAAGATATTGAGGTTCAGTATAATAATCTTAAGACTCAATATGAAAGTCAATTTCCAGAGATATTTAGTGATTTTGATAATCGTATGGAAGTTGCTAATGTATTAAAAGTACGACAAGATGATATCAATGATAGACATGAATATGTTCTTGAGACAGAGGATTATGATGGTATAGAAAAATGGGACGATGATATAAGTGCTTTAAAGAAAGAAAAAGCATTAGGTAATATTAGCGATGAAGAATATGAAGCGATTTTTAATCAGTTAACAGATGTTAGATTTACAGATCCTAAAGGTGTAGATTTTCAAGAAGCTGTGTCTGATGTTCTAGCTAGACAAGAAGCTATACAAAAAAAGATTATTAATCTATCAGGCTATAAAGAGAAGGTGAAAGAAACCTTTGCTAAGATGAGAAATATAGTCAGGCCTTATAGATTAGAAGGGTCTATAATTCAAGGAGAACTTCTTACTGTAGAAGAACAGAAAGCTATAGTAGGTCTAGAAACTGAATCTTTAGATTTAAGAGAAGATATTTATGAGGTCATGAATCCAGGCGGTACTCTTGGGCCTTTAAGAGCAGAAATAAAAGAGAAAAGAAGTGAAGTATCCGCTCTCTGGAGAACGTACAAACAAAACAAAAGTGAATTTTCTAGAGCAGAAGCGTTATTAGTTCAACAAGAATTGAATGATTTGAAAGCTGACTTAGAAGCAGAGATGGATACATTCTTTCAACAGAATCCAGAATTAGAAGTACTGTTTAATGAGTATCAAGATATTCAAGAAGAACGTAGAGACCTAATAGCTAGAGAGCAAACTGATTCATATAAAGCTGAGTTTACAAAACAATTAGATATTTGGGTGAGTAAAGAACATCCTTTAGATGTTACTACTTTTAAATGGCATGGGCGCACCTATACATTAAATGATGGACGTTGGTCAGATGGAGAAAAAGATGTTACTGAATCTGTATTTAACATTTGGGCGCAATCTAGAGAAGGAGCTTTTCATAAATCTGAATGGTTTAAAAATAATCATATCTACAAAGAAATATGGGATAAAGAAGAAGGTGCGTACATAGAAACAGCAGTACCTACTTATGCATGGATAAAAAGTGTTCCAAATAAAGACTCTAATAAGGGGCTTACGTTTTATAGACGTAAAATAGTAGGAGGAGTAATGATGTACGAGGGTATAGAGAGGCCCTCTTTTGTTTATAAGAAAAAAGTAGTAAGAGATACACTTCAATCAGATCCTACTGTATCATTAAAAAATGATCAGTCTGTTGATGAGATGACTGGTTTACCTAGAGCATTAGATCACAGAAGAATTGGTAATGACCTAAAGGATTATGAGCAAGAGTATTTAGATGGTATAATAGAGCAATATCAAATGCTCCAAGCTAAATATCCACATGGACGACGTATGGGATATAGAGTACCTACTATTGAAAGAAAATTTAATTTAGCAGAGGCTAATAAAGAAATGCTTGATCCTAAGAATATTTGGAAAAATATAGTAAGAAGCATTAGTACTACTGCACAGGATAAAGATGTAGGAGAAGGTATCGACAAAACAGTCTTAGCAGATACTAATTTAAATAAAGTACAATCTTTGCCTCATTACTTTTCTACCTATTTAGATGTAGACCTTGTATCTGATAATATGTTTAGTGCTGTATTGATGTATGGATATATGGCTAATGAAAATGAATTTAAACAGCGTCATATAGAAGGGGAAAGACTTGAGGGTACAGCTATGGAAGGTGTAACTCCTGAAGAATTATTCTTATCTACATTAGATATATTAGAAGCCTCTGGTGTAACTACAGGAGAATTGGATGCTAAATCTGTTAAGGAAGTATCTTTGCTTAATAGAATGGGACAATCATTATTAGGACTCTCTCCAAGTCAAGTAAAAAAGAAATATGGAGATAATGCCAGATTAAGAATTCTATCTGATTTTGTTAAGATATGGTTCTATGGAGGTAATGTAGCAGAGAATACACCATCAGTTACTGTTGCTAAACATGATGTACGTTTAGATAAAACTTTAGGTCGTTTAAGAGGTATGAGATCTTGGACACTACTAGCGGCGCATCCACTTCAATTTTTTACATGGTTTAAAGAATTGGGGAATATGGCTAATAGTACTTTTCAATCTATAATTCTTTCTTTAGGAAAGAATGGTAGTATAAAGTTTAGTTTAAGACAATATAAAAATGCAATTAAAGACTATACTTTTAAATACCAGAAAGATTTAATGAGAGATTATTGGGATGGACAAGTGGGTAATAAAAGTTACTTTGGTGGAATGTTAGATTACTTTAATGTATTAGAAGGTAGAGTAGTAGATATAGCTGGTGATCCTATTTTTAAAAGAAGTATTATTAAGAAATTATTTTCTACAGATTTATTATGGGTAGTTAAAAATGGTGCTGAATTATTCAATGCTAGTACTGTATTTATTACGTATATGAAGTCAAACTTCTTAAAACATCATGGACAAGATATCTCATATTTTGATGCCTTTGAACAAGTTGGAGGCGAAATAAAATTGAAACCAGGTATAACGTCTGTTAATGGGGGAGAAGTAGATGTGGCAGAAATACGAACTGATATACAACGAATACTTAGAATTACACAGGGAGCCTATGCTAGATTAGATCAACCTTTAACTGCTAGAACTTGGTATGGGGCAGGATTAATATGGATGAGACAATACTTCCTAGAGTTTATGATGATTAGATTTGGAAAAAGACAACATAATATAAATGAGGGACGACATGTAGAAGGATATTGGCTTCAAACCGTTAAGAGTATGAAATTAGTGGTAAGTCAAGATCCTAGACTGTGGAAAATTATTACAGGAGATAACTTTGCATACAATGAACTAACAGACGAAGAAAAGTTCAATATGAAAAAGAGTTTAGTAGAAGTTAGTATGATCTTAACTATGTATGTGATTACATCTATTATGTTTGGATATGATGAGGATGATGATGATCGTTTTAAGAAAATGAATGATAATCATGATCTGGTTAATTGGATGCTATATTCTTTAATGAAAGCTCAATCTGAATTAGAATCTACATCTCCAATTGGAGGCGTAGATGAAATGTGGAGAACGGCTGGAAATATGCATAGTTCTGTTTTTCCTTTCTTTGCAGACACTATTAAAATATTTCAAAATGATATTGAATATTGGGGTGTAATACCTGTAGGATTAGAACGAACTAAGAGAAAAACGTATGGGTATGAAAAAGACACTATTAAGTTATATAAAGATATGGTTAAATTGATAGGCATGAATCCTAATAGAGGTAGTGCTATAGAAAAAATTAAAGGAATTGAATTTTCAAAGCAAGTTAGATAGTTCTAACTAAAAGACACAAATAGTTGTTAGTCTTAACTATTTGTCTTAATTTATATGTAGACAGGACTTAGTTCTGGCATATTTTAGGTAGAATTAAATTAACGCTAAAACAAATTTTTTATGAAAAGAGTACTTCTTAAACCAGGAGGATGGTTTATATCTAGAACTGGAAGCTCAACTCCAGGCGCCTTTGACTTAACAAAAGAAATGAGTCAACTAGGCTTTTCCTCAACATTCACAACTTCAGATTGGGTAGCAGGTACAGGTGTATCTACATTAGTATTTGATTCAAGTAATCAATGCTTGTCATGTGTAGCAGATTCAGCTATGGTACAAGTACGAGATACTGATGGTAAAGTAGTAATAGTGGATGAAACAATCATCAAAGACGGAGTAGTAACACTACAAGTAGTTACTGGAGATGAATTTGATGGTATAATTGTAATCAAATAAATATAAATAATATGAAACATATAGGAAGACTTGAGGTTACTCAAGAGTTTTATTTTGGAAGTAAGACTACAGCAGAAATAGCTGCCTTAACGCCAAAACAACCAGGCGCTTTTGTATGGGATTCTGATCTCACTGTATTATATTTTTGGGATGGAATTACATGGGCTGCTATTGGCGGTGGTGGTGGTGGTGGTACCACTAACTTAGGTACAATACCTACAGCAACTACACTTACAGTTACTTCAGATACAGGTACTAATGCAGTACTAAGTCCAGTGACACCCTCAGCAGGTACTAATCAATCAGGATTAATAATCCCTACTGATAAAGATAAACTAGATCTTATTACCATAACTGGTGCTGTAGATTTAGATAATATCGTAGATAATACACTTACCTCTGGAGAAATATTTGTGGGTAATGGTTCTAATGTTGCTACAGGCGTAGCGATGTCAGGGGATGCTACATTAACTAATGCAGGTGTCTTAACTATTACCAGATTAGCTACACCAAGTCAGCAAGGTATTGTAGAAATGGCTACTGATGCAGAAGCAGACACAGGTACTAGTACTACATTGGCATTATCTCCTGCAAATGGTGAAGCTACATACATTAAAAAGACTTCAATCAATGCTAAAGGTGATGTAATATTTGGTTCTGCAAATGATACTGCAACTGTATTACCTGCTTCAGGAAATAATGGAGCATTTCTTATCGAAGATTCTACTACAGTTTCTGGGTGGAACAACATGCGTAATAATTATGAAGCTACTACTGCTCCAGGAGTAGGTGATGATGCAGCAGATGGTTATAGAGTGGGTTCTGTTTGGGTAGATGAAACAGCAGATGCATTTTATGTATGTGTAGATAATACTAATGGTGCAGCAGTTTGGGCAAGTACAGGAAGTGCAGCACCTTGGTCATTTACAACTTTATCTACTCCAGGTACAATTATTGGAGATGGAACTCCTGATGTAATGTTTGCAATTACTAACGCAGCAGTAGCTTTAGATTTAGATTCAGCTAATTATACAGCAGGAGCTAGAATAATTATAAGAAATGCTACAGGTGGTGCATTGGTTATATCTAATGGTTCTGGAAACTTTACAGAAAGAGCAACAACTACTGCAACTATTTCTATAGCTGCTAATGATGTATACACTTTTAGTACAGATGGAACTGATTGGTTAGTTACTAGTAAACTAGTAGCAGCAAGTGGTAGTGCTGATGGATACCATGTAGATGTAGTAAGAGGTAATGCTACCAAAAACGTAGCTCCTACCATTGGAGAACATCCATCTGCAATTGATGGATCGTCTGCTCAAATCTTATTAAGTGATGGTAGTATAGAACACTGGAATTTTGATACTGCTTGGACATTACAATTTACTGAAAGTCCAACAGGAGGATACAGATATACATCAGCTCAGTCTGAAATATGGGCAACAGGATTAGGAGTAACAACTGCTATTGATGGTGTTACTGGAATTTGGACTATAGCAGTTCCAGCAGGAGTAATTCCATTAAGAGTGGCTATTGACTTTAATGTTGCTGACACAAGTCCAAGTCCTGATTTTGATGCTATTATTAGAATGGATTATACAGGAGCTAGAAGTTTTAATACAGGAGTAACAGATTTTATTGTACCTACAGGTGGTATTATGGCAAATGGCACTCCTCCTACTACTGGTGGTGGAGAAGCTGATTTCTATTACTTTAATAATGAGGGACTTTCAGGTAATTCTATTAAATTGCAAATTGGAGCAATTGGTGGAGGAGATGGATCTGATATAGATTATAAATTAATATCTCCAGCTATTGCTGCTGACAATACTTTATTATTAAATTTTGGAGAACACTAATAATAAGTTATAAACTTAAAAAATAAAAGTATAATGAGATATTTATTATTTATAATATTCACATTAATATGTGTAACAGGGTTTGGGCAAACTATACCAAATCCTGTTTTTAAAGGTAATGTAGCCAGTACTTCTTTAGATGCAGGAAATGTCTATAATATAGACATAACTCTTATATCAGATGCAACTGGAATATATAATGGTACCTCGGTAGATGATGATGGTAGTTGGGTAGTCTGGAAAGACTGTCAAAGGTATGTAATTAGTACAAAAACTTTTGCATTTGCTACTCAATTCATTGGTAAGGTAACAGATATACATACTAACGGTGCTCCTGCATTAGGTTTAAATGCAGCAGTTATAAAAGAGAATTCTTTTGGGTATGCTAGTTTTGTGGGAGGAATACCAGATGGATCTCAACAATGTATTAGCCAATACTATGCTGATATTTTAGCAAATCAAACTAGTACAGCATCTGGAGATGCCATAGAAATAGTTGTACCACATGCTAATGCTGTAAATGTTGGACAACTTGTAACTACCAATGGTTCTTATTCTTATGTACCTGCGGATACAAGTTTTGCTATTGCTACGCATGGTGTAGTTGTAAGTAGAACT
>Ga0208767_1000092_pt1 | contig 57299 bp, 84 predicted proteins | sample VirMetDEL_Mar_21_FD_184514 | JGI IMG/M metagenome (GOLD analysis project Ga0208767, IMG submission 184514) | Aqueous microbial communities from the Delaware River and Bay under freshwater to marine salinity gradient to study organic matter... | ecosystem: Environmental > Aquatic > Marine >...
TTGCCATTTCATGACCATCAGCACCGTCAATGTTCAACGTGCCTAACGTGGTGATGTGACCGTCTGTGCCATCCCAATACACAGAAACATCATCACCGGCACCAAACTTCAGTCTGTTAACCTCTGCACCGGAGCTATCTGGAAACTCAATGTTGTTGCCGTTGGTAGCAAGTACACCACCAAGCTGCGGCGTGGTATCATCAGCTACTTCCGGTATGAAGCTGGCTTTTTGCACCGCCGCGCCACTGCCAGCCCCGTCAGCGAAAATCCACGCCGTCTCGCCGTTTAGAATAGATACGTCGCTGCCAGAGCCTTGTGTAAAGGTGGCCGTCTGACCAGAACCGTTCTTGACCAAATACACCTTGTCTTGATCATTCGGGCTGATGGTAATCGTGTTAGTGCCGGATGGAGATCCAGCAAGCACCAGAACCTTGTGACCGCCGTCAGACAACGTCCCGTCCGTGGTGGTCAGTGTGGTCGTTGTACCCGACAGAGACAGAGACAGAACACCGTTGATGGCACGATCAATGATGTCGAAGTTCGCATTGGTGGTCGTACCCCAAGTACCCGCCTGTTCACCAGATCCGGGTTTCTCAATGCCTATATTAGCTGTGTATGAAGATGCCATTTAGTTCACCACTTCTGTCCATGTTTCTGCCGTGCTGCCAGCATTGATCTCGGTCCAAGTATCACCAGTATGGGTGATCTCTGTCCACGTCTCGGCAGTCTCCCCGGCGTTAACTTCCACGAACTTAATATCACCGCTTGTGGATTGTACCACCAAGAACTCAATATCAGAAGACCCACTAGCAATTCGTGTTCCAGCGGTGCTTTGCGTCAGGTTGCTGCTTAATGTGCCGGTGGTTGCAAGTCTGATTCGTGTGCCTGCCGATGTCTGCGTCAGGTTGGTACTAAGGTTACCCGGCACACCTACCATAATACCGCTTGCCACTGATGCCTGACTGCTTATGCCTGTCATCTCTGACGAGCCGGAAGCTATATGTATGCCTGCCGTCGTCTGTGTGGCGTTAAAAGAAAGCGAACTTACGCCGGTCCTTACAATGCCTTGCGTGGCAGCAAAAGGCTCTTGTGCAAAGGCGGCAGTCGCAAACATCAGTCAGCGTCCGCAATGGTCAGCGTACCGGCTGCGACCTGTTTCATGATTTCGTCGTAGTGGCGGTTGTTGGTATCTATTGGGACGTGAATTGTTTTGCCATCAGTCACAATAACAACGCCAATGTTTTCACCGTCTATGTTTTGCCAATATTGTGCAGACGAAATGTACATTTCTTCCATTTTTACAACTCCGCATCCGCTGACCAAATTGCACGACCAAGACCAGCATCTGTCCTGCCCCCACCTGTTCGTGGAGAAAAAGCGTTCACCCTTGTTGTTTCAAAAAACACTTGTTGATTGTCGTACCCAGTTGCGCCCTGAAACACCGTCATTCTTCCGCTATTTCCTGAAGTGTCAGTAATAGTAATTGTTGGCACAGCCCTTTTCGTAACTTTGAAATCCGCACTGTCAAAGTATGTGTTGCCACCAAATCCGCTGGTCGAGCCGGAAAAGCTGTATTGGTTGCCGCCGCCGCTGTCTTCATAATAGCGTTGTGCTTTTTGGAGTGTGACCCCATAGGGTTCATGCTCGAACGGCGTCTCTTGTTCGCCAAGTTCCATCTGCACTCCGGTGATGTACCATTCATTGCTGGTGCTGTCTGCAAGGTTGACTGTCTGACCAGCCACCCTATCTGCCGCATCAAAGGCTTGCCACGTTGTTGCTAAAGTACCGCTTGTATAGGTGGAACCGGCACCCAGCCAAAAGTTAACAAATAGCCCAACACCATTATCATCATTAATTCCAGTCCCTGCTGTGTCACCATCAAAAGTGATTTTCTTGAACTCCCAAGTATCGGCGGAACTAATGGTATAAGTGGCACAGATAATTCGAGATGGGTCATCCGCCAGCAATTCCGTTACATATGTGCCAGTTTTGTTAGACCTAACGTAAAATGATAGTGTTAGCTTCTGTGCGCCAGACGAACCGTATTGTAAGTGTTGGAGGTTTTGCGCTTCAATCTTATGGGTTACAACAAGGAAGTCGCCAGCGGCAGGACTGGCGTCCGCTGTTGTGCAATCCACCTTATACGAATTTGAAAATCCGTCAGGGGCAGTAGATGATTGACTTATAGAGTGAGTGCCAAGTCCGCTAATACCCAACTCCCACCTATCCGGCCCACCGTAAGTCGTCGCAGTCTTGCCAGTAACATCGCCACGTTGATTGACAGATGCTGAACCGTTGATAATCAGGTTTCTGTTCGACAACGCTGACTGCGAACCAATCAGTGCGGCAAGTTCTGCTGCCTTACTCATGCGAGGTCTCCGAAGTTAGCTACGTCATTGTAATCACGGTCTAGTGCTATGAAATTATTAATAGAGGTGACATACCCCTGATGCACTCTATATAAGGAGGTCGTTCTGGGCGTTAAATTATCGTATATTTGCATAGCAACGAGTCCCGTATCGGTACTTGTTTTATCTCCAGACTGTGCAAGCGCAGAATAGGTTGTGTTGTTCATATTATTTGTCAGTGTAAAAGAGGTATCGCCTGTTCCGTTATCCGTAAGACTAGAGTTGTTAAAGCTACCTAAGACAGACGTTGAACTGTCTGTATCAAAGTTGCACCGATGTTTTGCTGTACCCTCCGCAACAGTAGACGTAGCCACGCTGTTGTTCCCGCTAGCATCTTTCAGGGTGTTTACTCTCAGTTCACTAGCCATGTTTTATCCTACCAAATATCCGCAAAAGTAACTTTCAGAATGCAGGTCTGTGGTAGCGTGTCCATTTGGTATAACTATTTCCAGCCTACGTTTTTGCCCTGCGGTAACTTGTTGCAAAGTACTTTGACCAAAAGAAAAGAAATCAACGTCAGACGCCCAAGTGCTATCACTGTCGAAAGTGTATATATCTAGGTTCGTACCGCTTCCATCCGCAATGTATACCTGAAAATACGAAGAAGATGTGTCAATATCTTGTAGCCTAATGTGCCAACTGAACGAATAAATTGCCGTGAGAGGGGCGGTAAATTCGTACGTACTCGTGTCATAGTTTGAACCGATATCAAAATTTTCCGTGTTAAACGGAATAACATGGTCTGAACCTGTGGAAATGTTTTCCCAGTTTACGCTGCGAGTAGCATAAAAAGCTGGCTTCGTAGGCATAAGAACACCGCCAGCATCCGTGCTTTGAATCTCATCGACTTTGAGTATGCTTGCCATTATGCGAGGTCTCCAAATACGGCAGTAAAGCAGTCAACATCTGCTGCTGCGCCAGTGTCATTAAATACTCTAAGCCTAAAGTTTGCTGCTGCCTCATTTGCAATGTTAGTAATGTCACCGTCTCCAGAGTAACAGCTAGTAGGGGCAGAGTACCTTGAGAAGTCCATAGCGTTAGTAAAGGTACAGGTGTAGCTTCCGGTGCTGTTATCTGTCACAGATGAAAAGTTGAAACTCTCGTGAAAAGTAGTAGACGTATCATGGTCTACAGAACACCACGCTTTCGCCAACCCCTGCACAAGATTTTGCGTAGCAGAACCACCATCAGCCACATAGGTAGAGGTGTTGCCAACCTTGACATTCGTACCGCCAGAGCCAGCCTTATCTACAATGGTATCTACGTTAAGTTGGCTAGTCATACGATGCTCCAATATCCATTAACAGTGACGGTGGCATTGTCCTGCGTAATCGGCCCAGCCGACACACCGTTCTCATCGCTGTCAATCGTAATGTCTGCGCTGATGGTCTGACCGTTCAAGCGAATGATGCTGTTGTTACCCTTAAATGGGTAGCGTGTGTCTGCTTGCGACTTGGTGTACGAGTCAGCAACACCGAAGACGTCATACACGACCATCTCAACTACGTCATTCAGGCTGGCCCCAGTGACAAGCACAACAGTCGTACCCGTTGTGGCTGTGTAGTCCGTACCGGGTTTCAGCAGCACACCGTTCTGGTAAACATCCATGTATAGGCTGTCAGAGTAGGACAGCACTAAGGAGTCGGAGTCAGATCCGCTGAAACTCGTTTGCCCCGCCGTGGCTTGGTACACGAAGCGGTTGCGAACGCCAAACTCTGGAGATTTACCTATGTATGGCATTAGTCAGCTTCCTGTATGGTTAGGGTGCCAGCAGCTACTTGGCGCATAATTTCGTCGTAGTGACGGTTGCCGGGGGCGAGGGGTACAGACAATGTTTCGTCATCAATGACGCATTTAATTCCCGCATTTTCACCTGAAAAATTCACGAAATACTGTGCGCTTGTAATATTCATTTCGTCCATATCTACAACTCCGCATCCATCTTAAATGTGCCGGTCTCACCGTCATTGTATACACATATCGGTTTGCTTTGTGCTGTAGTACCTGACGCAACAGTGGCGTCAACTTCCACAGAGTGCGGCTCTGAATAAGTATTGCTAACAGATGTTATGGTTCCAGTGCTTGCGCCGTCGTACCACTGACAGGTTCCGCTGAAAGTTACTGTTGGTGCGACCCTCATAATCACAGGCAACACAGCCGCCAGCCTATTTAGGCTAGTGCCACTTGAGGCTGTACCCCGCAAAGGATGCTCATTCAAAGACTGATAATACCTCTGACACGCCAACAGTTCCTCGCCGTAGCTGCGGTGTTCAAAGTCGGATGCGTTCTCGCCAAGTTCAAGCTGGACTCCGGTGATTTGAAACGTACCATTTGTCGTCATAAACGGGCTTGTTACAGTATGACCGTTTGCAAATTTTGCATTGGCATAAGTGTCATCCCAAGCACCTTGTGCGCCGCTGTCTGATGTAAAATCTGTTCCCGCTAGAATAATCCAGTTCAAAGACAGTCCGAACCCGTTATCATTTGCGATTGCTGCTGTCGTATGTGCTGGGAAAGTGATGGTCTTGTATTCCCACGTGCTTGCAGAACTTACAGAATATGTTTTGTTTACAAGGTCAGAGCCGTCATCTTGGAACAAAGTTAAAGTATATTGACCGGCGGAAGATGCCTTGACCCAAAATGAGGCTGTTACTTTTTCTGCCGCAGATGTTCCATACTTCAGGTGCTGCAAATTTTGTGCTTCTAGTTTTGTCCTAATATATGCAAGGTCATTTGCACCTAGCGCAGATTCTGCGGTTGTAGCTTCAATCTTATATGAATTTGAAAACCCATCAGGGCTATCAGTAGATTGCGACGTAGTTACAACGAGATTATCTACGCCAGCCTTGCTGAACATAAATCTGTCAACAATAAAACTGTTAGCAGCAGCAGCACTATCACTCGTCCCCCGTTGGGCAACTTGCATGGCTCCGTTGATGACCATATTTCTACGGCCCGGTACGAAACCCATACCTTGTGGTCTTACTGTTGTCAGAGCCATGCTAGTTATCCTTATGCGTAAGGCGAGGTGCCAAGTACAGACGTATCCCAAGCTGCTTTGAGTGCCGCAATGTCAGCAGCGTTGGTGATTGCAGATGCCGCTGGTGCATCACGCAGGGCAGTCTTCTTAGCTACTGAGGCAGTCTTGGCAGACGCATCGTCAGCCTCAAGTGCCTTCATGTATACCACGTCCTCTGCTGCAAGCAGTGGGGTGCGTACTTCACGGATTTTGTCCTTGAAGATTTCTTTAGCCTTCGTCATGTCTTCAGAGATGACGCTTCCGGACAGAGACCACGCACCACGAAAGTGACGGTCAGATGGAACGGTAGCCGTGGAAGCGTCAATCTGGTTCCCGTCCTTGTCTACGATATATGTTGTTGCCATCAGGTTGCTCCTTATGCGGCTACAGTTTCATCAGTGGCTAGATCTTCACTAATCTTCCAAGCATTGCGCCACTCACGAGTCGCTGGAAGCTGTTCCTTTCGACAGATTAACATCTTGGGCTTGTTGCCGCTATCATAGTCACGCCACACGGATTGCGGCACGTCTTTCATGATCAGATACTCAATAGCCTGTTCTTCGGTCATTGCATCGACAGGCTTGGTGTTGTGCAACAGGTAGCCACGAGTGTGCTTGGTAAAGCCCTCTTCGGCCTCGTCCTTGGCAAGCTCCCAATACACCTCTACCGGCGGCAGGATGCCACCCTGTAGCGCACAAGCCATCCAGTTGGGATCTGGCACCAGTATCTTGGCGCACTCGTCTACCTTGTCTTCATACACGACACGATAGTCTGACTGCACACCATCAAGGTTTTCTTTGGCCCAGCAGAGCCTATCCCATAGATGTGTGCCTTGAAACTCTGGGGTCACTGTCATGCGAGGTCTCCGTGAATTGCACCACTATATTTTACGGGGTCTGCTAAAGCCCCGTTCTGATAGTGGGAGTGTTCATGTGTTGAAGTTGTCATGGCACCTGCATTTGCAACAAAGGCTGACGAACCACTTAAAGACTGATACTGATGCCCTAAAGTAAAAGCAGAATCATCACTAGACATATTGTTTGTGTAAGTGACTCTAATGTTTCCAGTGCCTACGTCAGTCAAAGAACTTGTGTTAAAACTATCGTTGTAACTCGTACCTGCACCAACAGCTTGCATCCACGCCTTTGCACTACCATTAACGACAAAATTCGTATCCACCGAACCCGCAGTCGAGTGCGTCAGGGTATCTGCTTTGAGTGTACCGAATGCCATCTATGCTACTCCTAACACGCCATCAACACGCACGGTACAAGATACGTGCCATCATCGTAAGTATGTGACTTGGTGATACTTGTTACCTTCGCAATCGTCTTGCTGCGAACAATGTCATCGTCCTGCGGCTTGGCTGTGCCGTCACCTGCCGACATCAGCAAATCGCCTCGTGCCACAGTCGTGCCGCTTGCAATGCGGATGACCATATCGCCAGTCATTGCGATATTCATATCTGCGGTGAAATCGGTGTCGTCATCATCCCAGTTGACGAACACACCAGCCACGTTTGCATCGCCTTCAACAGATGACACGGCCATACAGTTAAGCTGCTCGTTGTCTTCGGTTACGCCGTCTTTCGTCCACTCAGCCATCTGGTCGAGGTTGGTCATCACTGTGCCTTTGACAAGGCCGTCGATGCGATTACCGTCAATGGCTTGTGCCCAACGTGAAAGGTGGCCGCCGTTGTAGCTGACAGTCGTGCCAGACAAGGAGATGCTTCCTTCACCAGCACCACCTCCTCTAAAGTCCACCAGAGTACCATCAGAAGAACTACGGTTTATTGAAACAGGGGTGTCTCCTGAACGAGATACACAAAGTAAATTAGCACTGTTTAGAACGATTCCTGCGTCGTTGTTCCCAATACCCGGAGTTGAGTTAGTCGTTCCTGCAAGCACGTTGCCGCTGGTGTCAATTAAAAATCTGTTTGCACCAGCAGTCTCATCACGCACGACATAAGCGTTAGACTGGTCTGTGCGGATTTGTGTTGAATAGTGACGGCTTGAGTTTTTAACACTCATGGTCGCATAGTTAGCGCCAGTGCTTTCGACTCTAAGTTCAGGGTTGCCGCTTGCTGTTTGAATGTGGGTTTCAACCGCTGGTGATGTCGTCCCCACACCCAGCTTATGACCAGACGCAACTACAACATCGCCCGTGCCATCAGGGTCGATGGTGATGTCGTTGTTACTCGCAAGGCTGGATATTTTGTTTGTCTTTACTTCACTCATGCGAGGTCTCCCTGCAAATTGTGCGTAATATATTTTGAATCAAATACAGTTTCACCCACATCAACTGTTTGAACTTGTTGTGCAGACGTAGAATTATCTATTTCAGCAGAATTGTTTCCGTGCATGATTTGAAGATTGATACTAAACTTAACGCCGTAATTCGGAGCGCAATTTCCAACGATACTGTAATCGTTATTACTCATAGCCGAAGTAACAGTGGTTATGTAATCCCCCGTTCCATCGTCTGCGATTGACGATATGTTAAAGCTATCTCTTGTTGCAATTGTCCCTGTACCATTAAAATTAATCCAAGCCTTCGCAGCGTGCTGCTTTGTCAGCGTAGCCGCACCGCCACTGGTACTCTGGATGGTATCTGCCTTCAACGTACTCATAGCGTCACCAATGTCCCGCCGCTTTCAACGGTCAGGGTCACGCCACTGGCTACAGTGAACGGGCCAGTCACGTTTGCGTTCTCGGTTGCAAGGATGGTTGTGTTGGCCGTCAACGACTGTGCGTTGGTGCGGAACAGGCCACCGCCTTTGAAGTTGCCCTTGTTCTGATCGGCTGGTGTGATCGTTGCGCCTTGCGGTGCAAGGTAATTCACAAATATATTGCCAGTGCCACTAGATGGGGCAGCAGTGAATGTCAGCGTAGTGCCGTCAGGAATGGTGTACGCGGCGGTGTCTTGCACCACACCGTCAACGGACACAAGAACATCCTGCACAGATGACACGGCGGTGGTTAGCGTGAACGTAGTGTCGCTGCCGTCACCGTTGAATCGTTGAACCGCTACCGTGCTTTGAAAGTTGTCGGCTGTCTGCTGACCAATGTATGGCATTAGGTGATCTCCATGTAGCTCATGGTGACAGAAACCTTGTCCGCGACAGAGGCGTCTATCTTTATGATGTCTCCAACATTCAGTATCAACTTGTTGCCCGCCATGATCTCTACCGTCGAACCCACGGGTATCGGTATGTCCTTCACAATGTGCGCCGTTGTGTTCTGCGTTTGACTTGTCTGTGTCGTAGTGCTGACAAGCTGCACCGTGCCGGTCACTTGCGATGTATGGACGTTGGCAAGCGTCAAGCCAAGAACAACAACGGTGCTACCAGTTTGCACTGTGTACAAAGTCTCTGGTGTACCAGACGCATTAGGTGCAACATCCCGTGTAATTACTTTGAATGTATTAGCCATCTAAATCTCCATCACCCCAGCGCAATCGCAAGAGCCGTTGCCTCGTCCGCTGCCGCTGTTGCGGTTGTTGCACCAATATCTGACAAAACCTCCGACGCCGAGCGGCCTTCGATAGATGTGCCATCAATCCGTAAGAAGTCGTTGTCCGCCGCGCCGCTAGTGAACACAGGAACATTAGTGTTGCTGATGCCTGTTGCTGCAACAGCCGCCGTTCCTAAGCCAATGTCTGACCTGACTTCTGACGCGCTTCGGCTTTCAAGACCGTTTGCAGTAAATCGTGCAAACTCATCGTCTGCTACGGATGCACTATCAATCTTAACCGCGTTGGTATTGCTGATGCCGAAAGTAAGGCTGGCCTGTCCGCCGATGTCAGACAGAACCTCGCTAGTTGATCGGCTTTCTAATCCGCTTGCCGTAAACCTAGCGTATTCATCATCAGCAACCGAACTGCTGTCGATCTTGACTGCATTGGTGTTCGATATGCCAAACGTCAGACTGGCTTGTGCGCCAATATCTGACAGAACTTCAGCAGCAGATCGACCTTCAATGGCCGTGCCGTCAACACGAAGAAAGTCGTCATCCGCCACACCTGATGTGAACTTCGGGATGTTTGTGTTGGATATGCCCGTATCCAGTACCGCCGCTGTACCAAGGCCCAAGCTGGTTCTAGCTGTCGCGCCAGACTCTGCTACAAAGTTGCTGCCGTCTCCAACGATGAAGTTACCGTTTGTAACAGCAAGGCCAGCCACATCTTGAAGCTGCTGGTCCAGCCTAGCGTTAGCTACAGTGCCGCTGGCAAGGTTACTAGCGTTCAGCGCGGTGAGTGCGCTGCCGTTAGCCGCTATGATATTGCCACTTGCATCAAGGAACACAGCCTTCTCTGCTGGCTGGGCGCAAAAGATTGTCTTGGTGCCGGAACTCCAGCTAACCGCACTGTCGCTGTTGCTTGACTGAAGAATCGTTGTACGAGCTAGAGTAGTACCACTAGATGTGTATGTGCCAATACCAACCTCAAAGTCGGTGCCATCCGTGCAGGCATAATACGTCGTGTTGCTGTTCCCAACTGACGAGAATGCTTCAAAACCAGTAACGGCACCGGCCAATGTATAAGTGCCAGTGCCGGTGGTAGTGGTCGTCTCTTTGACGCGATCCTTGAGTACCAGTGCCATTTTACTTTATCTCAAACGTGAGGTTCCCTGCGTTGATGCGGAAGATGTCGCCATCGTCAATCGTTCTGCTGGCATCAAGCGCACCGACAAACAAAATGTTTCCGCCAGACGAGGCGTCGGCAATAAACGCATGAGTGATCGTGTCGGCAGTAGTAGTTCCTGCCGCTGCGAAGTCGATGTTAGCAGCGTTTGTCGCCGTCTGTGTGTCGGTAGAGTCAGAGCCAATCGTGGTCCAGTTAGACGCCGTAACCTGCACCCTCGCATAATTTGTGAAGTCAGCTTCCGTTACCGAACCTGTCTCTGCCGCAGATACCGCAGTTGCCAGACCGACATAGATGCTGTCACCCGGCGAAGAAAAACTCAAAGAGTTGTTCTTGAATATGAAATGCAACAACCTCCGCTCTAGGTAGTTTGTTGCTGCGTTGGATGTAGCCATCTTCTACTCCTTATGTCCGAGGCCGTTCCGGCAAACCCCTGCGATAGGCGTCTGCGTTTTCTCTTGCCTCTCCCAAGTCCTTCAGCCGCGAGAGTGCTTCAGTAAACTGCTTCTCATACATTTGAAGCATGTCCGGCTCACCCTTCATGTAAATATACGCCTCGTACAAGGAGCCGTAAAGCAAGGCATTTGGAGCGTTGGTACTCAACCAGGTCGTGCCGCTGTCGGCGCCTGCTGTAAGAGACGCGGGCCGATAGAAGTAATGAAACTCACAAACGTAATTGCTGTCAGGGGTCGGAGCCAGGATGATATTATCAATGTCAAACCTAGCATAGTACCTTGGTGTTCCTGTGGTCGCTGAATTTGGATTATATTCTTGAATGAAGTTAACGTCTTTCTGTAACAGGAATTCTTTCGAACTGCTGTTTGTTATCGATAACGAAAAGGACGCTAGAAAGTCCGTGGGCAAGGATAGGAAGGGATCGTTCTGCGTTACCGCACTCGTGGCGTTTTTGCGGAAATACTCCAGATCCACGAGGTAGAAGATTCGATCCTCTGCCGCACGGATGAAATCATCCACGTTCGACACAAATGTAGTTTCCGTGTTTTCCGTGTATTCCTGTATGGCAGTTTTTAACTGTGCAAATGTAAACGCCATCTACTTCTCCAACGTCACCGGCCCGGCAGTCGCATTTTCACCACCCCCGCGTTGATTACCCGTGGTGGCGGTGCCGGACGACACCGAAAAGGTGTACAGGTTAGAATCCGTGACAGTAATCGTATACCCACTGGAACTCTCCAAGGTGGTTTTCGAAAAGCCATCAAAAGACTCCACTTTTCGGAACCTTACAGTATCTCCGCTTGTGCGTCCATGCGAAGGCTCCACCACTGTGATTACTGCACTTCCCGAAGAACCCGACAAAAATGGGTTAGCCGTCAACAATCTCGCAACCCCAACCTCGGTGCGTTGATCGGGACGTGGATCATGGATGGCCTGCGGATCCGGTCCAACACGAATTGGCTCTAGCTGCGGATGTTTTGCTTCATACTCGTCTCTGCCTACTTTAGAACCATTCCATTCTGTAACCATCTCGACCAGTCGATACCTAAAACCAGACCGGTCGGATATTCCGTAAGCATCTTTGCCTGAAGCAAACCTTGCCATTAGTTCACCCGTAAATACTGCATGCTCGGTTGCAGTTTCAGTGCAACACGATCTTCATCCTCGTCTGCCGCCCGCTGGAACTCTTCTTCATACACAGCTTTAAGAAGCTGCACCCGCTCCGGCGCCTTCTTCATGGCAATGTAATACGCGAGGCCGGCGACCATACAAGGGAGGAATCGGAAAGGTGCGTCAGTAGTGTTGACCAATGCATCCGCATCTTCGATGCGACGAACATAGTAGTAGATAAGGCTATCACTAGAACTGTCTGGAGTAGGCCAAAGAACAACCTGTGGCGAGATCTGCCTGTTATAGAAGAATTGACTTGGTCTTCCCGTCTGATCCTTATTGGGTATATGCAGGTAATCACTCCTGGACATCCGATCTAGCTGGAAGTCTACACTACTTCGACGAATAACTACTTCAAGCAGGTCAGTGTGTGTAGCATCAAGCGTATATGTCGCTGTGCCAGATGTAAGACTCACCGTCGCCTGCTTCACGGTCCACAGATTAAGACCACGATTGGCCCAGTCTGCGAACATAAGATTCAGAGATCGACGAGCCGTACGCGCGTCATAACCGGTGCGGACTTCAAGCCCACACCGTTCGTACGCCTCTTCAATAATCTCTGCTACGTCGAGATCAAAATCTCTGGACCCAGAAGTCGCCATTTACTTCTTCTTCCGCATGGCCTTGCCGCGTTTTGCCATGACGGGCTTTTTCATCATCATTGACCCGCCGCCGCGCATGGCCTTTTTCTTCATGCCCATGCCGCCGCGCATTTTACGCATTGGTTTTTTCATACCCGGCATATTCGATTCTCCTCTGCTTTCGCGTTTCGACCAAACGATGGTAGTCGTCGGGTTCGTAGTTAACATAGTAATCCAGACGCTGTAGCTTTGCACTAGCATTATCAAGATCAGTAAGACGCTGCACAAAGATCATGTTCAGCCCCTTGTCTTTGAACGACAGCAGCCAGATATCAACACCTGTTGCAGCTAACCATCCGTTCAATGCGAAACAGCCTGCTTCTAGGTCGTCGTAAGTGTACTTGTCTCCATAATTTCCACACACAACTACTTGGTATGTGTCGTCAAACGTGGCGATCTCCTCGTACACCGCGTCCCAAATGTCACCAACTTCTTCTCGCGTCTTAACCTTTTCAGACAACCATGCGTTTCGAGCGAAAGGACAGAGCGCGTTGCCGTTTACAAACCCGTCCGGCTTGCATAACTCTTCAAAAATCCACGCTTCAAGAGTTTCTGCGAGTTGCATTGCGCGTCGGCATTGTCATGGCACCAGCAGCTTCCTTGCGCGGCGAACACATCACACCACCGTGCTTGAAAAATCCCATTTTTTTGACAGTCCCCGGAGATTCTTTTTTCAGTTTACGGAGACCTTCGCCTTTTGATCCCTGTGGAATTGGCTTCATTTCTTTTTCCTTCTCACGGCTTTCACACGCCGGGGCTTGCCGGCTGGTTGACCCAAACGCTTCTTCTGACTAATCCTGCTGCGCTTTTCAGCGGCTGTCATTTCGGACCCTGTCTTGGGGGTTTTAGACGAAACCCTTTTAGAGGGGCGACAATATGGAGTACCCCGTTTTTCACCCTTGCGACGCCCACACGGCTTACCAGTTCTCTGGTCCGTCCACTTTTCCTTGAACCATCTTTTGAGCGCAAGACCACTTTTTGTTTTTCTAACTGCCATTAAAACTTACCCTGATGGTGAGCCAACAATACTATAAAGGAAACAACTATCGCCAAAAACAGAATCGAAAATCCCACGATAAGGCTCACGTCGATAATTTTTTTTCGTCTCCGAATGGCGGCATGTTCTGCCTCTCTTCTAGCAATCCTCGCCTTCGCCTGAAATCTTTGCCAGTCTCCCCACAAACCCGGACGACCAGCATAAATCATAATCTGTTTCAGTTGCTCTTCCTGATCCTTGATTTTCTCCAGAGCCATGAATTCTTCGAGATCCGAACCACCACCCTTTTTAGCAGCCTTGGCTTGTAGCTTTTCTTTGGCTCCTACAAACTCGGCGATGGCGCTACCCGCAGCAGCTATTTCTTTACCATTCGACACAGCTTGCTTAATTACTGCAAAAGCTGCATTCGCTGCGGCCAGTTCGGCTAACATTAGTACACCTTTGTATCCTTATCGATGAGTTTGGGTAAGCAGTATGCTGTGATCAGGTTACCCTGTTTGTGAAGAACCTTGGCAAAGTAGGTGCATTCATTCACATCACGGAAGTACATATCCTTACTTACTACTCGTTTGTCCTCTCCTATACCGACATATACCATCAACAAAAAAGCGTGGATCAAGACTGTGTGACTGCACCCTTGGTTCGTTTACGACGACCATTCATAATGGCGCCGCAACCACGAGCTACCGCAGTTCCCTTTACAGCTTTTCCTCGAAAAGCTCTTTTTGGTCGTTGATCCTCGATCCCCCCTGTTGCTCTCTTCTTTTTCTTTTTCTTGCCTCCAGTGCCATAATTTGCGGCGCCGACTTTTCTACACTTGGCGATGGCGCCACTAGCATACGCCGACGGGAAGACTCGATATCGCGCCTTAACTTTATGATAGCATGCATCTTTAGGCATTCCTTCGTTTCCTTTTACCGGCGCAATGCGCTTTCTCGCTGGAACCACGAGGGCGCTTGCAGTTCACTTTTGATTTGCGGGTCTTGCTCCACTTTCGTTTCTGCGGAGGCTTGGAAACCTGCTGCCGCATCGAACCTCGCGAGATTGCCATTTGCTTTCCTTTGAATGAAGTCTTCCCACAGTGGCGTCAGCATAGCGTGATTCGACTCAACCTTCGTAGCGATCACAGCCGTGCGTTTATCAACCTCAATCAGTGTGCTGAGGATCCAAACCACAAGAGAAAGAGCCACGCCGCCAGCAGTATAAATAACGGTTTTCGCCAGCGTTTTTTCATCTAGCATTTCCACCTCCGCCGTGCCTGACGTAGCCGGCTGTTCGGATTCTTCGCAGCCTTGGGGAACTTTTTCATTTGACCAGCAGATCTGGCGCAGAACGACTTGCGCCGCTTCGCATCCTTACTGCCCTTCTTGACCTTGCCCGTAACTGCCGTTTTTAACTTGCTGCCAGGGTTAGCACGTCGATACGCCTTGACTCCAGCTTCGGTCATTCCCGCCCCAGACTTTGTGGGGCGGAAATTCTTTTTGTTTCTCGGCGGCATCTTTGACTTTTTGCGCGCCATAACGACTACCCAAAGAACGCAGTAATTGAGTCCACGGCTGTAAGAGTGACGTGACAGCCATCTTCAAAAATAATTCCATGCTCTGGAATTGTAATCTGCGTGTCGTCGCCAGCTACAAAAGTCATAGTCAGCAAAGTCGTACCGGATCCACCGCCGCTTCGAAAGACAGCAGCGGGACTCCCGCTGCCAGCACTTCGAATAACAAACGACTTGAGGCGAGTCCTGCCGCCAAGCAAGCTGCCTGTAGAAGTCGCCGTTTTAGCAATAATGGAACTTGCCATTTCAAACTTCCTTACTAGGCTTCGTAGCCCATCATCTCGATAAAGAGTTTTCCAGCAGAGTAGTCCGCGTCTGTCGCCGCACCTGTTGTTAGATACAAGAACTGATCAGCGGCAGGAACAGCAGAGAAATAAACCTTGCTCCCGAGAGTTGCGTCACCCGCGTTAACAAGAAGTGTTTCTGTCAAATCGCCGATTGCCCCGTCCTCAACACCTGTACCCTCTGTGGCAGAGTGGATATTGATGTCTGGATCGCCACCAGCAGGTGCCTCGAAGCACTCCATGCTACCTGTCAGGATTGTACCGTTTTTAGCAGCAGTGATCTGACCAATGTGACAAACAAGTGCTGTACCGTTAACCCCGATGATATCACCAGAGCCGGTCGAGCGCAGACCTGTAAGGTCGATAAGAATACGAGTGGTGATGATGCCGCCCAAACGCTGTACGGAACTGCGGTAGACAGTGCCAGAGCCGGTTGTGATACCAGTGCCAGCCTCTACAGCCATTGTGTTTGCATCAAAGGAAGACACACCAGTAGAACTGATGCTTGAAAGAGTGGTGAATGCTCCAGTAGTCGAGTTCTCACTCACGGAGGTGAAGCCGCCTTTTGAACGAACCGCACCCGAAAAAGTAGTGTTAGCCATAAGGTACTCCTGTCTTGGCTAGTGTCAGACCTCCTATAGGTCTGTCAGGGACAAGAGCATAGTACCTTAAAAAAAAGGGGGCCGCAATCGCGGCCCCCAGTCGGGGAGGAATTTTCCCCTTCGTTACGCTCCGGGCGAACCGAATACGCAACGCGGGTCTGAAAAGCCGAACGAGTAACGCTCACGAGCCTTGAACCGCATGTTACCGGTGTCGAAATCCGGATCCATGTTGGTTGCCAGAGGCATACGCTCGAAGTGCTTGAGGCCGTTCGGGGCGTCCGTCTTGATGAAGAACGCATCCGTGTCGGTCAGGTAGTCATTGACCACGTAACCTTCCGGCAGCATGCCCATGCTCTTCAGAGCATTGACATCGTTGTCGGCGGTTCCAACACGAAGGTTCGATACAAGGAGACGCTCGGCAATGAACTGAAGCTGACGCGGAATGATCAACTTCACACCGCGCAGTGCGATGACCAGACCACGCTCATCGACGAAGCCGGCGATGTTGATCAGTGCATCCTCTAGCGAGGTTTCGTTCAGGTCTGCCGCAGTGGACGGCTCGTTGGCGAAAGTGCCACCGCTGGTGAGCGGGTGCGAAGCATCACAGAGTGCTACACCATCGCCGCCGGCAGTTGCGCCTGCGGTGAAAGCGTTGTTAAGGACGGAAGCGGCCTTAACTTGCTTGGTGTGTGCCATCGAACGAGCGAGGGCACGGGTGTAGCGGGATGCCAGACGGTCGTAGAGGTTGTCCTCAACAGCTTCCTCGGTGATCGAGAAACCCATTGCGACGGTCTCGTGGGTATACCGTGCAGTATACGCCTCGTTTGCGTCATCGAACGAGATTCCAGCGCCTTCGTTTTTAACGGGTGCGGCACCAAAACCTGACAGCATAACCTCTTCTTCGAATGCTCTATCCGAGCCTTCGGTGTCGAAGATTTCAGCATGCTGACCCTCGTAGCGACCATATTCCATGCCAAAAAGGGCGTTGAGGCCAGGCTCAAGCTCTTTGGCGAGTTGTGCGCGAGAAATAGCCATAACTCACTACCCTCCTTACGAGATTGTGCCTTCAGCAGATCCGCCAGTGGCAGGTGCTGTAAGGGCATGGTTGTTGATCATCACAATCAGAGGAATACCGACAGCAGTAAAGTCAGCGTTTTCTGGATCATCCATGATGCCTACAATCTTCAGCGGGTGCGAAAGATCAGAAGCATCTACGGTCGATACGTCAAGCTGTGCTGTTGAAATACCAGTGGTTGTATTACCATTTGCTGCGCCTTTATTAGACTCAGCCGAGAACTCTGCGTTCTCGAAAATGGTGGTGATTGCGGTCGCTTTGTCGGTAAGAGTAGCGTCCGAACAGACAATGAACCGCTGCATCGGATTGTCGTACACATTCGCAATGATGTCGAAATCTGTGTTCGCACTGCCCGATCCAGGCCAAGTGTTCGAAAACTTCTTCTTACCGGTGGTCGCGTCTACGTACTCACAGCCAGCGAACACGCCGATAAATTTCAAAGTATCACCGGAAGCAGAACTGGAGACAGCAATGGTGCCGTCGTTAGTTGCGATAACCGGAGAACCTTGAAAAATCGCGCCTGCATCTGACTTAATGTGATACGCATTAGTACCGGAAGTAGCTGGTGTGCTACCTGCGGTATTAATCGGCTTCATGCCGAAGGCAACATTTGAGTTTGCCATTGCTCTACCTCATCAGTTATTCGGAGGATTTGCCTCCGAAGGTTACACGACTTTGCCTATCGTTGTGGATAGGCATCGAGGGATGTTGTTCCCTCATAAGGTTTTCGTCAACGGAACGCATCTGATTGCGGGTCTGATCCCGATAATATTCAGTTCTCTCTTCGACCGTTTCCTCTGGAATCCGGCACAGCATCAAGCCGCCTACGCCGATAACTCCAGTATTCTTACCCTCTTCGATCACTGGATAGCGATCTGCAAGCTCGGGGTACTCGTCAGCACGTACCGGTTCCCACCCCTCGCGGAGCTTCGAGTGTACGTTGGTCTTGTCATCCTCACCACGAATGGCAGTTCTGACCCAACGATGCTGATAACCAGCCGGTGCTTCAGGTGCCTCTAACTTAGAAGGCGGGGTCCAGGGCTTACGCCGCTGAGTGGTTGCGCGAGTGGTTGCTTCGCGTGGTTTTCTATCAGCCATAACTTACTCCTTCACGTACTTGGCATATTCCTCGAGCGGAACATTCAATCGCTTCGCAATCGCAATCTGCGATGGAGTCAGTTTGACTGTTCTGCGCCCCTTTGGTGACGACGACTTTGACGCCGTTGACCCAGCAGAAGCGACTCTGGGTCCAGTATCACGCTTCGTCTCCGCAAATTTATGCGGGAACTCCGTGCGAACACGTTTGTCAAGTTCACTATAATACTCATCGGATGCGGGGTCAAACCCCTCGTCCTCAATAAGCTGCCGATGAATACCAAAAGCTGCATACGTCATGGTCTGATCGTTGCCAAACCATTCGTTTTTCCCGGCCCATGCTTCAGCCTTTGGATCTGGCTTGGCAGGTTGTTCTTCTACCGGAGCAGTGGGTTCAGGGCTAGGAGCAGGTTGCGTTTGTTTCTGCTCATTACGACGCTTGGCTTCTTCATAACGAGCTTGTTCCAGAGCGATGCGGCTAATTCGCTGCTGTGCCTCGAACATTTCATCCGCATTACCGTCTTCGTAAGCTTTGCGGTAGGCTTCCTTGGCGGCAGCAGCATCTGCCTCTACGCGGTTGCCGAACTCGCCTACATAGGACTGATCGAGCTTGTCAATGCGGGCACGAAGCTCCTCGTTCTGCTTCTTGACCGCCTCGGCGTAATCAATCGCGGCCTGACGCTGGCGTTCTTCTTCTCGAAACCTGTTCGTTAGTTTCGAAATGCGCCGCTGAACACTCTCCGAGTATTGTTCTAATTCATCCGACTGTGCGTCCTGCTCGACTGGAGCTTCTTCTTCAGATGTTTCACGTGGAACATCCTCGGGTTGCTGCTCCTCCTCAACGGCAACGACTTCCAGTTCTTCTTCCTTTTCAGCAAGGTTGTTTTGCATACTAAACTCCGTATGTCTTGATATCATCGGGATCGATGATGGTTGCAATGACTTCATCGTCATTGATGATGCGGACCTCGCCACCTTCAATCTGGAAGCGCGAACCGGCGTACCGACCAATACAGACCCAGTCACCCTCTTTGCACCAAGGCTGAGAATCAGGACCAAATTTGTCCGGATCCTGGTAGGCTAGTGGCCCAAGACGAACCACATATGCCACAACAGTGGCACGAGCTTCTCGGTCTTTGGCTTGATCGGGAACGTAAACCCCACCATCAGTCTTAGCCTTGCCCTGATAGGGCATGACAAGAATCCGCCAGCCGGTAGGCTGCGGGATTCGTTCTGTTATGGGCTTCTGGGAGGCTTCTTCTTCAGCTTTTTTCTTGGCTTGCTGCTGCCGTAAAATATGGTCAGGGACTAGAAGCGTCGTCATAGTTTACCTTTTTTAGCAGGGCGCGTAACTCTTCTAGCGCGTAGGTGATCCCCTGAATCTCACCCACCATAGCGCGATATGCTGACATATCAGATGCGCTACCGCTAGTCAGGGAGATGCTAATGTCATCCACCCGCGTTTGCAAGGTTTTCTGATACCTTGATAAAAAATCTACAACGTCCATTATGACGCCATCTTTTCATCCGTGATCGGACCGCCAGAAACCCAAGCGTTACAAACACGCATCGACGCACACTTGAACTTCAAAAACTGACAATATCCAATGTCTCCTGCCTCGACGGACTCGTACGGATCGGCGCCGTCATTCATCCCGATGCCCTTGGCGATGCAGTCCTTTATGCGTGAGGTAAGATTGAAAGCAGCGCAGTTGCCGCAGCGACTTTCTTTTGCTGCCTCTATGTCCGTGTTGAATGTGTCAGCTATGCTTTGCCAAAAACTATCGTTCTTACCCGTGTCATCAAGGTTTGGATTCAACGGTCCGTACTTATAGTTGTCGATAGCGTCTTGCCTGTTTTCAAGATTGAGGTCGATGTCTTGCGTGGCGGCAGGGCAAGACTCTCCCTCGTCACCACCTGCATCAACCATGTGATCAATCGGCATGCCGTCTTGAATCTCTTTCGCCAGATCGAGTCCGTCTGGGATTAGTTTGATTTCGATTTTCATTGCATTGCCCTTTCTCGAGCAAGACGCTGCAACTCTTGAGCTAATGATAATGCCCTTGGATCAATTCCTCGGGGAGGGGTCACTGGCGACGGAACAGGAAACTCGGGACTTATGAGTGATGGTAAATCAACCTGCGGAAACGCCGGAGCCGGTATGTCTGGTGGGGTTACAGATATTTCTCCAGATACCGCCCCTGGACCACGACCTACTGCGGTCATTGATGCGGAACCCGTATCGCCTGTGCCTATCCCTTGTTGTACAGCAGGTGCCGCCGGCAAAAACTCATCTAATTCACGATCATAAATTCGTCCATCTACGGTGACATATCTTTGATTGTCGCTTGGAGCCACATTTCTAGGGGTGCGCGTCGTGCCTGCTACCACAACTCCTTGAGCACGTCTATCATTTGTGGTTCCCGGATAATCAAGTCGACCTGTAACCTCCTCTAACGGTTGTCCACCTCTGCCAACGGTTCGAACAGGAGTTCGTCCTGTTTCTATGAAAGCGGGTGGTCCTTGCAAGTCGCCAAGAATTACGTCGGCTACTGTGGGCATTGCGTCATCTGGCCTGATAAAACCCGTCGATGGAGAAAATTGAGACACTGTTTCATAACGAACAGCGTCTTCAGTCACTCGTTCGTCATCAGTAGTAAACGGCTCGAAAGCTTCAAGATCAGTCAATCCATCAACACTTCTAGGTGCCTGTTCTCCAAGCGCCGAAGAAATCAACTCATCCATGTTTCTCGGCGTTTCAAAATCGAAGATTCCAATGTCCTGCCGCCGCGCATCACTAGCGGGTTGCCCCGGAACTACGAGATCACTGCGATCAAATAGATTTGATATTACTGCTGGCAACCCAAAACCACCGATACCCTGCCTGAGATTAGGATCACGTTCTACTCGACCAAACCTAGTCAGTGATCCCTCATCGAGCATTGGGTTTACGAATCCCGTAGAAAGATCAACAGGGTTCAAGTATGCGTTGTATGCTCTGTTGTTCAGAGTCGCCATAATTCCTTGCGACTCTCCGCGATTCTGACCAAAATTGTTCGTGTAATCTATTTTACTGGGATCAAGGCCAAAGACGCGGCTAAAAAATCCTTGTTTACCATAAGGATTTGTCGCCGTACGCCCAGTAACATTCATAAACTCTTGCGGGCTAAGAGTGCCTGCGGCGGTTCCAGTGCCAAAATCAAATCCAACGGGCGGACCAAATCCACCTGTTGGACCGTCAGATTGATTTGGTCCGCCGCTAGTTCTGCTTTGAACAGTGCTTCCACGCCTACCACTTAACCCAGAACGATCTACTCGGTTTTCTTCGCTAATTACAGCGCGACCGGTATTTGGATCAGTGCGAAACGTCGCCATTTACTTAACCCCAGTGAACTTGGTGCCTTGAATGGCCTTGCCGCCGCCACGCGACTGCGGCTGCTCTTCACGGTTCAACGGAAACTCTTTAGTCCCGAGCTTGGTATCGTCCTCGATTACCTTCATCACTTGCTCAACCGTCATGCCGCCAACCTGTGAGCCGCCCATGGCTTTCTTGGCTTTCTTGGGAGGAGACTGACGACGAAGAATTTCCATTTGCTCATCGTCCGCATAATACGGAGTGCCGGGAATTTCATATAAGCTTCCTCCAGGAGTGCGACCGGCAGTTACGCCCTTACCGGGGCTGCGCTTCTTTTTCTTTTTAGGCGTAGCTGGTGTCTTACGCATGTGTCTCTCCAATACCTGTGCGCCGCCATCTCTGCGACTACGGCCCTTTTCGATGAGGTTCTTGGCCTCATCATAACTTATTCCCAAGTCGTCAGCAAACTGCCTAATCCGTGGTCGTGCCACTTACTTCTCCTTCTCGTGCCCCAGCCATACCGCAAATGCACCGGTCATGGCCCCCGTGACTACACTCACTAGACCCGCTTGCGCTGGCGTCGGATCCGACAGAGTCATGAACCACTCCACCACTCGCCATGCCGAGATCGACATCATTATCATCATCAGACGCGGCAGTATCTTCCACCGCAGAAATCTTTCCATTGTTACTTCGGCCACGATTGATCCTTGCCTGTTCTTCGGTTGTTCGGTTGTGCATGTCCCACATAATGCCCATTACTTTACCCCAAAAAATTTGGCAGCAGAACGTACACCGAAAGAAGCAGCAACAATAACGCCCAAGCTATATTGATACCAATCCGGCATTTTCTCCAACTGTGCAAATCCATTTGAAACCACCTCTTCCATTCCCGGCACAAAGCTCAAAACGAGTGGGACAGAAAACAGAATTACGAGCCACTCGTCTTTCCACGAAGACTGACTGCCACGAGCCATCTCGAGATCCCACTCGAGTTCGCCCGTAGCCTTCTTTTCCATAATTGTAGCTTCGGCCTTGGCCCGCGCCACCTTGGCCCCGGTCTCCGCTTTGGTCTTCTCTACCTTGCCCTCTAGCCAAGTGCCAGCCAGAGAGGCGATAGGTCCAATCAATGCTTGGATCATTTGTTCCTCGACAATGCAGCCTGTGTGTTGATGCGGTATACGTTGACATCGTTCCGTGCTTCAGCAATGTCGGACTGAAGCGCCTGACGCTGCTGCGCTAATTCAAAAGCCTGTTGTAGCTTGGCCTGACTCATCTGGAAGTCCATCTGGTCGTTCGTCATCTTGCGCTGAACTTCCATCTGCGAGTTCTCGAGTTCCTGCTGACGGATAGCCACCAGCGGATCCTGCTGCTGTGCAGGCTGAAGCATTGGCATAATCTCACGCATAATCTGACTGGTCTGCTGCGCCACCGTAGACTCGACAAGGTCTGGCGCGATCTGCGGCACCGGCTCACCTGCGGCCATAGCCTGCTTGGCAGCTTCTTGGAAGAATGCCAGAACCTGATCACGCGCCAACATACCAATGTGCTCCTGAACGTGTGACAGCAGCAACACGAATGCCTGCGGGTTGGCGGCGCCAACCTGCGAAGACAAGAACATAGCATGTGTCATGATGTGCGCTTCGTGGTCCTGATCTGGGAACGCCTGCGGTGGCGCACCTTTCACAGCGTTTGCATTCTCCGTTGCCGGGTCAACAGGCTGCGGCGGTTGCGGAGGCGGCAAGATAGCGTCGATGTTCTTCACATCCAGTGCATCGTACATGCGCCGATAGGCTTCATACTGATTGTGAAGCTGCGGAGCCTGCGATGCTAACTGCATCTGTGTTTGTGCCAGCGACAGGCGCTGCGACATCGAAAAGATCGACGGATCCGACACTGGCAGGATGTCCACACGGCCATCGAAGTCCTGCTGCATAATCTCCGGCGGAATGTTCTGCCCGACGAAGTATGGGTATGGCATCGGGTTGTCGGCAAACACTTCGGCGAGAAGGCGGAATTCCTGCTTCTGACCGTAGTGGAGACGCTTGTGAATCGAGGAGATGATCTTCGATCCCTGCTCGATCAGTGCAACTGTGGTTCCGACGGGTGCTTGTGCGTTAGTGTCCGCAATCTTTGCGTCGGCGACTTGGGCAAACCGTCTTCCTGAATCGACGATAACGCCCAGTAGTTGAGCAAGTGTCCCAGAAGGTTCCTTGTATGGAAGGGGCATAAGAGCATTCCGAAGGTCACCACCGGGAGCATCAATATCACGGAACTCGCCAGGAGACAGCGGCTCATCGTCGTTGCGAATACGAACACCACGAGCCTTAAAGCCAGCAGGAAGATTCGAAAGAGTGCCTGCATCGATAAGCTGACGAAGGATAGAAGTCGCTGCACGAGACAGTCCACCTATAGTATGAAGCAGGCCAAAGCCATAAAAGCCAAACCCAGGCAGAAACTTAAAATGAGTAAAGTACTGTCGCTTTCTTCGAAGCGGGTCCGCCTGCCGATAGTTTCGCACCACCGAGAGAACCTGACCTGAATCTTCATCCAGAGTGACAATGTAAGGGAGTTTAACCCCTGTAGGCTCACCACCCTCGTCAATGTCTTCAAAGCCCTCGAGATCGAGTTCTGTGTGGATTTCAAGTAGTGTGTGAACATCGTCACCATATGATGGACGGACACCCTGCAACTCGTTACCAGTTTGCCTAATCGAGCTTTCATCGTCTTCATCTCCTGCTTGAAGATCAATGTCCCGATACACGCCAGCGACCTGTAGCTTGCGAAGCTCGTTCTCGGTCATGCGTACCACATGTGCAACACGCTCGGCAGTGTTCAAGTCACTCGCCGAGTACGGAACGATCAAATCCTCCGCCGGGACAAACTTCGAAACAGCCCGCTGCTTGCCGGCATCGAAATAGACCTTCTTGAATGTGGAACCCGTCAGCGGCAGATAGAACAACATCTGATCCGTGTCCGGGTCATACTCCTCCATGATCTCCGTAATCTGGTAGTTCATGAAGTCCTTAACGCGCTGCGCCTGATCCTCGAGCACCTGATTGGCCGCGCCAATGATCTGCGTCTTCACTGGTCCACCAGCAGGCAGCATTTCCTTGTACGCCTGCGCCTGAAACTGCGTGACAGCCTCACTCAGCAGTGGATGATGCACACCACTCGCGCCAAGGAACGGCTCATTGCGCTCTTCATAGTTGACACCAAGCAACTTCAAGCCCTTGGATATCGCTTCTTCCCAATCCTCGCGCGACTCCTTATCGTCGTCAACCTTGTCACGAAGCTCGGAAGACAACGTGCCAAGAACAGAATCGTCAAGAATCTCCGCGAGGTTTGCGTTGTGGTCGTACATCTCGGCCTGAACCTCGACCAACTCTTCCATGCCGGCAAGCTCAATGCCGTCGGGGAGCATGTTCTCCTCGGGAAGTTCGATCATCAACTCTTCAGGCATCTCGGTCGCCGGACCACCGGCTCCCATCGCCATATCAACCATCTGCGGAGGAAGTGCCATTAAAATACGCCTTTGAATCGTTGCGGACGAGCAATCGGGCTAAAACCCTTGACCATACCACCCTTTGCTTTACGGGGGCCAATACGCTTGATGTACTGCTCAAACGTCATCTGCTCGGAATAATCAGTCTCACCCGGACCGGGATCGTAGAACTTTTTGCGAAGCTCCTCGAGTTCCTTGTCCTCTTCTTCAATTTGCTTGTTTTTCAGCTTGCCCATCACATCACCTGTCGTGCCATAGCGCCGATGCCGGAGTGTATCAGCTTTTTAGGCCGTAAGTCTACGGGGCCACCCTTCGCACGGCGAATGAGCTTGTCATCAAAGTCCGCGCCCAAGGGTCCATCCCCAAAGTAAACAGCACGAGCAGGTCTGTGCGGGCGTCCTGTATGTCTGTGCAGCAAATCTTCTTGACCCACCTTGATGGTCGGTATTTCCACAACATTTTCCGAGCCTACGGCCTGTGCCAAGCCTTTTTTAACGTGTGAGTCGTAAATCTCCTTCATAATTTCTCGGCTCGGGCGACCAGGCACGTCTGCCAAATCTTCCCAGTTGGTGAAGATGACGCCTTCAAGTCCCTTCTTCCGGGCTTCTTTCAAAATCAAACGCGGAGCAAACTGATAAAAGTACACGTCCGACTTTTTGCCAGAGAACGGAGTGCCGGGGCGGTACGCCTGTGGGTCACTCGGGTTGTTGACGGTGGTAATCCACCGCTCAAAGGTTCTCATCAACTCTTCTTTGCGCTCCTCCGACACCCCCAAACCGTCAATGTAATCGTCCATATCCTGCTTGCTGACATCTTCGGGTGTGCGTGTCGGCACTTCTGCCTCAAGCGCGTCGGTCACGTCATTCATGATACGGTGCTGCATGTTTCGACCGACCATCGCTGGAATGGACTCGTGCGTCGCCTGCATCGGAATATCGTCAAACGCTTCGGTTATGAAGCCAAACAGACCGGGGTCATGTCCAATAAGTGCATTTGTATGCACCCTTGTGCTGCGGAGAAAATCAAGCGGCTCCTGACCGTTTTCCACCGCTCTGTTCATGTCCCGGTAAATAACGGTGATGTAGTCTTCACCAGCGGGCAACATAGCCGACGCTTCCGTGGTCGCATTGCGGCCCTGTGTTGACCAATCTGTGGTGCTGTGCTGGCTGGCTCGTTTCTTCAAGACTCTGTTGAGCGTGGCAATGTCTTCCGCGTCCAGAAAATCTTCAAGATTGCTCTCTTCGAGGAGACTCACCAAGCGAGTGGCCCTAGCATCAGATGGGCCAAGCTCTGTTGCACCAATGTGCCCGATCTGGAAGTTCCTTAGTGTTGTATCTACTCCAGTGCTGTTGGCCGTCCGGCCTTCTCCACGAGCGTGACTTAACAAATCGTTCGTCATCAGCTTTGCAATCGCCCGCTGCATCGGAATCAGATCTGCGGTAAGATCCAGCCCGGTAGGCACACCCGTTGGCGCACTGTCGTAAATCGACTCAAGCGTTTCAAACGTCTCATCTGCCGACGGCGCTGTGCCGCCGATAAGTTGAAGATCGTTCCCCATCCTCTCAGTGGCGTCCTGACGAAGCGAACCAAGTGTGTCTATCTGTGCACTCGCCAAGTCAGGATCCAGCATCCGCGAATTTGCTGCCTCGTCAAAAATTGCAAGACCTTCCGAGGTGCTGCGAAGCTCGTCGATGTTGTAACGCTCCTCACCCGTCAAGAAGTTGAAGCTCGTATCCTGACCTTTTGCAGACTTTCGCTCCGCAACCGCAGAGTTGGATTGCTTCTCCTGAGTAACACCAATCCTGCGGCCCTGATCATCTGTAATAATCTCCAGACGAATGTGGCCGAAGTAACCCGGAACACCCCTCTCTGCCGCCATGCTAGTGCCCGGGCCACCCGAGGCACCAAGATTATGATCCGCGATCAAACCATCACGCATACCATATCCCGCGTAAGTGCCGCCCCGCGTCTGAACCGTGGTGCCATCCGTAAAGGGGACGGTCGAGTTGGGGTTGTTGAGATAAATGTGCATTGGTTCCCCGCCCGCCGACGACGGAACAGAGTTCTGGTTATAGTCAGTCAGCGAACCAACAGGAGCAGGAATACCCTGCGCGGTAGCTTCATCAAGTTCAGTTTGGGTAAGGGTCTTGACGCGAAGCTGCGGGGTGTAGTCTCGATAGAACGCCATCACCTGACCACGGTACAACTGATTCGGTGCGTTTTTCTCAAGGAACTCTACAAACTTGGAGCCTTCACGGTCTCTGTTCACGCTCTCCCCGAAACCACCGCGCAACGAATCAAGGACTTCTTCCTTCGACATTGCACGGTTGTCCGGCAAGCGGTCTACAAGCTGATAAAATGGTGAATAGTCTACAATGTCACCCTGCCGATCCAAGCTGCGCGTCATCACACTGTGGCGGGCAACCTGCGTATCGGGCGATGCCGTTGCGGGCATGCGTCGGTCGGTCGGGATCAACGGCATCTCTACTACGCCAGTGAATCCTTCCTGCGGAGTATCAGATACAACAGGAGTTTCGCCGGGACCAAAAAGCTCCTCGTACTCAGCATCAATAATATCTTCTGCGGTCGTCGCTGGAAGCGGAGTCGGCTCTGCACTAGCACGAACCTCTGGAGTAACAACCTCACCCGTGGGCTGGGGCCGTGGTGGGCTGTTCGTGAAGAAACTCGAAAAGTCGTCGCTCAACTGCTCCGGCCACGCAATACGAGCGCCTTCAGGAATCCGACGACCAGTAAGATCGTACATGTCCTCCTGAAACTCATACAGGCTGTACTGACGATTTGTCCCTACAACCATGTCTCCATCGGTCAGTCCGGGCACATAATTAAAGACAGTTACACCGTCCCCACCGGTTGGACCCCCCGGAATGATGTCCGGGTTGATGCTGACCACCCCCGGACCATTCAGACTGTCAATCAATTCCTGCGTCGTGTTCGGCGCAAACGTAAACTCACCGTCAACCGAATCAATAAGACCTTCGTCAACCTGTGCCTCGTCCAAGGCGTCAAGAATACTGCCTGGTCCCGGCTCTATGACCTCGTCAGGATCCGAAAGCTGCAACCGCTGCTGCGCGTCAGCCTGTGCACCAGCAAGCTGTCGGTCATACGCCGCAACCGCCTCGTCAGACGGACCCAACGCCTTCAGTGCCTTGATACCCTTAACCGCAGCAAACGGATCAGCAACAAACTCACCAAAGAACGCGCCCTGCCGAAAAGGATTGACACCCATCTGCGATAACGCATCAGGACTGTCGCTCGGCGCATCTAACTTGTCCCCCAACCCCATCGCGCGCATAACAGCTTCCGCACCGAAGGTGTCACGAAACTCATTCAACTGACGGAAATACGGCGACTCCTGTTGATTAATGTTCTCACCAGTAATCAACTTGTTCACAAGCGCCGGAGCATCCGCAAGCGCAAGAACCAGCAAATCCGCCGGTAGACCAGCAATGCCGGACACCATGCCGGCGCCAATACCCTGCGCCACCTGTACACCTTCCGCCATGCGCTCACGCATGGACCGTGGATCGGGGACCGCCTGCCGTGCACGAGTGCCCGCGAAGAGCCGAGCCAGTGCAGGCTCAGTCGGACGTGCAGGCTTGGGTTGTGGAAGGGCCATGATCCCCGCGCGCCGGCCCACGGGCGGGGGAGTAGGGACGGTCATCGGACGGCGACGGGGGCTGGACTGGGGCAATTCCATCAATAATACTCACGTTTTCTGCCGGGGAGCATGTCTTCTAGCTCTTCACCCTGCAAAGTAATAAAACCACCCTGACGAAACCGCATCAAGGCCATAGTCATACTATCACAAAAGTCATCGTGGTCACCATTCGGGAAAGAGGCAACCTCTTCAATAACCTCTTCAGCGAACTTTTCTCCGGCAGGATACCAAACTTTTCCCGATTCGAATATAGGAGAGGCCATATGCATACGAGTCATCTTGTCGAGACCACCCCCGCCCCTTTTCCGCCCCGGTGCGAAGGTGAGAACAGGGAGGTTCAGTAACCTCATCTCGTCAGCCAACGGTGTACCACTCGCCTTGGCCTCGATCAGCATCATGTCAGGTTCCCAATACTCGTTTTCTTCCTGCGCGATCTGCTTCAACTCCGGAAAGTTCCACCGCCCACGCTTGGCGTCCATCAATATTAAATGCTGCTCTCCGTTCTTGTGCGGCTCAAACACACCCCACGTTGTGATGGCAGAATAGTCAGCGGTTTCTTTTTTACTGTATGCCGTGTCATAAGCCTGAATGACATACTCAAGCTGCGGAATGTCATCCTCTTCCCACTCGTTCCACCACTCGCGCTTGATGACAGCCGTCTCTTCCGACACAGGATTCTGTTGCCACTGGGCATTCCATTTGCCCAACGACAGAGAAGCTTTTACCTTCAAAAGCTCGTCTTTTTGCCAGAATTCAGGCCACAGCGGTTCCCCCGACGGCATAATTGCAGGAAATTCCACCACCTCCCACTGATCCGCCATCATGTCAGCCGCCTGTGCTTGCAGTAACCTGCCTGTCAAATCCTTTTTGGACCAGCGTGTCTGGACAATAATAATGGCACCACCAGGCTGGAGACGCTGACGCGGGCCAGATGTGTACCATTCATACGTATTGTCATAAGCGGACGAGGACAGCGCGTCCTGCTCCGAATGCGGATCGTCAATGATCAGCAAATCAGCACCGCGACCGGTCATCGCAGCGCCCACCCCGGCTGCGAAGTATTCCCCGCCTGCGCTGGTCTCCCATCGACCTGCTGCTTGGCTGTCCGGTTTCAGGTCCGTATCAGGGAAAATTTCGTGATACAAGGGATCCGCAATCAAGTCCCTGACCTTACGACCGAACCTTACAGCAAGTTCGGTGTTCATAGTAGCCTGAATGATTTTTAGCTTGGCATTTCTGCCTAGAAACCATGACGGCATCAAATATGACGCGAATTCCGACTTCGAATGTCGAGGCGGCATGTTGACTATCAAACGCTTCAAGTCACCCGAAGCGATGCGCTCCAGCTTTTCGGAAATGATCTTGTGGTGACGCCCGACGATGAAGCCGTCATACACATGCTGTACATATGACATAAATTTTTCTTGGGCTACGTCACGTAGCTCAAGGCGTTGACGCTGCTCTTCAAGTAGCAGCATCTCTTTCAGCACTTCTTCAGGGAGGAGGTCTAAGTTACCCGACATGCCCGAACGATATTACGGCTCATCGAAATTATCAACCCAGCATACATATGCTACGCATATGTATGCTTCGCGCGCAAGGGGGGCAGGTGTTGCAAAATTGCAACTGCTTGTGGCAAATGTGCCACAGTAACCCTGGATTGTTGTCAACAGGAGAAAAGACTTTTCTCCTGTTGTGCATTGTCAATGGTTGATGACTCGTGGTAATGTTTAGTCATGGGCAATGCTGCCCTGAAACCAATGTCTAGCCATAAGGAGATTTAGACATGCCCAAGATCAAGATTCCCGTAACCATCAGCAGCGAGATCGAAATGGATATTCCTGCCGAGTGGGCCGACATCTTCAACGCCATCGATGAGGCGAAGAAGGCCGACCACGTTTCCAGCGTCATGGCATCCACCGCCATGTCCCGGACAATTGCGGAGGCATCAGCGCGGAAGCTGACACCGATGCCGGCGGCGGTTCTTGACCGTCTCGAACAGGGCGGGAATCGTTTTGTATCGATCAAGAATCTGAAAAAACACATTCGCACCAAGCTGCGGAAGGTTGTTTCGACAGGCTCGATTCATCAGCTTGTTCACCTGCTGCGGAAGGAACACGGGTTCGAGATTGAAACCCACCCCGAATATGGCGGTGGCTATCGCTTGTTGAAGGAGGTGTCGTGAATGGACATCGATCATCTCGCGAAGGAGCTGGCGAAGATTGCGGTGGTGTTCTCACCGCCGCTCCCCGCCGGCAGCGAGTGCGAAGATTGCGCTGGCACAGGCATGACCCTCGTCACTCGTTCCGTCGTCGATCCCATGCGCGGCGGATACGAAGAAGAATTCGAGGAACTCTGTCAGACCTGTGAGGGCGAGGGATACTAACAACGAAGAGGGCGGCGGTGCCGCCCTCTTTCATTTTCCGTGGTCAAAGAAAAAACCTGCGTACGCAGGTTTTTTCTTTCGGGCGCAAGCGCAGGTCGCGCTTGCATTGTTGGTGATTGTATGCAACGCTTAGTGATCATGACATAGGAGGTTTTCATGAGCAAAGACGACATCATTCAGAATGCGAAGGACGCTAAATTTCAATTCGAATTCATGGCACTCATGCTTCTGTCGGACAGGAAAGACAAGGCAGCGGATGCATACGAATGCGGGATCACCAAGCTGTCGGAGATTGTAAGGGAGGACGGTGATGCATGAATCGTTCAACAGTTTCTATCGCGAGTGTAACCGCATTGTCGGGAACAAAATCGGTCTTGGCATCGATGACCTACCCGACGCAGCATGGCGTGACTATTTCGATGACGGTATGTCGCCGCGCGACGCCATCGAATGCGCCTACGAAGACTACTGGTCGGACCATTTCCCACCCGGCATCATGTAACTCGAGCAGCGGGCTGAATCAGTCCGCTGTTTTTTCCTGCCTCGATCTAAAAGAAAACCTGCGTACGCAGGTTTTCTTTTGCGGGCGCAAGCCCGCAGGCAGCGCCCGCCGATATATAAAAGCGCGCAGGCCGCAGGCCGCAAGCTTGACTCATTACTAAATTTATGCAACAGTTATTGACCATCACCACAGGAGGTTAGACGATGGACACCCAACAGCTAGAACAGGCAAGGCAGGACAAAAAGCTTTTGTCCAATGTGTCGAAGATGCCCGGCTATAGCATTAGCCGCGATGCATGGCTGTGCGATGTAGGCAGCAGGCTTGCCGAGGTCGAGGGCAGCACATGCGCGAATTGCTATGCCCGCAAGGGAATGTATCGCATGCCCAACGTCCGAGCGAAGATGATAGAGCGCGAAGCGTTTTTCAATGCGCCCGATTTTGTGCCGCGAATGGTCAACGTGCTGAACATCGTTCGAAGCGAATGGTTTCGCTGGTTTGATTCTGGCGACACAGGCAGCGTCGGCATGGCCCTGAACATCATCGAAGTATGCAGGCAGACACCGAACAAGCGCCATTGGATTCCGTCGCGCGAATTCAAAATCTGGACGCGCGCCCTACAGATCGACCGCCTGCCCGACAATGCAGTCCTGCGGATGTCAGCGCACATGGTGGACGGACCACGGCCCAAGGCATGGCCGACCACCTCGACAGTCCATACAGGCAAAAAAACTCTTGGCCGCGCCTGTCCGGCGCCCGATCAAGACGGCAAATGTGGCGATTGCCGCGCGTGCTGGTCCCTCGATGTTCCGAATGTTTCCTACCATATCCACTAGTCCCCGGATCCCGGCCCGCGAATCGCGGGCCGGGATTTCTCACGCCTCGAGCGCGGCCCAGGCTTCTCGAGCGCAGGCCCGCAGCGCCTCGCCCGCAGCCCGCAGCGGGCCTTTCCATACATACGCAGGCGCAGGCGCAGAGGCGCACAGGTCAATGGTCCGCGATTCATGGATCACAGCCGCTTTTCCACCGTCAAATAAAAATACATCGCCCGTCGAGGGTTCATGCAGCAAGAAAAAACTCGCACCACCACAGCGTGTATGCGCCAAATGCCAAGCAATTTGCGAGGTTGATAAGGATGCGCGACCATTTTTAATTATTTTTAACTCGCACCAGACCGGCACCCCATCCATGCAGAGATATACGTCCGGCATACCTTGCCCAGCGCGGTTTTCAATCCGTTGGAAGTGGGTCTTTCTCGGTAAATTCTGCTTCAATGAGTTCCACAGGCTGCGCTCCGTCTTGGGCATCTTCGATCCGTTTCATGTTGTCAAATGCGTGAGGGTATTCTTGTCGGATGGCAGCGAGTCTGGCGACGATATCTTCTCTCGACAATTGATCAAGCTGGTGAACATGCGTCGATTCCCGACGGTCGATGGTCAGTCCACCAAGGGCAGACCTGATCTTCTCGGCATTGATCGCGGCAGAAAACTGTCCCGCCTCTTCGGCAGCGAGGGACAGGTCTTCGAACCGCTTCAACTGGTTCAGCAGCGTGACACCATATCGACGTTCCCGAGCCTGTCGCATTTCTTTGATAAGCTTTGGCACTTCTGGAAATGTCTTGCCGTCGAGAAGCTTCGAGGCTTGCACGTTGGCACTGCCCTCGGCATAGCCAGCTTTACGCGCACATTCGGTGTTGCTGTATTTGCCTTCGACATAATATCTGGCGAATTCTCTTTGCCGGTTCGTCAACCCGGCTGGTCTACCTACTTTGCCCATAGCGATATTTTTTGCCCTTTGCAGTTTGAAAAACCAAAAATCAACGCCCACCCCGACTCATAAGTGATACAACGGTACAGAAGTGATACGGCTGTAACCGTTGCTCACCAAGGGTTGTATCGTTTGTACCGTTTGTATCACCATTTTCAAAATTTTTTTGTTGAAAGCAACAACCCGGAGAAAATCGTTATACAGCGTGTTTTTGTCATTGACTATTAGTGACAGTGCGTTACTCTACTTTATCAACCATTGATGATGGTCCTTGGACCGTGGTTCGTGAACCGGCAACATAGGAGAAAGATATGCCGAGATATTACGCAAAGCAACAGGTGCTTGATGACAAGGGCGGATACGTCGCTGATCGTCTGCTGCCTGTGTGTGATTCGATTCGTGTCTTGGAGAAGAAGCTGCTGCGAAATCGTGAAGCCTTCCCACTGAAGGAAGGTCAGCGGTACGCCGGTCGGATTTATGTCTACCGTGTGGTTCGCAATCACAGGACGGTGCCGCATGGTATTTACGTCGTCGATGGTAACAAGCTGAAGAAGATGAAGCGCATGACGTTCATCGAGTTCAGCATAGAAGCGGAGGATCGTTACGATGGGTAAGGACATCTTGACGGTGCGCTTTGTGATGGAGCGCGACTATTGGGTTCAGTCTAGAACAGACGGACTTGGGGCTTTCGACCTTGGCGACATGATGGTGTGCAGCGGCCACAATATTAATGACGAACTGGCGCATGAGTCGGTGTTTGACAAACCTGTCAGCCCGTTTCGCCCGCTCAGAGGCATCCATCAATACGATGCCAATCTATACAACATCCAAAATTTTCACGACGAGCCGGAGCCGTGGCTTCTGCGAGAGATGCACGAGGTTTTGCGTGGTTTGAGGGAGCAGCGTGATGGGTAAGGTCAAAAGCTGGCTGATGGGCATGGAAGAGGATGCCATGTGGATGAGCCGTGATTCGTGGGCCGCTGAACATGGCGCGATGAATCTGCAAGTTTACGATGATGTTCAGGGCCGGATGGCGGACAGCATCGAGTATCGCAAGATCGAGGCAGCGGAGCGTGAAGCCGACGCCTACATCGACAGACTGAATGGAGACGTGTGATGAACAAGGTAGAGTTTTCAGCCGTGACCGGCTTACCCAGAATCCTGATCCAATGCAATCCGTCATGGGATCAGTGGACCGATCTTTGCGAGGCCGTGTGGGTCACGGCCTTGGAGGGTGGGTGCAACTACTGGATGGATCGTATCGAGGTCAACCGCAACCATGATGCTTGGAAGACTCGACTTGCTCTCGGGTTCGTCGATGGTCCCGACATCAAGAAGGGCAGTGATCTTATGAAGAACATTCCGCTTAAGGTCTATCACAATGCCGATGACTGGGAGTCCGGCGAGTCCGAGATCACTGAAGGATTGTCTTTCGACATAGTGGCGGTCGGCATCAACAATCTGCCGCCCGAAGTCAAGCTGTCGATCATGAACCCATACACCTGTGACATCGACGCCGAGATCGCGGACCAGATCGTGCAGACAGGTTTGTTCGGGAGTGCGGTCTATGGGTGAGCGTTTCATGGTTGCCGAAGAGGGCTGGTACGAAAATTATGTCGTGGACACCAAGTTGGACATCACGGTTGCCGGTCCCTTTCGGTATGTCGAGGAAGCTGTGTATGAAGCACAGAATTTAGAGGAGGATGCAAATGCCAGCGAAGATCATTGAGGCCGAGTATCATGTACAGGCCACACATTTCTGGGAGGTCAAGCACATCGAGGGCTGGCCCACAGACGAGGAGGGTGCGCCGCGTGATATCAAATCGGCACATGACTTCTACATCAAGTGGGGGTTGCTGCATGTGAAGTGGCACAAGGACGGTCACCGGTTCGAGTACGAGCCGACTGCTGAACAGAACGGTGAGGACGACGACCACAAGTGGCCGGACCGCGAGTACATCGACGGGGAGTTGGTGGAGTGATGGAAGAACTACCGCTCGACCATGAGCCTAGCCTCGACCATTGGGCGAAGGGTATCGCCGACGAGGACGTAGCCACCGGCTACCACACAAACTGGGACCATGCCTACGAAGAGGCGTGGCACTGGCTGGATGCTGAATACAACTACAACCACGAATACCAAGGGAGTTAGTGTGATGAGGTACGAGGTAACGATTGTGGCGACCAACACCGTGTTGATCGACGCGGACAACGAGGATGACGCAACGCAACAGGCACTGGCGTTGGGTGTGTTCGAGACTCTGGATGGTGCCGACTATGATGTGACCAGTGTGGTCCCTGATCCGTACAACGAGGCGGCGGACAATGGATGACGCTTACGAGGGCGTCGAGTGTGACTGGTGTGGACATACATGCTGGGAGCACACGACATTTTTCGGGGACATCCGTTGCGACGAGTGTGCCTATGAAGACGAAACCTACAGAAGGGAGATTCTAGGTGAACAAGAGAGATAAACGAGTGACGCGCGACATGCGTCTGACGATGCTGAAGATTCACAACGATCTGAAGGACATCAAGAACACCATCGAGGAGTGCAATGACATCTGGCTGTCTGATCTACAGAAGCTGAATAAGATCATTCACACATTGCACCACGAGTTCGAGTTCAAGGCGCCCAAGGAGGGTCATGGGTATTGGTCGGACTGGGTGTTCGCCGAGGATGTAAAAGAGGAGGACCAACCCGAGGAGACGATGCAGTGAAGGTCGTCTGGGTTCTGTTGCTAGTCACAGGGTATGGTGTCGATGAATTCGACACCAAATCCCTCGGCGGTTACGATACTATGGCACAATGCTATCTGGCATCGACTCAAATCTTTTGGGAGAACATGCCAATAAACCAAGAAGCGTTGTGCATCAGAGTGGAGTACATGGACAATGACAGTGACGATTGAAGAAGGTGACGGCACGATGCAGCGGCGTTTGGACTTGGGTCTATGCCCTAAGTGTCGGACAGCCTTGGACCCTGGACCGTGGACCGTGTGCCGATGTTGTGGGTTACAGATCGGCGGTGTACTGGACCCCCATGGTTGTACACCGTTGATCGATCCCGAGTCAGTAATCAGCATGACAGGAGCGTTGAAATGAACCAAACACACCTATTGCCAGAGGCAAACACCGAGCCAGACATGGAGTGGAGTACCGCCGTGCAAGTTATCGACTGGTGCGTTAGCGAGATGCTCGATAAGATTCAGGAATGGCCGGATGACTATGGTCCGGGCAGGGCTGACGAGGTCATGGAAGCGTGGGAACGGATTTTAAGAGGCTAAGGTGGAAGCGATCATCGCAACAGTATCATTCTGTGTAATGGCAAGCATGCCCCCGGAGTGCGGCTACATTGAAGACGAACGAGGGCCGTATAAAACTGTGGAGCAGTGTGAGGTTCGGATAGAAGAGATGTTCGGCTTGTTGCGTATTATGTTTCCGCCCCACCTGATAAGGGCCGAGGGCAAGTGTCTTAGAGTTGTGGGAGAACAATTGTGAAACAACGGGATCCAAACTGGAGGGCTATCCGGCGCCACAATGTGGTGCCGGACAAGCGCAATAAATTAATGGAAGATATTCATGAAACGATGGTCGAAGATATGTTCAATCGTTGTTTGCGGTGTGGCACACCTCTTGCTTCTATTGTAGAAGTTCACGGCCATAGTCAATGTTCTGTCTGTGGTAGTGTGATCGATGACTGCTGCCAAGGAGAGTGCGCCAATGACTGACGATAACATTATCTATTTCTCGAAAGAACAATCCAAGATCAACAAGATCGACGCCTCTGCGGTCGAGGTCTTGTGCGACATTGCAGGCCGACATCTGGATGACGTTGTCATTCTCGGATCGGACAAGGAGACTGGTGCCATCAAGATGATGACGACACAAGAAGATGTTGCCGACATTCTGTTCTATCTGGAGGTTGCCAAGAAGGCGATCCTAGATCAGGGCGTACACGATGGTGTAGATGGTGAAGTTTAATTATCGCACAGAGCCTTATGCACACCAGCGTAAGGCTCTGGAGCGTTCGCATGACAAACGCAACTACGGCTATTTTATGGAGATGGGCTGTGGCAAGTCGAAGGTACTTATTGACAACATCGTCTGGCTCTACGAGCAGGGGCGCATTGACACAGCGGTTGTGGTTGCGCCGAAAGGTGTTTACCGCAACTGGGATGATTTGGAGATTCCCACCCACTTCCCCGAGAATGTTCCGCACGAGGTTTATGTATGGAATCCGAGTCCCAACAAGTCGCAAGCCGAGCGTCTCAAGTCTGGCATTCAAGAGCGTGGCGTCCTCCGCATCCTGTTGGCAAACGTGGAAGGGTTCGCGTCTAAAAAGCTGCCCGCATTTATGGGCGCGTTCACACAGGGCAGCAGTTTCTTACTTGCTGTTGATGAGTCCACTACAATCAAGAATCCCAAAGCCAAGCGCACTAAGACGCTGGTCGTCTTCGGTAAAAAGGCTGCATACAAACGCATCCTGACGGGGTCACCTATTACCAAGTCACCGATGGATTTGTACGCACAATGTGGATTCATGGATAAGTCGTTGCTCGGCTTTGACTCTTACTATTCTTTTCAGGGGCGTTATGCAGTTACAAAAACACAACGTATGGGATCGCATAGTTTCCTTCAGATCGTGGGCTACAGGAATCTGGAAGAACTATCGGAGAAACTTGACACGTTTTCCTACCGGGTCACCAAGGAAGAAGCACTAGACCTGCCTGACAAGGTGTACGTCACCCGAGAGGTGAGCGTCACCGACGAGCAGCGACAGCACTATCTGACATTGAAAAAGCAAGCCATCGCCATGTTCGACAACGGCGATTTGGTGACGGCGCCGGCTGTGATCACGCAACTGCTGCGCTTGCAGCAAGTGTTGTGCGGACACATTCGCACTGACGATGGGGACTTGATCGAGATTCCGTCGAAGCGTATCGGCGCACTGATGGAGGCCATCGAGGAGATGACCGGCAAGGTTATCATCTGGTCACGATTCCGATACGACATCAAGAAGATACAAGCCGAGATCCAAAGGGTCCATGGACCGGGGTCCGTGGTCACATATTTCGGGGACACGACCGATGAACAACGCCAGCAGGCGATCAAGGACTTTCAGTTTGGGGATGCTCGGTTCTTTGTGGCAAACCCACAGACCGCAGGCTTCGGCCTGACGCTGACGGCTGCAACAAACGTGATCTACTACGCCAACGACTTCGACTTGGCTACACGGATGCAGTCCGAGGATCGGTGTCACCGGATTGGACAGGACAATCGAGTGACTTACGTTGACCTGATCACTCCGGGTTCGATTGATCAGCGGATTGTTCGTGCTCTTCGGGACAAGATTGATCTATCGGCGAAGGCGTTGGGTGAAGAAGCTCGGAAATGGTTGGAGGTTTCTTCCCCTTGAACGCACGGTTCATCGCATTGCGTGTGGACTCTTCGTTGTTCTGCAACTGATGCGGGTACAGGCCCACTCGTCCAGTCTCGAGGTCCACATACAGCAGCCGAACGCCTAGCTTGCGCTGCTGGTCGGTCAACTTGCGAGAGATTGGTGTGCCACTGGCCCGGAAGCTGTGTGTTTTTACGTCAAAATAGTGGGTCTTGCCGTTCGGGGACACAGCAATCAGGTCGATTGGCCCCTGTTCGAGGTACGGAGCGTAGACATAACAGTCTTGAGAGAACAGCCACTCGGCTGCAAGCAGTTCGGATCGCTTACCATCTCGATTTTTGTTGTGTGGTCGCATAATGTTGTTGACTTCCCCGTTGTGTAGATTATTGTGAGTGACCGTAACAGACACGCACCGAGGAGTAAACAGGTGAATTTGAATAAGTGGAGAACCGTTGCCGTCTCGGCGCCAATGTATGCCGCACTGAAAAGGATGGCCGACGAGAACGACAGAAGTATAAGCAAACAAGTTGCCCACATACTCAAGAAGTTTTTTGAATCGGAGGGACAAAATATAGATTGATCGTGGACCTTGGTTCATGTATCACCCTCCAGCGGCAGCGGACTGGGCTTAGAAGTCCGTCAAACTGCTAAGTATACCAAGGATCTTACGACCGTCCTCTGGTCTGCTGCCGCCCGACAGCCGAAGGGCTTAAACTTTAACGAAAGGAGAAGACGATGAGCGATGTGTTTTCGCTGTTTGACGAGGCGGTCGATGCCCAAAAGTTCGACAATGTGGATGAGTCAAAAGGTTCCCGCCTTTCGACCCTGATCCGCGCATCCCTACAGATCGACGAGAAAATCTCGCAAGCCGAGAAGTACCTCAAGGATTTGAAATTCAAGAAACGCAAGGTGAATGAAGAGGACATCCCGGCTCTGATGGAAGAGATGGGTATGGAAAGTGTTACCGTGGACGGTAACAAGATTTCTCTTCGTCAGTTCGTCCACGCCCGCATCCCGGATGACAGGCGTGACGATGCGTATGCGTGGCTCCGTTCCATTGGTGAAGGTGACATCATCAAGAATGATGTGACGTTGTCCTTCAGCGCAGGCCAAGACAACATGGCCGGCTCTGTTGTTGAAGACTTGCGCCAGCAGTATGGACTGGACCCCGCACAGAAAACCCACATCCATCCGCAGACGCTGAAGGCGTGGGTTCGTAACCGTATTGAGTCGGGTCAGGATATCGACTTCGACCAGTTCGGTGTGTTTGTAGGAACTGAAGCAAAGATTACGAGGACGTAGAACGATGACTGAAAAACAAGCTGTAGCGAAAAAGGCGGAGTCGCTACCCGTCAATCTTATGGATGACCTGTACGCTGGTGCAGGTCAGGGGACGGAGAACATGACCTCCGAGGACATGCAGATTCCGTTCATGCGGATCTTGCAACCTCTCTCCCCGCAACTGATCAAGACGGACTCGAAGTTTATCAAGGGTGCGTCTGCCGGTGACATTTTCAACACTGTGACCGGGCAGTATTGGGAAGGCGACGAGGGCGTGACGATTATCCCGTGCGCCTACGAGATGAAGTTCCTGGAGTTCCAACTACGTGAGTCTGGTGGTGGCTTCCTTGGCGAGGTCGATCCGAACAACCCTGACATCCTTCGGGCAAATCGGGTGGGTCCGCATGAAATGCTTCCGTCGGGTAACGAGTTGGTTCGTGCTGCACAGTTCTTGGTTGTGGCTATCGACGAGAACGGTGCAACGCAGCAGATGATTCTCGATATGAAGAAGACCCAGATGAAGGTTGCCAAGCAGTGGAACACTCGCCGTGCGGGTATGAAGCTGATGCATCCGGAGAAAGGTCTGTTCACTCCGCCCATGTGGGCTACGGTGTGGAAGCTGAAGACTGTGCAGGAGAGCAACGACAAGGGTTCGTGGTTCAACTACTCGGTCTCTCAACTTGACATCCAGAGTGTGCCGTCGGTAGTGGTGCAGGAATGTAAGGGTCTCTACGAGATGTTCCGCAAGGGTGAAATCAAAACATCCGCCGGAACTGCCGAAGAGATGAACTCGGCGTCTGCTTCCAAGCACGACGACGAAGAGATCCCGTTCTAACGTAAGCCGGTCAAAATGCGCCTGACAGGGGGAGGCGGCAACAGTAGGGCACACACAAGGCTATGGATATCGACAGTTTTGCGACATGGCGGCTCACATAGAGTCTCGCGGTATCAGAACGGGTTGTGTGCCCACCCCCTGCCCTAACCCAACTAGAGGGGACAGCTATGAACTTGGACGAAAGGTTCATGGCCGCGTTTGAGGGTTTCAAATCGGCACATGGACAGACGATTATTTCAGAGGAACGACGCGCCGGGAAACAAAAGGCACAATCCCGTACAGTCCGCACTCCAATCACACTCGAACTTATCCGGTCACACCTGAACGGCGTGAAGGGTGTAGGTTCCATACCGATTAACGAGGACAACAAATGTAAGTTCGGTGTCCTCGACATTGACGAATATCCACTAGACCTTGCCGGCATTGACCGGCGCTTGCGCGACCTTGATATCCCAGCCGTGGTCTGCCGCTCAAAGTCTGGTGGGGCACATATATACTTCTTCTTCACGGAGTTCATGAGCGCAGGGGAGTTCCGTGACAAGGCTTCGGAGATTGCCGCCTATGTTGGGTATGGTCGGTGTGAAATCTTCCCGAAGCAGGAGCAGGTTCTGCACGAGCGTGGTGACGTTGGTAACTTTATCAACCTGCCATACTTCGATGCAGAGCAAACCCTGCGTCATGCAATCCTCGAGGATGGATCTGCCGCCACCCTCGAGGAATTCCTTGACCTTGCCGACAGTCGTGCCATCTCTCCGGAGGCTTTCGTCTCGCTTACCTTCGGGGTTGTCGAAGACGAGTTCAAGGAATGGGCGCCCTGCCTGAACTGTATGTTCGGGCAGGGCATTCCCGAGGGCACTCGCAACACGGTGATGTTCGCCGCTGCGGTTGGGTGCAAGAAGGAGCAGCCCGAGACATGGAAGCAACGACTCGAAGAGATCAACCAGCGTTTCTCTACCCCGCCGCTGCCGGCGTCCGAGATCGTCACGATCCAGAACCAGCATGACAAGAAGGACTACGGATTCCCGTGCGATCAGGAGCCACTGAGGAGCTTCTGCAACAAGACGCTGTGTAAGACCAAGAAGTTCGGTATCGGCGTTACCAGCATGGCTGTGGACGTTACAGGGCTATGTGTAGTGAAGTCCGAGCCGCCTGTCTGGTTCTGTGATGTAGGTGGTCGTCGTGTCGAGTTGACAACCGACGATCTGCAAACACCGCAGCGTTTCCAGAAGGCATGCATGGAACAGATTCATGTCATGCCCCCGATGATGAAGATGCAAGACTGGCAGACCATCGTCACCATGCTCATGGAAGACATGAACCACATCGATGTGCCGCACGAACTGACATACAAGGGCCAGTTCAACGAGCTTGTCGAGGCGTATTGTGATGGTCGGGTACAAGCACAGTCGGCGGAAGAGATCGCACTGGGCAAGCCGTACACGGATGAAGAGGACGACCTGACATACTTCAAGCTCGAAGCGTTGATGAAGTATCTGCGTAACCAGAAGTTCGACAGCTACAGCCGGGGCCAGATACAGGAGCGATTGAAAGAGTTGAACAACGGTGGACAGGCAAACGGCCAGCGTCGGTTCAAGACAACGAAGGGGGACACCATGCCGATGCGTGTGTGGTGGGTTCCTGCCAAGTCCAACGAGGTCGAGATCCCGGCCATCGATGTGGGTGGAGAGGAGATTCCGTTCTAATGGGCTATGTAGCGTATTTTTGTTGCGACCGATGCAACGATCACTGGAAGGTCTATTACGCTGACATGGCGTCGATGACCTTGGGCGATGCTTGTCAGAAGTGCACGGGTGATCACCAGTGGGGCACGATAGAGGAAGTGCAGGTTGACACACACTTCTTCGAAGAAGTGGACTCCGCGTAATGCAGACCACGATTTTCGGACCCCCAGGCACGGGCAAGACTACACGGCTGATCAACATCGTTCAGGAAGAACTGGACCGTGGAACGGCGCCCGACAAGATTGCTTTCGTGTCCTTCAGCAAGAAGGCTGCACAGGAAGCACGGGATCGCGCCACGGAGAAGCTGGGCATCAACGAGCAGCAGATGATCTGGTTCCGTACGCTGCACTCCTTCGCGTTCCAGAACCTTGGCCTCAGTGGTCAGAAGGTCATGAAGGGTGCGGACTACAACAAGGTCGGTGAGTTGCTGGGTCTGCCCATGCTCTCGTCTGCTTCTGTCCGCATGGATGATGGTATCTTGTTCTCGGCTGGTCAGTCCAAGGGTGATCAATACCACGGCATACTTCAACTTGCTCGGGTGACTGGCAAGTCAATGGAAGAGATGTTCAACGAAAAGAACACAGACTACAGGCTGCACTTCCAGCAACTGAAAGTCATGGATCAGGTAATCCGTGACTACAAGAAGATGACCGACAAGGTGGACTTCGTGGACATGATCGAACAGTTTGTGATGCAGGGTAACTGTCCGCTGCTCGACGTGCTGATTGTGGATGAAGCTCAAGACTTAGTGCCACTCCAGTGGCGTATGGTGCATGAAGTGATGAAGCCGTGCGCCAAGCGTATATACTTTGCCGGTGACGACGATCAGTGCATCTATTCGTGGATGGGTGTGAACGTCAACGACTTCCTGACTGCATCGGACGACAAGATCATCCTCGATAAATCCTACCGTCTGCCCTCGCAGGTGCATGGGCTGGCGGACAGTGTGGCAAAACGCCTAGAGGTTCGGCAGCAAAAAGTATGGTCGCCGGTCGAAGAAGGTGGCGCCGTCGTATGGCATCATGATATCCTCGATGTGGACCTACGATCTGGTGAATGGTTGATTCTTGCCCGCACAAATAACATTGCGAACAAGGTTGCGAACACCCTCAAGGAACAGGGCTACTTGTTCTGGCGAGAGGGGCCGGGTTGGTCCATTTCTCCAAATGTACTAAACGGCATCGAGGTGTGGTTGCGATTATGCAAAAATCAGTTTGTGTCCCCAACGGACTTGAAGAGCTTCTCCAAACTTATCCAGTCAACGGTCATCACCAAGTCTGGCCGACGCAAACTTACAAACCTAGACTCCGAAGCAACTTACAACCTCACCGATTTACAGAACCTGTGCGAGTTGACCGCGACTGCGGAGACGCCATGGTACGAAGTGATCCGTGTGTCGGAGCAGGAGCGGATCTACATTACTTCTGTACGTCGGATGGGCGAGTCTATCTTGTCGGGCAAACCGAGGATACGGATCTCGACGATCCACAAGGCGAAGGGTGGGGAGGCAGACAACGTCCTCCTCCTGCTTGAGTCTAGCCCTGTCATAACAAGAGCCGAGGACACGGAAGGTGAGATTCGCACCTTCTATGTGGGTATGACTCGTGCCCGCAAACAGCTACACCTTGTCGAGTCACACTCCAACCACAGGTTCGAACTATGAAAAACAGAGAGTATTTCTTGAAGCAGGCGGAAGAACTGATCAACGGACCGAGGGCCGAGGACTACGGGCCGGCGCTATTGAATCATCAACGTATCGCCAGCATCTGGAACGTCTTGCTCCGCAAAAAGCTGCTAGACAAGATCACGCCAACCGAGGTGACGGCGATGATGGTCGGGTTGAAACTGGCTAGACTTGCCGAGGACATGCACAAGGACGATTCGTGGACCGACATTATCGGGTACGCCGCACTGGGCGGGGAGATCTCGAACGATGAAAGCTGATCTGTTTGATATTGAGGAAGAGTGGTATCCACCGTCGTCCCTGCCGGACCTGACAAACTGCGAACGTATTTCGGTTGACCTTGAAACCTGTGACCCGAACCTGCTGACCCTGGGTCCGGGTTGGTGTCGCAACGACGGCTATGTGATTGGCTTCGCTGTTGCTGCTGGTGACTTCGTTGGTTACTTCCCGATCCGGCACCAAGGTGGTGGCAACATGCCGGAGAAGACTGTGGTGAACTGGTTGAAGAAACAGCTTGCCACGCCGCACATCGAGAAGATCATGCACAATGCCATGTACGATCTGGGCTGGTTGCGCTGGGCCGGCATCGAGGTGCAGGGCAAGATCATCGACACAATGGTGGCGGCGCCGCTGCTGAACGAGAACCGTCGCTGGTACAACCTGAACAGTCTGGCTGGCGAGTATCTCGGCGAGTGGAAGAACGAGAAGATGCTGAAGGCTGCGGCGTCGATGTACGGTGTGGATCCGAAGGGGGAGATGTGGAAGCTACACGCCTCGTTCGTGGGCAAGTATGCGGAGCAGGACGCTGCTGTTACACTGCGTCTGTGGGATCGGCTGCGGGCTGACATCGACAAGGATGAAGTCAGCAGCATATTCGAGTTGGAGACATCACTGATTCCGTTGATGCTCGATATGAAGACGAAAGGTGTGCGTGTCAACACCGACCGCGCCGAGCAGGTACAGAAGGAACTGAAACATCGCGAGGACGCCCTACTTAAAGAAGTAAAGAAAGAGACCGGCATCCTTGTGGAGCCGTGGGCCGCTGCATCTATAGCAAAGGCGTTCGACGCCCTTGGGTTGAACTACAACAGGACAGAAAAGTCGAATGCGCCAGCCTTTACAAAAGCATTTCTTGCGAACCACACTCACCCGGTGGCGCAAAAGATTGTACGCCTGCGCGAGTTTAACAAGGCAAACACAACATTTATTGAAACCATTCTTGAACATTCGCATAACGGTCGTATCCATTGTGATTTTCACCCTCTTCGTTCAGATGAAGGGGGCACAGTCACCGGACGATTTTCTTCGTCCAACCCGAACCTCCAACAGATCCCCGCGCGTGACCCTGAAATCAAAAAAATGATTCGGGGTCTTTTCATCCCGGAGGATGGCGAGAGGTGGGGCAGTTTCGACTATGCATCCCAAGAGCCACGGTGGCTGGCACACTATTGCGCCACGCTGACCGGCGCGCGGCGGGATCCACAGATCGATGACGTGGTGAGAATGTACCACGAAGGCAATGCTGACTTCCACCAAATGGTGGCGGATATGGCGGGTGTGTCACGCAAGGAAGCCAAGACTGTAAACCTCGGCATCATGTACGGCATGGGCCGGAAAAAGTTGGCCGGCACCCTCGACATCACCGAGGAGGATGCCAAGGGATTGCTGAACAAGTACCACGACAAGGTGCCGTTTGTGAAAGGCATGGCCGATCTGGCGATGAATCAAGCGGCGGACAAGGGTGTGATCCGTACGTGGCTGGGCCGCAAGTGTCGGTTCGACATGTGGGAGCCAAGGTCTTACGGATACCACCGTGCGTTGCCCCTTGAAGAGGCGGTCAAGGAATACGGTGGCAAGGGTATGATCCGCCGCGCGTTCACCTACAAGGCACTGAACCGACTGATCCAAGGGTCAAGCGCGGACCAGACCAAGAAGGCGATGGTGACGTGTTATGAAGAAGGACTGGTGCCAATGCTAACAGTTCACGACGAATTGTGTTTTAGCGTGAACTCTAGTGAACAATCCGACAAGATTGTAGATATCATGAAGAATTGTGTACCAGACTTGAAGGTGCCGTTCGACGTGGACGCCGAGCTAGGCGACAACTGGGGAGAGGTTGGATGAACTTGAAATGTTTTGCCTGCGAATCGAATCTGATTTGGGGCGGGGACCATGACATTGACGATGACGAGGACTACTTCATCGTCTCCAACCTGTCATGCCCCGAGTGCAAGACGTTCTATCTTATGTATCACCCAACGCCTGAATCCGATGAGCCAAACGCATCGCCCGATTCGGAGTCTGTTTAGCCCACCTCGAGTCCAACATTTGACGGCTGGCCTCGGGCCAATCCCGCTTATCGACGGCAGCTTTCATCTTTCGGAACTTCGAGAGCCGTGGACGACCGAGTTGGAAGCACATGTTTGCAATGCATAATTGTGCGTCTTCAGGCAAGTCATTGAAATCGCTGTACAATAATTCGCAATCTCGTACAGTTCGTTGTATGTCCTCGTGGAATAGGTCATCGACGTGCTCCTGAGACACCGTAGTGCCCACTTCGAACCCGTACAGTTCGTCATCTTCGGTAATAAGGTGCCCAATACCCACGGTTTTGTAGCCAAGATGGTCTAAATATATTTCCAGCTTGCATCCTTCGTCGATAGCAAGCTCCTGTTGGAGTTGTTCTAGGTTCATGGTTGCCTCCTACATGCACAAGTCTTCATACCGGGTAGTATAAAGACGGTGCTGACTCATGTCGCCCGTGTGTTGTGTGCGTAGCAAGCGCAGCAGCCAGCGAAACATTATCCAGTACCTCGTAATCTTTCAAACAACTCCCTGGTCCGTGGATCCTGGATCGTGGACTGTGCTGTTTGATTCGTCATGAGTTGTACGGGAGCCGTCGAGGGGAGATCACTGACGGCTCCCGTGTCCACGGGCGCCGGTGGAGGAGTCGTCGCCGTGGAGGTTGGTGTTTCTTCCGGTGGCATTTCAATCCGGAACACCGGACGCTTGCGCTCGTCCACGCCTTCCGCAGTCAGTGGCCTACGCAGATAGTCACGCTTGATCAGGTTCAACTCACGCTGCAATCCCCGGCGATCAAACGGACGGCCTACGCTACGGTAGAACGCAGTGATGTCGTTCATGATATCGCTGTCGATGTTTACCGGATCGAAGCGACCAGCAAGAATCTTTTTGTACCCGGAGAAGCCAAACTCTTTTGCAGCCCGACGGATCTCCCTCTCGTCCATGCCGAGCTTCTTCATGTTCTGAATCAGCTTGAAGCCGCGATTGTACACCTTGAACTTACGCTCGTTTTCCTGACGATAGTTCTCGATGATGACGGATGGATCCTCGACGGTACGACCAAACGCACGAAGCTGACGGTTGAAGTTTCTCTGTGCCTGCACAGCAGATTCGTTGTGCGCGTATGTCCGGTAACGGAACGACGACTCCGGGGTAACCTTCTGTTCGCCGATACCGGTGAAGTAGCGAAGGATCTCTTCTTCAAGCTGACGAACATTACCACGCTTGTCGAGACCTTCTGGCCCAAGCAGCGCGGCCCCAAGACGCCCCGGCACGAAGAACTCAACGTCTCCCGTGGTTGGCGAGACCTGTGCGATACTTGTGAAGTCGGTAATGATCGTCGGCTGGAACGCCTCGAAGATGTGCGTCATGGACTTGGCGCCCACCTCACCCGGAGTATCTTCCGGGTTCCACACCTTGTTACCTGTCTTGGTGACACCACCACGTGCTGTGACATCGAGCAGCCGCTCGAAGATGATCGATTCTTCGGCGAAGGGCGAGGCAACCTCTGACAGGAACTGCCCCATCGCGTTCAGTGTTATGCTGCTGGCATCGAGGTCAAGTTCCTTGCCGTCGTTGATCGCATTGATCACACCCATAACCGGGCGGCGCAGATAGTCGTACGGGTTGGTGAAGCTGTAGTCCACGTAACCTGTGATGTTGCCATCCTTGTCCACGGAGGTTGGGACAAGTGTACTGTTCTTGCTCCACGGAGGTGCGATCTCGCGCAGCGCGTCAAGTGTGTCTCGGGACAGATCGTTCAGGTACAGTGCTGTTTCCTGCACAGCCGGACCGGCCACCATCGTGGTTGCAGCGAATCCGTTGAGCCGCCGCTTGCCGATGTCCCGCATACTGCGGCCTTGCTGCACCAATGCTTGGTTGCCCGCAGCCCGTCCCTCTTGAATCATTCGTGCACCCATCTGCACTTCGTCGATGCCACGATTCAAGGTGTTGAAGGACGTGCGAACGATCTCGGCGGGGAACGCGATGAAGTTACCAACAGGCAGACGACGCAACCCTTCAATGAACTGCGGCACCCGCTCGTAGTTCGGCACGGTGTTCTTCACAATGTCGGCAGCGTATGCGTTCAGGCTCTTCGCACCCTGTGCCCGAGCGAAGTCTTCTGCGGCGGCAACGTCTCCGCCAAACGCATTGACCAGCTTGCTGCGCTCGAAGTCAAAGTTGTAAATCTTCCAGATGTCGTCACCACCTTGGTACAGATCCCTGGCTCGTTTATCGACAGACCCCAAAAACTGACCGGCGCGGCCTCGTGACTTCTTCTGACCGAGGTTAACACCAAACTGATCGACCTCGTCGGTGGACAGGCGAGACAGACCATCCTCGATAGTTCTTTCAAGTTCGCGAAGCTGTGCTTGCGTGCCCACTACACCAAGTTCCTGCAACTCACGGAAGAAAGCTGCCCGATCCTCGGGTGAAGACTTGCGGATGTTTTCCAGAACAAGCGAAACAGACTCGAACACATTAGCGCCCCGGCCCACGTTACCCTGTGCCGCAGCGAAAAGCGCCGCCGAGGTGACGTTACGAATCTGCGTCATCGGGCTGTAGACAGTCTTAACCTTTTGAGTGAAACCCTTGCCAAGCAGGAAGGAACTCATCGCCATGTTGATCACTGGATTAAACTGTTTTGTGTTACGAGTAAGATCATTGTACACGGGCTTGCGGGCGAAAGTTCGTACTTCGTTGCCTGCTTCCTTGCCGGCGGAAGTCAATGAACCGAACCCACTGTCTACTAATTCAATATAGTCTGCCCTGTTGGCAAGAGACAAACTTTCGTACACGTTACCGTCGATGATGTCGTCACCACCAACACGAGCACCGTCGATGATTTGCCCCCGGCCCTGCCGCAGGAATCCGTAGAAATCGTCGAGCGCCACAGTTTCCGCAAGATCGCCCACCGTCCGAACGTAGGCTTCGACAGGATCGGTGACTTCACCAAGCAGCTTCTTCAGCACATCCTCTTCGAGGCGGCGCTGACGGAACATGTCTCGACTCATCTTCTGCTTTGCAGTCCGAGACAACGTCTCGCTGTTGTCAAGGAAGCCAACACGAGTACGATAGCGGTTCACGAATGTGTCAACCACGTCGTTAATCACACGCTGCGTGACAGGTGCGTCTGTAGCAAGCTGGTTGCCAAGGTCTGCTTCGCTGACAATCTTGTTGTACAAGTTTCGCGCCGTGTTGGGGTTCTGCTGCAAGAACCCGATAACTTCACGGCGGTTCTGCACGTACTCGTCCGAACGGAAGTACGCATCCGGGTCATCGAACACGCGGTACTTGCGACGAAGATACTTGCCAAAGTTTTCTGTGATCTCGTCCCGCACCAACTGCGATACGTTCTGTGTGCCGTAGTCACTGTTGACAATACGAGCCGACAAGTCGTCGATCTGCTGGCGCATTTTTAAGACAGACCCACGGGCAAACTCTGGAATAGCCTCGATCAGGTGGTCAGCGTTGTTCGGATCGAAGGCTTCACCTGTACGCGCTGCCCGCCGGATTGCTGCCCTGCGAACCTCGGCACTATTCAAGAAGTTTGCATCCTTGGTCAGGAACCCGTAGATCGAGTTCATAACCTCGACGCGACTAAGTTCTCCGAACCCTTGAAGGTTTGCAGTCTTTGCTCCCTTGAAGATTTTATTAGTCTCTTTTTCAAGCTGCCGGATCGCGTACGCCGCGTTGTTGGCTTGCGAGTCGATGAAACCCTGGATCGCGGACCGGCGTTCAGCAGCCTCGGTCGTAAGATTACCACGGAAGCGAAGACGGGCTTTGACCCCCTCGTACACATCCGAGACCGTTGTATCCGGGTCCGTGGCCGCACGACGGGTGATCGCACGAGGCACCGTCATGTTACCGATGTACTGCGCTGCCGCACTGTTGCCTGTTGCTTCGGCAATCTTTTGCAGTGCACCACGAGTTCCTGATGCTACCGGTGCCAGAACCTCGCCGGTCAACATTAGTCCGGGTTTTGCAACCAGTGCTGTTGTGCTGAGTAGGTAGGGGAATGCTGCCGCCAGTGCACCGGCCTCTGCACCGAGCCGAATCTTGTTACGGAACCTGCGACCAGCTTCGAGCCTGCCACTGAGACCGACATCCTTTTCGGTCATCGTCGGTCCACCGTCAACGAAATCACCGATGGTGGTGACACCGTCGTCAGCAACGGCTGCGTCTACAAGCAGCGCGGCTCCGGCCTGCTGTGCCCGCAGCTTGGCTGTCTGTCCTGCTGTCAAACGTGCCGGCATCGGTCCAGCGGTAGCAACACGGCCCCGGCCCTGCTGACGGATAGCTTTCTCTAACTTGCCGAGCTTGGAAATCTTGGAGACTGCGGCAACACCTACACCGCCCGGTAACAAGAACTGCCCTGTTACATCACCGATGGTGCCCGCGATGCCGACAGGGTCGAGGCCAAGAGCTTCGCGGACATCGTCTCCAGCTTGGCTGATAGCACGAGTTGTGTTGGTATCGAACACGGAGTCAATGGCAATACCGCCGAGTTCGGCGACACCCTGCACCGCCTTGGTAACACCAGACCCCAGGCCTTCGGCAAACTCTTGGAGGGTGCCCTCTGATTCTACAGAAGGATCGACGATACGATCACGAGCGACGAGTTTTTCTTCCCCCGACCCTGCCATTGCATCGGCGCGGCGACGAGCCTCCTCGTCCGTCATATCGTCGGAAACTTCGATGAACCTCCCGTTATGCTGGATGATTCTAGCCATTGGGCTAGTTTCCTACAGAAGTGGTCTGTAGCCCAAGGATTTTTGAATCTTGCGGTGTCAGGCTCCCACCACCAGCAACCGCCGCAGCCGCGATTTGATCGCCAATCGGGTTACCTTCTGCGAGGGACGCCAGCAACGTGGCACCACCTGCCGACAGGTAGGCTGCAACAGTTGGGCTGTGACCCATCTTAATGAAGTCATCCCGACGGATTTCATAACCCTGTGGCGTAACAGTTTTGCCGGGATACACCATTTTGATTGCGTCATCTTGCGACACGCCGTAGCTCTCCATGAGCACCTTGATCTGCTGTGACTTGTCCGGCAGATCGTTGATCTTCTCGAACAGGTCAGCGGCGATGTCGTACTTCTTGAGCAGCAGTGCTTGCGAGGCAGCTTCGTCTCGTGCCTCTTCAGCCATGCCCATCTCAAGGCTTGCCAGCTTGAGCTTCTGCTCGGCAGATTCTACCTCGCGAACATCTTCGCCATAACCCTTGAAGCTTTCTTTACCTGCTTGCGCTACATTGGTTAGGAAGTCTGGAGACTGACCTGCGGCCATGTTCAGGAAGAACTCCATGATACGAAGATCGCGGCGGCTCTTCAGGTCGGGTGCCTCGATGCCGTACTCTTCCAAAAGTTTCTTCGCCTCGCCCACATACTCGCTTGTGGCTTTCTTCTTGCCCTCGGGAGTGGTGGTCTCCAGTATCTGCTTCAGTTCGTCGAAGACACTCTTTGGTCTGTCCTCCTGCTTATCACCTGCCGCAGGCGGAGTAGGTTCTACGAGACGACTTGTTTCAGAATCAACAGCACCGGGCTGCGGGTAAGGAGCACCACCAATAAGTTCAGGGCCAAAGTTCACGTCACCCGGTTGCGTAGACGGCACATTCGGATCAGGGAACTCCGAAGTTCCAGCACCCGGTGCCGGTGCCGGTGCCACTGCCGGGGGAGACATAGACTCGTCCGTGGACGGTGAGCCGCCGATCTGCATGTTGGGGCCAAGTACGTATTGATTCAAAAAGTCTGTAACCCCGGACATGCCCAGCCCAGTTGCCGGACCCTGATAGCCGCCGGCTTGACGGCGAACGGGTTCTTGCTCCATAGCAGCGTTCATGATCCGTGGACCGGAGGCCAAGATCCCTTGTGGCCCCCGCGCTGCACTACGGCGCTGCTGCGGGTTGGCAAACATCCGACGATCCAAAGGATTACGCATCATGGGGTGCCGCCTCCTTGATTAAAGAACCCACCGTACAAGCCTGCGCCAAGTAGACCGATGCCCTGAGACAACATGCTTGGCGGAGGTGTGTAGGTCTGGGTAGTTTGTTGTTGCAGTGCCGGGACGCCGCGGAAGATGTCGCCCAAGAAGCCAAGCTGCTGGAAGGGAAGCTGCTGCTGTGCCAGTTGGTTCGCCTGTGCAACATTCAGACCTTGCTGTGCTTGCTGCTGTTGCAGGCCACCGATACCAAGCAGTGTGTTGATATCCTGTGTGCCCATCTGCTGACCTTGCATACCAAGCTGTGCGATGCCACCTGCAAGACCCTGTGAAAGACCGCCAGTAAGCTGTGCCTGACGAAGCTGCTGCGCTGCTGCGTCTTGCGCTAACTTCGAGGCTTGCGAGAACCCGGCGCTGCGAAGACGCTCCCCGGTCCGAGCCTGCTGCTCAAGAACATTCCTGCCAAGTTCCCCCTGCACAACAGCGGCCCGACTTCCGCCAAACGCGCCCGATCCCACAGCCCGAGCATTTGCTGCCTGCTCTTGTATCTGACCTTGGCGACCAATGTCTGCCTGCGCTCGTTGAACAACATCCTCTAGAAACGGATCCATATACTCTTGGTAGGCTGTCGGAGACATGCCTGCGCCAGCAGCAAGTGCCTGCGCCTGACCAAGACCAGAAGTCAGAGCTTCTTTCGATTCTTGAAGAAACGGTTGAAAGGAACCAACACCACCAAGAGCGGAAGTAATTGCCTGCTGCTGTCCCTGCGACAGGCCCGCAAGCTGCTGTTGGACAAACGGCATGGACAAGCCCTTGCCGCCTTCATCCGTTGGCTTGAACAGATTCTGCGCCGAGGTCAGAAGATCTGCAATATACTGCTCCTGAAACTCGGGCAGTCTCGTCGTCACTGATTGAGTTGCTACAGCCATTACGCTTGGGCCTCCAGTTCGGCCATCATATCATACATACGGGCAGCGCCGATATCTCTATCTCCGCCACCGGCTCCACGGACAGATGCCGCCGTCATTACAAACTCGCCGTCGGACAGACGAGCGGGCACAGAATCAGATGTGCCGGTCCCTGGTCCGTTGACCTCCCCACCATGCATCATGGTAGCGATGCCGCCCTGAATCTCACGGCGGTAGTCTGCGAGATCTGTTGGGTCATTCAACTGTACAATCCTGCCGTCCTGCATACGTGACGTGATCGCAAAGTCCTTACCCACAGGCTCGGGACGTTCTTCGAAACTGTACTCCTGACGCTGACCCAAACCCCCGGCCAACGCCAGTGCGCCAAGTCCCATGCCAAGTTTTTGCCCGCCGGACAGCCCGCTAAAGAAGCTCCCGATGCCGCCCATCGAGCCACCACCAAGACCAAAACCGATCATTGCCGGGATGGCAATCGGTGCAATCTTGCTTATGTTTCTGGTGATGTTGTTAAACAGTCCCATTACGTAACAACCTTTACAGTGCCGCTATCATTATACAGAGCACCGGTTTCTAGTCCAGTCGCGCTGGTCGGCAGGTTTGTCAGAGTCAGCTTCGTGCCGCGCATTTCGCCGGGTGTTCTTTCTTGCGAGATGAATATCTCCAAAGCTCGAAGCAAGTCCGCCATGTACTGCGAATCGTAATCTTCGGGCGCCTCCGGGAGTCGGGGTGGTGGGTTTTGTACCTGTGCCACTATTGTCTCCCGTCAGGCCGCAGATCAACGCGCGGACTTCCTAGCTTCCATTTCGTCCCAAGAGCCGTACTCTCCACACGAACTGCGAAAGCCCTGCCTCTTGAACGAAGGTGTAACTGTTCTGTAAATGTTTCGACATCTCCTGATATCGAACCAATCGCGGTTCCAGCATCCGTGTTGTCGAATGATGCGCCGGGGAATCGACGAGACTTTACTGTAAACACAGCTTGTGGGCTACTTAAATTAGTAGACCCCAAGAATGTCAGGTCAGGAATAACGCGCCTGATATACGTGAACTTGTCACCATCACCGATGTCGATAGCAGCAGACTCGATAAACGAAGTCATAGCTGATCCGTCATCGTCGAAGCCAATCTCGTGATTAAAGATGTACTGACTGCCAGCAGCCAAAGGGTTGGCCCGCGTTCCACGGTCCAACCATGCTGTCCTAGCTAGACTACCAAAGTACCAGACCTTTTCACCGTAGTTATATATGACGTACTTGTCGTTTTCCGTGGATGATGCAGATGGATAGAACCAGAATATCTCGCTGAACTCTGAGTTGATACCCGAGGTGACTTTGTCGGATTCCGCAATGTTGAAATCACCAAACACCTTCTGCCTCACACTGCATGGAAGCTGCTGTGTGCGACCAGCGTAGACATAAAAATTATCTATACCCATCCAATACACAACATCCTCTGTCGCTACGGCTGCATTCGGACCCATGATCGTGATGTTCGAGGCAAGCTGTGACAGGCCAAAGGTAAAGGGTGGCCCGATGAACCGCAGAGAAAATAGGGCCGTATCGGTCCAAACAAGGATCTCACGTTTTGTTTCAACCGCCTGGACAAAGGTGGACCCTGATCCAAGCCGCAAGTCTCCAGCAGTGTTTGTTGCAAGTGGATACCAAGTGACTGGATCCTCTTGTGACGAAAACCGGATCAATAGCGGATCTTGTACGCCGTCACCCTGCGTATCGGATGCTCCCCCCAAGCCGTCACAACCGAAAGCCAAGACATGTCTGTCTTGATCAGAAACCAAAACCTGCTTGGCTATAGTAGGCACACTTCGCTTTGTGCCTGTCCGTGTGGATAATTCGACGGCGCGGGTGGATAGATTGTTAGTGCGGTCCCAATAGAATATGCCACCATCTCGTGCGTTGATCAGCAAGTCTTCGCCAAAGTTGTCATGCGACCACAGGCGAATCTGCGTTGTGGTTGTCAGACCGCCCGATGCCGCATCACCCCAACCAAAGTAATCGTTTGCTGCACTTGCATTGCCAGATATCAAGGTCACGGTAGCGCCGTCAGCATGTGTCGATGCTTCTGTGCCAGACTGCGCCCGTGTCACGGTCAGGTCATTAGTCGATACGTTGGTGACTTTCAGTATTTCATTGTCAATCAGGATCAGATCGTTGTTGGCTATGCCTGTACCGCTGGTAACCGTAAGTGTTGTGTCAGAGTCAGAGAACGTGCCGCCCTCGTTGATCGTGGTTTCAAGTGCGCCTGCCGCTACACCACCGTACAAACCCGCACCCCAGCCTGTGCCACCGACAGTCGAGTCCAGACCGACGTTGATCTGATATGTGCCAACGGTGCTTGATCCACCATTACCTGTGTCGGACGAGTTGGCCGCGACACTGGCAGTGATGGTATAACTGTTGGCGTTGACGATGCTGACGATCTGATATTCTATGTTCAAGACTGCGGCAGTGATGTTGCCGCCCAATGATGCCGCGCCAGAAAATGTGACGAAATCATTTTCGACAGCGGCATGCCCCGCTTCTGTAACGGTGATCGTTGTGCTGCCGTTGGTGGCTGCAAAAGTTACATCGCCGGACCCCGTGGTCAGTCGTATAGGCGTGATGTCGTTAAACGATCCACCCTCTTCGATGTAGTATTTCAGATGCGTGCCGATGCCAAGGTAGTTCGACCCGTCAAGTGCGATCCAGTTATGCAGCGCACGAGCGGAACCGAGATAGGTGGACGAGCTAAACTTCTCCCATCCGCCCAGCTTTTCCGGGTATCCAAACCGAAACCGTATCTTGTCACAATCACGCCAGCCACCTTCGTTAGAATACGACGTGACCTCTTGATTTATGCCGGGACGGAATTGTAATTTTGTCAGTGGCATGTCTGTCTCTAAGCCCCCGGTGTGCCGGGTGCGTTAAAAATATTCATGTTGATCGTACCAGAGGCGGGAACATTTGTATTGAATGTGCCGGTTACCGCTGGGTGCGACCACGACCAAGAGTTAGATGACTGATTGTCTGCGGTTTTGACTTCGCCATTTGTGAAGGTGCTGTCGTTTCCCCACGGCGAAGATGTCAGGTTGAGCGTCTGCCCCGTGTTGTTTGTGAGCGTCATGTCATAAACCCGTGTCAGTCTAGGATAACTAAAAACAGGATTTGCATTTCCTGACCCCGACATAGTCAAAGAGTCACCATCATTCACAGTTGCCGTAACCGTCGAACCAACCGTAGCCAGTATCTGACTACCACCACGAAACAAAGTAGCTTGTCCTTCACCCGCGTTATTATTGGTTAAAGATATTGTGACGGTTGATCCTCCGGCAGATCCAGTGTCAATCGTAAAGCTCACAGCGCCAGCACCTGTGATTGTGCTGCTTGTGCTGTCGTTTGAAACTACCGCTGCAACGCTACCGCTTGTTGCACTCGTGGTTCCGCTGTCAGAATTGGATGCCACTACAGTGGCCGTGGAAGGAACCTCTGATCCACCGCGATAATACTCTGACATGGATATAGGATTCGATCCGCCGTAGAAGGTCTGAACTTCAGAAAGCGAGATCGCGTTTCCTGCGCCACCATCAACACCCATTTATACCTCCTATATGCTACCGAAGGCTGTCACGTCGCCTGTGACCTTGAGGTTGCCACTGGTATCTAACTCCATCTTGGCAGTGCCTGCATATGAAATGACAAGTTTGTTAGACGAGACAGAGAACACCCAGTCGTTAGAGCTATTGTCTAGCGTGAACGAATCACCTTGTACCGTGCCGGTAACATCAACACCCGCTGATGTGGTCTCAATCTTTTTGCTGTCATTGTGATAAAGTTCGGCAGCACCGCCATCGACAAACTTTGCCATTTCGTGACCATCAGCACCGTCAATGTTCAACGTGCCTAACGTGGTGATGTGACCGTCTGTGCCATCCCAATACACAGAAACATCATCACCGGCACCAAACTTCAGTCTGTTAACCTCTGCGCCGGAGCTATCTGGAAACTCAATGTTGTTGCCGTTGGTAGCAAGTACACCACCAAGCTGCGGCGTGG
>Ga0208767_1000094_pt1 | contig 57206 bp, 82 predicted proteins | sample VirMetDEL_Mar_21_FD_184514 | JGI IMG/M metagenome (GOLD analysis project Ga0208767, IMG submission 184514) | Aqueous microbial communities from the Delaware River and Bay under freshwater to marine salinity gradient to study organic matter... | ecosystem: Environmental > Aquatic > Marine >...
CAGCAGAATGTATGTAGTTTTCTGTAAACCATTCAGTAAAATTATCAACACAAGTATCACCATCATAATAATCTAACGCTGTGTCAATGTCTTCTGTATGGTCGCTTAAGTATTCTGAGTTATTAAATGCTTCAATTAATTTTTGTTTTTCTTGTGTGTTATTAGTCATAGTTTTATCCTTTCATTATGTAATTATAGTTTTATTTTACAGTATATATTTTGTATAATAGATAGTAAAGTATTTATATATGCTTTTTTAATAATTGCATTAGCTTTGTTCCTTTTTATTGGTTAAGTAAAGTTAAAAATCTTCTTTATAGTATGAGCTATAACATGAGTTTACACCTCCAATATCTAGCCATACAACTTCTGCATCAGGTTCATAATTATGTAGTTGTTCTTCTGCATGGCTAGGTTCTTCAGCATCACAAGTAAACGCTAGCGGTGCATCTGCAGGCAATAAAGACTTATCTCTGTATAGTATAGTGTATGTTTTTAGTTTTGACATTGGTTTTACTCCTTTATTTATCATTAAGTAATGTTACTAATATTTTAATTAATTCTTGTTCGTTTATAGATTCATTAAGTTGCAACATAAGCAATACGTCTTGTGTATCAAAATCTTTGCAAGCATCTTTATACTGTTCTATCATTTGCTTGCGTTGTCCGTTGATATAGGATTCTACTATATCATTTATTCTTTCACCTAATGTCATTGTCTTTACTCCTTTAAGTATTATAAATCTATATAGTTACTTTCATGAATATATCTACAAGTATTTATTAATTCCCTTGCCATATCCACGGGTATACCTTGGTGCTCTGCAAACTTCTTTATGGTTAAGTAGTTGTTTATATAGTCTAAGTATATTTCACTAAGTGTATATCTATTGTTTCGCATTGTCTTTACCCTTTATTTTGTTAAGTTTAAATATTGTAACCAGTCTTTAGCAACCATTACCCCATACTTATGAAGGTTTATTTTCTTAATAATTTTAGGGTTATAAAATTCCAATACAGGTTTTAGAGTTTTCTTGTTTATTAGTATGTAAGATGTTTTCATTGTCTTTAGTCCTTTATTTATTGTTATACTTCATAGCCTTTATTATGTATACTTGTAAACAGATTATAATCATTATAAAATGTATCCTTAATTAATTGTTTAGCAATTTTAAAAGAAAAGCAATCATACCCATTGTTATCTATAAAATGTTTGTTATTATATTCTATTTGCCAATACTTTTTGCCATAATTAAGTTGGTTTATTAGTGCAATAGGATAATATATAGCATTTCTGCTTTTATCAAAAGGTTTTACCAATGTTTCCACCCTATAAAATCCGTCATCTACTTTAGTGAATTTTAGTTTTAATTTTTTTAATCTTTCTTGATATGTTTTTATATCTACCATTGTCTTTAGTCCCTTTGTTTATTTATTAACTCCAAGTGATTTTACTTAGTATTCTTGTATTTAAATATAGTGTTTTATGCACTTGCCTTAGATACATTAATTTATCTTCCTCATTTTCCTTCTCACAACTTGTTATTAAGTCCAACAAGTTGTCTTGAATAACTTTTAGGTTCAATGTTATAAGTTTTAGTTGGTTGTCTTTTTTCTTTTGGCAGTCGTTCATTGTCTTTACTCCTTTATTTATATTGGTTAATTCTTTTTGTATATTCTTTTCTAGCCTCTGTTAGTGTGTCATAACTATCCCAAAATTCTCTATCTCTTATATTATTATTATATCCTTTAATATGTATACAAGCACTATCTTTTTCTAATGTTAGAATTACACCATTTAATTCTACGGACTCTATATAGCCGCACGCAAGGGCGTATTCTGATAGCTTGCCAGTTTTTGTATAAAATAAGGTTTTAGTATCCTCATTTACTTCTTTATGAAAGGAATTTGTTTTAATATTTTTTACATACATTGTCTTTAGTCCTTTAATAATTGATTCGTTCGATAACTCTATTAATACACATATTGATTATGTATGCAAGCATTATTTTAAAGAAAGTTGAAAAAAGTTTTTAAAGTATTGATATTAAAGAATATTTTAAAGATGGTAGACTAAAGAAAGACTAAAGAAAGACTAAAGTTAATATATTAATACATTATAGGAGGGTATATATTTTAGAATGTTTCACATGAAACAATAGGGGAGGATAGATTTTAGATTTTAGCTAAGGCTTTAGTTATGTTTGGACTCACCCCAAAGAACAACCCCCATAAATATCCCTCAATTCCCTTTTTAAATCAAGGCTTAAGCCCTAGCATTAGTTAAATTCTTAAGGGGTATGCGGGGGTCAGGGGGACTAGTGTAGGTAGTATATACCAAACCCCTGGAAAATCCCCAAAAAATAGTAATTCCAGTTAGTATATAAGCACCCCCTATGGACCTATCTAAAAAATATTATAAAAAATAGGGATCTAAAATAAAAATAAAATAAAAACCATTAGTAGTTTTCCTACTAGCATAAGATATCAGTGGAAGAACTCTTAAGAAACCCCTTTAAATCTGCGCTTAAAAGGTTGATACCTGTTAGTATATAAAGAATATATTATAAACTCTATGTATTATAACTAAAACTTATAAAGAATAGTATGTTATTAGTTTTATTAAAGTTATATTATAGAAACTCATAGCATATATAAAGTTTGTCAAGCTTTTTCTTATTTCAAGAAGCTAGGTTTTCTGCGGGTTTCAGCACCCTATTTGACATTAGTATAAAAAATCTGTATAATGTTTATTGAGGGTGGGGAAAATACTATCTTAAGCTTAAGACTAGAGCCTAAATCTTAGAGACACTAAAGACTTTAGCTAAAAACTTTCTAAAGTCCTACTAAAGTCTTTCTAAAGAATATAAGATTCCTACTAAAACCCTAATAAAGTCTTTATAAAAACAATAACTAAAAGAATATAAATAATATCTCTAAGATAATAAGACTTAACTAAAAGAAAATAAAATATATCTTAAAGATAAAGACTTAAGTATAATGTATAATAAAATATTAAATGAGATAAATAGTATATCTTACTGTACATTAGATAAATATCTAAAAGAATTAGAATTATTATGTTTATCTGTACATGTAAAGAATAAGTTTCCTTTAGATAAAAGAAATATAAAGGAAATATATAATATCATATGTGATGAATTTAAAATTATTCCACCTGTAGAGGTATAAGCTATAGTCTGTGTCTTAAAGATATAGATCTTTTCTTATAGTATCTTATACCTCTTTCATTTTGTATAAATAAAGTTTATGAACGGACAAATTCAAAGAAGAGGAAGTTTCTATATTGCTATAGCTCCAGGTAGAGTTAGATTAGAAGGTGAATATAGAACTAAGTCTCAAGCCTTAGCAGCTTTAAATGAGTATAATATATCTGTACATCAAGAGAAGATAGATCTTCTTGCTAAAGAATCTGAAAGAAAAGCTAAAGAAGCTGAAGAGCTTAAAGAAATACAAGCTGTAGTAGAAAAGAGAAAAGCAGCTAGAGCTAAAAAGAAATCAACTAAAAATAAATCAACTAAAGGAAGTAAGTAATGCCTTTATTAGTATTATGTGCAGCTCAAGCTAATGGAACTAGTACAGCTGTAAAGATGGATAGGTCAAGCTATAACTATAGAGCAGGATCTATTTATGTATCAGGGACTTTTGATGGAGCTACTGTACAATTAGAAGCTACCCCTGATGATGGAACTACCTGGTTTAATGTATCAGGAGGTAGCTTCACAGCTAAAGAAGCTAAAGAATTAAGTATCAGTGCTACTCATTTAAGAGTAACAGTATCTGGTGGTGGTGGATCTGAAAGTATTAACGTTTGGTTAGGATAGTAATTTGGCTTTAATAGATCCTAATCAATCTATTGTCTCTTCAGGTAATAGTTCTGTAACCCCTTTGTCTAGTGGAGCCACCTTCACAGGTACAGGAGAACGGAATGATTTTAGTCATGTAGGAGTACAACTAAAAACTGATAATCCAGGTACATTATATTTTGATTTCAGTATTGATGGTACTAACTGGGATAGTACATATCCTGTAAATGGATTTAGAGTAGCAGCTAATATATCTGAATTTCACACTGCGGTTAAATTAGGTAGGTACTTTCGGGTTCGATTAGTTAATGATACAGGCGCACAGACATTCTTACGTCTCGCCACCTATTATGGAAACTATTTTGTTCCGTCTGTAGCACCTCTCAATCAACAGGCAGGATTAAACCAAGATGCTATATTTACTAGAGGCACTATACCCCAAGATGAAATACGTATAGGTAGACGAGCTGGGGCAGACGGCTGGACTAAATTCGGTTATAGGGATGACCTACAATCAGCTTCTGGAGAGCAAACTATATGGGCTGCTTCTGGTAATTTTACTCCTTTAACAAGTGCTGAAACATTTGATATTGCTTATGATGGTACGGCTGGTGGATCCACAGATGGTGCAGGTACTAATGGAGCTACAGAACTAGCCTTCTATTATATAGATTCAGATGGGCTTCCTGCTATATCTACTCATACATTAGGTACTGATGGTAGTGATACTACTTCTTTTAGTGGCTTAGGTATTAATAGGGTTGCTGTTAGTGCAAGTGGATCTAATGATTATAATACAAGTGATATAACTGTAACAGCTACTACATCAGGTACGACTCAGGCTATTATACCTGCTGAGGGAAGTGTTACTCAGCAAGCTATATATTTTAATGGGTCTAATCATGATGCTATACTTAAGTACCTATTTTTTAATGTTAATAAATTATCAGGATCGAATCCTAAAGTTACTGTAAAAGCCTATGTTTATAATAGAGCGGTAGCCACTAGGTATGAAGTGTTTAGACATATTATTGATACTCAATCAGAGAATACTATAACTATTACTGAACCTGTAGGATTTAATTTATCCCCTACAGATGTGTTATACTTTACAGCTGATACAGATCAGAATGATACAGTGATTACTTTAAGATTTAGTTTAAATCAATACCAGAGGACTTAATGGCAATAGTTTATAATGATAATGAAGTAACTAGTACACAGCTATTTGAAGCTAAGGACTTTGGAGCTATAGCAGATGGTAGTACTGACTCTAGGGCTGCTATTAATTCTGCTATAGATGCAGCCTTTAATGCTGGTGGTGGTGTAGTATTATTAGAAGCAGGTACATATATTGTAACAGGTACTGGTACTAAATCAGATGGAGCCATCCAAGTAAAGACTAATGTAGCTTTAAAAGGCAAAGGCTTAGGTGTTACTATTATTAAACTCCAAGATACATTCGGTAGTGCAGTAACAGGATTAATACGTACTCCAGGAGCAGAGGTGACAAGGAATGTTTATGTATCTGATCTTACTATAGATGGCAACAGAGCTAATAATCTTGCAGCAGCAGGTACAGTTATAGGTATGTATTGTGGGGTAAGTCCTTCAATAAATATTACTTCAATAACTAGATCTGGCTCTACAGCTACAGCCTTGACAGCGGATACTCAAGAGATAGTTAATGGTCAGACTGTACATATATTTGCAGAAGATCCTGAAATTACGGAACCAGAATACTTAGGAGATTTTACTGTAGCTAATGTAGTTACAAATACCAGTTTTGAATACACAGTATCAGGCACTCCTACTACTCCTGCTACAGGAAATGTATTATTCTATGATAACTCTGAAGCTAATGCCTCAGACTATGATATTACTTTTGAAAGAGTAGAGATTAAAGATTGTAATGATTACGGGTTTGACCCTCATGAAAGAGTAACAAGATTAAGATTAATAGATTGTAAGTCGGAGGGTAATGGTGAAGACAATTATGTTGCAGATTATATCATTGATGGGCAATACAAAGGATGTACTTCTGCCTCTGCTGATCGCCATGGGTTTAATATCACTACTGGTACTAACAACTTTAGACTAACTAATTGCAGTTCATCTGGAGATACAGAGAATGGTATTATTGTACAGAAAGGGTCTGGCAATACACCTGATTGTAAAGATATATTAATAGCCCATAATACTGTAGAGCTAGCAGGTAAAGAAGGTATAAAGATCAGACAATCTCATGACTATATTGTTAAAGGTAATATTATAAGAAGTAATGCCAGAGATGGTATGGAGATTAAAGGATCTACTTATGGTATTATTACAGCTAATGAGTTTTCTAACAATGGTACTTCTAATAACAATAGCTACTCTGATGTAGAAATATATGAAGAAAATGGTTCTACCCCCTCTCAATATAATACTGTATCTAGTAATGTTCATAGAGCTACAGGGACTAATAAGGTTAAGTACTTTATTGAAGAGGTGGATGATTCTTCTAACTTTAATAGTATCCTAGATAATAAGACAGATGGCAATGCTGTTACTCAAGATATATTAATATCAGGTATTAATTCTAAAGAAGGGATTACTACTCAGCCAGAAAAATATATTGTAAACAATTACTACTACCCAAGACCTACTGGAGGATCTATATCAACTAAGACTTTAACAGCTGGTAGAGAATATTATGTAGGTAGTTTTGTAGCTAAGGAAACTGTTACAGTAACTAGGTTAGGAATTGATGTAGCTACAGGTACAGGTACTGGTGGGGATACAGCTATCCTAGGTATCTATACAGATAAAGATGGACTACCGTATAAACTTGTAGGAACTAATGATGCAGAAGTAGCTATAGATGCTACAGCCCAAGTAGAAGCTACAGTATCCTGTCCTCTAGTTAAAGGTAAGAGATACTGGATGGTAGTTAATGTAGAAGCTAATGTATCCTTATCTGCTTTTGCTAACTCAAATAATGTGAGAGACACTGGAGGTACTGCATGGAATGGAACCTCTACTCTAGTTAAAGATACTGTAGCTTATAGCAGTACTTTAGCAGCTACGTCTTCAGCTACAGCTGGAGATTACAGCAATGAATCCAACCCTTTAATGTGGTTTAGAATAGTATAATGAGTAAACTAACACCTAAACAAGAAGCTTTTCTTGAATTGTTATTTGATAAAGAGATATCTTCTCCTGAAGAAGCAGCTAAGATAGCTGGTTATGAATGTTCTGTGGCTGCTATATTGAAGTCTAAAGCTTTATCTAAAGCTGTATTAGAACGTTCTCAACAGTTTACTGCTCTTCATGCACCTTCAGCTATAATGCGTATATTAAGTGTTATGGATAAACCTCATACTAGAGGAGCAGCCAATGCTCTTAATGCAGCCAAGGAGATATTAGATAGGGGTGGCTTAGTAAAGAAAGACAAGCTGGAAGTTGAGAGTACTCAGAAGACAGCTATTGTAGTATTACCAGAAATAGATTAAGGAGTTTTAAATGAGTGTAATTACTAGACGTGATATCCTTCGTAAATTAGGTACGGGATATAATCAAAAAGAACTAACAATTATTATGGATGATGTATCTACAGCAGGATCAGCCTTTACGGTTTCCCCTGTAGCAGGTACTATCTCTAAGATTTATAGCATTATTGATGGGACTATTGCTACAGCAGATGCTGGTATCACAACTGAGATTAATGGGACAGCAGTAACAGGCGGTGCTATTACTATTACTCAGTCAGGATCAGCAGCAGGGGATGTAGATTCCGCTACTCCTTCAGCAGCTAATACTGTAGCAGTAGGAGATGCTATTGAGATCATTACTGATGGTGCTAGTACAAATACCGTACGAGCTAATTTTGTAATTGTAATTGATGTAGATTAATATGATAGGAATCAATCAGGTTAATAGAGGAGAGAAAAGATCCAAACTACCTGAAGTTCCTTTCAGTACATTAGCTAAACTAGAAAGGTACAGGTCTATTTGCTTAGGGCTACCTGTACCTTCTTCTCCTTTAAAACCTCCTTATGGTTATGTTGAAGATCCTGAGACAGGGATGTTAGAGCCTATTGAAGAGGTAATACAATTATTACTAAAAGCAAAGCATTATATTAGAAGAGGCTATCCTTATACGAAAGTAACCGAGTGGCTTAATATTAATGCAGAGCAGTATATTGATGAAACAATAAAGCCAGGCACATTAAGGTGGATAATGAATAACAGACCTCCTTTTGAAGAATGTGCGCTACCAAGAGATGAAAGAGAACAACTTTAAACTACCTTCTAAAAATGTATCTAAAAGAAAGCCGCCTACTATAGAGGAAGACGATCAAGTCCTTACCTCTAAAGCTGGGGGTTATGACGATAGACCTATAGCATACAAACCTTTTCCTGGACCTCAAACAGATTTCCTTAAGTCTACAGAGAAGTATGTATTATTTTCTGGAGGAAGAGGATCAGGTAAGTCTCTAGCTATGTTGGCAGCTCCTTTAAGGTTTGTTCATCATCCTACTTTCCGTGGGCTTATTATCCGTAAGACTATTAAAGACTTACGTGACTTAATAAATAAATCTAAAAGTATGTATCAAGCTGCATACCCTGGGGTTAAGTGGAAAGAACAGGATAAGTTATTTGAGTTTCCTTCTGGTGCAAAGATAGAATATAACTACTTTGAGCAAGAGAAAGATGCTGACCAATATCAAGGACAAGAGTTTGATTATATAGGTATTGATGAGGTAACTCAATATCCTAGCTCTTATATAATGGAAACTTTATCTCCTTGTTTAAGAGGTAACACACATATACCTAAATGGATGAGGTTAACTACCAATCCTAATGGAGCAGGTAGAGGTTGGGTTAAAGAGACTTTTGTAGATAAAGCTGATCCTGGAGTAACTATTGAACAAGAGGTTACTTTTGATGGCAGGACTGAAAAGATTACTTATAAATGGTTTAACTCTACTGTTAGAGATAATCAAGCTTTAATGGATCAAGGTTATGGTATCTCATTAGCTAATATCAAGAATGAAACTTTAAGAAGACAATGGCTTGATGGGGATTGGGATTCAGCAGATGGATTAGCATTTGATGAGTTTAAACCTGAAATACATGTAGTTAAACCTTTTGAAATACCAAGAGGGTGGATAAAGTTTAGAGCATGTGACTGGGGTTATAGTTCAATGGCAGCTTGTTTGTGGTTTGCTATTAGCCCAGATAATAAACTATATGTATATAGAGAGTTAACTACTACTTTAGTGAACGCAGATATATTTGCTCACATGGTACTAGAGAGAGAAGAAAGAGAGAATATAAGATATGGAGTATTAGACTCTTCATGCTGGCATGTTAGAGGGAATATTGGAGAAACTACAGCAGAGTCTATGATTAAAGAAGGTTGTCGATGGATGCCTTCAGATAGATCTAAAGGAGCTAGGATAGCAGGTAAGATGCTAGTTCATAAATACCTGCAAGGTCAAGACTTTAAACCAGACTCTAGAGTAATAGAATCTCCAGACCTATTTATATTTGATACCTGTAAAGAATTAATTAAAGAGCTATCTAGTCTTCCATTAGATTCTAAGAATCCAGAAGATGTAGATACAGATGCAATAGATCATGCTTATGATGCATTAAGATACGGATTATTAAGTAGACCACAATTCAGATCTCAAGATTTCTTTGCAGATGAGAACAGACATATATCACAAGATTTAACATTTGGATACTAGATGGTGACAGAAGCTGAAATAGAAGAACAAACCATTCAACAAGAGTTTGTAGGTTTTGTTAGAAATAAGTTTACACATAGTAGAGATTCCAGATCTACTACAGAAGATATCTGGTTGGCTGCATTTAAAGCGTATAGAGGTATCCATGATGGAGATACCCAACAGCGTATAGCTAATGCTAAAGAAAAAAACCCAGCAGCATCTTCTGTATTTATTAAGGTAACTAAAACTAAAGTACAGGCAGCTTACGGGCAGATACTTGAAGTATTATTTGCAGCTAATAAATTCCCTATTGGAGTAGAGCCTACCCCTATACCAGATGGAGTAGAAGAAGTTGTTAGAGTTGTAGATACTACAGTAGAACAGATGTCAGGCAACCCTGACGTAATAGGGTTTGAAGGGGATGGACAAGATATAGCTCCTGGTGCTACTCAAGCCTCTTTACTTAACGGGTTTGCAGATAAGCTAAAAGGATTACTAGGTAATAAATCTGTAGAAGCAGGTCCTGCTTTAGATCCTTCTCATGTACAATTTAATCCAGCAGATGAGACAGCTCAACAATTAGAGAAGGTTATACATGACCAACTAACAGAAGACAATGCTGAGTTTAGTTTACGTAAGACTGCATTTGAATTATGCTTATTAGGTACAGGTATTCTTAAAGGTCCTTTTAATTATAATAAAACTATAAATAGATTTACTCAATCTGAAGCTAATGGACCTATTAAATATACACCTGAGAATAAGTTGGTTCCTAGATTTAATTTTGTATCTTGTTGGAACTTCTATCCAGACCCTGAAGCCACTAGGCTAGAGGATGCTGAGTATGTTATTGAAAGACACTTACTTACTAGATCAAAGGTAAGAGACTTAATAAACATGCCTTTCTTTGATAAAGAAGCTGTAGCTACTGTATTGGCTCAATCTCCTGTACATAGTAAAGAACATTGGGAGTCTGAATTACAAGACGCTCAAGTAGAACCTGATACCACTAGATATGAAGTATTAGAGTATTGGGGTTATTTAGATAAAGAGTCTGCTAAGGCATTAGGATTAGAGTTTGATGAAGACGAGATATTAGATTCAGTTCAAATAAATGCTTGGGTATGTAACGATCAAGTATTGAGATTGGTATTAAATCCATTCACACCTAATAGAATACCTTACTATGCAGCACCTTATGAGGAACACCCTTATCAAATTTGGGGTGTAGGTATACCTGAAAATATGAGAGATACTCAAGCTTTAATGAATGGACATATGAGAATGGCTATTGATAACTTAAGGTTTGCAGGAAATATGGTATTTGAAGTTAATGAGAACTTCTTAGTGCCTGGGCAAAATATGGAGATATATCCTGGGAAAGTATTTAAGATGCAAGGTGGTGCGCCAGGACAAAGTTTACATGGAATTACATTCCCTAATACAGCTGGATCTCACTTACAAATGTTTGATAAAGCTATGCAATTATCTGACAGTCAAACACTTCCTTCCTTCTCACATGGGCAGACAGGGGTATCAGGAGTAGGTAGAACTGCTTCTGGTATCTCTATGCTTATGGGTGCAGCAGCATTAAGTATTAAGACTGTTATAAGAAACTTAGATCATTACTTATTAAAACCTTTAGGCAAATCTACCTTCTATTGGAATATGCAATTCAACTCTGAGAATATATCTATGAGAGGAGATGTAGATATTGTAGCTAGAGGTACTTCAAGTTTGATGCAGAAAGAAGTAAGGACTCAAAGATTGATATCTCTATTACAAATTGCAGGAGGAGATCCTATGGTTAATAGAGCATACATCTATGAGAATATAGCTGAAGCTGCTGACTTAGATCCTGAGAAGATAGTTAATAGTGTAGATCAAGCTTTATTATATTCACAATTAGTACAAGGACAAACTAATGCTAACAACCAACAACCGCAAGCTAGTGCCACTGCTGGACAGCAAGGTGTCGGAGGCTCTGGACTTGCTAGTGGGGGAGCTAACCCAACGGACGCTACAGGAGCTGGTGGTGGCAACATCGGAACAGGATCTGCTCCGTTGCCAGGGGAAGATTCGTTTGCTGGAAACCCTTAAGGATGGCAGGATAAAACAAACTGTAGCAGATAGATTAGGAAAAGATGACATTTAGTTCTGTAGATGAATTTACTATACCTCAGCCTGTAAGAAGACCAGAGGCACAAGGACCTCAACTTCCTGTATCTCCTACTAATATTACTAAAGTCCCTGGAGTAAAGACGGGGATTGTAGGGGCAACCAATCAAGTAGGTGCACAATTAGGTTTTGGAGGGGTTACTCCAGGATTTGTAGGACCTACCTTACCTACTACAGGTGTAGCTACTCAAGCAGGTACTTTAACCTCTACTCCTCTATCTGGTGTAGCTGGAGCAGCAGCAGTCGGTGCAGTAGGAGGACAGCTTATAGCTGGTATGACTGGAGGTAATGAGACTGGAGGATCTATTGGAGGTGCAATAGGAGGAGCAGCAGGATCTTACGCAGCAGGCACAGCTGCTGGAGCAGCTATCGGATCTGCTATCGGAATAGGAGCCCAAGCTTTAAACTTTGTTTTACCAGGCTTAGGTATAATAGTAGGAGGTTTAGCTGGAAGTGTATTTGGTCCAGATGACCCAAATATAACCTCAGAGTTTACTTCTAGGTTTGGTAAAGATGGCAGACTTACTGATATACAAATAGGATCTAAGCATATAGGTAAAGAGCAAGCTCAGTATGTAGCTACTAATATTGATAGTTACTTCAGTAAGATACAATCTTTAACAGGATTAGACTTTGCAGACCATCACATAAGAGGCGGTCTAGGAGGGGGGAAAGAAGGCACAGGATTTATTAACTTGACTAATTCTGGGGCTAAGAATATAGATCCTTATAGACCTACCACCCAAGATGTTAAAAGAATACAATTTGATATTAGCAAACCTGATGAATTAAATAATGCTTTGAATCAAGCAGCAATTCATTTAGCTAAAGTATCTGGAGCAAGCGAGAGAACTCTAGAAACCATACGAAATTATAAACCCACACAAGCAGGTGTTACTCTAGGAAATCAACCTAGATCTAAAAGTGGAGTTCCTTTAGTAGGAGCTAAGAGAACTAGAAGTAAGACAAGCTTTGAACAATTCGCTGAAGATTATAGGAGAAAACAAAATAATGTCTGAAGAATTTTTAGTAGAGTTTGAACAAGATACTGAGACTCCAGTTGAAGACACGGTAGCAGATATACCATCTTTACTTGATGCTCGTATGAATGAACTTCCTGATAATCAAAAGGAGTTCTTTTTGGATCATTTAACCCCTGAGACATTAGCCATGATAGGTTTAATATTAGGAGATCCTGCCTTAGACTTCTTCCAACCTATGACAGATATGAATAAGACCATATCTATTTCAGAAAGGGAGAAGGCTTCTGTAGATTCTGATGAAGAAAGTTTAGTGACTAAAGCAGCTCAAGAAGTAAAACCTCTTGAAGAACCTGTAGAAGAAGCTGCTTTAGAATCAGAAGATATATTCACAATTTAACAAAGGATACTTAGTATAACTAAACCCTTTTATTTTAGTTCGACTTAGTATTGGACACTTTGTTTTCACAACAAAACCCAATGGAGATAAGTTAATATGTCAAGTGTAGAAAATCTATTTGCTACTGTAGATGCAAGTAAAGGTGGTGCGCCCATCTTCGATAGATCAGGAACCCCTGAAAAAAATACTATAGAAGAAAAAGCAGAACCTGAAGATAAAAAGGAATCTAAAGAATTAGATACCCCTTCCGAAACTGAAGAACCTACAGACGTGTGGGAGAAGAGATATAAGGATCTTCAATCATTTAAAGATCAGCAAGTAACTGAATACAAAGACAAAATCAAAGACCTTGAAGAAAGACTAAATACTGCTACAAAACCTGAAGTAGTGTTACCTAAATCTAAAGAAGACATAGAGAAATTCAAACAAGAGAATAAGGATTTGTTTGACTCTATAGAGACAATGATTAAGACCAATCTACTTGAAGCAGATAAAGAATACTCTAATAAAATAGAGAAGCTTAAACTTCAGCATCAAGAAGTAACAGCTAATCAAAAACATGTTGAACTTCTTAAAAAACATCCTGATGCTAAAGATATCAAAGACTCTCCTGAGTTTAAAGAATGGTATCAAAAACAATCATCTGGTGTTAAAGGTTTATTTACCACTGAAGGATCTGTAGAAGATTGGGTTGTAGGGTTTAACTTATATAAAAGTACTATTAGTACGAAAGAAAGTCAAACTAAAGCAGCTGAATCAGTAATAAGTAATTCTAAAGGTCAGGTAACAAAAGAAAAGAAAGTCTATAAAGAATCTGAAATTCAAAAGAAAGCTAATTCTTCCCCTCATTGGTGGGAGAAGAATAGGGATAAAATCCTAGAGGCTGAAAAAGAGGGTCGGATTGAATACGACTTAAGTAAAAAATAAAGGAGATTAAAATATGGGTAATAATCCATTCCCAGCTGCTGCTGGTTACGGTCAGTTTCCTAATGGCAACTGGTCTAAGATAACATTCTCAAATGATTTGATTATGTTTAACAGAACCATTTCTGTGGTAGAAGAAATCACTAATAATGATTATCTATCAGATGGTCCTGTAGGTATGGGTTCTGAAGTAGAGATTATGAAAGAGCCTGAAATCACAGTTACACCTTATGCTAGAGGTAAGCGTTTAACACCACAAAGAATTGATGACGATAAAGTAGTCTTAACTATCTCTGAAGCTAATAGTTTTGCCTTTGAGATGGATGATATTGAGAAAGCTTTAGGTCATGTAGATTGGGCTCCTAAGCTCATGAACGCTGGTGTATATGCTCTTAGAAATAACTATGATACTTCTGTATTATCTTTCATTGTTTCTAATGCTTCTACTAATGCATCTACTACTGGTGTATCTATTGGTTTTGGAGCAGGTTTAACTACCCCTCTAAACTACTTAGGTACTTGCCGTAGGGTTTTAGATGAGAATGATGTAGCTGAAGCAGGGCGTTATGCAGTATGCTCCCCTCGTTTCTTCGAGTATATGGAAGATGAAGACTCTAGTCTTACTGATATTTCTTATACTGGAGATACAGAGTTTAATGCTTTACGTGCAACTAAATTTGGTGCTAACAGAGTTGTTAAAGGGTTTGTACTTTACAAATCTAATAACCTTCCTGCAAATACGGATGTTATCTATGGTAATGTTAATGCAGTTGCAGCTGTTCAAGCTATTGATAAAACTAAGGTAGCTGATATTCCTGATGGCTTTGGTCAAATGTTTGCTGGTCTTCATGTATTTGGTAGACAAGTAATTAAAGATGAAAGTGTGTTCCATGGAACTGTTACTTTTGGTTAATAATATAAGGAGATAAAAATTATGGCAAATGTTACTACACTTGCATGTGGTGGTTCTACAGTTGTTGTCCCAGGTTCTAAACCTATGGACATTCACTGGGAAATTGACATAGCTGAGGCAGTTACTGCTGGTTTGGCTACCACTGAATATGTAACAGTATTTAGCTTCCCAGCTGATACTTATTACAAAATTAAACAAATCGAAGTTGTTGAGGCACTTTCTTTAGGTGCAGGAGCAAGGATTGATGTTGGTGATGCAGCGGATGATGATGAGTATGTTACTAATGCAACTACTCTGACTGCTGGTACTAACTTAACTCTTACTTCTGATAATGAGAAGTATCAAGGTTCAGCAGCAGAAATCAGACTTAAAGTTACAGGTGGTACTATTGCTACTGGTAAGTTAAGATTTGTTGTTGAAGTTGGAAGTATGGTCCGTAATGCTAACGCTACTGAGCCTACTTATACTAACTAAACTACTTGGGGAGGGAAGCCTCCCCTTCTTATTTAAAGGAATATTATGGCATACGATTATATAGGATTATGTAATGAAGTACTAAAGGCAATAGGGGAAGAAACTTTTGCAGATAGTACGGAGTTTAATGCAGCGGTAGGCTTGCATAATTATGTTAAATGTGCTATAAATTATTCTATAGTAGATATATATAATCAAGAACAGAATGAATGGTCTTTTGCTAAGACTACAGATACTGTCACTCTAGTAGCAGGTACATTAGAGTACTCTTTAAATGCTAATGCAGCTAGTGTAGATTGGGATTCATTCTTCATACAATATGATGCAGCTCTTACTTCACCAGACCATAAAGAGTTAAACTTTATATCATATGACAAATACAAAAAATACAATAGGGAAACAGAAGAGAACGCCCTTACTTCAGATGAGTATAATAAACCAGAGAATGTAGTAAGAACCTTAGATAATAAAGCTATCTTCTACCCTAAAACAGATGATGTTTATACTGTAGAGTATGAGTATTTTGCTAAACCTACAGAGTTGAGTGCTTCTACTGACACCCCTTCTATACCTTCTATGTACAGGCATATAATAGTTTTAGGAGCAGTAGTGTATATGCATCACTATTTAGACGATGAAGTTAAAGCACAACAAACAGAGAAGATGTTTGAAAAGAAAGTAAATGATATGCGTAGAGCATTAATAGTTCAAGATGATACAGCGAGGGCTGGTAATTGGTAAGTAGATGGCAGTCTAAAGTAGTTATATGTAAAGGTGGGTTGGTACTAGATACCGATGCCTTGACTCAAGGAACTGTAACCCCAGGTTCTGCTAGGATATTACAGAACTATGAACCAGCATTGGAAGGTGGCTATAGACGTATTGATGGTTATAGTAAGTATGATTCTGCCGAGCTAGCTACAGGTAGTGATAAGAAAGTATATGGCGTTAAAGTAGCTTTCTCAGGAGTATTTGCTTATGCAGATACTGGTACATCAAATGACTACAGGCTCCATTATAGTACAGGCTCAGGTTGGGCTGATGTATCAGGTGCTGCTAGATCTACTACAGCTCCAGGTAAAGCTAGGTTTGTATCCTACTATATGGGAGAGGAAAGACTTGTCATGGTCGATGGCAAGGATGAAGCAGTAAGATATAATGGTACTACCTCTGGGGATCAGACTCTTATAGATGGATCAGGATCAGGATCAGGAACCCCTCCAGCAGACCCTAAGTTTTGTGAATATTTCTTAGGAAGGTTATGTCTAGCAGGATATAGCTCTAATCCTTCAGCTGTAACTTTATCTGCACCTAATGATGACTTGAAGTTTTCTGGAGTAGATGGTGCAGTAGAAGTAAATGTAGGAGATATAATTGTAGGTATTAAGACCTTTAGAGATACTTTATATGTATTCTGTAGGAATAGTATTTATAAAATAGTAGAAGATGTAGGTACTTCATTTGCAGTATTAGATGTAGCTAAATCTATTGGATGTATAGCTACAGATAGTATACAGGAGTTAGGAGGGGATTTAACTTTCTTAGCTCCAGATGGATTAAGATCCGTAGCAGCTACAGAAAGAATAGGAGATATTGAACTAGCATTATTGTCTAGAAGAATACAACCTTTTATCAAACCTTTGATAGCCTCTGTTACAAATGATAACTTTAGCTCTTGTACTATAAGAAGAAAGTCTCAATATAGATTATTTAAGTTTGATTCTAGTATTACTGAATCTAGTACATTAGGTGTATTAGGAAAACTAGAACCTACAGAAGCAGGTATCTCTTATGAGTGGTCTACTTTAAAAGGTATTCAACCTTATTGTTGTGATTCTTTTTATGATGGATCAGATGAAGTAGTAGTATTTGGACATCCTTCTGATGGCTATGTCTATCAATTAGAATCAGGAAATAATTTTGATGGAGATGAGATATCAGCAGTATATTCTTCTCCTCAGATAACTTTTGATGATGCTACTATAAGAAAAGTATTACATAAGGCAGATATCTATACTCAAGTAGAAGGTTCTATAGAAACAGATTTATCCGTATTATTTGATTTCCAAGAGACAGATAAGATCCAACCTCCAAGCCAAACAATAGCTACAGCTGCTGGAGGAAGTACATATGGATCTGCTGTGTATGGGACATCTAGTTATGGTATCTTAGAGTTTCCAGTATTTAGAAAATCACTACACGGATCAGGGTTTACAGCAGCTTTTAAATACACATCTTCTACTTCAGATAAAGCATCACATAGAATAGACAGCTATCAAATAACATACAGTCCAAAAGGAAGAAAGTAATATGGGATCAGGGTACGTCAGGCAAGAAGCAGCCAATATTATTACAGGAAATACTATTGAAGCTTCACATCTTAATAATGAATTTAACGCATTGCTTGCAGCATTCGATGCTAGTACAGGACATTCTCATGATGGGACTCCAGGTGAAGGACCTCAGATAAGTTTAACAGCTTCTGTATCAGGTACTCTCCCTGTAGCTAATGGGGGTACTAATGCTACTACAGCCAGTGCTGCAAGGACATCTTTAGGTGTAGCTATAGGTACAGATGTACAAGCCTACAATGCAGAGCTTGGAGAGATAGCAGCTATTACACCTGTAGATGGAGACTTCTTAAAGAATGTATCAGGTACTTGGACTGTAGTTAATGAATCTAATTTCGAGATTAATAAACTGAGATGTAAGAATTCAACTAATCAAATCTTATTAGATTCAGATGCAGCTAATACTGGTACAATAAGTATGGCTACATTATCTTCTGACCAAACTTATACATTTCCTGATGAGACAGGTACTGTTATATTAGATGCTGACCAAGCTTCAGCCAGTTCACTAGGTATAGCTAGTTTCTCTCCTACTTACTTTACAGTTACTGCTGGAGATGTAGCTATAGATGATGCTACTACTACAGGTAAAGGTATATCTGAATTAGCTACAACAACAGAGATAAACACAGGTACAGATACAGGAAGAACTATTACTCCAGGGGCTTTATCTGATAGTAACTATGGTTTAATTCCAGTATCTTTTCCTAGTGCTACTACTTTAGATACTTCCACAGGAGATGGATGGAGCTATTTTCATGTACCTTCTACTTTAAATGGGATGGACCTAGTCTCAATAGAAGCTTTTGTAGCTACCGCAGGTACAACAGGTACTACTGATATCCAAGTACATAATGTAACAGATGCAGTAGACATGCTATCTACGGTACTCACGATAGACTCTACTGAAACTAATAGTTCTACAGCAGCTACTCCAGCAGTTATTAATACAGCTACTGATGATGTAGCTACAGGAGATGTACTAAGAATAGATATTGATGCTGTTAGTACTACTCCAGCAAAAGGCTTAGTTGTAATTTTATATTTTAGGATTCCGTAATATGCAAGGCTATGTAGGTAATTTTGTAGGTGGTGGAGGTATTAAGTCTATACAGACTTTCTCAGATACTGTGACTACAGGTAATAGCACTAAAGACATAACTATAACATCTGTCGATACTACTAGTAGTATTATCATTGCAACACAGGACTTAAGAAACGCTGTGGTTACATACAGCGATTATGTCTGTAGCTGGCAGCTTACTAGCTCTACAAACTTAAGACTTACTAGAAATGGTACATCTGGGTCTTCAGATACTGTAAGTGGTTTTATAGTAGAGTTTGAAGACAATGTTATTTTATCTAATCAATATGCTACCGTAGCTTTAGCAGCTTCTGCTACAAGTGCTACACAGACTATATCCTCTGTAGGTACTGGAGATACATTTATTATACCATCGGGGGCTATACAGACAGCAGGATCATATGGGTCAGCACAGCCTTTTCCCTCTATGGTAGAGGTAACTCTCAATAGTGCTACGCAGATAGGAGTAACTTGTACCAACCCCCAAACATCTTTAGACGTAAGCTATGCTTATCAGGTCATAGAGAAAGTTTAATGAAATATTTTACAGGTAGTGTATGTCTATTAAGTATTCTGATATAAGATCACAATTAAAAGTTGGAGATGTAATCGCTTTCTCAGGAAAGTCTAGAGTAAGCAACTTGATTAAATTTGCTACAAGAAGTGATATATCTCATGTAGGTATTGTATTAGAATCAAATAGCTTAGAGCTAGGGCATATGGTTCATATCATAGAATCAACATCTTTAGCCACCACACCAGATGCAGTTACTAAAGAATTGTTTGTTGGTGTCCAGATCCAACAACTATCCCGTAGGATAGAATCGGAGAAAGGGCAAATCTATCATGTACCTCTACTAGAGCCTTTAGATGAGTATAAACAAACTGCTATGATAGATTGGTTGAGATACAAGCATACTCAAAGAACTCCTTATGATACCATCCAAGCATTAGGTGCAGGGTTAGATCTCTTGGACGGATTAGGATTAGAGAATGATACAGACTTCTCTAGTCTATTCTGTAGTGAATTAGTAACTAAAGCTTTACAGTTAGCAGGAAGAGTACCAGAAGATATAAATCCTAGTGAGATGACTCCTGAAGATGTTATGAAGTTTGATTGTTTAGGAGAAAGACAGGAGATCATTCTATGAGTACAGACCCTCTATTACTAGGTATAGTACGAGATATACAAACTGATGTTAAGCAGATATCTAAAGATGTCAATCAATTAAAACTAGAGCATCAAGAAATATCTATGGGATTTAAAGGTCATGTTAAAGAATATGAATCTGATAAAGTACGATTTAATAATGCTATCCAATGGCAGACTAAGATTGATGGCACTCTAGATAAAAAGCTAGAGGACACCTTAGCTCCTTATACAGATGTAGTAGAAGCAATAAAAGAAGATATAAAAATAATAAATATAGATCATAAAAATATAGTAGAGCAATATAAAGAAGCTAAATACCTTAATAAAGTATCTAAGGTAGTTTGGATGACAGGTGGTTCTGTAATGGGAATATTAGCTACAGTTATAGCTTGGGTAATAAAGAATTTTGATATGGTAATTAAATAATGGCTATCACTAGATCACAAAACCAGCAAATATTAGAGAGCCTTGGCTTTCAAGGGCAAGCAGGAGAAGGAAGAGGGGATCAATTCCTACGAGAGAACCCTCAATTAATAGAGTCTTATGCTACAGCTAGGCAAAGAATAGAGCCAGAATATAGTGCAGCAGGATTGATGCAGACTGTAGCTCCAGGTATTCCTATTACAGATGTAGTAGCATCCCAAGTAAGAAACCCTACTTTAGCTTCAGGAGCAGAGTTTACTCCTGTCACCCAACAGGTACAATCACAAGAAATACTACAAGCTCCTCAAACCTTAAGTCCTACAGGACAGGCTATTACTTCTGTACCAACAATAGCTCCTCCAACTCCAATACAAACTACTCAAGCTCAAGCTCAACAAGTAGATCCTTCTCAAGTCCAAGGTTTAGTATCCTCAGAAGCAGGGCAGGTAACACCTCAATTCACTCAAGCTGTAGACCCAGCGGTAGCACAGCAGATGACAGTAGATGCTAATGCTACAGTACAAGGACAGTTAGAGAATTTATTATCAGGAGTAGAAGAAGGTGAAGTACCTTTATGGGCTAGAGGTGCAGTAGCTAAAGCTCAAGGAATATTAGCTTCAAAAGGATTAGGTGCTAGCTCTATAGCAGGAGAAGCTATTACTGCTGCTGTTATTAATAGCGCACTACCTATAGCAGCTGCTGATGCTAAGACTTACTTTCAGGCAGATCTAGCTAACCTAAATAACAGACAACAGACAGAGCTGGAAAACCTAAGAGTCAGACAGCAGAATATGCTAACAGACACATCTATAGCTAATGCTGCTGAACAGATTAATGCAGCCTCTGAATTACAGAGAGAACAATTTGTAGCTAAGATGGTTACAAGCATCCGAGATCAGAACGCTAATAGAATGACTACTATCAGCCAGTTCAATGCTGCTGAAGAGAATAGAGCTTCTGCTTTAACTACACAAATAGAGGCTGATTTATCTAAGGCTAATGCTCAGATAGATTTGACAGTTAAAGAGTTTAATGCTAAACTAGCACATGAAAGAGAAACTTTCAATTCACAAATGCAATTTGCTGTCAACCAATCTAATGTAGTTTGGAGACGACAACTCAATACAGCTAACACTACTGCTATTAATGCAGCTATGCAAGCTAACGTACAAAATAGATTCAATATGTCTGCTTCTGCTCAGAATAATATCTGGCAGCAGTTTAGAGATGAAGCAGCCTGGGCTTTCACTGCATCCGAGAATGCTAAGACTAGAGCATATAATGCAGCTCAAGCAGCTACTAACAGACAATTCAGTTCAAGGAATGATGCAGGATGGTTAGAGCAAGCAGGCTCGTTTGCTGCTTCCATTTGGTTATAGGAGATAATATGTCAGATATATTTGCTAATATATTTAATGATTTAAAAGGAGCTTACGATGATGTCGCCGGCTTCTTCGATAGGAGCTTAGAAGAGATAGGTATCTTAGATGATGATGAAGATGAGTCTTCAGGATCTGTATCTGAAGCATCTCTTACGGCTTTCAGCCCTAGTGATAAAAGTAATCTAGGAGTATCTACATCTGAAGGGCAGGTGAGAGAAGGTCCTGGAGTATCAGCAGGAGATAGTAGATCTATCTCTTCAGTTAATATGAGAGCCATAGAACAACAATGGCTATATAGATTACGAGAGTTTTCTAAAATAGATGGAGGTAAATAATGGCAACACCTATAGATGCATTAGCAGCCCCTATACCTGGAGAGTCTCTGACTTTACCTAAAGGATCTTCAGCTTATGAGCAACAACCAAGATTCACAGATCCAGATGAAGTATTATCTTATCTGTGGAATGAGATGACTAAACAAAGAAGACAAGCTCAATTAATAGGTATGCTAAAGAATGGCGCACCAGCTGAAGCTTTAGCTAGAATAAACCTATTCCAAGGAGCAGCCAAAGGATATTTTACTTTTGATATGGCTTTATCTATAGCTAATACAGTACATCAAATGGTTGTATCTATTGGACAAAGAGCTGTAGCTAATGGCTTACTTAAATCAGAAGAGTTAATTATTCATGCACCAGATGAAGAGATGGAAGAGTTTATATCTTCTATGCCTAACAACCTATCCGTAGAACCCCAAGTAGAAGAATTACCTACTGAAGAGCCTACAGAAGAAGATATACTAGGAGGATTATAATGTCAGGATTAGAAGATTTCTTAGGAGGTTTCTTTGGTACTGGTTCTAAGATTGTACAAGAAAAAAAGAAAGAAAGAAGAAAAGCTAAGAGAGAAGATGAGGTAAGAGCACAAAGAAACGCAGATGAATTAAATCTTTACACTAAAAAGCTAGAGCTAAAAACTGCAGCTAGCCAGTATGAAGCTATTGCTAAAGTTAAGAGAGAGAAGGAAAGGTTAGAAGCCTGGAATGAAAAGCTTAATATTGCTTTTGATACTAATGGAGATACTACTTCTGCTAATGGAGGTGCTTTGACTCTGTCTACTGTAGATAAAGTAATAGATCTAGCTTATGAACAGAAAGCTCCTAAGAATATACTAGACAGACTAGAGCATAAACGTAAGGTTTTAGAAGAGTTTAAAGAAGAGAAGAATAAACCTATAGGTTCTTTGATTGATAGAGATACTTTAAGACAGTTTAATGATATGTGGGCTGTAACAGGGGACGATAAGAATACTATGGCTTTATCTCCGTTATTCCCAGAAGGAAAGAAGATACCTAAAGTCATGTCCTTATCTGATGCCAGGAAAAACGAACTTATAAAAGAAGGTGTCGATAATAAGAATATATTAGTAGAAGGTAATGTAGTCACCCATCTAGTAGAGCCTACCGTTCATATGGCTAAAAGAGAAGTACTTCAATCTGAATCTAGGGCGCAATCAATAGCTATACATATAGGTAAAGAGAAAGGCTCTACTATCGGTCCTCGTGAGTTAGATGCAGCTGGCAGGATGGAGAAAACATTAAATACTTTAGACTTAGCTACTAGTGACGAAGAGAAGGTGGCAGCCTTTAAAGAGTTTTCTTCTATATATAAAGAAGTGCTAGGAGATACACCTATTAAGCTTTCAGGTCAAGTACCTATCTTCCTCAATTCAGATAGACAAAGAAGAATTAAAGAAGCTAAAGAATTGATACGTCCTGCAAGAGAGGTTGTATCCGAAGAGGTAGCTACTCCATTAACAGACAAACTAGATGTAGGTAGAAAGGAAGAATCTTTAGCTACAGACAGGCAAAGAAAGATACAGCAAGCTATTCAAAGAGCTAAAGACTTAGGCTATACAGATGAGCAGATTAGAGATTTATTAAGAGGTAGATAGTGGCTACTTTAGAAGAGCTATTCCAAGATATTAATATTACTGATGAAGAATTAAATAATTATCTACCTGTAGAGGAAGAGGTGTTCAATCAACCTACCAGGGAGTTAGCTGATGAAATAGGCATGGAGCTTCCAGAAGGAAAGGAATCTTTAGAGTCTATCTTCTCTGGTATAGAGATGTCAGATCAGGAAGCTACTATTACCTTAGAGCAATCAGAGGATTTTATACGAGATACAGAAGTAATATCTGACCCTAGATCTGGCTTAGATACCCTCATAGATAATATTATAGGAGGTGCTTACATGGCTATGAAAGGGGAGGATGTACCTGAAGGTATGGGTCCTGGGACTGGAGTAGGAGAAGTATTAGGTACTACTGCATCTATGATAGCATCTATCCCCTCTGTAGCAGGTAAGACAGCTGAAGGGTTTACTGTAGCTGTAGGTACATTGCCCACGGATCTTTTATATCTAGCAACAGAGACTATGAAGAATGTTGCAAAAGGAAAAGAAGTTCTATTACCTACATTTAACTCTTGGTTAGAGCAAGGTAATCCTTTTGTAACCTTAGAAGAGTTTAATACTTTATCAGAAGAGTTTAATAAAAGCCAGTTAGCAGAAATCTTAGGTACTACAGGAGATGTAGTACAAGAGCTAGGAGATAATTTAGGTGCGGATATTAAAGAATCCTTCGAGCTTTTAGTACCTGAAGATGTTACTGAATCAGAAAAAGATGTAGCTTCGTTCATAACTTTGCTAGCAGGAGGAGTACTAGGAGCTAGGAAGAAAGTAATGTCTTATATGAAACATAAGAAAGCTACTAGTAAAGAAGGTATTACTTCAGCAGAATTATTTGACCAAAGTGTTAAAGGAGAGATGCTTGGGGTAGGAGTAGTTAATTCTAAAGAACTAGATAACGAAAGTTTAGTAGTTGGTTTAACTGGAGGAGAGATAGATCCTACTTTAGAAAGTAGATTTATTGTTCCTTTAGAAACTGGAGGTATAGCCAAGGGATTGAAAGAAGTCTTTGTATTTGGACAAGAGAGTATTAAAGGATTAAAGAAGATACATTCTATATCTAAGGAAGCTATAGATAAATGGATTCCTTTAGATAATGAATTAGCTGCGGAAGATGTGTGGCTTAAATTCGAGTTAAGGTTAACCCAAGCAGCAGAAATAGAAGCACAAGCTACAGAGAAACTAAATAAGATATTCCCTGGAGTTATTAAGAATGAGGGGGGACAACAACTAGTCAATCCTAAAGATGAAATACTAGAAACTTCCCTAAGACAGAATGTAGATCCAGAAATATTAACTGAGATGTATCCTAATTATATGGCTCTAGCTGTAACTGGAGAAGATATGCAATCTATCTTTGAGTCTAAGATAGCAGATGCTCATGCAGCTCTTATATCAAGATACGCCCCTTTATACAATATTGAAAGAGTATCTAGAGCTGCTAAAGAATATAATGAGACAGGAAGAAGAGATATTCTAGAGGATAGTATTCCTAGAAAAATACAACTTATAGATGAGCAGTCAGGAGTCCAGGCTAAATCTTTAATAGGGGATTCTGTATCTCTTAAAGATTCTAGCACTCATAGATTAGCCGTCAGAAGAAAAGAAGATGGATTACTAGAAGCTATAGATGGGAAACCACTCAATGTAGTATTCAATGAAGCTATTCAATCTAGTGGCTCAGAAGAAGCTGTATCTAATTTTCTTATAGCTAGAGATACTCTTGATACTATTATCTATAAAAACCAACAGAGAGAGGTCTTAGAGCAGCAGATTAAAGATATAGCTGGAGACCTACCTGTAGGAGTAGACCCTTCTAAAAAAGGGTTTATAGAGGATTTAAAAGCTAATAAAGATATTGATGAAAATATAACTGACAAAGTCATATCTAAGATATCTAACCTAAAATCTCAAATAGATAAATACTATACTGTAGATCCAGATGTACAAGAGATAGCTGAGGCTACTGTAGCTAAGTATGAAAAAGAATCTTGGGTTAAACCTTTATTAGAAGGAAAGAATAAAATATCTAATATAGTATTGGATGAAGCTGTATTATCTGGTAGACTCTCTCAGAGAGATGCTAATAATATTAGAGCAGCCCACCCTAATTATACCCCTCACTATAGAATTATTGAAGTTGAAGGTGTAGATAGTTTAGATTTAGATAAGAGTATATCTTCTGCTGGAGTATTAAAGTATAGATCGGGTAATGATAAGCTTAAGAATATTGGAGCATTAGATGCTCATGTATTAGCTATTACTAAAACTTTAAATGCTACAGAGATGCAAAGAAGAAAGAAAGGTATCTTTGATTTCCTAATACAATTAGATGATGAAGCTTGGGGTACTTTATTTAGAGAGTCTAAAGAAGATGTCCTCATAGCTTTAGAAAAGATTAAACAAGGTAATGTAAGAAGAATAACTAATACAGAAGTAACTCCTTTAGAGATTACTGATACCTTACGTAAGACAGCAGATCCTGAATCTTTCTTCATTGATGGGGTAGAACTACAGCTCACCCCTAATAACAAACTCTTAAGAAATATACTGGATTATAAAGCTAAGGATTCAGGCATTGTATTTAAGGCTATGCATAATATGGCTGCATTAGTTCGTAATGCTATTACTGTATATAATCCTTTCTTTCAAATAAGATCTTTTTTAAGAGAGACAGAAGGAACTATGATATTCTCTAATGCTGTACCTTTTAAAGATTACATTCCTTATAAATCTAATTTGGAAACAGTATTTAATAGTACTATAGATCCTAAGATGGATGAGTTCTTTAAATTAAACTATGGGTTAGGAAGGACTTATGGCTCTGAGTTATCTGGATTACCATTAGAAGAGCAGATAAAAAATATAAGATCTAATATACAAGATAGAGGAATCTTATCTACTCAACCTTTAAAGAATGTACACAGCTTCTTTGAAAATATGGCAGAGAAGGTAGAGCTAGCTCCAAGGATTATGGAGTATAAGATAGCTAAAGCTCAGGGTAAGACAGATGCTGAAGCTTTAGCCCTAGCTAAAGATTTATCTATCAATTTCTCTCAGAAAGGATATAGTACTAGATGGGATAATGCTATAAGATCAGCACCTTTCTTAGCTGCACATATCAAAGGTTTAGACCGTATGTTTAGATTGGGTAAGTATGAGCCTAAGCAAATGGTTAACCGTATGATGTATGGTGTATATCCTAAGTATCTTCTTATTAAAGAATGGAATAGTTTATTTGGAGATGAAATCTTTGAAGAGCTTTACGGAGATGAAAGACCTTTTAATAGGAAGCTGACGGATGATGAGATTATATTAGGCATCCCTCCTCAAGTTAAAGAAATATTACTAGGGGAGGATCCAGATAATCTTACAGCCTTTGCTCAAGCAGTTAGAGAGAATGGAGGCTATTATAATACTTTACGTATGCCTAGAGCGCATGGAGTAGGGGTGGTAGGATCTATTGGAGTAGACGGTCTGGTAGACTTTGTAGGGTCTAGTATGGATCTAATCTATGATAAAGTAATAGAGGATAAGTATACTAATACAGATATAGGTAAAGAACTAGCAGCTCAAGGATTTACTTTAGAGAAGTTCTCTAGGGCTACTAAAGATATATTGGCAGGAGCTACACTCCCTGGATCCATAACTCCTCCAATATTTAGTATACCTATGGATCTAGCTGCTAATAAGAACTACTTTAATAATCCTATTGTACCTAGATCTGTTAGGCAACCTGAAGGAAGAAGATGGACAGAAGATAAGCCTGGTACTTTAGATGCTTTCAAGTCTTATGCTAAATCTTTAGCTAAGCCTGATAGGAATGGAGTAGCTACAGGTATCGATGTATCTCCTATTCAACTACAGTATATTATGCAAAGTACCTTAGCAGATGCAGGTTTATCTGTAATGCAATTAGGTGAGAGGATGGTAGCTAAGATAAGGAATGATGGATCAGAAATACCTGAGATTCCTAACAATAAGATATTTAGTTTCAGACAAGTCTTTGGTTCTGTAGGTAAAAGAAATAACCTGCCATTAATAGATAAATTCTATACAGCAGATAATTATCTATCTGATAAGAAAGTACAATTAGATTCTCTTACAGCCAAAGCTGATAGACCTAATGCTACAGCTAAGGATAGTGCAGCCTTACAGAATTTCTATAATGAGTATAGAGATGAGTTAGCTATGTATGATTTATTCGATCAAGCTAAACAAGATATTAATATCTTAAGAGTACAGATCAAGAATATCAGAGAGAATAAAGATGTAGGTACAGTAAAGACTGAGTTCTGGGGGGATCCTGTTAAAGCTAGGATGATACAGAACTTAGAGCATGAGATGTTAAATATTTATTCTTCTGCTTTAGCTACTAGTAGATTCTGGGACGATGAGTATAGAGAGGCGTTAGCTAGGAAACCTTTCTTTGATTCTAAAGGATTAGAATTTGTAGATCCTTTTGAGATGTATAAAGGATTTAAGCTGAGACAGAGATCCCAGCTATTAGATCAGATAGAGGAAGAAGAGGATAGGAAACAATTGGAAGCTATACTAGAGTCCAGGTCTTAATATCTTTTTTAAGAAGTGGTCTTCTACTGCTGAAGTTATACAGCAGGTTAGAGCTTTAATATCTTTATGATTGAATACAGGTAGATGAAAACTTCCATTAGGATCTATGTATTCTCTAGAATCATTCCTGAAGTTCTTTCCTGATCTTATCATTTGTACTACCATAATATTATCTTTACCTAGATAGTCTTGGATAACTTCATACTCCTCTTGGAAGCCACAATCAGAGACCAGGAAGATACCATCATTCTCTCTCTTCTTAAGTCTTCCTACAAATTGTTTACCGAAGAAATCTAATCCCATTCTAGGTTTGATAAACTGTTCACTAAAAGCTATATACTCATCTCTTAGTGAGTTACCATTAAGTACCTCTAAAGGAGTATCTTTTATTTTTTCTATAGCAGTCTTACTATATGGTATACTATAGAATTTATGTACTGCATCTTTCATAGGTTGGGCTATAGATATTCTCATAGCTCCTATACATCTCTTACGTAGAGCAGATTGAAATAGTTTAGCTGAGGTATCTTTACCTGAGCCTGGAGGTCCATTAAATATTACTGCTTTATGCATCTATAGCCTCCCCTTCTAGTTGTTTAACACATAAGAACTCTGTATTTCTTGTATCAGGTTTAGCTTGAAGGAAGTATTTATCTTTATTACATTCTTCCAAACTAGGATACTCATCTATGGTTACATACCCTTGATTAAAACCATTTAGTAATAATCCTATTAATAATACTTTCATTATAATATCTCTCCTATCCATCTTCCTTCTTCATTTATAATCATAGGTATAAAATGCGGTACACCTTTATTAACAATCAGACTACCTAATGTAGGCTTATGAGGAAACTTCTTTCCATACTTAAAGGCATAAGATTCTATATCTATAAGACACCCAGCATTAGCTGCAAATGTCATAAACTCATCATTAGCCTGATATTGAATGCCTCCATGAGAATGATGGTGTCCTATAACAGTAGATCTTCTGTTGATAGACTCCAACTTCTTAGCAGCATACATACCTCCTGCTCTATCCCCATGCTCAAACCTTATACCATCAATGATAACATACTCTTGAATATCCCACCCATCAGGCATACATAAGATTTCCCTTAAAGGCTTCATAAACTCTGGTAGTAATCCAGCTTCAGCTCTTCTTAATTCTATCCTAGCTACGTGGTTGGAGTATACTTCTACTCCAGTAGGAAATATCTCATACTGTTCTTCTAATCTTTCTTTAGCTTGTTTATACTCCTCTATAGGAGATAATCCTTGCGGATCTGAAAGGAATGTTGAGAAATTGTTAGCATCAATACTATCCCCTATATGAATTACTTTAGTAGGCTTCCACTTCTTTTTAATAGCTTTTAAGAATGGAAAGGTATCTGGATGCTCAAAAGGATACTGACTATCCCCTATAGCTAGTATTATTTCCTCACCTCTATTTAATCTCACTTTACATTCTCCTTCTCATATTATTTGCTATTGCACTATTGGTGTTACTCATCCATAACATATTCCATACTTCATATCCTTGACTAGGTAGTACTCTATGTGCTACAGGAGTAAGCTTTATATCTTTATCAGATAATATCCAATCATCATATAGTCTTAAGAATACATCATTACTTATAGACCAGTCAAGAAACTCTTCTAAAGGACAAACACTTAAGCCTAAGAATATGTGAGGGCTTCTAGTAGTTATACCTTTAGCCCTTCTTCCCATAGCTCTATGCTTCTCCTTTAGAAATTTAATGACAGGTTTCAGATTTTTCTTTTTCATCTAATTCTTCCTGCATTAATGCTGAAACCTCTTCTAGTTGCTCCATAGAAGCTGAATTAATAAAATCTAGAGCTGCAAGTATAAACCCTGCATTAATAGATAGGGGATGAAATAGATCTATATCTTTAGGGTTTAGATCATAAGATAATCTTATAGCATTTGTATCTTCATCATATGTTATTTCTAGTTCAAATTTATTAGTCATCTTTAAGCTCCTCTTCAATAACTTCTAGTAGGGATCTACTATCTTTACAAAGATAGTACTGAATATAAAATTCTTTACCTTTATTTGGTGTTACTTTTATGTCTAAAGATATGTCTGACCAGTCTGTGATACCCTCTAATGCCTTGTCATTTTGTATCTCAAAAGAAAAATCCTTTACATACTTTCTATAGGATGATATCTCCCATTTGTATACAGTATATTTAGTCATCCTTAAGTTCCTCTTTAATCATAGCTGCTAAATCCCTGATCTCTTTCTGAGCATGAGGATCTTCTCTTAAACCTATAAGCCTATTCCAAGCATCCATATTACCTGTAAGATAGTATTCAGTATACATACTCTGAGGAGGTATCATACGGACTTGCTCTGGCGATACTGCCTCTCCTATCCCTTCTATGTATAGGTATTTGCCTACTTCATGGTATGGTACATACTCTCCAGTAATAGGGTGCTGAAGGACAGGCTCCCAATCCACAAACTCATCCTCACAAGATCCTTGCTTCTTATTCTTAGAAGCTTTCCTCCAGTTATCTGGAGTATAGAACTCAGGATCATCTGATACGTATCTACGGCTTACTTCATTCTTAGCTAACTCTAAAGGAAAGCTAAAGCCAAAGTCTAGCTGATGCTTAATCATCTGACGCTCTATAAAGATAGGATTCTTAATATGTAGAGTTTTATAGTTGTGCTTAGGATCAGTAATAAATTCTACTAAAGTTATATCATGGATATGATTAGACCAGACAGGCTCGGATAAAGCATTACTTACAGTTTTATTAGCCTTATACCTAATCTCGTATTCTAGGTCGTCAAAGCCTATCCGTAATTTTATAAGCTCTAATAACGCCCATAAGCTACCTGATATAATCTTACCTTCGTTCACAGTAGATATATTAAGACCTGCCATAAGTCTCTTGTTAGTTATAACATCCTCTAGATCATCCCAAGAACAATCCACTAGGAAAGTCAGATGACTATGGAAGAAAGGACTTAAGTGATTATGCTTAATAAGGTACTTGATAAGCTTAGAGTTCTGTTCTTCAGTATAGTTCTCTGCTTTTTTCTTGAACGAAACTCTAGCAGCATCTACTACTCTAGAGTCAAAGTCTTTAGTGTACGGTATTCTAGTTACTTCCATTTTAAATACTCCTCTAAAGGTTTCTCTGGTACAAGAGTTATAGGCGTCATCTGTGTATTCCCTTTGTTACTTACGGTTACACACCCCACACGAACTTGCATATTCTCTGGTAAGGTATTATACCCATAGCAAGACACAGACTCTACATAATGGACATGTCCGTCTAATATAAAAGATATGGTAAAGTGACTACCCATCCTCTCAGACACCTCCTCAGTACTTCTGTCAGCCAACTCTTCAGTAGCTTTATCAATTAATTCTTTAAGTTCTTCTATGCTTTTATCTTTCATAATCAGCTCCCTCAGTTCCTTTACAAATTTATAAGGTGCAAACCCTAGCCCTTTACCTTCTAACCTGTACTTAGTATGTCTCTGCTCCCAATGATCCATACAATCAACCTCTACCCCAAACATTATCCCAAGATCCACTAAGCTCCTTCTTAGTATACTCTGTAACTCTAGCTTCAAAGAAGTTAGCATGTTCTACAGAGTTTAACATATCAGCTAACCAAGGTAAAGGATTATCTTTAACTCCATAGTTAGTTTTTAATCCTAGCTGTAGTAATCTTCTATCAGCTATATACCTAATATATTGCTTAACTTCTTCTTTAGTTAATCCCTCTACTCCACCTTGAGCAAAAGCTAAGTCAATAAACCTATCCTCTAGATCTACCATCTGCCTACAACATTCATAGATCTCTCCTCTAGTCTCATCTCCAGCAGCACTATTCCAGAACACTTTATTGTCTTCCACTAAAGTACGGAATACTTTAATCATAGATTCTACATGAAGGCTCTCGTCTCTACATTTATGTTCAGATAAGTTCGTTACTCTTATCCCGCTTTCGCTGCTTTATGTTACCATAAAGATCGGACTATATCATCACCGCTCTTGCAGTGTTAGGCGCTTCGGGCTACTTAGCCCTACTCTCTTTCGAGATAGTCTCTGAACCTTCCAATTCTTGCCATAACTGTCAAGCAAGTATTGGCTTGGCTGCTGATTGTCCTTCTCAGGAGTTTCCAGCAATTCACCTAATTTAAGGAGCACTCAAGCTTAGTTAATGCTCCAGCTCACTATCTGTCCCATACCTTTCATCTTACCAAACCTTTGGAAGTTCATAAGGATGGCAAAGGAACTGAACAATTGCATACCTTCAGTAAATGCTGAGTAGATAGCTACAGATTTAAGTAGATCTGCGGTAGCATAAGTACCATCTAGTCTAGGCTTAAGATCCACCATAGATTCTACATAATCATGCTTATCTTTCATCTCTTCATACTCTAGGAAAGCTTTATACTCTAGCTCAGGCATACCTACAGTATCTAATAGGTGAGCATATGATAATACGTGGTTGACTTCCATAGCAGCAAAGGTAGTCATCATCATTCTAAGATCAGGATTCTTAAACACCTTGATGTAATTATCTAAGTATCCTTTAGCAACATCCATATCTGCAGTAACAAAGAACCTAAAGATCTGAGTCAAAAGATTCTTCTCTTCAGGAGTTAACTTTAGTTTCCAGTCTGATATGTCCTCTTTCATAGGTACTTCTGAAGGAAGCCAGAACATACTTTGTTGTGCTTCTGTAGCTTCAATAGCCCATGAGAAGTCTAAGGGTCTGAAGTAGTTTCTTTCTTGTAGTGCTTTACTTGTCATCCTGTATTTCCTTTAATTTGGGGTTAAAAAATGGCTTGTTATCTCTTTGTATAATGATATTATAGGTAAAGTTCTTTAAATAGTTCTGATTAGTAGACTCAGACAATATATGTACATCCTCATAAAAAATGCTTGACATAGGATCTTCATGTAAATACAAAACATCTCCTATCTTTTTGTCAAATATATGGTAGCTATCTGGATCTACCTCTATCTCTGGAGAGCAGCAACCTTTAGAATAATCCTCTGTTAAACTTTTATCATCTGCATCCCAATATCGCCATCTTTTAGGGTGTACCCCATTATCTAGTTCCCAAGTTCGTAACTTAACTCCGAACTCTTTAGCCATGTAAGCAGCTTCTAGAGGGCTCGTGTAATATAATTTACCTACCATTATAATTCTCCTGTATATAAATCTTCAGCTAAGTTTATAGCCTCTGCTAAAGCCTCTAATAACTTATCATTATACTCTAGAACAAACTCGTAAGACTTATTTAAGTTACCATCATAGTTATCAATCAGTTTATCCCATTCTTCTATAGCTGGTCTAATATCTTTCCTAGATTTAATCATTCATTAACCCTCACAACTTAAACATTCATTATCACCTGAGCTATAGCTATGTCTATCAAACTTTAGACTAATGTTATCAGCTCTATTTTGTACCATTGTCCTACAATAGTACAACGTCTTCAATCCTTTTTTCCAAGCACTAAAATGTACTGAGTGCATATATTCTACAGAAGCATCCGAAGGAAAGAATAGATTAACAGACTGAGACTGGCAGATATACTCTTGTCTAGCTGCTGCATGTTCTATAACCCAATGTTGGTCTATCTCAAAGGCAGTCTTGAAGGTATCTTTCTTATACTCGTCTATATCTATCCCTAGAATAGATCCTTGAGCAGAAGATACTTCAACCCATTGTTCTTCAGTTAATTCTAAGAACTTATTCCTTACTATAGTAGTGCCATTAAGAGTCTTCTGCCCTACAAGATTAGTAGAGAAAGGTTCTATAGAAGGACTAGTACCACAAATAATACCTGAAGAAGCGTTAGGTGCTATAGCTAATAGCTGAACATTCCTCTGCATATACTTTGTAGTTTCTGTTATAGAATAGGTGCTACCTTCTTTATGGTTTAAGGTAAATGTAGGAGTGTCTCCATATAAGGTTTTTCTTTTTCCTGTAAGTTGTTCATTTATAAGTATTGTATCTTCTTCTATAGGACAAGGACCTCTCTCTATAGCCAACTCTCTAGTAGCCTCTGTAGCTTTCTCTTTAATATCCTTAAAGATATTCCTATTATAAGAACTAGCTAAAGCAGATTCAAAAGGAACACCTTTAGATTGTAGATAAGCATGGAAGCCCATAGCACCTAAGCCTATATCTCTACCTCTAATAGCCCCTTTAACAGCCTTAGACATAGTTTCTGGAGCGTTATCTATGAAGTCTTGTAGAACATTATCAAGCATCCTTATAAGATCCTTCACCATGTCTGTGTCCTTCCATTCGTCATACTTCTCTAGGTTGACTGAGGATAGACAACATACTGCTGTAGTCTCAGGATCTGTAGGTATTAAAATCTCACTACAAAGATTTGATTGGCTAATCTCAAGCCCTGCATCTTTATAAGCTTGAGGTCTATGTCTATTAGAAGCATCTATGAAATGTAGATAAGGCTCTCCTGTTTCAAACCTAGTCTTAAGTATCTGTTCCCATAGATCAGAAGCCTTAACAGTCTCGGTAACTTCTTTAGTATGAGGGTCTATAAGATCCCAAGAATCATCAAAGTCTTTATCCTTCATCTTAGCTTCAACAAGTTTCATGAAACTATCAGGAATATTAATACCGTGATGTAGGTTGAGGTTCTTTCTATTAGGATCTCCTTTAGGTATTCTCATAGATAGGAACTCAGATATTTCTGGATGGGATATATCTAGGTATGAGGCGTACCCCCCTCTACGAGTAACAGATTGATTTACTGCTAATATTAATCTATCAACAACATGCATAAAAGGTATCATACCAGTGGATTTAGACCCTTGAGAAGTACCAGAACCTTCGGATCTAATCCTAGACCAGTTAGACCCTATGCCACCTCCCATAGATGCTAACCAAATAGTGTCAGAGTAATTATCCGCTATACCTTCTCTAGAGTCATCTAACTCATTTAAGAAACAGCTAATAGGTAGCCCCCTCTTAGTGCCTCCATTAGATAATACTGGAGTAGCAAAACCAAACCAAAGATTAGAAGCATAATCGTATAATCTTTGAGCATGTGCTTCATCATCCCCATAATAAGAAGCTACTCTAGCAAAAGCATCTTGAGGAGAATCTTCTCCTTCTATTAGATATCTTTCCTTGAGCATTACCTTAGCTGCTTCTGATAGCAGTTCATCTTTAGTATAATCAATCTGTACCATTAACTAAAATCCCCATTAATAATTGACCATAACGGTCCTTGCAATTTGTTTATTTCTTCTTTAGTACCTGTAGCTAATATCTCTATAGGTTTCTTGCCATCTGTACTTTTATTATTAGAAGTAAACCATAAGTCTACGTTAGCTGGCTTAAGTACATAAGAAGCCAGTTTATAAGTCTCTATAGTTTCCCAAGTTCTTTCTTCTGGTGTCATATTCTTTATTGTCCTTATTTAATTCTCCTCCTCTTTCCTTAGGATTACTTACTAACTTAATAGGGAGGTTAAATCTTTTTCTGTTAGAGTACCTAGTTCTGTTATCTCTAATACTTTAAATATTCTAGACACTGCAAAATCTTGTTTAAAGGTCTTAGACCTCTCCATTAGTGCTTTAGCCTGTAGCTCTGCTGTAGTTTTATCTTTAAAATACCCTAATATCTCTTCCTGATAACTTAAGTCATATGTACAGGCGTATTCATGTTTCAATATATATATAGTCATAACAACTCCTTAAAAAAATATTCAGCATCTAATAATACTAAAGGTTTCTTATGATTAGCTTTAATAACAACTAAAGGTTCATACTTACCTGCGTTAGCTTGAGCTTGTTCATAATATTTATATACAGCTATAGCCTTAAGACTCTTACATTCTACAGAATAAGGAAATAACTTACGAGCTGCTGGAGATAATTGTACATCTTCCCCTCCAGCTCCCATACTTGTAGACTTAACATCATCAGGCTCTAGCTTAGGGAAGGTCTTAAGGATAAGATCTCTTACGTATTTTTGTAAGTTTCTTCCTTTAGCTTTTTTGCTTTGAGTCTTCATAAGTAACTTCCTTATCTTTATCTAAGAACCACTTCTTAGTTTTACCTTTCTCACCTAATCTATACTCAGCTTCAGGATGACATTTATCTTTTCTAGGACAGAATTGACAAGGCTCTCCTGTACCACAGGCTATAACTTTCTCTCCTGTTTTCTTACCATACCAGGTTTCTTCTTTAACTCCAGGGCAGGGAGGTAGAGGTCTATCATTCTTAAAGTGGTCTACTACTTTAGTAATATCCTTTAAAGCTTCTTGTCTCTCATCTTCTACTTCAAGGAATTTAAACTCTCCGCTAACCTTATTTACCACAAACAAGCCTTTAAAGCAAGAGCTATCTACATCTTTTTTAGCTGCATTATATCCCCATCCTTGTAACCTATAGCCAAAGCTATCCTCCTCTTTAAAAGATTCATAATCTTTAAACTTATGCTCAAAGGAATGAGGGGAACAAGACTTGATATCTATAAGATAATTCTCTCCAGTTAATTGATCTTTATAAATATGGTCATACTCCCCTTTAATAGTCTCTCCTAATATATCTAGCTCTACCTTACCTGATTCCCCTACAATATCAACACCTGAAGCTTTAAGCAATACAGTTATCATAGCTTCAATAATATCCCCATAAGTAACTAAGAGCTTAAACTCAGGAGACTTAAGATCTTCTCCATATAGTTTATCCATATGTAATTGTCTTAAGTCTTTACCTATGTTAGACATCCTAAGTCTAAACTCTTTTTCTCTAGGAGTATTGAATTGCTTAACGAGAATATTCTTACATAAAGTACCAAACTCTTCTATCAATTCATCTGATATATTTACGGGTACTTTATTAGCCTTAGCAAGTAAAGCTCTAAGTTTAATCTCTAGCTCATTCATCAGTCTAATTCCTTCTTCATTAGCTTAAGACCTTCTATAAGAGCAGCTATAGATTCTTTTTCTATAAAGGCTACATGTGAGTTCTGGTTTAATCTTATACTACCTAATGCATCCTCTTTGGAGAGGTGTACGTAACCTACTCTAGATTGTCTAACCGCAACACTCTCAATAGGTCTAGTTTCTTCTTTATAATTAATCTGTAATCTATCCATAGTTTCTTTCTCCTTTTATACTACACTAATCCTTTTAAATCTACTGGTTTAAAACTATCTGGCTTAAGAATTTTACCTTCATCATTCCTTAATACAGATCCATCTGGAAGTATCTTTGTTAAGTTAGAGTCACATATCCTATTCATAACTTCATGTATAAGATTAGTAGCCTCTTGATGAGACTTACCTTTAAGTCTGCCTAGTTTATAGATTATATTAAGAGCTATGAAAGCTACATCTCCAGCACCATCTAAGATCTCAATATCATCCTCAGCTCCTGAAGCTTTCTCTAGCTCGCAATACTCTTCATGAAGATAACAATATACAGAAGTATCTATAGTCTGGTAAGTTAAATCTGTATCTTGAAGTTCTAAGTCTCTAGCAAACTTAGTCATCTTAGAAATAAAATCATTACTTATAATTGGATCTGTCATTTGAATATCTTCTTTATTTGTTTATCATACTTCTTATTTCTTTTTCTAGTCTTATCTGTAGCCTTAAGTATAAGAGGGATGAGGAGTCTGTGAGATAAATACCCCACAGACAAACCGACTACCAGAAAGACAAGTATAAATGTACCCATCTTATTTATTCCCCTCAATCATCTTCTTATTAAGATCCATTAAAGCTTGAAGACCTACGGCATCAAAAGGATTTACTTTGGTTCCATCAGCATCAGAGCCTCCACTTACCATAATCTGAGGTAATCTTACTTTAGATAACTCTCTTGCTACACCAATAGCTGTATCCCTATCAAACTCAGCTTGCTCTCTAGGAGATAAACCAGCAGCTACCTTTAGTCTAGCAGCCTCAGCTTCAGCTTCACCTTTAAGGATGATAGCTTTCTTTTCTTCCTCAGCTTTAAGAGCTAACTGCTCTGCTACTTCCTTCTCCTTCTCAGCCTTAATAACAGCAGACTCTTTCTCTACTAGAGCTTTGTACTTCTCCCTAGCTACATTAGCCTTCCCTTGTTCCTCAGCTTTGATAGCATCTTGTTTAGCTTTCTTAGCTTCAGCTTTAGCAAGGATCTCTTCTTGCTCTGATTTCTTACGTGCAGAAATTAACTGATCTGTTTTATCATCAAAGTCTATTTCTTTGATAACCAATTGGATAACATCTACATTATAAGTCTCGAAAGCAGAAGGTTCATTAATAATAGGAACACCATTCTTATCTAATTTTTTAGATACAACCCTAATGATCTTAGAGTTACCTTCTGAATCAGTGATACTTTTTTCTTCGTACTCTGTAGCATATAACCCTTCTTTAACCTGCTCTAATACAAGGTTAATAAAATCTCCTCTACGAGTAGAGTACACTTCCTCTGCACCAAAATGAGTAGCAGATTGTTTAAGGGTAGCTGCTACTACCTGTCTGACTAGATCTGTATGAACTGCTTCATAAGAACGGAACTCATTATGTAGTTTAAGTACATCTTTTTCTTTAGCTGGTAACTTAAATTTAATCTGTCCTGTAATAGCAGCTGTAGCTCCATCATTAAATCGAACGGTGATAGGCTGATTATCAAAGCTATATGTATCTGATATCTTATAAGTAAAGATATCTCCAAAGTTCTGTAAATACATACCAGGATCTGTTTTAACAGACATATTACCAGAAATAGCAGCCTGTTTTACTTGCATATAACCTGCATTATTAGTCTCAATTAAACTGGCTCCAGCAGTTAGTCCTACAACAACTGCAAGCCCTCCTATTACAATAGAAATATCTTTTAATATACTCATCATTCCACCTTTTGTTTATTAAATGGTAGTCCCGACAGGGTTTGAACCTGCAATCTCCCGATTGAAAGTCGGACGTGTTAACCAATTACACTACGGGACCGTATGGTCAGGGTGGCAGGGTTTGCACCTGCGATCTCTGGTTTCCAAAACCAGCGGATTAACTAGACTTTCCCACACCCTGATAATTAATGCTGAGGACGCAACTATGTTACGCCCTCGAATACCTTTTCTACACTTGGCAGATAGGCTTAAGCAGTTTTTATTCTTGCTTAGGAACGGAGGGTTAGTTTGAGCATTGTAAACAAGAGGCTTAACCCTGCTCTGCCTAGGCATTAATCAAATGGATTCTCACCATCAACTTCAGCATCAACTACTTCAATAATAGTAGCATCCTCTATATCTCCTGTCAACACTTTATTATACTCACTTATAATCCATTTATTTCTTTCAGCAATATAAGTAACTGCATCTTTCAAATGCCCCATAATAGAGGAAGGATCTTCTAAAGTATACTCTTTATCCTCAGTGATAGAGAAGTCATAACCATCATGATCTGAAGCCTTAACTAAAGAGAAATCAAAAGCATGAGTATAGTAAGAATCGTATTTCACTGATTTAAAAGCATCTCCTACTGCTTTAAACTTACCCCCAGATACTTTAAGGTCTACTAAAATATCCTTTTCACCAGGAATCTCTACTAATCCGAAGCAATGCATATAGACAGGAACTTCTTTCCTCCAAGCTTTCTGGTCGTCAACCTCTAATTGCTCGAAAGCTTTCTTAGCTGGTCTGCCACACCTAACTCCTCCAAGAGTATCAATAGGCTCTTGCTTCCAATTATCAAAGAAAATAGACTGGCACTCTACGTGGTCATGAGCTTCATTCCATCTAAGGTATTGATAGAATACACATAAAGGTTTGAACTTAAAGCTGTCTAAAGTACCTTCATAACCTGTTACTTCAAAGACACCTTTCATCTTTGACTTACCTTTAACCTTTACCACCTTACCGTTCTCATCTGTAACAGCATCCTCAGTCCATGAAACTGAAGGGTAGCCTTCTGATTTTTCTTTAGTAAACTTAGCGATTAAACTATCTACTAAGTTCTCTTGTGTTGTTGCTATTTCGTTAGTCATATTAAAGTTTCTCCTTTGCTAATTTTAATGCTTCAATCAATGAGTCTATTTTATTTTTCTCTATAAAAATTTCTTTCCTATTTACCTCATCATAAAATAATGTACTAGTAGCAGATCCTCTAGATAGCTTTACTTTATACATGCCATCTATACAAACCTCAATACTTTCAATAGGTCTAGTTTCTTCTTTATAATTAATTTTTATATCTTCAGTCATACTACCACCTCTTCTTTCTCCATCCAATTATTACCGATCTCTAAATCATAAGTTAAAGGTACATTACACTCTAACCCAAATCTTTCTTCTATAACTCTAGGAACATTATCGAATACTTTTCTATAGATGTCAATCATTATTTTCTCTTCACCAGGAAAAACATCACAAGTAACCGAATCATGTACCGTAAGTATTACTCTAGACTTTACTTTATGTTTCTTCATCAACCTCCATAGCTCTAACATTGTTACCATTACTATATCAAAACAAAAACCTTGCACAGGATAATTACATATCTGTGGATAGCTATATATCCTACCTGATGCCAACCTCCTAGCATAAGGGAATGTATATATTCTTCCTGAAGGAGTTTGAGTCTTCTTATATTTAATAGCAGTCTCACCTAACTTCTTCTGCCATTCATCTATCCCATAGAAATACTCTAAGAAGTATTTAAAGTATTGTACTTGGGCTTCTGTACCAGACATCCCTCCATATAAAGGTTTGAAGGTATGTTCTTTAGCCTCTTGTCTCTTACCTTTAGGATCTATAGACTTATACGGATGTCCATAAGATTCTAAAGTATCCCTACTAAATGCATGAGCATCATTCCCTTCTGCTATAAACTTCATAGCTTGAGGACATTGACTTAATAAAGCTGCACCTCTAAACTCTAACTGCCCAAAGTCACAATCTAATATCTTACCTCCTTCCCATCTAGATATAATAGCCTTCTTAACAGGGAATGTATTACCTCTAGGTAGATTATGGAAAGTAGAACTAAGCCTACCTGTTAAAGTAAGGCACTGATTATAATTCATATGCAGGAAACCATCTTTAGAATCTCTATTGATAGCACCCACAAAGTTATTCAAGTATGTACTAACAGAATTATATCTAGATAACTTCGTTAAAAATAACTTAGCTAGCTCATTGATAGGCTTCTCTAGTAATACATCTATTGTATCTCCTCCTACTGAGAACCCTCCTTCAGCTGCATACTCCCAACTATAATATGTAACTCCTAATCCTGCCAACTCTTTAGTATCTTTATAATATACCCCTTCTCCTAGACAAGCCTTACATTTATTAGGAGTCTTATATCTTTTAGCAGGTACAACTACATCTGGCTTAGTCTTATACTTTATAACTTTAGGTTTAGTGTATCTATAATATTGTCCAGATCCCTTACACCTTTCACATTGCTTAACTTCAGTCTTATATAATCTCTTAGCATTTACATTAAGTAATCTTTTAATTTCAGTAGGGGTTTTCCTATTATGGTATTTAGCCTTTCCTTTTCTTGGTCCCTCCTTTTCTGTACCTATATTAAAGGCTTCTACCCAAGCAGGTTTATCTAGTATCTTATACCCGAATACTATTTGAGATATGCACTCAGGGGAGTTAAGATTAATAGGAGAATCTCCCATAACATTCTTAGCTATCTTATATAGATCTCCCTCTAGTTCTTTCTTCTCAGCAACAAAATCTTTCTCTACTTTATCTAAAGCTTCTTGATCTATATGACACCCAGCTCTCTCCATATCAGTGAGCATAAGAGTAAACTCATTCATAGGCTTGAGGATAGATAAGGTAGAAGCTAACTCTTTATCTGTCTTAAGTAACTTCTTATGCACATTAAATAACTCGGCAGTAGAGAATATATCTCCCATACCATATGTATATAGATCATCATAAGGAACCTCATCTGTATTAAATCCTTTATCAAAATAATCTTTTAATATATCTAACTTAGCTTTAACCCCTCTTCTATCACAACATTCCTTAAGTGTGAAGTAGCCTTTACCTCTAGGCTTTGCTTTATTAGCTACATACTCAAAGGTCATAGTATCAAATATCTGTATATCATCAGGTAGTTTAAAGCCAGATTCTAGTATCCAAGATAAATCAGCCTTAAGATTATGCCCTACTAAAAGCTTAGTCCTATCTAATACATCTTGTACAAATTGGAAGGAACCCTTCTTATACTCTTTACCATCTGTAGTATACTTATGTTGTATCTCTTGATGCTCAAAGAAGGCTCCTCCTGTAGTACCATCTGAAGTAGTTAATCCTAAGAATACTAGCTTATTACCCCGACAATAAGGAGTACCATCTATTCTTTCTCCAGACCTACCTGTATAAGGGCTAGTATAAGTATACTTTCTTACAGACCATTCACCGTCTAATACTGTAACTGTCATCCTTTCTCCTTATATTTATTCTCAAAGTCTTGAGCTAACAACTTCCTTATACTGGCTTTAGTAACAGAGAACCTCCAAGCTAAATGCTTTACCAAAGAGTTTGGAGGTATCTGCTTCCCTGTAGTCATATAGTATTGCTGTCTCTTTATCTCAGCTTCTCTTAATAAAAACTTAATTGGTATTAAGATATTACTCATACATTATCTTCCTAATATTACTCTAGCTTTCCAATCCTCTAGTTTAAGAACTGCTTCTTCAGGTAACCATACTACTGAAGCAGATTCTTCTAGCTTATTCTGAGGTTGTCTCCCTACATACTGAGAACTTTCTATTAATACTAGATACAGATCACAGAACTGATTCATCTGAGTGGATACAAAGCATCTATCTATAAACTCAATATCGTTATCAGATACTTCATACCCTGATTCTTCTAATACTTCTTTCTTTACTGTATCAAAAGGAGAATCCTCTGAATCTAGACTACCTCCAAAAGCTGTTACCATGAACCTACCTATCGGAGGCTTATATTCATTGATTAATCCATATAGATCTGTATCTAAATCATAAAGAATAAAAGCTACAGAATCTTTTCCTAATCTTTCAGCATAGTAATATCCTTGGTTCTCTTTAATCTTAAGAAATTTATTCCCTTTAGAAGTACTATAGATAGTCTCTATAGTAGAGTCATGTAGGTGATCTAAAGCATGACGTATTTGAGTAGCACTGATGTCAAACTTCTTATCCTTTAATTCTATACAGTTGTGTTTACCAAAGCAAGCTGGGATATAGTGCACTCCTTCAGAGTTCCTATCTTCAGGTTTGTCATAGTAGAAGAACTTATAATTATTTATATTATCCCACTTCAAAGTCTCTACTATAGTTTCAATCCATTCCTCATCTGTAGAATAATCTTTAATACCAAAAGATATAATACCAGGAAATACTTTTTGTAGCTTACTTATTCTAGTGGTAACATCATAAGGATTCTTCTCAGTCCCTGATTCTTGAATTGAACCTATGATTACCACAGGTGTATACCCTCTCTCTATAATCTCATTAATGATAGCCTCATGCCCTTTATGAAAAGGCTGAAACCTACCTATAAATACTCCATATGGTTTACTCATAAACAACTCCATCTTTAAATCTAGTTACAAACCTAGGATTATCTTGAATCCCTCTCTTAGAAGTTTTTCCTTGATCAGTGACAGGATCTTTATATACATCCCTTACTGTACCATCAGCTAACTCTATAGCACAGGCTTTAATAGCCATCTTATGTGTATCTCTATCTAGTTGTTGCATAAGGTATCCTCCACAACCAAAGGCAAAGTTCTCTGCTGAGTAACCTTTAGCTTGAGTAAAATCTAAGATAGCAGATATAGTTTCTTTAGTTATACCATCCCCCCAAATAATTCTATATTTGTCAAATACTTTATAACCTCTAGCATTCCTACTAAAATCTACTTTGTTATCCTCTAGGATATGAATGATATCTTGGATTACCATAATAGGATCTCCGCTATCAGGTCTAATAACAAAGGTAGGATACTCATCTGATTCTACTTTATCCTTAAACTCTCCAGAAGAAATATAATCTACAGCTTCATAAATATTATATGAGTCCATAACACAAGCAACCATAGGCTGTCCTTTATATAACTCTAGGTAATTATCATAGAACTTAAACTCATTCTCTCTACCCCAAGATGTAACAGTAGAGTGTTCACTAGCTGGAATAGAATAGCCTTCAGAATATTCTATGCAAGCAAAGTTGTCTGTGCCTTTGAACTGAGTTAAGTGTGCCAACCCACCAATCAAAGCAGACTCTACTGAGCTACTACCTCTATCTCCAAAGTTATGAAATGCAAAGTCCACACCATAGATATCACCTACAGTTTTACTCCAGTATTTCTCTAATATCTTTCTGACTTCATAAGCTCTAGTAGCTACTGAGATAGGATACCAGGTCTTCATCAGTAAAGTCTCTAGATAATTTACTAACCAGTAACAATTAGGATCTGTATTAGTGATAAGCATAAGAGGCTCACCTACTTTAGCTAGGGTATTTTCAGGCAATGCTTTGATTTCTATAGGTAGGCTACCATTTAGTTCTTGATCTATATACTTCCACCCTTCAAAATTAAATGGCAGACCATGTTTAGCTGCTAAATATTCTGCTTCAATTGTAAATTCTCTCCAAACAGTATGTCCTTCAAGGTATGTTCTTAAATAATAGTCCAACCCATTAAAAACAATCTCCTCAAAGTCACCTCCTCTAGCTTCCATATAGGAATAAATCTTTGTGGTTCCTTCTGGGTATTGCTTCCAGTGTGATAACTTATAGCTATCGGTTAATGTAATTATATTATTCATCTTAATCTCCTTCTAACTTAAACCTATTAGTAACCTCTTCAGGTTGTTCTTCCAACATCTTTAAAGCACAGTCATCTCCTACTATTATATATCTCTTCTCAATCACTTTAATCATAGGAGGTTTATCTAAAATATTATTACATCCTGCTGTTATAAATAATACTACAAGAGTTAAACTAACTCCAGCTAAAAAATCACTCATTCTCTTTACTCCATTCTGCTGCAAATATTTGTTTTAACCCCAGCTCTAGAACTTCAATGTAGGTTGTATCAATAAGCACTCCTCCATAAAATAAACCTTTAACTTCAGGCTGTTCAAAAGCTTTGACTACTTCCTTTATTAATTTATCTATAGGATACTCTTGTTTAATAGCATCTTTAATAACACTATTCCAATCTATAAGGATATCCTTCTCTACCATATTAAGTATAATTACATCCCAAGGCAAACCTAATGTATCTTTATAATAAAATAACCCAGAGGCTACAGGTGTATTCCCTTCTGTCTTCCCAACTAACTCCATATCTAACTCCTCATTCTACTGTATTCTGGTTCCAATGTATAGAACACAGGCTGTTTAAATCCTGATAATTTATTCTTAGGTATATTAATACATCTCACGTAATCATCTATCCCTCCTGTATCTTTAGGATCTTTCATCCCTACACAAAAAACAAAATCAGCTTCAGCAGCCTTGCCTGTTTTACTACCGTCTAATTCTTCAAATCCATAATGCATCTTACCTGCAGCTCCAGCTCCAGCTTGAGTAATAGCTAGAACTAAACAATTATACTTCTTAGATATTTCTCTAGCAGAAGTATATAAAACCCTAAGCTTTTCATCAGATCTATTATACATACCTTTAACAGATAATTTATCTAGTTGATCTATGATGAGTACATCTACTTCATTCTTTGATACATAAGTATCTAACTCTTCGATAGACATATTAACTTTATCCTGTACAAAGATATTGTCTTTAATAGGTTCAAATAAATCTTTAGCCAAATCTTTATTCTCTAGTAATTCTGATTTAACTTTACCTGTCCAACATCCTAGTCCTCTGACTTGGGTACGGATAGCAGGTTCCTCATTACATATAATATGAACTTTAGCTCCTTGTTCTAGCCACCCTTCTTCTCCGTACACTAAGGATACATAGAAGGCAGTCTTCCCACAATTACCTGCTACAGCTACTTTATTATTACGTCTTACTATGATCCTTCCATGAGGCACTGTAACACAATATACTTTACCATAATAATATTCCTTAGACTTAGTAACACTTCTAACCTCTGAGAAATTCCTATTAGTTAATATACTTAAAGAATGTATATCAGAAAACTTATCTGATCTAGTATCTTCGAATACAGAATGATTACATTGCATACCAGACAAAGCACATATACTTGATACAACATCTGCATTAAACTTTATTGTAGTGTCATACTTAATTCTAGTATCTGTTCTTCTAGTAGCATCCCAATAGGATAGTTCCTCTATAAACTTTTCTCCCCAACGAAAATGTACTTTAGATAAGTCTATCCAGTCAAAGTTCTTACTAGGAAGTTCTTTGCATTGTACGTATATAGTAGTATAGTTTTCTTTAGTTTTGTCTTTAGTAATACTATACTTTAGTTGTGCTTCATTAAGTATATTTATAAGCCTGTCTACTTTACGCTGTTTCTTAAAAGAGAACCTAACTGTAAAGTGCCCTCTCTCTCCAGTACATCCTTTTCTTGCTGTACTCCCGTCAGCTTGGTATGCAATCAAGAATCTTTGATAAGGTGTTAGAGTAAAATTAAACCCTTTCTTACTGCCAGAATGAATGTATTTATAATTAGAAGGAATATTATCTTTTGCCTTAATTTTTACTAATTCATTTTTACGGTTCTTCAAAACCATATCATGATTAGGTGTTACCAAGAGATCTATCCTGCCTTGAGATTGTTTAAATGAAACCATGTCTCCTTGGTAATCATTCTCAATATAATCCGTAGGATACACAAAAGATACTTCTTCATGCTCATCTACTTGGGCTACCTTCTCTGTTCGATCAAGATCTTTGAACAGTTTCCACCCTTGTTCTGTGAGTATCTCAGTATCATCTGAATAGCAGTCTGGTCTAGCTGCTATAACTCCTAGCACCCCTTGATCTTTAGGTATATTACCCATAGCATCTTGTAGTACAGGAAGATTCCAAGTAAACCCATGCTTGGCTTCTACTTGCTCTAGCATTTCATATACATCTGTGGTCACATACTCTACTTCTTCTTGTAAGATATTACCAGATTTAATTCTATCAACAATAGATATTACTTCATCTATATCTCCACCAGATATTAATAGATCAGCAGCCTCTCGCTCTAGTTCTTCTATCCAAACTTTAGTTAGTATCTCCTCCCCAATATCTAATCCTATATCCTCCAGCTGTCTTATAGTATTAAATAATTCTCCTATCTCTTTCTTAGTAGCAAGAGTCATAGTCGGATGATCTACTTTATACTTCTCCCATAATTCTGCTAGAGTTATATCCCTCTTATAGGTTTCATGTAAATCTTTTAAAGATTGGTACACTGATAATAATTTATCTGGAAAGAAATTATCAGAGATCTTATCTTTATGATCTTCATAGAAAGAGTTGTTTAATAATAGTTTAACTAATTCCTTGCTCATGTAATATATCCTCTAATAATATAGGAGTGTAGTTAATCTGTTCAACGCATACATTCCTATATCTTTTATCTTTTAATCCATACCAAGTCTTAACATAATTCTGATGTAGATGTCCATGAATATTTAACTTCCACCTAGAGAATTGATTTGTATGAATAGGTATATGTGACATAATAATATCATACTGAGGTAATACTTTATACGCTCTTATATCAGAGAAGTATTTAGTATATTCCTTAAGCTTAAAGATATCATGATTACCTTTAATTAAAACTTTCCTACCATTTAACCTTTCCATTATAGGTAAGGCTCTCCTATTAATGACTACATCTCCAAGATGATAGACTGTATCTTGTTCCTTAACAACACTATTCCAGTTATCCACCATCAGTTCATCCATCTGTTCTACAGAATCAAAAGGTCTAATCCTTTCTCCTTTCTTATTAGTAAACTTAATAATATTCTTATGTCCGAAGTGAGTGTCAGATATTAAAAATTGTCTATAGTTCTTTGTCATTAGAGACCTCCACATCATCGAAGTATACTATTATATCTTCTCTATTATTTCCTGATCGTCTGCAATACCAAGAGCCTCCATCTACCATAGTCTTACCACACTTACAGGTAACATAATTATGCCTGTTCTTAGATCTAATAAACCAACCACAATCCAAACATTTAGCAGCATTAAGGTATATATCCCCTATATCAAACTTTCTTCTCTGATCTTTAGTCATGGAAGGGTAGGAGAAATTATGATAATCTACCTCAAAAGACTTATATCTTTTATACTTTAATATGCCTACATCCTTCATATAGTTATACAATTCTAAATCCTTAACCATATTACCATCCTTTATTTTTTATATCTCTCATAATTTCTTTAGAGATATCTTTAAGTTCTTTCTTATTAGGTCGAGTATACTCTACAAATATCTTCATAGTCCTATCATCATCTTGCATACTAATATCTATACTCTTAATACCATAAGCTACATGATCTCTTCCAGTTGTATTGCTTATAACTTCTAGTCTAGTTACCTTACTTAAGTCTTCCATCTTTATCTCCTTTTTTAAAGTCTAATTTTAAACCACACTCACATATAACTACAGGATAAAACGCATAGCACATAACTGAAAGGACTATGTATAAAACTCTAGGTTCGAAATTAATTTCCTTAAATAGGTATAGGATATCCCACGTCACAAAACTAAATATTAAATACCATAATATTAAAAGGGCTGTTAAGAATAAGATTGATTGCCTTCTATTTAACTTCATACTTCCTCCATATCTTTAATATCTTTCTCTAACAACCATACACTAACATCATTACAATAGAAAGACAAATGTTTTTTTATACTTAATGACTTACTTCTAGCATCTTTATCTAAAGCTACTATAACTTTCTTATACTTCTTTATCCAAGGAATATAAGCAGACTTAAGATTAGTTCCTAGTAAAGCTAACCCAGTATATTCTGGATTCCTTAGCAAAGAACAAGCTGAAGTACAATCCTCAACTATTACTACAGTATCAGTATCCCCTATAATAAAAGGCTTACTAATATTATCATGATAGTTAAGAGACTTAAGCTTAGATTTACCAGAGAGATCCCTACCTACTGCACCTATAATAGTGTCCTCATCCTTAATTAAGAATAATATTCTATCCTGCCTAGGGTCATAAGCTATAGGTAATCTATGAGCAAAATCCCGACAATAATGCTTATGTAAATATTGCACCACCTTAGAGTTAGCTAGTCCATACTGTATATAATCAGGGAGTTTGAAAGGTTTAGGACTAGAAGTTCTTTTATCCTTTAAAGACTTTAGTTCTTCTCTAGTCCTCCCCTTATGCCAAGCTCCTCTAGCACTACACCCTGCTCTATAGCAATTAAATATTATAGTACCTTGATTATTAGTTACAGTAAAAGTATTACGCCCTCCACATACAGGGCAATCATACCTTTCTGTATTACCTAATGCTACAGAGTATAAGCTTAAGTCTACCCCCATAATAGATAACCTACTATCATACCGAAAATAAAGCCAACCATTCTACAACTCCTTTAATACCAAAGATTAACGCCATTAAAATAATTAATACATATACTGGCACAAGTAAATGCTCTAACAATTTCTTTACTTTAGACCTCCACTTCTTAGATTCTATGAATAACATATTAATATCCTCCTGTACATTTATTAGATTCTAGTAAAGTGAAAATCTTATCTGAATAATCGTCTTCAGAATAAAAGTCTGGATTATATGTGTCTGATGTAGAACTTTCTTTAGATACATCAGGTAGCACAGACACTAACCTACCTATTAATGCAGATAAACTCTCTTTATCAATAGTATATCCTCTACCTAAAAACTTAACCATGCGAAGTAGAGATCCTGCACAATGCTCGTTTCTAATAGGTCTAGTATAAGTTAACCTCTTAGTCTTTATATCTTCTAGAAACTCATCCAAATATACAACATAAGGTTTATTCTCTAATACATATAAACCTATTTGGTTAATAGTAAAATCAAAATCCTCTATCATTTCTTTAGCATTCTGGTATGTCCACTTAGTAATAAGTTGGATAATAGATTCTCCCTTAATATAAAAACTAGTAGCATTATTGCTAGTGAAGTAACTATATGCTTTAGATTTTAAATACTCTTTAACTTCTTCTTGGATACCATATGTAGAGAAGATATCTATATCTTTAATATCCTCCCCTAATATATTATCTCTAAGACATCCTCCTCCCACAAATACTTTACCTTGGAACTTAAGTAAAGTTGTCTTTACTACCATAGGTAGCGAGTCAAATAACTTATTAGCATCTATCTCATTCATCTTCTTCTTCCTTTATTATAGTTATAGTTTTAAATCCTTCTTCTTCAGTAGGTATTTCAAAAGACTTTATCATACCTTCTAATACTGTTGGTGCTAAGTTCCTCCCAGACTTCCATTTATTCCTTCGTCTAATAGTATCTGGATCTACAATAAATACTACAGCATGGATGTCATATACAGTAGCAGGTATCTTACTAAAGATCAACTTCCTTTTCTTCTTAGTAAGATTAGTTTGATCCCAGATAATATTATCCATATTAAAGACTGCTTCTTTAAGATCTTCATTCATCTTAGACTGAGCTTTACCTATAAGATTATAGAACATTCTATTATAAGTAGAGCCTTTAGCTTTAACTTCCTCCTCTATATAATCATCTGTAGATAATACAGTATAATAGTTTAAGTCTTGTTCTTTCCTAAACCTAGTCTTACCAGAGTTAGGTACACCTACTAGGATATATGCTTGAGGTCTATCCATCAATCTCCCCTTCCCTGTCAAAGTACGAAGCCAATTCATAAAGCATATGATAATCTAAATCTTCAACACATTCTTTACCCCATTCCTTTACAAATTGATTAATACTATTGTCATCAATATTATCCTCTACCCATTGTAATAATTCATCATGTGTCATTTATAGCCCTCCCTTCTGGTCTATCTTCTGGGTTTATATCTTGCAATGAATGTCGTGTTGCACAGTCATGACAAAATAAACAAGACTGGTCACCAGCATCCTTACAAATTTCTTCACGGCGGTATTCGAGTTTTGTCGATCCGCAATTACCGCATATGACATGTAATCTAGCGTGTACCATCAATCTTCATCCTTAAATATTTATTATTAAAATCTTCAAACTTCTTATTAGAACCTAAGTAATTCTTCTCCAGAATATTATATAAAGTATCTAACATATCCCAATCTTCTTTATCTTCTATATCCCAGAACCTGAAGACTAAGAAAGTAGTCAGCTTATCTAACTTAGAATTTAAAGAGAACTCTTTCTTAGAATTAAAGATACTCTTGGCATTAGTTACTATGTCTGACATAGCATTAGCTAGAATAGCCATTCGATACTTAAAATCTTCTATAAGATCTTGCATAATCTTTCTCTTCTCAGGATGTAGCTTAGGTAGTACATCATCTATATCTTCTGTAATAAATACATGAATAATATTCCTTAAGCTAGATGTTATATTAACAAATCTATGTAGCTTAACATACCAATCAGTCTTAAGCTTTACCATCTGACCATCAGAATATCTTATGACTACTCCTTCTTCCTCTTCTCTATCTTTAATCCTAGCTAGATCATACATATCTCTAGTGTTAGGTACTACAGGTACTTCTCTTTCTTCTGCTAGTCTTCTCATATAATTATAACCTACGTACATACCACTATTAATATCTCTAATAGCTAATAGCTTTAGATCATTCTTCTCATGGTGTAATACTATAGGTTCATCCTTATCCTCCCACTCAAAGATACAAGTAGTAGACGTACCTAGATAGGCTGCAAGATTTAGATACTCGGGTCTATACTTAACCCAAGCCTCTACCTTCTTACTTACATCTGTTATCCCTGCTTTAGTCATCCACTTCCATTCACCTTCTAACCATACAGGAGTAACCATGCTACCATCTAGCTTATCTAACACTACATGAGCTGGATCATCTATACATTTACTATGCATAAGATTATATTGAGTAAATTCCTTCTCATCTATATTGAAGAACTTGTGGAAAGGTCTTCTGATTAAGAAGTTATTCTTATTAAATACTAATCCTCTACATTCTAAATCATATTCATTATTAAATGTATCTCGATCCTGATGTGTATATATTAATACTTTATAATCTTCTTTATCTACTAGTTTGATATAAGGATTATCTTTTACTTTAGGATATATATCCTCTAGTTTAAATAATAAAGGGAATGACATTAGAATATCTCCTCAACTGTTATACTTCCTGAATTAAAATCTACATAAGATTCTTTGTTTACTGAAGAAATACCTACAGGATTAGAAGCAGGTGCATCCATAATATAATCTTGGTCTCCTACCCTTTCATGTTTAGAAGGAAATAATATACTTACCCACCCTTCATCATTGCCTACTTTATATACTGGTCTATCTCCCATTACACTAACTCCTCTTCTACTTGGAAGTACCCTTTGACTAATACTATATCTCTATCTTTATCCATAGATATATATTTTCCTGAATTTAAACTTATACCTACCCTACTAGGTGAGTCTTCTTCATTTTCTTTATCTGTTAATATATATAAACACTTACCTACTGAAAGCCTAAATACATCTCCATTTTTTATATCCTTTAAAGTTAATTTTTTATTTTTATTATGTCTTACTTCCATTACACTAACTCCTTAAACTTTATATCTCTAACCATTCTCTTAATCTCCCTGACTCCATTCTTCTTGATACTATCATAGTCTAGGATTGAGTCAAGATCTTTATCAGATAATTCTTCACCTAATAAATTGTTAGTAATAATCCTAGCAGAATCCCTATCTATAGTATTGAATTGTACAATCCTATCAAACCTATTTCTTAATTCAGGACTGAAAGTATTCTCTATAATATCTTGATCTATAGTCATACCTTCAGAACCAAAACCAATAGAAGGTCTATATGTAGCTCCTGAATTACTAGTAGCTATAATAATAGTGTTAGAACAATCCAACTCCTGCCCAAAACTATCTGTCACCACCCCTCTATCTAATATCTGAAGGAATAATTCCCTTACTTCAGGGTGGGATTTCTCTATCTCATCTAATAATATGACAGTGTAAGGATTAAACCTTAGCTTATCTGTTAATACACCCCCTTCTTCATACCCGACATACCCAGGAGGGGAACCTATTAACTTGGCTTTAGATATAGACTCAGAATACTCTGACATATCTAATCTTAAGAACTGCATAGATAATTCTTCAGCTATAATCTTAGCAGTCTCCGTCTTACCTACTCCTGTATGCCCTGTAAATAGGTAGGAGGCTATAGGTTTATCAGGTTCATGTAGGTAGCTATACCCAAATAAAAGTTGCTCTGTAATGGTGCTTAAAATGCGATCCTGACCTATTATGTTTTCTTTAAGGTTATTATATAGAGAGTCTATCACTTCAGATATACAAGTAGTAAGCTTATGAATAGGTATTCCTGTCCTTTCAGATAAGGCTTCATTAATAATTTTCTTGGTGGTATTCTTTATACCTCTACCTTTAGCCATGACCATAGCATCATCTAATAGATCAAAAGATATATCAGGTTGATTACCATAGGATAAATATCTATCTGCCATATCATATAGATAACCTAGATTCTTAGCATAGATATGATGATAGTCTTCATATATTTTTTTATTAGCTTTAAGAACTTTCATAACAGATTCTTTATCTAATTCTTCCACATATATATTATGAAACCTTCTGACTAAAGCTTTATCATCTGCTATATAAGAATGATACTCAGCTTTAGTAGTAGCTCCTATAATCTGTAGTTTACCTTGAGTTAAGTAAGGCTTGAGAGTATCTACCATACCTGCTTGTTTAGTTTGAGTGATACCCGCACCTATAATAGTATGTATCTCGTCTATAAAAAGTATAGTTCTATGAGGCTTCTCGTTAATAGTATCTAGTAAATCCTTTAGTCTTTCTTCAAAGTCTCCTCTATATCTAGTACCTGCTACCATAGCTGTGACATTTAGTTCATAGATAGGTTGAGATAACATCTTACTTAAGCCTTTAACTACCGCAGTCTTACCTACTCCTGCTTCTCCAACTAGGATAGCATTAGCTTTCTCTTTTCGATATAAGATAGATGCAAGTCTTGTTATCTCCTTGTCCCTTCCTACTATCTCTTTATCAGAGGGTTGTATCAAGGTGGTATAAGCTTTGAATGAAGGTGGCTGTTCATCTTCTTCTTTTAAGGAGGTATATTCCTTCTTTAAATAAAGAGATAGTTCTTCATGCTTCTTATGATTATATGTTGCTAAGACTGTATTTAAAGTTTTAAGATCAAACTCGTCATACCTCTTAGCAAATCTTGATAGGATGATATAATCAGAAAAGAATCTTATTAGATAGGTTGCTAAAGCCTCTGGTGTAGAAGGTAAATTCCTTATAGTCATTACTACAGGAGGCTCCTCATCCCCGTAGAAACTTAATGTATCCACAAAGAAATCGTGGACTAAATCTTTTTTATCGAAGAATTTATTTAAGATCGTATTATATACAGGAGTATTTTCTATATCTATTAGTAGGTCGTAGGAGTCTATAATCCTCCTATTAGAATACTTCTCTACTAAGTCATTGTAATTAAACATCTTCTTGTCCTTATATATTAAAAATTTGACATTAACTTTTATTTATGGTATCATCTTGTTACCAAGGCGGGAGATAAAACCTATAGTATAGAGTTAATATTATCTATAAGATTATCCATATGTTTAGTATCTAATTCTCTCTCTAAGATATTTAGTTCTTGTTCTATTCTATCTAGGATACTTCCTCCTTCTCCTTCATCATACTTTAAGTAAGTTTCTATATCATATAGTAGTTCTATTAAGTCTTCCATTATAATAATTCTCCTTTAGTTATTAATCTTAAAGTTTCTTTATTTCTATTCCACCACTCTAGGCTATTATCTTCATGCTCTTATTCTCCTATCTCTAAAGTATATTGTTTATTAATTAAAGTAACCCTAATATATTTATCATTAGGTACTTTCTTTAAGTGATTTTCTAATGCCTTTCTAGTGGTGAAGTTTAATAGTTTCATAGTTTTATTCTCCTTTAATTAAAAATCTTCTGATATAATCTCATTACATATTTCTTGTAAGTAAATTCTTATTTCATTTTTAATATATTCCTTATCTTCCCTACTGGAGACATTTTCTATATATCCTAATGATCTAAATCTATCTCTCATTATACCCTTTATTATTTTTTCAAGCTCTGTTTCTATAGTGTCCATTAGTCACTCTCCTTGAGTTAAATATTCTCTAGCAAATTCTGGTATATAATCTCCCAACCAACTAGGTTTATATTTATCTGTATTAAACCATTGGTAAGTAAGATACTTCTGATATGCTTCTACTATAGGCAGGTGTGTGAAGTCAAGACCTTTTTCTTTAGACTTGGCACAATTAGGGAAGGGTGTTGTATCTTGATTGCCCTCCCAATACCTAATCAAAATATTTCCTGTATCCCAATGATCTATAATAGACTTATGGAGTTTACTTTTTCTCTTAAGGTATTCAGCACTATAAGCCTGAAGTAAATTTAAAGTAAACATATAGTTCCCTATGCATTCCCTAACCCATATAGCACAAGGGTGGTTCTTATGCGTAGGTTTATAGACTGGATTATCATTGCAGAATTCCCAATCCTTTACCCTATAGTGTTTAGCTGTAGATAATAGTTGAGTGGTTTCAAGTATCATCTTAGATAATCTCCTAGTGTCTAAATCTCTAGCACATTCTATAGGGTTAAAGCTTGTTAAAAATATGTTCATGATATTAAATCCTTTTAATATTTATGTTTAAATCTTATTTAAACTATTGGTTATTCTCCTTAATATAAGTTATTCGTATAGCCTTCTTGTAAATGAAATTCCATTCACTTCAGTATCTATATATAAATAGTCTTCATATATTCCAGAGGAATCCCCATCTATATGATAGCCTATATCGCAGTTATATTTTTTCCGTATATCTGTCAAGGCTTTTTCCATATCATCGAGTCTTGCTTCTGCTATAGGTTTGGCTTCACTATACTTGGCTTGCTCTTTTTGTTTGTGTAGTTCGAGCATTTCTTGGTGTATATCCCATAATCCTAATTCCTTTATTGCATCTATATTATACTTGTAATGTCCCCTACTTTTATACCCTACTTCTACTATAGTATATTTAATATTAGAGTTAGGATTTTCTTTTTTCCATGTATAAAATTCTCCAAGTATTTCTTTAGTTTCTTTATTATAAGCTAAATTTATCCTAGTTTTATCTTTTGTTAAGTCTTTAATATCCATGATTAATCCTCCAAACTATCAAAATAATCTACAATATAAGGCTTAAGTTCTTCGAGTTCCTCCCTTAGTATGTCTTGCAATAATATAGTAGCTAGTGTTTCACTATTAATATTCTCTAAGGTGTAGCCTCTATCATGAGCAAGACTACTAGATGTCTGCAAACTAGGATCTTCCTTGCTTAAGAATTTTATTGCATTACTATAGTACACTATATCAGCAGAATGTATGTAGTTTTCTGTAAACCATTCAGTAAAATTATCAACACAAGTATCACCATCATAATAATCTAACGCTGTGTCAATGTCTTCTGTATAGTCGCTTAAGTATTTTGAGTTATTAAATGCTTCAATTAATTTTTGTTTTTCTTGTGTGTTATTAGTCATAGTTTTATCCTTTCATTATGTAATTATAGTTTTATTTTACAGTATATATTTTGTATAAT
>Ga0208767_1000096_pt1 | contig 56675 bp, 50 predicted proteins | sample VirMetDEL_Mar_21_FD_184514 | JGI IMG/M metagenome (GOLD analysis project Ga0208767, IMG submission 184514) | Aqueous microbial communities from the Delaware River and Bay under freshwater to marine salinity gradient to study organic matter... | ecosystem: Environmental > Aquatic > Marine >...
GTAACAAGCGGTCCTCCGGTTGCAAACGAAGAACCAACAATTTACCGTAGAGAACAGCGGTGGATACCAAAGGGGGAAGGCGACAATCCGGATTACTTGGACGCTTACAATTCTTTGAGGGTGTCTACCCTCTCATTTCCTGATAAAGCAAGGACTGCAAAACCCTACCCGCCATCCGACTACAACCGTGCGGATATTGAACTGAATCCCATCAATGGGTCTTACGGAAACTACGGAGTTCAAGCTTGGAGGGAATGGCCTTTGTTTGACACAAATGACTTTTCTTATACCACGCCAGTTGTGTCGGTCTCGAATAATTCCCAAATTGCCACAAATCAATCGCTATGGAGGAAAGCTTGGGAACAAGAAGATATCGAAGAAGGAATACCAAACCCCGGATGGCGATACCAGATCCCATTTTTTTGCGAAATTGGTGTAGAACTTGGGCATTGTGGACCTGTGTTTGTAACAGAAAATTTTGACCCAAACACTGGCCCAGTTCCGATCGCGCCAATTTACGAAGATGTTTTTGAAGGAGGTCGAGTAGTCATTGGTGGAAACGCCTATTCGAATGAAAATGAAGATTCTGAGAACTTTGAAGAACCTGAAGACCCTTTTGAGATCCCTTCTGATTATCAAGAAATAGAAGTAGATTTCATTTTGACAGCGTTGTCAGGAGACGAATATACAATGCGAGCCAGAGTCCAATCTGGATTAGAAAGCGCAAGAACCCAAACGGACCCAAGCACTGAATACAATGATGGAACACCGTTCAATACAACGGGGGAAGGTGAATATGCGGCTTACAGCATGTCGGGCGAAGTCCGCATAAACCTGCAAAAAGTTTAGCCGTCCGACTTCATTTGCTTTGAAAGATGCACTAGGTCGCGGTCCGGTTTTTCAATTACCTTACGGATAGCTTTTGCCTCGTTTCTTTTAGCCTCACGATCTTTGTCAGAAAGTTCTTCGTTTCGAAGAACGTCTTTTTCTAACACAAGCAAAGATTTTTCCAAATCTATCTTCAGATACTCATTCCAACCTGAACTGTTTAAAAGATTCCGGATTGCCAATATTCGATCTGTATTGTCCATCAAGTCAGTGGCCCCGTGTTGGCCGTAGGTTGTTGCCCTGCTGCATCCATAGCACCTTCAGGCCCACCAGGCAACTCTGACCCCCCTCCGATTTGTATGTTTGTAGGGATCAAATATCGTTCTGCATTCTGTATCTGGAACGACTTTAAAATATCCACGTAAAACTGCACTGTTTGTAGTTGGATTTGCGGCGGTAGACTGTAGAACTCCCTGACAACACTGGCAGCCTGAAGGTTTTGCTGCAACTTTTGTTCCGCGTGATAGCGGGTCATCTCAAGTCTAATATTAAGATCGAGGTGATTGATTTCTGCTGGAGACATGACGTCCATTACCGGAGATGCACCTTCAAAAAACTCAAAAACTTCATCTTCATCAAGGTTGGCCATTGTAACCAAGACGGCTTGATGAACTAGATCTTCAATCCCGTCTTCAAGATCGGAAACGTAAACGCCAAAAAGCTCATGGCCGCTTAGGTCAATGTTTCGAATACCTGTAGCAAGCTTGGTGGAGTTTAGGCCGGCCATTTCAGAGTCATTGGCGCTGGCAACCCCACTCATGTTCATCGCCATTTGAAGATTAAACTCAATTAAGTTCTGAAGGTCATTGGATTTAATATCCTCAAGGTAAACCGTCTCAATTACATCTTGCGCTGTTTTGTCGGGCAACGGCGAATAAGTTCCACCCCAGTTCATCTCGAGGTTTGGATTTGAATCACCCTCAATAGTGTTGTAAGGCCGGAAAAGGTCAATTCGGCCAGAGCTTGACTGACTGAAATTCCAACGGTTGAAAGATAAGTCTACAATCTTTTGGATTGGCTCAAAAATCTCCATGGATCCAATTCCATGCCATCTTCCCTCGACAGGGTTAATTCTAACACATCGGAAGGGGCGCTTTGAGTCTGGCGTTACATTGGCGACGTGATCATAAAAAAGCGGAATGTTGTTCTTACGATCGTAAACCAAGATCACATCTTCATATCGACCGTCTTCGTTTACATCAAAACGTAGATAGGTTTCTGCAATTTCGGTGGTTGGCTCCCTTGTCGTGGCTTCAGCCTCTCCCTCTGATGTCATGTCATCTCCCGACTCGTTGAGCTCAGGGCGAGGCTTGTTTGCGGCCGTGCTTGGCTGTCCGGACTCCGATGCTACTTCTCGAATTAGATTTAGGCCTCGAATGTAGGAATCTTCACTTCCTTGAAGTGAGTTGTTGTTGACGATCATATCAACTAGCGACATCACCGGCATATCATAAAGGTGACAGATCTGGTCAGCGTCTTGAATCGATTCGGCGTTTAACGGACACAAAAAATCGCGAAAGTAGACCGTTTTTGATTCTGGCCCCCTGTAATGGGTAACTGTTCTTTCGACTTTTCTAGCCTCGTAATTGCGATTCGCTTGCGTCGGAACTGGTGTTACTTGGTCTCGACCCAATATAGACTGGGGAACAAAATCCATTGGGTTTTCACCTTCTGGGATAACTGGTTCAACCTCAATGATGTCATCATCCGAATAAATGTAGTCGCCATCGGCGGCAATAATTGGATTTCCATCTTCACCTATCATGACCACAGCTTCGGTCTCGTAGGTAACCGACTGGTCAAGATGGGTCGTTTTAACGACTGCCTCACCCCTTATGAATGCCCCATAAATTGCACGCTCAATCGTCTTTTTAAGCTTCGCTTTCCGAAGTTTAAAATTAGCGTAGCGGTTTACCTTGTCGGCTTTTTCTTTGTCAGATTCACCTATCGGTGATGCGGCCATGAAAGGCTCAGTTCCTACAAAGTATTTGATTGCTCGGCTGACTTGTTGCTGAACGATCCTGCGACTAATTGGAACAGTGTGGTTTGATTCTTCAAAAATGCCGCGTAGAATTGACTCTCGCCATTCAACTTGGTTGGCAAAAGTCATCTCGTAAATGATTCGGCGCCCTAGAAATGTCTGGGCTGATTTCGCGGCTCTACCGGGATCGCTTGCATACCAATTTACGTCGTAAAGATTTTCACGACCCATCTCTCCTTCCAAAGTTTTGTTTCTGGACTCTGCCCATTCGACCAGGCGGTCTTCTTGCTGTCGATTTAACCGTAGTGCTGATTTAATCATAACACGCGGCTCATCCCTGCGATCAACGGGGGGATATTGCGGGACGTTTTCGAGGACTTTGTCAATTTGAGGTTCTGCCATAAGTCTATCTGGTAGGGCCAATATATCGGCCGTTTATAAAAAGTTGATCTTTGGCTTCCCTTCGAGCCTCGGAAAGCAACGCTTTGAAATCTTTCAGGTCATCTTCCGTTGGTCTGCTAATCTTTAACGGGTTAGCCCACTGATTGACTTTGACCGAGAATTTTTGTCCTGCAAGTTTTGAAAACGCATTGCGTTGTTCATCTGTCATATCTTCCCATTCGCCAACGCTATTTTTAAATTTGTTTGTGGTAGATCCACCCCAGGATGTCGGGAATGTGCTAATTAGATCAGGGCGCTTTATAGAAAGCGAAGACAGAAACGCATCGCCTTTGTGAAGATCAGCGGCGGCGTATGGAGTCCGAACTAGCAACCTTGCTGGCCCGACAAGAGTCTTTTCAAGATCTCTTCCGTAAAGGTCGTGCTTAGGCAGACCAAATGCGCCAACATTTGTCAGACTGTAGAGGTATCCGGATCGATCTCGAGGAACTGGATCAAGCTGTCGAAGCGGCTGCCTAATTAGGTTTGGAACAAAGCCTCTCAAGAAATCCTTAATGCTTTTTGCAATCTGTTCTTCCGCTTTCTCCGGATTTCGGTTAATCATGTCGTTGCCCATACTGATTGTGTCAGCAACTGTTCGTATTCCTTGAAGAAAAGTTTTTTCTTGCGCTTGGTTTGCTAAAGATCCAGCAAAGTTTACAAGCCATGTCTGACCATCGGTGTTAGGGTTTTTCTTAAACTCTCGAATCATGTCAACTGTCGAAGCCAGCACGGTGGAAATAGGCTCGTATCGACCGTAATCAATGTGAATACCGTTTCTTCCGCCAATCCGAATGATGGTGCTGCTTCCATATAGACGATCTGCAAGCTGGCGATCCGAGTGTCCACCAGGAGCATAAGGACGAGATCCCACGATAAGCAAGTTTTTGTCTTCGTCATCTTCGTCCCCTTCTGCGGCGCCAAAAAGAATTGTCATTACGACACTTGCTATGCCCTGCTCTGTAATATCCCGAATCAATTCCGACCGACCCGCCTCACCGTAGTTGGCATTGAAAGACATTTTTCCTTCAGGTCCGTAAGTTGCAATTCCAGATTTGATAACTTTGTAGAAAAGATTTGCCGTCCCGGTTATGGGAGCTTTTCGAAGGCCAATCTCAAAGATTCTGTAGGGAGTTCGGATGAACGGAAACAAAAAGCTAAGTCCCATTTTAATCATCGATTGCTCGGCTTTTTGTATTTTTGCATTTCGGAATTTTTGAACCATCGACATCCACTGCTCTCTTTTCGAAGCTTCTGGGTCAGCTCGAAATTCTTTAGTAAAAGTCAATTCTTTTGCTTTTCCGATTGCAAGAATCCAAGCCGGACTACCGTGTTCCATTAGTTCCTCAATCCGGCTTTCCATTTGATCTTGTCGCAAGTCGCCAACTTGAACTTGAGCGTTCGCTATTCGATAAGCCTGAACTGCCACTTCGCCCATGGCAATGGATGTCTTAAACAAAGTGTCCATTGCTTGAAGGGCATTTCCAGGCATTCTAATTATCCTGCCTTTTCGACCTTGAATGCTTGGCAAGTAGGCCGATTCAACTTTAGACGCATCAAATTGGGACACTGGTTCCTGCATAGCCCAAGACTCGAAAAAGTCGAGCCCGTCATTCTTGAATGAGGACACAGCGTTTCTCCATGCGGGGGCTATTCCTTTAGAAAAACCTTTCCAAAATCTTCGGATGTCTCCGTATTGAGCTCCTTGAGCTTTGTCGCCTGGAATGATTTGATTAAAAATCGACTCGAGGCCGGTTTGAATAGTTTTGTCCCAGCCAAGGTTTAAAGAGTTTGAGAAAACATTTATAGCCTGTGTTTGTGGCCCTGATAAAATTGAGTTTATCCAAAACTCATTGATAGCATTGTAAATGTTCCCGTTGAACACTGTAGCAAGAGTTCGCGCCGCCCAAACTGCGTGCTCCGGTTTTGCAATATCGAACTGGCCACTTTCTTCACCGTGAAATTGGTTTGCGTTCCGGACATCTTCCGGCACAAGCACAAACTCATCCGAAAGGCTTTGCTCATCCCGTTGCGCCATTTGCTGGGTCGCTTTTCCAAATTCTAGGCGAAGAGCCTTGCGGAAATCTTCCTCAAACTTTCTGATCTTCTCTTCGGTAATCCCTAGTTTCTTTTGTATCTTTTTGTTTGGCTGCCTATTGAGGATCATTTTGGCAGCGTCTTTGCCTACCTCAGATCTCATTCTATCTATTGCGGCTTTTACAGCCGGAGCCTGTCTGGAAGCCCTAATTCGATCGCCATTAAAAATATCGCGCAAAGTAACGCCGTAAGTTCCAAGAACATTCTTGGCGGTCTCCATGCGTTTTTGTTGAATCTCTGCGTCAACTTCGGCTGCTTTGATTTCCTCCCTGAGCGTCTTTAACTCATTTTTATAGCGATTAGCTTCCTCAGGACTTTTGGCCTCTGAAATCAATTTGTGAACCTCTTTGATGCGATCTTGACGTTGTGGGTTCATGGCAAGATCTCTAATCCTGCGTTCTTCTGAGGCGGTATGTTCAGAAAAGCCCAAGAAAGACGCGATCATTTCCGCGTGACGTTCTGCCGGAGTTTTTGATGGGTCTCGGCCGGCCGCCAGTTCTCTAGCTACCTCAGTGCGCGTCCTTTGGTAAGCGTGAGAAAGAAGCCTCGCTCGTGAAATTGCTTGTGGGTCTTCTGAGGCTGTAGCGTCTCTCCAAGCTCGTGAAAGGACGATCTTGGCCGCGTAAACCATCTCAGCACTCCCAAGAGATGTGCGATTAGATCCCGCTTCCAGTATAGCGTTTTCAACTGCCGCAGGCGTTTGGTCGGCCATGCGGCGCCCTTCAGCCATCATGTCAGGCTCGCTTAGCTTTTCGCGCTCTCGATCGTATGCCCATTGAACTACTGAATGAGCGGCTCGAACATTTTCATCATCTGAAATATTGGCAAGTCGAGGAACCGCGGTCTGCACTTCTCCCTCCACTTCCTTTTTCCGTTCTTGCAGGTCGCTGATAAAATCTGCAAGAGAGCCGACTTCCTCGGAAAGAACACGGGCTGCGTCGACTGCTTCGTCATCAATAGATCCTTCTTCATCTAGGTTTCCAATGTCGCGCTGGGCGGCCCCTTGGAATACTCTTTCTGCTATTTCAAGATCTCCAAGCCCTTTGACTTCAGCTACCTGAGAAGGCAAAAGCGCTACAGTTTTTGGTCTTCCACTTCCTTCTTCGTCAACCAGGATTGCGTCGTATCCCTGACTGCGGGACCAGTTTGCAACCAATGGCGTTTCAAGAAGGCCCCAGTGCGCTAGGTCAACGCTTTGGTCAATCCATTCCGGAACTGTGTAAGGCCCAGTGATCACTTCAAAATCTTTATCGATGGCAAAGCCCTGCCGGTCCATTTCATCAGCAAGCTCGAGTTGAGTCTGACTTGGCTCTCCCACTTGGGGAATCCCGCGAAGCGCACGACGACGAATCCCCAGCACGTCAGCAAGGATGTCTCGGACTGACTCCACGTTATCTTGGAGATAACTCTTGAGGGCCGCTCCGGCTTCTCCGGTTGGGTCTAGCGGGTTTCGAATGTCAACCCATACCGGAACCGGATCGCCATAGTCTGAGGCGAGTTCAATAGGTCCGACAAAGACCAAGCCAGTGTCTGGACGGCCAGAGCCACTGATGCGGTCACCCCCATGAAAGTAAATTGATTGATCTACCGACTCTGGGAAGGCGCTGTCTCGGGCGGCTGCGAATTGACTCAGTCTTCCGCCGCTAGGTCCGGATACTGAAGGAGGTATGCCTCCTCCAGACTGACCTCCCGGCCCCTCCGGATCTCCATCGCCTCGCGGGTCTCCTGAAGGCCCTCGATCTCCGCTGGGGTTAGGCCCATCTCCGCTTCCGTCATCCCACGCAAAGGAGGGAGTGAAGTTTGCTGTAAGGGCTGATCGGACATTACTAAAATCGGTTGATGATTTATTATTGTCCCATAATTCAGCGACTTCAGCAACCATTTTCGGACCCTTGCCAGCAAATATTTGACGGATCATTTCCCAAGTAATCGACTGCATCTGGCGGGGCTGAATACCGCGCTGTGCGGCAGCATCGCGAAGAGCCTCAAGGTGCGCCCAATAAAGTCCCGTGAGACCATTTCCTGCTGATCCAGAGGTGGAAGTTGTCGTTCCATCTGGAAGGTTGAATCCTGAACTGCTACCAAAATTGACTCCTACTTGGTAATCCTTTTGAGCCAGTGGGAACATGAAAGCAGCGGCAACGTGATGGGTGTCGATAGTTCCGTCACCATACCCGTTATTCGGAGCAATGATGTTATTGTAAAAATTTCTCACTTTGTGGTCATTGCTGATGGATGCACTAATATTCTCCAGAGATCCATCCTGAAGAACGCTAAACGCATTCCAGACCCCAGAAGCCGCTTGCCACCCCATGCCGGCAGGCTGTCCCGCTTTTGTCTGGGCTATGCCACCAACCCTACCCTCGGGATAGATCGTCTTGTAGTTCAGCCCGTGGACCTCACCGGTAAGGAATCGGAAAGCCCAATAGAAATCTGATTTAACCTTTTTGTCTTTCGTCGCCTCGGTTAGCAGGTCACGGAGTGTTTTTCCTTCCGCGTATGCCAGTTCTTCTGGCACGCTTTCATACAAGGCAAATGACTTAGGATCTTTGGCGTCCGCTTTTCGGATGGGGCGGTCCATGTGATTTTGCCAAACGTCCATAAGGTTGTGTCCCATCTGCACGTTCTGAAACCAATCTTTTCCTGGGCTTAGAGTGGCAAAAACGCCAGCGGCCTGTTCAGCAGTAACTCCATAATCAGAAGCGGCATTGTCGGCCAGAATCCTCGCCCCGTCATACCAAAGCGAAGCCCTTTGCCTGAGTTTTTCTCCGTTGGGAATAGTGTCATAAAGGTCATGGAGGAAAAGTAGGTTTTCGACAAAGAAGTCATGAAGGCGCTTGGCTCTCGTTTCAGCAGTCAGTCGTTTGTCTGAAAAGTATCTCGGAAGTGGCACCTCGATCCCCTTGATCTTTTTCGCGATGCGATCATATCGAGGCAACGTGAAGTGGGTCATCATCCCCATCTGTTTTTCAAGATGCTCAGGCGCGACCCTTTCTCTGGTCACGATATCTTCTTGGCTGGGTATTTTGTTCCCCTGTTTGGCTGTGCCAATACGGGAAGCATCGTGGATGGAACTTACGGAGTTAAACCCACTGCTCCCAGAACTTCTCTGCGCGGGAAACTGACGCTGGGCGGCTTCTTGAAGCAAGTCGGATTTAGGGTTAAACCTCTGGCTGAGAGGGATCACGTTGCCGTCTGCATCGCGGGTTACGGGGTCGGCGGATTTGATGAATCCTCTCTCAAGATAAGTGGAGTAACGCTTTGCGGCATCTTTACTTACCATCCAATCAGAATCCAAAGACCCTTGATGGTTCAAGGCAAAGTCTACCAATTTAGTTGATACCCCATCCCCCCTAAATTCAGGAGCGACATACATCGCAAAAATCTTAGGAGGTCTTCCGCTAGGGCGACTACCAGGATTATCTGATGAGACAATAATAAACCCACGAGCCTCACCTCCAACCTCCAGGCTATATCTGGTGAATAAGCTCGCCCCTGTCACGCTTGTATATGTGCTTATATTTCCATATCTACCTGTTGCCTCCTCCATCGACCCATCGAAGCTGATTGCTTGTGGGGCATTCCAGCGAGCGAATTGCTTCTCTGTTTTTTCGTCCAACTTCTCGGCGTTTTGCAAATTCTTGATTTGATTGGGAGTAATCCCAATTTTTTTAAACGCCCACTTAGCCATGTAGTCGTTGCGTCTCCAATACCCCGCAGCCATAGCCGCCTCATCGACCATACGCTGCGCCGTCTCCATGTCGCCGGACTCAACTGCTGCCAAGTAGTCTGCATCCTGCTTGGATGAGATACGGGATGCGATGTCCCGAGGGGCTGCCCCTTGCTCGCCTGTCGGAGAATCAAGAAACTCTGCGATCTGAGGTAGCTGGTCAGCCACTTCACGGGCAGCAACTGCCGAAGTGGTGGAGTTTCTGTCGTCAATCGGTGAGTCAAACTCAATCACCACAATAGAATTTTCACCTACCCCTCCGGCTGCTTTGATGGTGCCGGGTTGGTTATTATCGCTAGGGGAGGTGACCCTTTTCCCTACCAAGTCTTTTTGAATCCTGCGAAGGTCTTTTGCGGGTAGGGCATCCGGCCTGAATCCAAGCCAAAATTTAAACCCTTCATCCGACAGCGTTCCAGATGGGTATAGAGGCTCCTCGAGATTGGACTCAGCCGCTCGATACATCGCGGTCGCTACCCCGCGACGTCGGAACTCGGGCTTGACGAAGGTCTTGTAGGACATCCTCCTGCCGCGCTCATCCCATCCCCTGGAATGCAGGGCTAGTTGGCCTGCAAGATTCCTCCCCACGTAAGCACGATAGACATCATCCCCCATATCCTTTACTTGGATTCCATTTTCTTCGTAAACGACCGGCCTAGAGGCTGCGCTTTGGTCACCAGCCCTACCGGTGGTGTGCTTGAACCACTGTTCTGCGGTAGGCTCTTTCAAAGCGATCAGGACCTCACCGTCTCTAATCACGTTACCTTTGCCGAACACGGTCTCGATGAGTCCGCGGTAGTAGTTGAGCGATTCACCGACCTGAAATTGATCGCGATCACCCACCTGACCCTTTTCAGGAGCTCTGTAGATCGTAACGTAGAACTTCCCTCCGGGCTTGAGGGCATTCTCAGCTTGAAGAATAAGTCGCCGCTGGTTTGTCTTCTCGGGGATGAGGTTCAGGACGTTGTTGGTCACCACCACATCAGACTTTCCGTCAATCGCTTCCGCAAGTGCCTTTTTGACGTCGTCGGATCTTTCTTCCCACTGTGGGTCATAAGAGTAAAACTGAGCTCCCATTTCCTCCACCGCGCTGTCGGCGTAACGAAAGGGTCCTGTCCCAATGTCGAGAACTTTTTGACCTGGTTTTATCAGGCCTTTGTCGCTCAGGTATCTGTATCCGGCTGGGATTCCTCCGGCATTGCCTCGCGCCGTGTCTTTAGACGAGAATCTCTGTTTTGGCTTGCCCCATAGGTCAATGGATCTCCGAGCCGCTCCCTGAGCTCTGTTTTCAATTTGGCGATCTTCTTCCGCTTTTCTTCCTGCCTCGAGGCGTCGATCAAGATCTTTGAGGGTCCACTCGACTGGTTTTTTGCGGTTTGGCTTTCCTCCTGCGAGGAGCCAGATTTGGGAGTTTGTGAGAGTAGCGACTGGGGAGAGTGCATGCTTTGATAGTAATTCAGATACGGCTTCAATTCCACCAATTTCACCTTCGCGGTAATAATCATCAATATACGTGAGGGCTTCGCTTGTTGGCTGAAGAACCCATCCAGGCCCATTTTGTGGGCTATTTGGAGAAGCTATCGCAACAGATGCCACCACGGTCCCTCCCTGCTCTTGAATGTAAGAGCGCATTGAGTTGAATGTAGAGCCCGAAGTGGAAACGTCGTCAACTAAGACGTATTCTTTTGTAGGATCAATTTCACCGCCATATTGAGGAACTCTGAAAAGTCTTTCCCACGCATTGGCTTTGGTATGATTTGCCTGACCTACCTCGTGGAGGCTTTCCTCCATTGGCATCCCCGTCGTGTGGGAGATCCAAGCGGCCATCGCTTCTGGAATTGCGTTGGTGAAATTATTTTCTCGACTGTTAGGAGTCGCAAGCACGGCACCTGGATAGAGACTTGCAAGCTCCTGAGCCTTCTCTGGTTTCATTACTTCCGTAACGATTTCCATAGCAGCATCAAGGTCACCTTTTTTGGCTCTTTCGTGACGGGCTTCCTTCTCTGATCCCTTCTTGCCTTTGAGCGCGACTAAGGTCGAGTGAGACTGGACCATAGGAAAATTCATGGGCCAAGTTTGCATCTCGCGCTGAGCTGCGTTTTGACGTTTCGGTCTCGTCCGGAATACTTTAGTAAAATCCAATTCCCCTTCTTGACCTGTCATCTGGTCTCGGGCTTGGAGTTTATAATTGTCCGTAGAAATAACTTCGAAAGAACGACCTCCATGGTCGATCGACCGGATTGTATCTCCGCGTTTAAGATCTTTGCTGACGGCCCAGATCGAAAGTGCTGCGGTGGCTTCTTTAGGATTGTCAAACATCCCGATCACTTGCCTCTCGGGGCGCCCTACCTCTACATGCCACATGGTGTCCGGGTGCTTGGATAGGTGGACAAGTGCGCCTGACTTCCTGATGGCGTGCATCTGGTATTCGCTTCGGGCAAGTTGATCAGCTTCAAATCGCTGGGCGCTTGCTTGTAGGCCTTTTGGTTGGGTCGCTGCGTGCTGGAGAATGTGCTCAATGACTGGCACGGCCCACGAGTTTCCGGCCCCTGCATATTTATTCCCGTTGGCAACATCGGGAACATCGCTCAAATATTCATCTGGCAATCCCATCAAGCGAGCCGTTTCGGCCATCGAAAACTTTCTGTATTGCCCTTGTTTGTCTACAAGCAGGTTTTTTGGATAACCTTTGTCCATCGACTTGACTAGGGCCATAGCCTTCGGGCGCCTGACGTCGGAGTGATTGGAATTGTTCCAACGAATTGTTCCATTGGCCTTAGGTTTGCTCATGAAGGCGTCGACCTTCGCCCGATTCCACAGCAAATCTTTTGAGGCCCGTGGTTGGATTACATGCTTCAGTTCAACCCCAATGTCCATTGGTTGAGTCACTGAGATATTGGTCCAATAAAGCCGATCCCTGTTTGCTCCCGTGAGAAGATTGCCATTTATCCGAATTGGGGCCACGCCCAAGGCGCGGGTGATGATCGCCTCGTCCTCAGGCTTCATCCTGACGTTCTCGAGGAGGAAAAAGCGTGGTGCAGTTTTCTTCCAGAGACGCACATAATCCCAGAACAGCTTTGAACGAGGGTCTTCCATACCCTTGCGCTTCCCTGCGCGTGAAAACCCTTGGCAGGGCGACCCTCCCCACAACAAATCGATTTTGGGGATTTCATCGCCTGTGACTTTAGTCACATCACCTAGTTCTTGAATGTCTGGGTGGTTGTGTTTTGCAATTGCGATTGCCGATTTCTCAATTTCAGAACCGTAGTAGTTATCGACCGGAACCGCTAGGTTTTTAAGCGCCTGTCGACCGGCCGCAATTCCATCAAACAATGACAAAACGTTCCAGCCGCCGTTTGGTCCGGATCCCTTCGGCCATTGAATGTCGCCCGATACTTCAATTAGACGTCCGGCCCTGTCGCGGGTGTTCCCGAAGGCATCAGGTCGTCGATTGATGGACTGTCGGCGTGCAGCCGCTTGAAGATCGGGTAAACTTTGTTGAGCAGACTGTGTCCGTTCGGTTGCCTCAGTATCGACCTCACTACCGACCTGAGATGATTCCTGGTCGACGCGTGAGCCAGGTGCGATATCCACATTGCTTCCAAGTCGGAAATTGGCGCCGTCTCGGCCTGTTGGGGTTCCTTGGATGAATACTGCGTAGTCATGGGAGTCATTTTGGTCTTGTTGGGAATCTACCCGTTGGAGAAACTGTTGTAGATCGGTTTCTGTGAAAATTGTCTCGAGGTCATCCGCGAGTTCATCAATAATATTTAAGTTCTCAAGAGCCATTCTTGAGACGTTTTCTGTCAATTGATAGGTATAGTTTTCGCTGGCATCTCCAAACCCGCCATTGTGGGTAATCTCGTGGAGCATTGTCGTGACAGAATCGGTGGCGAATTTCCTAACGATGGTCCCGTATTGATCAAGTCCCAGGCGTTTGCTGTTTTCGATGGATCGGTTTAAAATGATTGAAGGGTCGAGAGAAATTGCATACTCTTTTTCCCCAATGACATTTAAGTCTTGTTCGCCTACGTGAACCTTAGTTTTGTAGTTCACTCCGATTGCATCTTGACCGATGTTCCAAGCGACTAGGTCTCCTTTTTCGGCGGCGTCAAAACCGTTATCCATCAAAACCGTTTGAACTCGCTTGAATGTAGCGGCCATTTTGGCAAACAGTTGGTTTGACGGCTCGTGGTTGACAATCTCTTGCGCCAGTTCAGAATTGCTCCCTGAAACGTCTACGACCCGGATATTCCGGACGCTTGGAAGTGTCATTGTTGGCGATGCGTCCCAACGGGACTTGAGCGCCTTATTCTTGGACACCATGGCGTCCTGTTCGTAGTTCTTGTAGAACGATTCATTACGGCCTATTGCAACACCGTGAAAATTGTCTCTGCCGGCTGTGAAGGGGTAATCGTCATGTGTGGCATCGACATTAGGATGAACATCGATAACGAGTTTTTCGGGTAGTTGGACTTGCGCTGTAATGTCGGCAATTGTCGAAAACTGCCATATTCCTCGGTTGAGAACTTGTATAACAAGACGATTGCTGGAAACCAGATTTTCAGATCGGTAAATTTTGTAGTTTGCCTCTAGCGCGTTGACCTGCTTGATGAACTCAAGATCTTGTGAAGTGTTCTTGAGTCTTTTAATGGCTTTTCGCCCTTCAGGAGTTTTCTCAGTAAGATCATCTACAGAAAGACCGGCACCAGTTGTCCCTATTTCAAATTCGGTGCCTGTTGTGTCGTTTTCAGAAATCAATTCAAAAGTTTTCTCTGCCATAGAGAAATCAAATTGGACGCTGTCGTCGATCGTTGATCTAACCCGAGTGTAGGTAGTAGGTTTTCCGGTGACGTAGACGGAATCCTCCATTTCAGATGAAAGATATTTTTTAAGCGCCTCTCCAAGCTTTATATCTTCTTCTGCTACACTGAATCCAAAGTTTGAAAAATATGCTTGTTCTGGCGATCTGCCGATGAAGCCTGCAAAATCGTCACCTTTGTTAAAATAGCCCTTTAGAACAACGCCGTTCCATTCTTCATCTACACTGACCGGTTCTTGATTCAACGGTCTCAAACCAGCCTCTGGAAATTTTTCAGCCCAGTGGTCGTAGATTTTCTTTTGCAGCGGCGGTGGAAGCTGGCCTATGAGGCCTTTAAAAGTCCTTGAAATATCGCTTAATCCAGACGCATTCGAATCCTTCGTAAACGCAGAAAACCTATCAATAAATTTTTGGTCTACATCTGCAAAAACGTCGATTTGGTTTTCAATGTAACTGCGATATTCTGCCACTGAACTTTTAAGAGCATCAGCGCTCCCATGATACCTATCATCACCAACCCAAGAACGGACCCAGTCATCAAGATAGCCTGAAATTTGGCTTTCCTCATCATTGATAATTGAAGCTATTTCTTCAATGGATTCTTCATTTTGAAACACCTCTGGTAAATTTGGAATCAATTCAGGAGATACTTCTAGTCTGACTTGATAGCCGGCGTGCTTGAACCGTATGCCTTCAGGAAAGGCATTACCAGTTGGGAGATATTTGCCTGTGAGTTCGGCATTAGTTTGGTTAAACCACTCGCTTTCTATTTTGACTTCTTCGGGCTCGAGCGCCTCGCTTGGCTCAAAATTCCTTTCGGTCAAAATCCGAACGCCGTTTGGATCTTCATTTATGGTGTTTTCCCAATTTTGGGCATCACCAGTCATGATAGTTTTTGACCAGGATCCATCCCGCTCTTGGTAAACGGTCTCGACTTCAAATTGCTTGGAGTTTCCAAAAATGACAGCTTTTGCAAGTCCGTAGCCGCCGGCGCCGTCAGTCTCTTTAAATGATTTGGTAATGTCGACCAAGGCGCTGGCCACAACTTCGGGCGGCATACCGTGGCCAGTATCAGTTACTTCGATAACACGGTTTTCTGGGTCGAGAAATAACGTGACCTTTTGGTCTTGTGGGCGCTGACCTTTTGCGATTTGTGGTCGAATAGCGTCGAGAGAGTTCTGAAGGAGCTCTCTGACGATCACCGTCCCCATATCCTGACTGTAAATCTTTCCTCGAGCTACATCTATGATGTCGGATTTCTTCGAAGTAATCAACGGTTTGACCTCTTCAAAGCCTGCCCGTTTTGCGGCCCACTGAAGCGGGTCACGGCGCTTTCTTGCGACTCCCCCAAACATACCGTAGACGGGCTTAGCATCAAATACCATTGCGTGGACGGTGTCCATTTCGTTTACTTGGTCCATGCCAGGAAAGTAAGTCGTCGCATCCATTATGATGCCGTCATACCCCATCCGGCGCAGCCCGAGCCCCAACAGGAATCCACCTACACCTGGACCTACCGGAATCATGCTGTCGGTGCGCGACCAAGATTCCGGCGTCATTGGATGCAACCCGAAGACTCTCTGGGCAATTTCGGTCATCGTCATTGAGCCATATTCGCTCAGTTGCAGCTTGGCCTGTTGAATCCCATCCCTGAGCTCGGCTATTCCTATCTCGCCAAATTCAATCAAGGTCTCCTCGGCGGTGAAGGAGTCGCGGAGCTCATCTAAAATCCCATTAAAAAGTTCGGCAATCTCGCCTGATTCGCGAGGGTCATAGTTGGTCTCAAAAGCCATCTCCTGAGCAGCTTCATTGATCTCGTCTTCTTTTTCGCTTTTTACGTAATTCTCGAAAGTTCCCAAGTCAGGATAAAGCTCTAAAGCGTCTTCGTATTCCTGCCGCAAATCGGCTTCGTTTTCGAGAATGAGTTTATTTAAAGCATCTTCTTTGTAAGCGTCTACCTCGTAGTCGATTTCAAAAGTCCACCGGGGCTGATCAACCTCGTATGGCATAATCTGGAACCATTTTTTCCCGTGAAGATAGACTGGCGTAATCCTTGGGGCATGTTCTACCTCCATGATTTCCTGCGCCTTTAGCATTGCTGTCTCTATATCGAGCCCCTCTTCCTCTGCAATTCTGTCTGCCAACTGAACCTGTATTTCTTCGCCGGCCCCATCAGGGTGATTGTCGTAATCGGCATACGCGGAAGCGTCACCAACGTTATTTGTGAAGTAAACCCCAGGCCCAAGAAAACTACTTGGCCGGCTTGGTATGGAAAACAGGTCGTCGTCAAAGTGGCCGCGATAAAAAGCAACTGGAGTGCCGTCAGGGTTTTTAGTTAAAGGATGAGAGTCAGACCAAATTTGAGTTAATTCTTCTGGGTCCTCGCGAAGGGCTGCGTTCTGGATAGGCACCTCGTCGTCGTCCCAGTATTCCTCGCTGTATTTGGGGAAGTAGTCGTCGATCAACTCATACTCGACCGCTTTCTGGTAGAACCCCTCGGCATCTGCGACGATGTCGGCAACTTCAATCTTCGCATCCCCTCCCAGTTCACTCCTGAGCCATGCCAGCATGTCCATCCCGGTTACACCGGTCCCGTAACGGAAGACGCCAGTGATGACCGCATCCACATCAGGATCATGATCCATGCTGCGGATATTGGCAGGATCCTCAGTCCAGGTGAGATCGTTCTTATCGCCCTCACCCCACTTGGCGTGCTTGTATCCGGTTGGAATATACAGATCAGTGTCTAGGTCGTCCCCTGTCAGAATTGTGCGAGGATTCGGAAAATTTCGCGGTGCAGCCCCCTGATCTGGGCCAAAGCGATCGGTCGGAAACGGCTGATCGATTTTCCGAGAACTTCTTTCTACATCCCTTGCTGGTGCGCTTAAATCTTCGGTTCGCTGATTGCGACCCCTAATTTTCGCGGCTTTGTCGAGTTGTTGCTGAATCGTCTTTTCGGCTTCCTTAGCAATGTTTTCAACTGCTCTCAAATTGAGTCCAAGTTCTTTTCCTATCCGAGTGCTGGAAAACCCTTTGCCTTTTCGCTCCATTACTTGGCGCTGCTTAGTCGGGAGGGTCTTAACTATGTCGTCTTTAATAATTTCGCCATACCTCCATGCTTCGGCCTCAGACTGAGCGTTATAGGACAGGATCTTTTCTATTAAATTTGGTCGGATAGTTCCAGGCCGCCCTTCTGCGGGAACCTTTAATTTGTCCAAAAGGTTTTCAATTTCTTGCTGAGCAGCTTGAATGGCCTCTTCTGCAAAATTCTGACCGCCTTTCTGGGCTGCTTTTTTCAACCCGCGATCAGCGGCTGTGATAAGCTCTTGAACCGACACTCCTGTTTGGCGGTATTGGGCTGCTACCATCAACGAAATTCCTGATTCGCGAAGATACTCAATCCGATCCTTTGGCGTCTTAATAGTATCGGGGGCTTTTTCTTCCGCGAACAGGTTCAATGCACCAGACTCTATCTGATTCATTGCTTCAATCGTGTAATCCCGGATGTCCTCAATTTGACGCCTGATGTCTGGATCAAGGTTTGGATCCTGCAACGAAAAACCAATTGCTTCTGCAAGACTCTCAAGTAACTCGAGGAGCTTGTCCCACATATTTTTGGGCGGCAGCAGCGCCACTGACACTTGTCCGGTTCGAGCTTGCTCGATAACCATGTTAAGATACTCGTGTCCCATGTAGACCGGATCAAGCATACGCTCAGCCATCTCTCGGTATTGTTCAGGCCATTCTTCAATCGGGACAGAGGTAAGGTCGATCCCGTCCTGACGCATCGCCTTGTCGTAAGTGTAACTAAAATACGCTTGGCCTACTGTGTCTTTTGTCTCTTGGCTAAGTGCCTCGTAAATTTCAGCTACTCTTTCGTCACCGCCTACACTGCGGAGTAACCATCTGACAATATTGTGTGTTGTTTCTTCCGCCATCACCCCGTCGACAAAGTCAATGGCTTCTTGGATAGATCCTCCTTCCGCGATTCCACTAAGGGCCGCTCGAATGATGTTGGCTGGGTCAACGCGAAGATTTCCAGTTTGAGTCACCGCCGCTGGTGAAGCCATTCCTTTCATGACTTCCACGTTTCTAAACGCCCCTTCCAGGGCTTTAGTTCGCTGGGCAAGTCGCTCCATTAGCATGTAGGCAACGTTTGCAACTTCCTGCTCGGTCAAGTTTGGAAACGATCTTCCTAAAGAGCGCACAACATCCTCTACAATTTGAGGGCCGGCCTGCCTAAACTTGGCCTCACCTGGACCTTGTTGGCCTTGACCAATTCGGAACATGCGAGGGTCATAATCTGGGATCTGACCGACTGTTTCGTCGACCGGAGTATCCTGTGCTTCTTGTTGCAGTCGCTCTTGTTCTGCAAAGCGATCGCTGGGCAATGGAATCGTTTCTTGTAGTTCGGGCGTTGGGAGTTCACCCATCCGGCCGTCTTCAATACGTTTGACGGTCTCATCTCTCGACATCTCCACAAGCGCGGCCTGTGCTGGAGCATTTTCAGTTGCCCATTCTATGATTTCTTTATTTACTACCGGCACCCCTTTGAAATCTTCAATAGCAGGACCAACTCCCAGTTCCTCGTTACCGTTTCGAACTAAGTCCCAGTCGGAATCAGAAAGATATTCGGATCGTCCTTGGGCAATCTTAGTAGCAATGTTTGCCTGTTGAATCCGAACCCGCTGTGCTCGAAGTTCATTGAGGGCTTTTTCGGCTTCAGCCGCAGCAACAAAACCGCCAGATTTCTCAGCTTCGAAGAATTGCTTTTCGGCGGTCGCAATGTCCTCATCGATTTGAGCAAGTTGTTCTGCGTTTTCTCTTGTGGCGATAACCTGTCGGCCCATGCGGCGACCGGCATCTTGCCCTTGCAGCGCCAGTGCGGCCGTCAAAGCCATTTCGGCTTCGCGAGTCTGTGGAGAATCCCAGCCATACGTTTCAGTGGCGCTTTCTAGCTCCTTTCGCATGACCGCGACAGACTTTCCTCCTGGTTTCGCGGCTTCGCGTGAACCACCGTAAGTAGCGTTGATTTCATCAACTTCTTCTTGCGTGGGTGGCGCCGACCCATCAGGCATGTTCTCGTAAATAGCTTCCGCAGCATCTTCTCCCTGCAAAGCCTCGAGTTTTGCTTCGGTGGCACGAGTAGCTGCATCGATCAAAACGTCTTGACGCCTTTTGGCCTTTCTGAACTTACGACCCAGCATCAAGTTCTCAATGATAGTTGAGCCAAGGCCCATCAAACCACCAATCGCGGTTTCTTCGACGATTTGAGTGCCATCTTCGGCAATTCTCTCATTAAACCTTTCTACAAATGAGCGCCCGAGATCTGGGCCGTAGTCGACTCCTCCAGCTTCAACCCTTCCTGGGGTAGGAAGAGTAAGTTCGCTTACCGTTACGTTTCCAACGGCCACAAGCCCTTCTTGCCCCCCTTCCGCCAGTGTGTTTGCAAGAGCGCTGTTAAACTTGCGCCAAAACGTAGGCGGCACTTTGGTCATGTCGACCATTTTGAAAATTCTTTCGATCGGCAAGCCCTCGGTGTAGCCCAGCCCCATGTAGCCGATCATCGTAAGAATGGATTTTTGAATATTGACCTGTTCGTCAAAATCCAAGTCAGGGTCTGCCGCAGCTCTTTCGGCGGCCATTTCAAGTTGCCGAAATCCCTCAGTTGAGTTCACCATTGCTCCCTGAAAGCCTATGAGGCCTAACGGGTGGCTGCCAGCAAAACTAGACTTAGGTCCAAAACGAAAAATCTTTTCTTCTGGAGACGCTCTTCGAATAAAATTTGATCCCCGCATCGCTCCGGACCTCAAAAGGGACGCCCTGCCAATTAAACCTCCAGCCCAAAATCCACCCATAGAGCCAAGTCCGGTCATTCCATGAGCAAAGTAGTTTCGATCGTTCAATGGGTTTGTGCCACTTTGCACACCTTCCTCAACCGCTTCCGCCCACCTTACAAGCGGGTTGTTTTCAATGTCTTCACCAATTACTGCTGAAATGTAATCAAGCTCTTTACCAATTTGCTTTTGAGCATCGGTCGAAAGTTTTTTGTAAGATTGGCTGTCTTGAAACACTTCCAAAGCTTTTCGATATTGAACAGCGTTGATTTTTTGGGGCGGCATCCACTCTCCGGTTTGCTGGTTTTTTCCGCCGCCTACCTCGGCTCGCCTAATCGTGTCCTCAGTCCAAATATTGTATTCTTTGCCATGCTCGACATATTTTTCTGAAGGCCGTCTTACCAATTCGTTAATCGAGTCTCCTGGTCCCATCATGTGACCAAGAGTCAAAACTCCTTTGGCTGGAAACATATTGACGGCACCAGAAAGAATCCTGATCGGCGCGTCTGAAAACCCTTTTGGATTAAACCCTTCTCGGCGAGCCTCTTCTCGGACCATGTCCTGAAGTTTCTTCTCCTGCTCGAGGCTAAGTTCCAAATCTCGGCGCTCTACAAGTTGAATGTTCTCGCCATACATGCCAGCCATCTCGCCGACCACCACTTCACCAAAGAGCTTTTCCGCAAGGCGGTTTTTGAGTTGCTCCTCATAAGACAACATCATCATGATCTTGTCTCGGTAGTCGAGAACTGTCATGGGATCTAACATGACTAAGCCGCCATTTTGCTTACGATATTCGTCCAGCGCTTCCATGTAATCGGTCGAGATGGGCGTATCTGATACGTTTTCTTTTACCCACTCGTCGATAAACGGTTCCAAAGCTTCTGGTTGTTCCAACGACATCCCAGCTTTCCGAGCTAAATCGATTACTTGAGAGAAGTCACCGCCGCCAGCAAACGCTGCATTTCTGAGGCCCAGGATCTGGTCTTGTAGTTCATTTCTCTCTCTGCCAAGTCCACCTGGTCCGTAGATTTCGTCGACTTTCTGTTTGTAAAGTCGTTCTCCCTCAACTTCATCAAGAGTCCCAGCAGCGACTTGATTGAATATGTCTTGAACTCCAGACTTTTTAAATAGCTCTTCGTTGCGCCGTTTGAACTTCTCTATCAAAGCAGACGTAGCTGCGATTTTTTCTGGAGTAATTTGCAACTCTTCGACGGCAAATTCTGAAGCTTGGCCTCCGCTCAAAACAGCCCTTGTGTCCTCAAGAAACGAAGTCACTATTTCGGGATCAACTCCCACTGGGGCTTTGTAATCTTCAAACGGGTCAAACGCTGAAGTTTTGAAAATGCCTTCCCCCATCTCCAATCGCAATCTAGGATCTTCGACAACTTTAATTTCTCTTCCGGCTGCTGATGGAAAAGCTGATTGCAGATTGTTGCGATAGACATTCCACACTTCGCCAGAATCTCCGTTTGGAAGAACCTTTTCTTCGACCCAGCCTACTTGCTTCCCATCAAACATGAGCTCAGCAACAGCATTTCCTTTGGCCACAAGCGCACGGCGCTGAGCTAAGTTTCGAGCAGCAGTTTTCTGCTCTCTAACATTTTTCTCAACTTCAAAAGCGTTATACGATGGATAAGAAGATCCTAAGTAAGGTTGTGGGTCGGGACCTTTTACCGCAGCCTCACTTTGTTGCAGCCAACTTTCTCGATCTTCAGGAAACGCTTTAACTTCAATGGCCGTTTCATTTACTGGCTTTCCTGATTGCCTATCTGCTTGCGCCAATTCCGCCACACGGTTTTGGGATTTGACTACTTCATTGTAAGTATCAATTTGACCTTGTTTCCTAGCGCTTAGGATCTCGGCATCAATTTCAAGCTGTTGAAGTTTCTGTTCTTCTGCCCTGATTTGGTCGTTGGTAATTTGCTGACCGGACAACGTTGTTCCGGCGCCCTGCCTCAATGAATTGACCAAGTTACTCTGCTCTTCGACTGAAGCCATACGGCCCTGCAACTCTGCATCAGTCGATTCAACTCCGGACCAGATTTCTCGATTTTTAACGCTTAGTTTTGCAGCTTCGACTTGCCTTTTAAAATAAGGAAGTTCCGAAATTTCATTTGCCGAAACCTCTTCCTTTTTTTCTTTTATGCTTTGATTGGCTGGACCGACTCCTTGATATTCGTCGTGATCGCTTTCAATCCATTTTTCAAACTCTTCGTCCCGGATGCTTTCCTCGCTTGGGATGTTTCCTTTCCACTGCTCTGTCAGTTTGTTTATCCGAGCACGCTTAGCTTCGGCTTCTGAACGGATTGCGCGGTTTTCTTGCTCTCTCCTAAGCTCATCATCGATTAGTGGATTATCTTGATTTTCCGACAGGACCTTGTCAACATAGCTGGGGTCAACCCGCATATTGTAAAGACGCTCTCTTCGAGCCTCGAGCTCAGCGACGTCCTGTTTTGCTTTTTTCTCCTTTGCTCCAAATTTGAAGAACCCGATGTTTTTGTTTGCCTCTTCAAGTTTGTTAGAAATTTCTTGCTCTTCGTTTTGCAGAATGTTATTAGCGACTGCAATTCGACGTTCGTTATAATCAGTATCCGTCAGTTCTGTTTTCGCAGCGTCAAATTGAGCTTTATAACCGCTCATGTAGCCTTTAGCCCGATTTTCAAGTTCGGTTCGGCGCTCTTTAATTTTTTCTGCGGTCTCCTCGGCTTTTTTGGCTTGAAGCTCTGCTTTCCACTCTTCGCCTGAAAGAACAGGCCGCGGAAATCCAGGTCGATCAGGGTCTTCAACATACTCCCGTCCTGTGCGAGCTTTCTCGAGGTCAGCTATGTTCCATTCCCGTTCTTTTTGGGCCGCCAATTCACTTTTTTGCTCACTTTCAAGCTGAGACTGAATTTCTTTATTTTGTCTTTCCGCTTCGCGTCGACGGGCTACTTGCTCTTTTTGTCGAGCCGCATCTTCCCGAGCTTGGATTTCAATTTCGTCGCGAAACAAACTCCTAGCGTAAGGGCTTCGCAGGGCGGTATAGTTGAACCTGTTTGGATCGTAAAATGGCTGAAAAGCCTCAGGGGTCCCAGGAGTGGGTTCTTTTTGCCGCAATTGATTACGCAAACGCTGGTTTGTAACTTCAGGATCGGGATCTGCTAAAGCGGGGTCAGTCGGGCTTACGACCGGCCGATCTCTAAGTATTTTTGGTCGCAGCCTTTGCCCCTGAGACGAAGCACTCCCTTGTGGAAGCGCCGGTGTAGGGTTCAGGGCGTCTTCAAGATTTTCGTTACCCATAACGGTGCTGTCGCTTACCGGCGAACGCTGTTCTGATCGCGAAACATTTTTCGATCGATCTGATTAGACTTAGCTTGGGAGACCCTTCGCGCATCAGAGGCGGCTCTTGACCCCGCATCCAAAAGCTCTTTTGCCATTCCTTTGGCGCCCCGTCCCTGTAGACCTGTTTCGTAAATGCCTTCATATCCAGGAACCTTGTCAGTGGAAAAAGCTTCTTTACTAGTCATTGGCACGCCAGACCTAGTCTCAAACATCTCGTAGGCGCTGGGTTTATAGGGTTCGATTCCTCGGCTTGCTTGCGCGTATCCACCTCCATACTGAGCAGGGATCTCCATAGTTCTAATTTCAGGGCCAGTCCTTTGGGTGGCCCTACCCATTGCAGAATTTTCCATGAAATTCCCAGCGGCTATTTTGCGCTCTTCCATCGGGAGCGACTTATCGTATGCGTCTCTTGCGGCCGCGTTTGCTTTGCCGGCGTATTCTCGAGCTTCTTTGTTGTAAAGCCGCGTAATACCCTTTTTATCGGTCGCAGAGCCATATTCCTCAATGTCCTTTTGAGTCTGCATACGATCGGCTACTTGAGCCAGCTTCTTTTCTCTTACCGCTACGGCGCCTTGCGCGGCGGCCTTGTTAGCATCCTGTCGGTCAAAAAAGCGGTAATGGTCTTCTCTTTCACGACGCTCGGCTTCTTTTCGAAGTTGAAAATTGTCAGTCCCAAGAGAACTAGATGGTTTGAATCCGGATGCGGTGGTGGAAAAATCTCTGTAGGGGTTCACTCGGTTTGGATCTAAGTCTTGGGGTTGGCCGTATTTCGAATAACCAAATTTTGGTCGAATAGGGTTACCGCTTTCATCGACCCTGGAAATGCCAGTGTTTGCGGCGGCCATGTCCGGCTCACGATTTACCTTCTGATCCTGAACTGACTGGAAAGCTTCAGGCATAGTCATCCCTTTGAATGGACCTTTTTTATATGTCATATTTCCAGCCGGACCACTTGTGTAACCAGATTGATTAAATTGTCTATCAGCTAGTTGTTCGGGACTGCCTTCGTAAGGGTCCGGCGCTGGCACAGGTTGACGCCTAACGCTTTGCGGGGCATTCGAGCCGTTGTCGCCATCGGTCGGCGTTCGAGACTGCAAATTGCTGTCGCTGTAATCGGCCTTGCCCATTTGGGCATTTTTCTTGGCACCATAACCCGCTACGGGTTGAGCAGTTCTTCCTACTCCCCGCAAAGCTCTTTGAGTTTTTTGAGTTTGCGGACTGTTGAAACCATTAATGAACCTACTGTATGGATCATCCGCTTCATTTAAAAATCCTTGTGCGGATTGGTTAAAGCCGGGCATGTTGTATTGCATCGCCATACCCTCTTTCTGAGTGGTGATGGCCAAATGTCAACTGCGTTATTTCACAACAGGCTATAGCAGGACAATATTTTGAAACTCACGAGATGCCGTTGCGGTCACGCGACCAAATTTTAAGGCTATGTTTTTCAGCCTCTTTTCGCATTGAAGCAGTTCCAGCGCCACCAGGAAAAACAATTAACGCATCAGATTCTTTGGCCATCTTTCGATTTCTAATTGGTCCCGCAGCCCTGCCATGCTTTTTCCATTCGGCGGGATACAGTTCAACCGGGATTCCGTTTTGATTTGCCCAAGCTTCGCCGAAACGGTCTGCTCCGCTTGCACCGCCAGACAATATAGTTGTGATGTTGTGCTTTTCGTTTAGTCGATCAAGCCAATCTGAATCCTCGGGCTTGTGTTGAAAGTTCCGCCCTCCTGCAATGACCACTCTCATGCGGCGTCCTCCTCCATTTCATCATGCCAAGTTTTAGGCTCTCGGCTCATAAGCTTAGCTGCGTGCGCCGCCACTCCCTCATGACTAAACCGGTAAGCGTGACAGTGTGGACAAATAGCAACGTGGCGAGTTACGATTGAACTGCACCCATGGCAAATTTTGTAAGCGCTGCTGTTATTGATGATTTTTAAACCTTGTTCTTGTCGATTCATTTCTAAAGAAGAAAGCTTAATTCCACGGTTTTGTGAATCAAGTCAAAACCCAAATTTCTTGTCTGCCCCCCCCCAAAGAAAAAAGAGGGTAACGTATTGTTCTGTCCTGTTCTGTCCTGTCCCGTCTTGTACTGTTATGTAGGTGGAGACAAATCTATCGGGCTCGGAGTCCACTCGGAGTCGGCTCGGATTTCGGGAAGGTAACGGTTCGCAAACCAGTCCGCAGGTACGTCCGCAAATCGTCCGCTTAAATAGAAACTTCTTAAATACAACCCCTGAATAACGACCGGATAGTCATGCTACATGCAATTTCCGACAGTGCATCTCAACCTGAGCTCACTTGAGGTAGCCGGCAATCGAGCCCGTGATTTTTGCGTTCGAGTGCTCAATTGCACACCGCAAAATCATGATCGATCCCTCACTCATTCCAGGTAGGGCTGAAATTGGAATGATGGCTGAAGATTGTTTGCCATGCACGTCGAATGTTTCATACCAAATTCCTGTAGCAGGATTGTATTGGTAAAATTGGAAATTCAAATTTTGTGTGGCGTCGTCGTTAAAAATCGTAAGCTGGTCGCAAACAAAAGATTTCCCAGCAGGCACTGCAACAGCGCAAAACGCGCTGACGTTTGTGCCTAGCTCAATATTGATCAAGGGCGCCGCCGGAACTCCAGCAGTAAAGGTGCCTGTCCCGGACCAAATAGATCCAACATTGGAACCTCCTGTGCCAACTTCAATTACCTCCAATTTGGTCACGATGTAAAAAGTCCCAGATGTGGCAACGGCTGTTTGACCATTCAGGTTTACATTTTCAATCAAGACCTCGAGGTTCTCGTCTAGCCCAGTGACTTGGACAACCCAGGCCCCTGTTCCGCTTGTCAAAACATCATCTCCACTTGTAGAAGCAATTTTGACCTGAGCTGGTGTTGCAATTAAAGATTGAATGTTCGCAGTGATGTCGGCGACATCTGTGCCTGAAAACAAGGGCCGTAAATCTGTGGTGACGCTGTGCGTGTTACCAATCGCAACAATTTTCCCAATTCTGTCAGAGACAGTTGGGATCCTGCGAATAAAAGTGCTCATCAAACGCGCTTGCTTGCGCCAGTGTTAAAACCAGCTCCGCGTTGTTCTCGGACCCCAAAAGTAAACTCGAGGGTAGTTGGCACGGTGCAGTCGTAATCAAACTGAATCTGATCTCCAATATCAACAGCGGTGAATGTAATTGATTCGCCGGACGCTAGAGATTTACCAGCAACTGTTCCGGCACTGGCGCCAGTGTTCTCAACCAATACGGTGACGCCTCCACGCCAGGTTCCCGATTCATTGGTCTTAGTCTCAGTTTTGTGAACTTGCCTCATAGGGCATTCCTGAGTCGATCTTGATGCTTGTCAAGTCTGATCAAGTGAGTGTATCGTGATGTTGATGAAGAATCACAACACTCAACTTTGGAAAAAAGTCCAGACGGCGATAATCGATTCCGGTTTTCCGCTTCCCAAATACGGGGCCGATGGAGAACCTGGGGAAGAAACAGCAAACGCCATGCTGTTGCTTATTCGGGCGTATTTGGATCGAATCAATTCCGATTCGCCATTAGACGATGCAGCAATGTCATCAAAAATTGATGCCAGAACTTCTCTGAACATCGGAACGCTATTGCCAAAAGTTCAGCCTACGTTTTTGCAACTTGCTCTTTTGGGTAAAAAAATTGCAGCGGCGCAAAATCTTGATTACCGCATGATTTCTGGGACTAGGTCCTACGAGGAACAGAACAAGCTATACGCCAAGGGTCGCACAACAGCCGGCCCAAAAGTCACAAATGCTCGAGGTGGATACAGTCGGCACAACTTCGGGATCGCGGGTGACTTCGGGGTGTTCGACAAAGAGGGCCAATACCTGGATTCGGGCAATCCGTCGCTCGCTTCCCAGATCCACCAAGCGGTGGCCGAAGAGGTGAAGGCCCGAAAGATAAACATCGACTGGGGCGGTGACTGGAAGTCATTTGTTGATGAGCCGCATTTCGAGTATCGAACCGGCCTTTCAACAAGACAACTTCGAGAGCGAGTTCAAGCAGGAAAGGATATCGTATGAAAGTTCTTTTATTCAGAGGACGCGGTTTTATGTCTGCGGCGATCCGGTGGCAGTCTCGATCGATATACAGCCACGCTGCGATTCAACTTAGGGATGGATCGATCATTGAGTCATGGCAGGGCGACGGCGTCCGGCAAAAAATACTAACTGACTGGAAAGGGATCGATGCGTTTGACATCGTGAACGCCCCTGATATCGGGATCGAACTTGACGAAGATGGATGCGAAGAGTTTTTACGCGCCCAAATCGGGAAAGACTACGACTACTCTTCCGTTTTAAGGTTTGTCTCTCGGCGAAAAGGAGGAAACCCGAACCGGTGGTTTTGTTCTGAATTGGTTTTCTCTGCTCTAGGTTACGCTGGCGTTGACTTGTTTGAGCGGTGCGAGCCATGGCGAGTGTCACCCGGCATGTTGGTCTACTCACCGTTTCTTTCTCGCGCCCAGAGATATGCTGTGTTGCGTCCGCGCTTTTAGTAGCTGAATTTTTCAGTGCAGGGATTTAACAAAAAAAAGGGCCTCCTCCGAAGAGAAGACCCTCAAAATGCCGTAGTAGGCTTTTACTGTTATTTTTGATCGCGGCGGTTAATCGTATTCTTTGAAATTCATCGCCTCCTCGTTTTCATCATAGCCGGCATAGTAGGCTTCGATTTCCTCTGCGGTCATATCATCCGCATCGACTTTGGGGGAGGTCATTGACCCAACCTCATAGTAATGGGGACTACCATTACGGCCATAGTAGGAATCAGCTGCGCCTCTGTCATAAGGGCCGCCGTGTCTTTTGTCGTATTTTTTGCTCATAGTTATTTCTTGACAAAGCCTTCTTGGGAGACCTATCGGTTGATACATTCTTCGGATTCGACGTAGGAGCCCATTTCGGCAAGGACTTGGGCAAACTTGATCGGGCCGCAACTATTGGCCACCTGATCGTTAAAAGACTCAACAACACGGCCGTGGCGCTCTTCTAGTCTGGCGCGGTTTTCGGGAGTCCATTTGATCTTGAAAACGTGCCAGCCACCATTGTCGTATTCATGGCCGTCAAAACGAACCCAAGACTTTCCGGCGACTTGTCGCTTGTCCTTTTGGCGCCTTAGGGTCAACTCAGCCAATTCCGCGAGGAACCAGTACATGTCGGGATTAAGGTCGAAGCCGCTTTTGGTGTGAGCGGTCGGAGCAGACGCAATAGCTTTTTGAAGATCGTCAAGAGCCTTAACTGCCTTTGGGTCCTCAACCCCGTAGGGGGCATCGTCGGTGGCCTTGGTCCTGACCGGACGCCAGTCGACCGGATCGCCATGCCCCCGATTGGAGAGTTCAGCGACAGGTTTGTTGTCGATGTAGAGTCGGCCCGTAAAAGCCAACGTTTCCTCTGAAAGAGAAAGGGCTGGCTTGAAGGACTTGATTTCGATGGTTGGGTTGTATTTCATAATGATAAGTAGGTTGGGTTTGGAAATATTGGTAAAAGTGGTTGGGGCGCCCCCGTGGATGAGGCGCCCCTTGTGCGGTTAGGCGGTCAGGCCGTTTTCCCCGATCACGATTGGCTCCTCAATCGAGCGTTTGCGAACCACGACGCGGTCATGCGCGGGACGAACGTGGGCGGGAACCGAGACTTCGTCACGATGATCGACCACGACTTCCCTGCCTTCGGACGGGAGAGTTACAATTCCGCCGGAACCAAGCAGCCCCTTGAGGGTTGCCTGTTGGCGCTTGATCTTGGACTCAAGCTCGCGCTGGGCAGCTTTGAGTTCAAGTAGACGACGCGCACGAGCGCGGATGGACTGAATTTCTGAACGACTGAGGTTTGACATATTAGGTAGTAGGTTTGGGTTAAAGCAATGTTTGCTTTGCGGTGTATTAAAACACGACTGCGTGTAATCGTCAACATCAAATGATGATTTTTTTCATTTTTAGTCCACACTGCTTTGTGCTTATGCTCTTGCCAGATCCATTTTCGGATTTAATCGGATCCTCCGATGTCGCAGAGTTGTGCGAAATTATGATTGTGGAACACGTTGAGCAGTTGTATGGCCGAATGATAACCAGGTCTGAGTTTTGGGAAGGTTTCGATTGGAAACTCGACAAGGAATACAATGATGTTCATCGGCCTCGACGCGGCAGGGCTTGGTTTTTTTGGAAAAGTGAACCAATTGTAAGATTGGAGTATGAGCTTGAGCCAGCCATTGGAAGTGAAGGGTTTGAGTTTTCGGCTTGCCGGCCTTCGGCAAACAGAACAAAATATCATGCCAGCAAAAAAAACACCATCTAGCAAGAACACATCAGTTGCAAAAGCGAAACTTGAAGCTAACAAGGCACAGGCCCTCGCCAGAATGTCTATGCTGGAGCTTTTAGAGAGCGCCGTCGATAACCGAGGCATTCCTCTTAACGACAAAGTGGTAACCGTCCTGGTTGATGCAATGGAAGCGGAAAAGGAAGACGGGCAGCCCGATCACGCAATCCGTCTGCGAAGCGCTGAACAATTCATGAACCGCACTTTGGGTTTGCCGGTTAAGAGAGAAGAAAAGATCCACCGCACGGTTACAACTGATGACGATGTGCAAGAATTACTCAATACGTCGGAAGCATTTCGCGAAACCGTGGAAAAAATGCTTGATAAGGCGAAAACTGTTGCTGATGTTTAGTCGGCTAGGGACGCCGCTGGATTAAAGCAACCATATTAGGCGTGACAGCCGGAGAGACGGCATAAACCTACTCACCAATATGTCATGGCACTACAACAAGAATCTCCTCGAGAGCTCGCTCTCTTCGCAGGAGCAGGAGGGGGGCTCCTCGCCTCAGAACTCTACCTTAACTGGCGAACCGTCTGCGCGGTCGAATACGAGCCTTACCGGATCGAACGACTCCTCCAAAGGCAAGAAGAACAGCACCTCTGCCCGTTCCCGATCTGGGACGACGTCACGACATTCGACGGGAGACCATGGCGTGGACAAGTGGATATTATTTCTGGTGGATTCCCGTGTCAAGACGTCAGCATCAGTGGCACCGGTGATGGACTCCGAGGATCCCGATCGGGTCTCTGGGATCACATGGCAAGGATTATCGATGAAGTTCGACCCGGAAACGTTTGGATTGAAAACTCACCACAGCTTATTCGAAGAGGCCTTGGACGAATACTCTGTGATCTTGCCGCCGTGGGGTATGATGCTACGTGGGGAGTTGTTTCAGCGCGAGACGCCGGAGCCCCACACCTTCGCAAAAGAGCATGGGTCCTTGGGTGGCTGGGCGACCCCGAAGAAAAGAGACTGGAAGGATACAGCCGGAACCTCAAAGACCGGTGTGAATCCTGATGGCTCGGTAAGAGACCGTATGGATAGACTCGCCATGCAGGTATTTCATGGCGACCCGTGGCCCATCCCCACAAAGGCCGAAGGGGAGAAAATCCCGAACCGGCCCAACTTCGGCAAGGTCGGGCTCTCGAATAACCCTCGCATTGTGGGGGAGCCTGACCGACCCAAAGGCCGGAAGGGGCAGTCGCTCGACTCGATCAAGAATATTCCGACTCCAACCAAGGGAGACGCGAAATCCTCGGGGAGTCGCAACACCCCTGACTCGAAAGCCAACGCGGGAGTGAGTTTGACCGATTTTATCAAAGGCGATGGTGGGACCGGCCGCAGTGAACGTTACGAGGCTGAATTTGTCGGTGAATTTTTCCCGACCCCGACCAAGGACGCCGCCAACGAGCGGAACGCCCCCTACAAGCAGGGAGGAACCTCGCTGTCGACGGCGGTCAAACCCAAGGATGAATCCGTTGACAAACCAGGTCAGTTGAATCCCGATTGGGTTGAGTGGCTTATGGGATGGCCGGTCGGGTGGACCTCACGCGACCCCCTCGCGGACATGACCCCGCTTCCATGGGGTAAGGATCCCGGCGACACCGGTGAGGTCCCGAGGACCGCCCGTGACATCAGGGACAGGGTGAAGAGAATTGAGGCCATCGGTGATGGTCAAGTACCAGCGGCCGTCGCTCTCGCGGTTAGCTTGCTCAACAAAGCTAGAGAGAATATTGAAAAAATTCAGCAATGAACAAAGAACAAAAACTCGACGATCAAAAGGTGTCTGAAAAAACCAAATGCCTTATGGAGTTGGTGTCTCTAAACAAAGATATCAACAAGGCGCTTAACGCCGTTCGCTCCATGAGCAAATCAGAATACATCAAGGCGGAAAAACAAGCTGTTGATCGATATGGCCCAGACCTGCTCCACGCAGTAATTAAAAGCGAAAACGAGAAAATTTTGGTTTTCAGCGTTGCAGACAAACACGATTGGCCAAGGCCGCCTCGTAAACTTGCAGGTCGTGATCCATGGGATATTTGTAAAACGGAAGAAGTTCAAAAAGATAAAAAGACTTGGTTGACCGATTGGGAAGAATCTCGAACGGAGCAGATCAATTGTGAAGAGCCGCCGAGCGGACAGGATACATCTTCGGCAATCAAAAAACCTAGCGAATCCATTTCCGATTCATTACAAAAGCTGGAGGAGCGCACTCAGAAATTGACGGACGCCCTAGAAGAAAAATCTGACGCAATAGTCGATGTAATTGAAGACGTTCTTCAGTTCTTAAACAAAAAATCTTGAACATTAGACCCGAGCATTTGCCAGTCGTTAGGGCGGCCGACCAAGATGGCTACGATGGAGGTTACGTTGCCCTTCACCGCCAATGGTCTGCGTATGGGAGCACTCGTGATGAAGCTCGCCGCCGACTGTCCCGCAAGCTCAAGAAAATTGCATTAAATGATCAGACGACAGGAAAAGACCTGTGACAGCCGGAAAGACGGCACGTAATCCAAAAATGAAATCAACATGCCAAATCTAAACAAAGTAATGTTAATAGGAAATTTGACTCGAGACCCTGAAGTGCGATATACGCCCAAGGGAACCGGCGTCACCGACATCAGTCTAGCGGTAAACCGAACCTGGTCTTCCGAAGACGGCCAGAAACAAGAAGAAACAACGTTCGTTGATATTACATTTTTCGGCAAGACCGCAGAGATTATTGACCGATACTGCTCAAAAGGAAAACCTGTCTACGTAGAGGGGCGCCTCAAACTCGACACCTGGGAAGACAAAAACACCGGCCAAAACCGATCCAAGATGAAAGTGGTGGGTGAGCAGATCCAATTTTTGAGTTCTCGGTCAGCCGATGATGCTACGTCAAGCCGTGCAGACAACACAAATTACGATCGAGCTCAGGCACAAGCTAATCAAGGAGGCCAAGGAAAACCGTTACCGTCAAACGGCGATGACCTTCCTATGTAATAAACACGTAAAAAATTATCGAATGACAGAAGAATCCATTCAAAATCAAATCTGCGACCTTTGGAAACAGATTGATGAAGCTCGTCAAGAGCAGAATTTAACCCAAGGGCAATTGTCAAAAAAGGCGGGGATTTACCAGACCATCTACAGCGACATTAAGATGGGAGTTAGGCCGCTTAACCTGAAAAGGGCTATTGCCTTAGCTGATGCTTTAGGGCTCAAAATCCAAATTGCAAAGTAGAAAAAAATTCAAAGAAATCTTTCGAAGCTTGGGTTCGATTTCGCAGTGTGCGAAGTCGGATTTCAAGCTTCGTTCATTTATACTCGTTTTGTTTTGCCGCGCTTGCAGATAAACTTGAGTTGCCAAAACCCTACTAAATTAGTCAAGAATTGCTAAAAAAGTCACATCTTGTGAAGATCGAAGACATCTGTTAGGTTACGCAAAAGTCGATCATGAAAAAACAGGACATCACAAAACTTGCTAAAAATTCTAAGCGAGAAATGATTAAGAAAATTGCTTTAGGGCTTAAACAAGGGGAAGGCATAGCAATATCGGACGTAGCATCCGAAATCAAAACCTCTACAACCACCATCAATAGGCACGCAAAGATTCTTGGCGCAATTGCAATATTCTATCCCGGAGCAGTCAAAACCGCCTATTTGGTAAACCCAAAATACAATAAATGAAAGCTACCAAAACTTCGGGGCTTCCTGAACAAGAACCTTCTGCGGATCAAAAAAGAATTGTTAAGCTTTTGGAAGACAACAAGAAGTTGCGTGGTGAACTGACTTTAAAAAATCGCCAATGCGAGGAATTAGAAAAAACCCTTTTCAACGCTCGAAAGGCAAAGAGAGGAACGATACCTAAAACGTCTACGAGAAAACGAAAAAAAGACGATTGGGTGCGTGTTATTATCACCGACACGCACGGGAGCAAAGTCGATCCAGCAGCTTTTGCGGCCGTAATGGGCGACATCAAAAAGCTGGATCCGGATGAAATCATTCACTTAGGTGACTCAATTGATTGCGGAGGATTTCTGGCCGAACACCACACGCTCGGTTTTGTCGCCGAGACGGAATACACTTACGAAGACGACGTGCTAAAAGCTAACGAGCAGTTTGACGAAATTCAACGTATCGCACCTCGAGCTAAGTTTCATTTAATTGAGGGAAACCACGAGCGGCGAGTTGAATCATATTGCGTTACAAAAGCGTTGCGAAATGGCACAGACGCTGAATACCTTCGTCGCCTCATTAGCCCCCACACTCTTTTGCAGATCAAAGAAAGAGGCATCAATTATTATCGCGAGGGAGAAATGCACCGAGGCGCGACCATACCAGGTTGGCTACGCCTTGGAAAGTGCTGGTTTGTGCATGGTATCAGCACGGCTAAGCACGCGGCGGCAGTTCATTTAGCAAAAGCCGGAGGCAATATTGTTTACGGCCACACGCACCGCATTGATTCCGCTCACGATGAACTTACGAATGTAGGAACAGTAGCCGCTTGGAATCCTGGGTGCCTTTGCACCAAACAGCCGCTCTGGAGACACAGCAGTCCTACCGGCTGGGGAACAGGTTACGCCGTGCAGATTGTTGCCAAGTCCGGCGAATTTTTGCATTTAAATGTCCCAATTATTGACGGCAAAAGTCTGCTGATGCCCCTTTTTCATACAGCTAGTTCTGGCAAATAACTTGCGTGACAAGCGTTTGAAAAGTGCATACGATCTCGCGATGACGAGATCAATTGCCCTGATTTTTTGTTTTTTTGCAGAGAGTGCTTTTTCGGAAAACCAACCATCATTTTTTTCTTTTTTCGCAACCAGAGATTTATCAGCGAAGATGGTGCAACAAGCCAAGCTGTGGAACAACCGGCACTATCGTAAAGGCGCATCATGCCAGTGCGCCAATTTTATTGGCGAGGTAGTCACTTCTTCTGGTGGAAGTAAACCAAAAGCTTCATCTCTGGCTCGTAGCTGGCTCGAGTGGGGGAATCGAGTTTCAATTGCAAAAAATGCAATAAAACCAGGTGACGTCATCGTAACATGGCGGGGCTCCAAAAATGGCAACAGCGGTCATATCTTGATTTACATCGGTGACGGGCAATGTATTCACCGCCCGACAAGATCAAAACCCGTGCAAGTAACAGAATTGTCAATTTACCGATCGAAAATACTTGGAGTCAGAAGAGGATCCTGAGATTTTGATTCCTATTTAATTGATCTCGTTTACCCACTCCGCAACGAGAATCAAACTCTGGTAACGGCCACCTGGTCGTTTTCGAAGAATGCCCTTCAGGCGTCCACAAATTACTACGCGCTGGCCTTTTTGCCAGTCGGAGCAAAGCTCTCCAATAGTGTCCCAGCAATCGACTGAAACGTAAGTAGCGTGTTCCTCCTCATCTCGGTTCACAGCCACCTTGAGTTCAGTAACCGATCGCCCAGAAGGCGTAGTTTTGAAAATAGCATTTTCGGTCAGATAACCAGTTATCGTAACGTCATTTCGGTCGTGGGCCATTGGCTATTTTTATTAAGATGTCAGCATGAGATGGCTGGTTGTCGCGGTCGAAACAAGCGAGATCCACACCCCTGAGCTCCTGCCAAACCAATTTTGGAGTAATCTCAAGCTCTCCAGCAAGCAAAGCTTTTTCGAACTTTTCTACGGCTTCTAATTTTGTTTTGCACCGAAACGAGCGAACCCTGACACCAAGGCGAGCAGCAAGCTCAATCGTGGTCCAGGGTATCGCTCGATAGTTTTGAATGAAAAAAGGGTTAGACCACCTTGAGGGTCGGTCTACGCACACAACATCACGGTCAAGGGTTTTCATCCCCCTTTTGCCTCGGTAAATCCGTTGCGGCTTGTTTGGCATTGCAGAATTTTTCAAATGAGGTGGTTGGCCGTAGCATCAGCAGACGACCGGATGGTCCTCTTTTGATTTCCACTTCGGGACAATTCGATGCTTTCAACTTCCTTGCAAGGGTTGATGAACTTATTCCTATTTTTTTGCAAAACAATTGAGGAGATATCCATTCTTCTAATTCATGAATACCATACCCTTTCACAGAAAGCCAAGTTTTGATTTTACTCATCATTTCCGCGTCGGTGGTAGCTACCAATTGAATTAGTGATCTCGGTTTCTGTAAATCAGGCATCTTGGGCCTCCTTCCATTCGTCGTATTCTTTTTTCATGTGCCGCCATGCTTCATCCTTACGAGTCAACAACGCAGGGTTGGAGTAGTCAAGAAAAGCCTCAAAATCATCAGGCATAAGCCTTTCCTTTTTGTCTTTTTTGACAACACCGCCAGTGGCAGTGTTTGCCCTTCTGGAGGCGCGGTCAGATTCACTAATCCAATTATTGAGCAAGGTGAATAAATCCCGGCGCCGGAAGTCTTCGTTTGTTGGAATCGTGGCACGGTAGTAAGTCCTGACTGACCTGTATTCGTCAGGATCAATTGGAAGAATATCCAGCAGGGCCTTGGCTTCTGCAACGGTCCACTTAGTTGACTCCATTCTGTTAAAAAGCGAGCCAAGCTCGACCATCAGGGGAGTGTTTTTCTTTACCCGAGCTTTTTTGGCTTTTTCTTGGGACATGGACCTCCAACCGGCCGGCATGACTGACTCGACTTCTTTAGAAGTCGGATCCTGTTCTGTCTCGTCCTGTTCTGTCTCGTCCTGTTCTGTTCTGTTATGTTCTGTAGGAACACTTGTGTCGACTCGACTCGGAGTGGCCTCGGAGTCAAAACCTGGAAGGCTCTGATCTTGCTCTTCAGGTATAATTTCAGCCTCGATCCAACCGATCTCATCAGAAGAAAGGACTTGAATTGCGGTCTTTAGCTTAGCCTCTTTGACTCGCAATTTTACTGACAAACTTCGGGCATCGTGAGGAATCTCTCTGGAACCGCGAGTAAGTTCACCTCGAGTTCTTGATTGGCTGGCCTCAAGCGCAAGCACGCAAAAGATTCCGTAAATTTCTGGGCCATCTGGTCTCTCCATTAAAGCGCAGAAACCATAGGAGGATGGGTTGTAAGGCAGTGCGATCCATTTCATGACCTCGCACCGCTTGCTTTGGCTGACCTCAAAGGTCTCTTCCCAATTGCTGATTCGGTATTTTATCATAAGTAAGTAGGTTTAATTTTAAACTTGCTCCAACATCTTTTCGACCCAGACCGGCGGCATGATTTCAGCAACACCTATTCTTGGCCATTCATCCACTTGGAACGCATGGGCTATCTTGTAAAGGTCTGCTCGGTATTCGCGCCGACCTAGTTCAAGCCAGTCTGATGGCATCCAATGCAGAGCGCACTCATACGGCCATTCCTTCTCGATCGCCAATATTCCTGCTCGGGATTTGTCGAGACCAGCTAATCGGCAAACATCGACGTAGAAAGCCAATTGCTTGTGATATCCATATTTCTGAATGCTGGCGGCAAATGGTTCCGCAGCGGCGTTCACGGTTGTTTTAAGGTCGATTACGGAGTCACCATTGAGATCAAGCATGTCGAGGCGAGCTTTTAGCTGCATCAGCCACCTGTCTTCCTCCCTGCCTCCGGCGTAACACCCAAACACGGTCACTTCAGTCTGGCTGCCCTCAATGGCTTCCCAAACCTCATCATAATCCCTGATGGATTGACACATTTCAGACATTCCGATGAACCAATCAGCGTCTACAATCTCCATGCCGCTTTTGGTGGATTCTTCCAACCAAGCTTTATAACCAGGAAAGCGTCGATTGAAGTCAGTCGGCATCTTGAGTGACCTCGATGGAGGTCGATCCTCGTTTTCTTTCTCGACCCTGGCTTTTTCTTGCGCTAAAAACTCAGCTTTTTTCGAATCATCTAGCACGGCATAACGGCTGTAAAAAAGATCCGGCTCAAGAAGAAGCGTATGGAACTGACGACCCTGCAAAAGAGCCTCAGTGTCTAGCCTATCCCTAGTTGGGTTCTCAAGAATTTGTTTAAAGCGCCACAAAGACCTTTGTGCAGCTTTCATTCGCGTGTTGTTAAGACCTTGAGACATTGCGTATGCCTCAAACGACAAGTCGTTACAGACCTGATTGACTGGATTTTTAGGATTAAATATCATTAGTTTAATAGAGAATGGTGAAGTGAAACTCGCTCTTCGAGCGAACCAGAAGGTTGTTCGAAAATCGAAATAAGGGCAAGCCGGTTCCCAGAAATATCGACCACCGAAGCGGTCATTGGGTCGTCCGGATCATTTAGCAAACCTCCAAGCTCAACCCCGACAATGTCAAAAAAACCGCCAGCATTGGCAATCCACATGGCATCTATCACGGGTTGGCGAAGAGGTTCGGGCATGGAATCTATTACCATGTCACAGCGGTAAGTTCATCAAAGCGGTCAATGACCGAAGACAATGTTGGGCCGGCTAAAGACCTCCAAGTCTGGTCAGGCTTTGTAAGTTTGTGATTCCGAAGAACCTCATCAAGATCTCCATCAGTAAGTTCAGCATTTTTCAGCTTAGTCTCAATTTCGTCGATTAAGTCTTGATTAAGATCGACAACTGCAACAGTTGCTTCCTCAACAGGAATTTCAGCAGAAAGTTTCTCCTGCTCTTCATCCGGCTCAATGGGATTGTGAACATTGTCGAGGTCGATTAATCGAGTGAACTCATCAGTGCGAGGAAGCCACTTCATCATGTTCTTCAAACACGTCCTTTTTCTCATGTCATCGGGATCAGTCTGGTTTGGGTTGAATTTACCGTTGAAGTCTTTCGATCTCCTCCGCTTCGATTCCACCTCCTCAATGTCCATCGCATGGATCTGCATAGGGTGTCCTTTAAACTTAACGCGAGTATAAACTGCAATCGGAGTCTTCGACGTTCTAGGAAAAGTTGGTCGATGAACTAATCGATCACTTCCATCCTCGTTTCCACCCCGCTGGTAATCAAATTCGTCATCCTCATAGACCACTGCCCCGTCTACAATTTCAGCACCACAATAGTCGTGCAGAATTGTGACAAAGCCTTTGTAGTCCACTATAAGGGTGCATTCCAATTTCCATTGGCCATCAGGTTGTTTAATGTTTCGAGGAATCAGGTGAGCGTCTCTGGAGTTCGGCATCAAACCAAACTCCGCAAGCTCAAGAACGCATGTCGCAATTGAGTGCTTGGTGCATTCCTTCAATTTCGGATTTTTTTCCAAGGCGGTTACAAATGTCCGCTCCAGTCTTTGAACCCAACCAATCCGGTTTTCTTCTCCTACAATAAGACCCGGTAGGGCCTTGGCGATCTCTTCATGGGCGGCGTCCGAACGGACCCAATCCACAAGAGCCTTGACTTTGGTGTTTTGTTTGCTCATTTGTTATTACGGTAAGTAGGTTTACCAAGAAGGGCGGTATCCACCGGATCCGCCCTTCGCTTTTCCTACTAATCTTCATAGTTTAGTTTGTGGCTTCTCAGCCGTTTCAGATAACGCCATCCCCTCTGAGAGCCGTGAATGTAAAAGTAGCCTTCGGAGTCTCGGTGCGAAAATCTTCCGAGAACCGTCGCGTCCTCGATCTGGAAATCATCCCAGTGAGCCACCACCACCAGTTCCCAGAACCTAGGAAGCGGAAGCGTGATAGCTTGGGGATTCCCATCCCCTTCGACCCAGACAATCTGTTGTCGCCCAGACGGCGCTGTCCGGCGCTGTCCGGAGTCCTTGATAAGCCCTTTCCGGCGCAACGGCGCGAGACGAGGGGTTAGCGATTCGTTCGGGATCTGAGTCAGGGCCTGAATCTCATAGCAAGCCAACCCTTCGGGATGTTTGATAACGGCGCGGACAACCTGCATCTCAAGTTCGCTCGCCTTTTGTCCGCGAATTGAACTGGCGGCGGCATGAGCAGTCTGGGGATCTTCCTCGCGAGCCCATGCGGCCCCGTTTTCTGCTTCTTCGAATAAATCAATCATGACGGGCCTCCTCCCTGTAATGGGCCGCTATGGCCTTCAAAACATTGTTCTTCGTTTCCGAATTATGAATTGAAATTTGCTTATCAAGGCGGTCGGCCGCGAGATTCAAAGCTTCAGAATAGTAGACTTGTTTCCACCCCGCAACATCGCGTGCGGCGTAGACAAGCTGCGCCGCTTCTTCTTGAATTGGGTTTGGATACTTTTCAAAAGTTATAGAGTTGTTCATCATTTGGTGGGTGTTTTTAATTGAATGACAGTTTTTTGGTCAGCCTTTTTCGCGACCTTATATTGCTTGCACTCTAGTGACTTCACGACTGAGGGGTCATCTTCTAACAGAACGCCAGAATGCCGAAGGGCATCTAGCGGAATCTTGGAAGCGGCAAACAGGTTGTCTAGGTCAAGCGGGTGAGTCGCGTAGTGGCGAAAAATAACGACTTCGCACTCTTCAATCTGTTTGAAACCGCGCTCAAGATTTGCCTGTGTTCGAATCAAAAGCGTCCACTTGTCCTTAATCTTACGGTAATTTGCCCAGTGCATCCTCATAAGGCCCTTAGAACCGTTAAGACTTGGAGCCAGCATAGGAATCGAAAACTCAATCATTGTTCACCTCCTCAGGTTTGATGTCGATTGTCTCAAGCAAATTTGTAATCGGCTCTAACCTCAACTCGGCAAATTTTTTCACTCTATCCTCAACAGTGTCTCGGATTTCGTTCTCAACGATAGAAATAATCTTTTTTGCGGCCCATTCACTAATTTCTAAATTGGTGATTTGAACTGTTTCGATTCCAGATTCTACTTCGATTGAAGAACGGATGGAGGGGCGATCATAAATGTCGCGGGTCGTAATGAATATTTGTTTTATGTGCATAATAAGTAGGTTGTTTTCAAGTTGCATTCAACTTGGCTTGATAAGTTGACGGCAACATCTAAAAAGTCAAGATTTATTGCCTTACGGCCAAGATTGCTCTAGGGTTTTGGAAATGACACCCCTTGATCTAATCAATGCCGTGCGGCAAAACGGAGGCGCGTGGTTTGAGTCTTTTGGGCGGATCAAAATGAAGTCCGGAGCAATCGGCCGGCCTTCGATGAACGCTTACCAAAGAGACATCAATGAGGTCCACCAGTTCTGTCGTGAGAACGAACTCCCTTGCCGAGTCATAGGCCTCAAGCCTCGTCAAAAGGGGTCATCGACTTTTTTCACCAACCTTATGTATTCCGATGTGCGGCGACCGAAGGTCGGGGAAGCTGAAGTGTCGGCTTGTGTAATGGGAGGGCAATACAGCCAGGTGGACAACCTGTGGCAGATCCTGAACCGTTACGAGGCTCACGATTCTTTCGAATGGGGGAATCAGATGAAAATCAACAACCTTGAGGCGACCTGTTCGAACGGTGGCCGGATAGTGAAAGAAACCGCGGGTGATTTCGACGCTGCCCGTTCGGGAACTTTTCAGTGGCTTCTCACAACAGAGACAGCACGCTGGCGAGACGAGGGTGTCGCGAATGCCCACAAGGTCCTTCAGGGGGCGATGGCTTGTGTTCCGGACCTTCCTGGGACTGTAGTGGTATTGGAGTCAACAGCCAACGGATCCAGCGGGGCTTATTTTGATTTCTGGCAGGGAGCAGTGACCCTTGAGGATTTCAAAGCAGGCAAAAGAGGAAATGGTTTTGTAAAAGTTTTTCGAGCGTGGTATGAATTTCCTGATTCTCACCTTCCTTTGACCGAAACCCAAACTCAAGAAGTCGAGGGGAGTCTCACTCCGGATGAAAAAGAGCTAATCGAAGATTTTAATTGCGAAATTTCTCAAATTGCTTGGAGAAGAAACAAGATTGCTGGTGAATGCGGTGGTGACGCAGATCTGTTTGAGCAAGAATATCCCCGCTCATCTAGCACTGCTTTTCTGCTTTCTGGGCGGAAACGGTTTAACCGAATTGGAATCGAATGGCAGAAAAAAATTCGCGCTCAACACCCTGTGGAACAAGGCTCAATCGAGCTTGTAAATGATGGAAGCGTCGACAAAACGTCTTGGAGGCCAACAACTGATCCCGGAGAAGCTGAGTTCGACAGATGGGAAGCGCCTCAACCTGGTCGTAAATATGTTATTGCGGTCGATACCATGACTGGGGCCAGTCAGGCGATGGGGTTGGATCCTGATTGCCACTCAGTGCTGTGTTTCCGGAGGGGTTACTACGATGGCAGGGGTTGGCACCCCACAAGGCTCGTGGCGAGATTATTCAGTCCATGCCGCTGGGACATCGATGTTCTGGAACACGCGGTCTACCGGCTCGCCCATTACTACGGGAAGTGCATGATCGTCCCAGAGATCAACAACGATCGGGGACTGATCGAACTCCTGAAACTGCGGAGATCGGCCAAGATTTATCGACGTCGAACGACCAACAAAAAGACCGGCAAGGTGACAGATGCCTACGGCTGGCAGACCAACGTCCAGACTCGGAAGAATATCGAAGACGCAGTCGCGAAGGCGATTAGGGAATGGGATGTTGAAGGAGAAGGCGTAGAAATATATTGTCCCAATGTGATCCGAGAACTCGAGACTTTTATTGTGAACGATAAAGGAAAGGGCGAGGCCGCAGATGGCTCTCACGATGACGACGTTATTGCTCTTGGAATAGCGTTATGCACTATTGACTCAGCGACTAATTACGCTGAACCTGTTGATGAAGAGTTTCTCGCCCCGGATGTTAAAAAAGATTTCAAACGCCGAGGTCGAGTAAACCGAAACCAAAAATCTCAAAAAGCCCATTACAGATGATCAACCTTAGAGACCTCATTCCCGTCACGGGACGCCGCTATCGCAAGTCTTTGGAAATTTTGCACTCTATGCACAAAGCAATAGAGGATGCTAAAGGAGAGCGACAATTGGCTCAGCGTAGCCTTCACCATGCTATGGGAGATCTTGCCAAAAAAATCTCAACTTGGAAAGCTACCGAAAAAGACGAAAGCGTAGAGATTGTTTTGAGAGTTAGCAAATCTATGTCAAGGGCCGCCCTCAAAGCTTCGCCAGAAGAGTTCAAGAAATTTTTGGCTCAAGAACTAGCTGCAAGAGCCGTGGGTGCTTTGGACGACCTTGTTAAAGACATTGAGATGCAAGAAGAAGAATTGGCTTCCCACAAGCCTTCTAGGATAATTCGGCCGTGACGTTAAAGTTTCGATTTCTCGCTAAGTCATTCCAACGATCGAAAAGTGGGACAAATAACCTCCATCCCATTTCGGGATGTGATTCCGCGATGTCTTTGAAGGCGTTCTGAGCGTGAACAGGTCCCTGATGACATCCCGCACAAAGAGAAACTCCGTTAGAAAGATCTAACGCCCTTGTTGGATAAAGCGATTTTGGTCGGATGTGATGGGCTTGAAGGCGCCAAATCGCAAATGTTCCACCGCAGAGGACACACCTGCCTCGGCGGTCTCTAGCGTCCCTGATTCGGACTAACTTAGACCACTTGGAATGGTTCACGCGATTGAAAGAGCAAAGGTAATAGCGTTGTTCCACCGGTTTACAAGTTCAGCCCATACGTTGCTGTTTGCATCGTTTGATTCTTTTGATAACCCAGGAACAGGATTTGACGTTTTTGCGTAGCGTTCACACGCTTTACGAAATGCTGCAATAAATTCGGCGACGTTTTCACGACTTTCCTGAACAACGGCCAAAGTGTCTCGAGTTTCTGGACCCCATTGTCCATCAACCTTGACTTCGAGGCCGAGATCTTCAAGCGCCCATTGGGCAATCACAGTGACTCCGGTAGGACCAAGGTTGAAGCATCCATTCATCATTAAAAACTCAACTCCAGCATTAAACCACGGCCCTTTTATAAATTGCCGGAAATAACCGTCAATGTATGCGGCAGCCATGATCTCTCTTCGGCGCGGTGGAGCGCTTTCGAGTTGGCGATACATTTCAGGATGATCCCGCTGATTCATCCCGGCATATTCGTAACGGCCACCACCATTGCCAGGTGTGAGCCCAAGACCGTATCGCTTCAGATACCCGTTTTTGTCCCTGCGTGTTCGATCGCGTGGATGGGACTCCTGTTCGACTACTTTTAAAGCAAGCCAATACTGAGCTCTGTAGGGCCTTTCGTCGTCTACCTCTTCAATCGAAGGTGAAGCCTTAGACGCCCATTGTCTTCGCTTGGTAAAGATGCGAAGCCGTCTGAGGCAAGGTATTTTTGAAACGTCCATGTTCTCTGTGAATTGGTGCGTTGTCCCAACGAAATCGTTTTTTCCAATACTTTCCTTTTGGATTTCCGTATTCTCTTCTCAACCGGCGAGCCAAAGGTTCTTTCTTTGGGTTGAGTCCAGCGGCTCTTGCTGCCCTCCACGGGGCATTTACGTCGCACACATGATTTGGATTGAGGTGGTTGGATTCTGCAATAACCTCACCCGTTTTTTTCTGCATAGCAGCTTTGTTTTGCCTGTTGCTAAGACGCTGAGCTTGAGTTTTTTTAGTTTTGTTAAGTTTGGCGATTCGTTTCATGAGATAAATAGTTGCAGAGGAAGGAATCGAACCTTCAAGCAATGGGTTATGAACCCACGCTAGGCACCAGCCCTCCCTGCTTGAAATTACGCCGCTTTATATTGAGAACTAAACCGGCGAAAGACGCCCCAGATTACCGCAACAGCAGAAACAATTTGAAGACCGCTCGCTTCAGATCCAACAGCATTTTGGAACGTTGGGGCAACAGCGTCAAGATTGCTCAAGAGGTCGTTAGTAAGAACGCCGACCAAGCCAAGGCCGGTCAACTTACCTTTCAGAATAGTTTTAAGAAACTTCATTTTATTTAGTTGGTTTTCGAAATAGCGAGAATTTACTCGCAGTAGAATCACCTTGTCACTGTCATATCGGGTTTGTCTAGAACAAATTAGTTCTTCTCTAAAAATTTGCGCTTCCACATATCTCGATCCTGCCGCAATCTGCTATCAACATCACCTCTGCCGACTGCGTGCAAAAGCTCCTTGGTTTCCTCCCATTGGTTTTCTAGCCACTCCGCTCTATCCGCTAGTATCCTCATGGCGCCATTAGTGAAGTTCTCTCCACCTTTCAGATATGGAAGCAACTCTTGACCGAGCTCCAACCATTCTTGGTCATGGATTGAATGCCTTGCCAGTTTCGCAGCGATCCCCCAAGGAGAACAAGGCAGCGCACTCGAATCTTGCTCTCGTTGGGGTTGTTCGGTCGGTTTGTCACTTAATAGGGTATTGCCCATAATATAACAGAGTTAGATTTGTCAGCGCAGGATCGGTGGCCTTGGTCGTGCAGCAGCAGCAGCAGCGTTATTGAGTCATCCTTTCGAGCTGATCAATTCAATTTTCTACTACTCTCAATCAATTTTATCTACCTGCTTTTTTAACGAATTTAAATCGTCCTCGAGCGATTTGATTTCTTCGTTTTGCTTGAGCGGATGATCAGCTTTGTCTCGGTAATTATCAATTTCATGTTGGGTCCAATGGAGTTTTTCTTGAATGCGCCCCCAATCAGTTAAAAACTGATCTCGCCATGTCCTAATATATGCCAATTCCTTTTCATTCTCGACCATCTCTTCCTTGTTTGATTCGACGATGAGAGAAACTTTATCATCCCCAGAAGATTGAGCCCAAAGAATGACGCCAGCGGCCGTTCCAGTAACTGTTAAGCCAAGGCCGGCAAGAGAAACCATGAGGCCAACTCCCCAAGTAACATAGTTGGCTGGAATCATGCCCTTAGTCGCTGTTGCACTGCTGTAATTTTCAGACCACCGATCCATTTTTGAAAACAGGGTCGACATATCATTGCGAAGATCTTCGATTATGGCTGCTGACCCAGCAACTGTCGTTTTTACTTCGCCGATTTCGCTTCTCATCGACTCAACTTCAGTGTCGAGCCGATTTACTCTCGAACCAAGCTGGTTGATGGTCACGTCCTGGTGAATGCCTGTTTCTTCACTCATGATGGGTCGAAGTTGTAGCCAAAGCGGCTGATGTCTTTGGGGAATCGATCAGCTACGATCTGGGCTGTTTGGTCGGTGTAGTATGACCGGTAGTCCTTGCGGTTGGTCTTGTTTGCGTGCGGGAGATGTAGAGCCAGTCCCAAGCGGCCGGTGATCCTTTTCCAGGCCTCGTCAATCTCCTCGAACTTGAATATCTCGTCGACGATAACTCGGCCGGCCCGGTCTTCTAGCATTCTCGACTGATCGCTCCACTCCATGTTCCCCTTGTTGGGCTGGACGACGTCGACCAACCACCTAGTGAAATCGGTGTCTTCCGGCAGGTGCTGGGGGTTGGGTGGAAGCAGGCGCTGCTTCCGGTACTGGAACGAGCTGACGATCCTGTCCCAAGGGTTCCTGACGACGGCAAAAGACCAGAAGTCTTTGAAGCACATCCCAGCATCGTTTATTGCGGCCCTAACCGTCAGGGCCGAGTCGTGGTCCTCGGCCAGCTTCGGCAACCTTTCCCATGGGCGCAGCGCGACGGAGACCGACGTTCCGCCGGTCTTGTTCACATGAATGAAGATTATTTTGAGAGATTCGCTGATCATTTGATTCCGATAATCTGTCCGTTGGGAGGAGCGTCCTCTACCGGGAGAAGCTTGCCACTGCCTACAACTCGATGAGTCTTAAACCCGGCCCTGTCAAGGTGGTTCGCAACGAGCCGGGCTGGGGTCTTCGCATCGTTGTGAGATTCTACGATAACCCAGCCGCCGGGAGTCATCGACTCCAGAACTTGTTTTGCGCCTTCGAGTACGTCCAGCTCGAACCCCTCGACATCGATCTTGATCGCGTCGGGAACCTCGCGAACCAGATCGTCCAATGGGATCACGCTTACCTCCTGAAAGGGAAGGTTCTTTTCAACGGCCATCGTGCTCTCGGCAATGGCGTTGGCGATGTATAGCTTGGCCGTCCCCAGCGTTCTGCCGATCGCGGCGGCGCAGATGCGATCTCGAGGGATACCGTTGAGGTCAAAGTTCAATTCAAGCACCTCGCGAGCGCGGTCTTCAGGCTCGAACGCCAAAACATCGCATCCGCGAGATGCGGCCGCGAGGCTCATCAGCCCGATGTTCGCGCCGACGTCGATCAGCAGCTGACCTGGTCCGAGCTTATTGATCCAGCCCATTACGGGCATCTCATAGAGGCCAAAAGGGCAAAGCGAGTATCCCAGATGCCCGTAAGGAACCCAGGCCTCGGCGTTGATGTTGTGGAGGTAGGTCTGGTAATAGGCCAAGCCCTCAGGCTGCTCTATTAAAACCTCTCGTGTTGTCTTCTCAAAATGCTTCATTTTCCGAGAATGTGCCGGGCTCTATCTAGGTGCTCCATCGCGTGATCGTAGAGGCCCCAGTTTGGGTAAGTAGGAGGCGTGTGCGTGTGAATGTGAACGCTGGCAGTGTTGCCGTCTGGCGGCTCTTTTCTCCAGATCCCGTGGTTGTGTTCGCGGCCGAAATAGTCGCAGTGGAACAGTCCCGGCAACCTTTCCATGCACTTCTGTTCGTAGAACCCGTCCATGCCCTCCTCATACATATATAACCAGGTGCCGGCCGTCAACTGGTGCCTAGTCATCAGGAAGCCAGCATTGAAGACCCCATGCCGGCCGATGACGCTGTGGCCCCAGTCAACCCAGTGGAACGGGCTGAGAACGACGTCGGCCGCGTAGGTCTCGATCAATGATCGGCAGAAAGTTATGTCGCAGTCTGCAATCAAGGCACCTTTCCCGTTGGCCACAGCGACGGCCTGCTGAAGGGCGTAGATTTTCCACCAGATGGGAACGATTTTCCAGTAGTCGGACTCGGTAGCTACCTTCTCCAAGCGCTTCTCGATCGTTCCCTGTGTCGCGGCGTTCATGTGAGGCATGACCTCAACGTATTCGAGCCGCCACTCCTTCACCAAACTTCCAACGTAGCGAGATGTCTCAACGTCACAAATTACTAGGACCGGCGTGTTCCGATGGTAGGCGCAGAAGGTTAGCAACCAGGCCTCAAGATCGCCCATGACCGGCTCGTCGGCCACAACAGCGGCCGCTCCGAGGCCCATCCTAGCTGTCGAAGTAGAAGTATGCCTAGTCCCCTGCCGAAGTTTTTTTTTCCACTGGGAGACTAGGTCGTTGCACTCGCGCCGGTCCCTTGCGGCCGACGCGAGTTCGTGGTTCATATTCGCTCTTCTTCCCATGGTCCTGACTTTACGGTGCGATCGGGCTCCAAAGGAAATACATATCGAAGCCAGTAGCTCCTGCGCCGCTCGAAATCACAACGTCGATCTCTCCCTTATCGGGAACCACCCGGCTGGGGAAGTTTCCGGTGCTGACTGACCTGCCTAGGTCGTCAACGACGTAGGCCGCCTCAACGCTCTGGTTGATCGCCCCACCAGAGAAGACGGCCGCGCCGTTGATGTTGATCGTATAACTGAAGTGGCCGGGCGATGAAAGCGAAGGGTCGGTCGTGCAGACTAGGATGTCACGCAGATAGCGCTTCTTTGGAACGAAACCGGCCGGGTGAGTTGCGACGGTGATGGCCGTCGAGGGATCAATCACCTCGTAACGGGTAACCTCCTCGCCGATCTCTTGCCAGACGGCACTTCCGGTCGCGCTGCTATTGCAGATCCACAGGCGGAACGCCGACGGCCAATACCATTGGCTCCCAACTTCGTATCCCTGAGTGTTGTCGTTCCCAGACGCAGGAGCGGTTGTCGCGGAGAAGTTGTTCGTCGTGCCTCCAGAGCTTGCCCCGCCTCCTATAATGATCCACCTAGAGTAGAGAGCGCTCCAGATGGCTTGAACCGCTTTGTTGTTAGCGTCAAGCGTTACATCGGATCCACCCCAGCAATAAATGTCTCCAGCGTTATGCTTGATAACTACCGTTCTAGCATCGTTGGCCGCATAAAGGAAAACGACATCTCCATCAGCAGGGCTGCCGCCGAGCGTTTCTAGGTCATCGGTAGCGGCATCGCCTTGTGTGTCAATATAGTGATGGTTTCCGGTTACCGCCACCGCACCAGCCGCAATGGTAAGTTCAGAAGCACCTCCTGCATCTGGGCCAGATCCTCCACCACTAGAAGCAAAAGAAGAAAAATTTGCTCGGCGCATTGCCCCAGCTCCCGTGTCATAAAATGGAATCCAATCACCGGTGACCGGAGAGGCCAGAGTATAACTCGGCACGTCCGCGTCGAGAACTTTGTTGGAAGCGCTAATAGTGGTCCCCGATACTCCCCATGTATTAAGCACCCGAGAAGCGAGTGCCTGATCGATCCCGTAAAGGTGCGCGGTGAGCTCGTCTTCGTTAGTGACCTCTGTTGGGTTGGTCGAAGGAGTGTAGTTGCTGGGATTCCAGTCTATGTCAATGGTGTCCCCATCAATTGGATCAGATCCGCTTCGACTATGGGAAGAAGCATGAGAGCTTGGGGATCGTGAATCTGTTAATCTCGCATCACTGTCGGTTACATATTTATTTGAACCGCTTGCAGAGCCATCGGTTCCATCAAGGGCTGCTTTTTCATCAGCAGTTGGAAATCTTGCATCTTGACCAGAAGCAGCTTTATCGGATGTCGTGCCAAGATTAACAAAAATACCCTGAGAATCTTCACCCAAAGATCCTTGGCTGTTTGCCGAGAGGCCAACAGACTTACGCTGCACATCAAGCGAGATTGTATCCGCAGCGTCGTCAGGAGTGCAGTTGATTGAGTTAGTGTCCCCGCCGCTTAGCGCGGTTCCAATTGCATCACGGGCATTTTCATCAGTGTAGGATCCGCTAGATGTTAGTGAATTATCGATTCCTTTGAGGATAGCCCCAAGGTGATCTGAATCGGTCACGTTTGGATCCGAAGTGTCAGCCGAAATAGTTGAAAAGCTGACGTCGATCTGGAGTTTGTCGGCATCAATGGAATCAGTTCCGCCTTTGATATGAGACGAGGCATGGCTGGACGGAGACCTAGAGTCAGTAAGCCTAGAATCATTTCCTTTTACTATTTCGCCAGAAGCCGCATCACCAGCGGCGGGAACATTGAGGGCCGCGGCTGTTCCAGCGTCACTTATTGTCGATAAAAGCTGGGTGCCGGTATGATTTGCTCGAGAAACAACTTCTGCAATTGTATTGCCGCCATCTTTTAAAAGTTTTCCCGTGGTGCCATCAAATGTAGCAATTCTGTTGTTTACTGAAGAACTAGGTCCGGCGACATCAGCGGTGAGCGCTACAAGTGCAGCCTGAACAAAAGCGGTTGAAGCTAGTTGGGCGGTATTGGTCCCAGATGTGGCGGTTGGTGCGGTGGGTGTTCCGGTGAAGGAAGGACTTACAGTGGAAGCCGCGGGATTTCCCGCAACGTTTACCGCATCGGCATTTACTTCTGCCCACGGTTTCGTTGAAGTTCCTATTTTGCCTTCGCTGGCTGCTCTTGGTACTACGTTTTTTGTTGCCATGTTTACAATTTTGGTTGGAGGTCCCCATTGCCGTCTAATTCCCAGAAATTATCACCCGTCAATGAAACTGAATTGGTTGGTTGGAGAAAATTTGATGAATCACTTTGCCATCCTTGGCCGACTGTTAAAGCCGCAGCTAAAGACGGTTGCAGGTTGCCTGATTCCTCCTCCCACGCCTGTTGCGGCGTGACAGTTTGTTCAAGGACTTCAGGAACTCTGGAGATCAATGTCATACTATTATATTGAGTCGTTTTTTGAATCAGCAAGCAGAAGGTGATGTCTCTCCCGGTGGAGTAATCGGTTCGTCATTCTGAAACGGGATTGTAAAATTCAAAACAAGAGTTTTGTCGTCAAAAGATTCACTAATTCCAGGCTCCGATTCTCGAGTTGATGTCCGAGTTACAGTAGCTGGTTGCGTAGTTGTAGTTTCAGAAGATTCTTTCTCTGATGGTCCTCTCGTGCTTGTAGTGGTTGTAGTGTTTACCCTTGCTTCGGAAATTTGTTGAGTAACTCTGGCAGTTCCTCTTTTTGTATCCGTGATAGTTTCGTCAAGTTCTATTGGCATGGTATTATTCTATTTTTTACTTACTTCCCCATAGTGCCTTTTAACTTTAGTTTGGTCGCTACCGCTATCTCGTGTTTCTGAAATCGTGCTAGTAGGTCCATCATTAGTAGTTCTTTGTTGAATGGTTTCTTCGGTGCCATCACTTACTTTGCTTTGTGATGTTTGAACCCGCTCACCGCTTAACTCAGTAGAAGATTCAGTTGCAGTTCCAGATGTTTGAGACTGGGTCCTAGTAATTGCGTTGATTGCGCCGTCTTTTCCAAACTGAACTTGGAATTGAACTTCTTTAGGGAGAAGACAAAGCAAACCAGGCGCCGAACCGTCACCTGTGTTTTGGTCTTTACGAAGATACCAGCAAGCCGCGTTGATCTCCAGCATGGCGCTGATGATCGTATCGCGAAGTTCGTTTGTTTTGTCTGTAATTACCGGCATTTTACCACCCTGCTTTAGTCCCTACTTTGTTTCTTGGTTTTGCAAAATCAGGCATCATTCTAGCCATTTCTACTCTAGCTCTCTGAGCTTGTGTTCCGATTGATCGCTCGGCCTTATCGGACCCGTTCCACATGGAAGACCCGATGAGCCTTTCTTCGATCAATGGAATTAAAATTAAATTGGCGTGACCATCAGCTACGGGAATATCCCGAGGTTCCGACATTTCAGAAAATTGCACCGGATCAGGATAATAATCAGCTTCGAACCGAATTACATCTTGCTCTTGCGGAATTGGATCAAGCCTTAAAAGAGTCACGAGATCACTCCCTTGACTTTGTCCACCATACTCAACTCCATAACGGACAGGCGTTCCAAACCGGCGCCATCCACTTTTGTTCCAATGCCGGCGGTAGTCGCCATTGTATTGAACTCGATCATCTCGAGTTAAAACCCAGCCGTTGTTGTGAAGTCTCGGGTCGCTTACAATGCGTTTAATAACTTTGTTCTGAATCGCAATTGCGTCTGGGTAAACGACAGCTTGGACGTCTCCTGTTTCACCCGGATAAGTATCAAGAACCTGATCCGTTGCCACAACTTCATTCCACTCAGATGTATTTCCTCCAAATACGACTGTGCAGCCTCGTTCTGAAGGAAAAAATGGAACATTTCCAACTGAATTTGAACCGTTTACTACTGAGGCTGTAAGGGTTCTGGCTTTTGGAATACGAAAGGAAAACGTAGTTCTGGACCAAACGTCAGGAACATTTTCATAAAATTCCATCAAGCCGGCTGTAATTTCACCTGCGAGTTCCTGTTTGGAACGAGCGGATAAATTGCCAATGTCGGAAACATCAAGATGCCGAGTTAGGCGGTGAGCAAGTTCAACGGTGTTCATGATTTTGGAATCATTGCTCCGGTTCGAGATTTTTTATCGACGCTGTAAATTTGCGGGTCAGAAACCCCAAGCGAAGTCAAGGCGGCTGCATAGCTTTCTTGGTAGCCCCTGAGGGCTTCTTGGCCCCTTCGAAATAGATGTGACTGAGTCATGTGGTATTGAGCCAATGGGAGCAATATAGACTCGTGATATCGGTGAGGCGTTGGAAGTTTACTTCCGTCGCAAAAGCTATCTACAGTGAAAACTGGACACTCTCTAGCTAAATCCACCTCGAGGTTTTTTGTTGATGCCGGAGTAGGAGCTAACATCAAGTAAATTTCCACAACTTCATCTTGAGCGTCTCCGGTTTTTCGGCGCCGGTCGACCCAAAATACCTGAGGATCCGCGTTATCAGTGTCGTAATCGTTGCCACTATAAATGGCTCCGAACGACAAAAATTCCCCTTTAGAATCACAAGGGGCTATAGGTTTACCAGACGAAGAAAATCGCAAGGGTCCCAAGACCTCTTGGACGTCATCGTCAAGTTGGTATTCAGAAATTCCTGAAGCGGTTGCAAACTGGTGGATTTCTCTTGTAAGAAAATCAGCGTTTGGTGCGCTCCAAATATTCTGATAGGCGCGGTTCAGCGCGGTTACCGCATCCTGCTTCAAATAGCTGGGCGCGGTTCCAGGCTGCTCCACTTGAACCACCCTGTAAAGGTGGTCTCTGAAGGTTTCGATGTCCATGCCGAATGGCTGTGGTCACCGAACTACTTTTTTGCTTTGGCGGTCTTCTTCTTGGCTGGTGCCTTTTTCTTACGCGGTGCCTTCTTAGTGTCGTCAGACTCTTCTTTGTCAGATTGCTGAATATCGCCCACAAGGACGCCTTCAGTTACTTCTTCAGAATCTTTAAGATCAGGCTTTGGCGCAACAGGCTTAGGCTGGACTACTTCTTTTTTCTTCTGTGCGTCCGGATTGATTTTTACTAGCTTCACGTAGGGTGGCGAAAAATAGCGCCGATCTGTCGTGAGAAACTTGCAATCTCGGTTGAAGTCTTCGATGTCGTCTGGTCCGTAAACTCGGCCTTTATAGGCCAGTTCACCATGCTCAGGAATTTCTATGAAGTCCCCTACTCGACCTCGCTGGTTTGGCGACGATCGACGGTAGCAAATGATAGCTCGGAGTTCTTCCATGGTTTTTGTTAAAGTTGAGGGGATGCCGGAATCCTAACCGACACCCCCTCTATCTTATAAACAAGGATCAAGTGATCGTAGGAGTTGGGACCCCAGCGTAGTTGATAGCATGTGCGATCATTACGTAACCTGGGAATGCTCCCGAAGCATCCATTCGAGGCTGCTGCCCAAAATAGGTGCGGACAAATACATCAGTGATGTATCCGTCTTCGTGAGTTTCCTCTCCGCGCTTGTTGCGGTGTTTTCCGTATCCGCGGCGTGCTGCTTCAGCACCCATCATAAGACTCCAACCGTAGGTCTGTCCTTTCGAGTTGGCGAGCATGATGAGGGCGTCTTCGGCCCAGTCGTCGCAAATAAGACCGGCGAACGGTCCAGAAGCATTTGTTACGGATCCAACGGTCTGCTTGAACACTGTTCCCGAGAGAGTAGTGCTAAGAACCTCGGCCAACACAAGATTGTGTCCGTTGTTGGTCTCGACCTTGGCGAATCCGAACTTGTTTTTCTGGTTTGCGGCAACGCCAGTAGCGTCAGGCGGATTGTAAACGATGATGTAGAAGTCATCCGTTCCAGCAGCCGGTGCGCTCAGAACGTCCTGCTCGTTAAACTTGAACGCCATTTTGGGGAAATACTTGAAGTAGTCCCGGATACCCGCAGCAGCCGGAGTAGTGGCTCTGGAGCCTCCACCGTTGAGCGTGTATTTGGTGTTCGCGTTAGCGCCTCCAAAGAAGGCTGAACCGTCAAGAATAGCACCCGCACCATCAGTGTGGACATAAGCTTTCGGGTTCCACGGCGAAGCAATTGCACCGTCGCCATCGTGATCGATTGGATTCCACTTGTGGAAACTATGCCCACGGGCGTAAGAATAGCCTCCCTTGAAGAGGAAGTTTGTGTCGCCGCGCTCGCCACCGTCCCGAAGGATGGTTTTGTAGTTGTCGTCCAACTCGAGGGCATAAAGGCCATCAGTGGTCGAGCAAACATGCTTGCACTCAACAGTGTTGCCATTGACGGTCTTGGTTTCAGCCGGACGGCCGCCAAGACGCTCCAATCGGACACCTGCCTTGATGACTTCATCAAAGCTCAAAGTGTCTGCGCTGGTCAGATCATCTGCGCCGCCGCTGTCGCCAGCCCATACGGTGTTAGATGAGTCTCCCTTTTCGCGGAACATCATTGCCATGCGCTCCGATTTCGTACGTCCAAGCCATTTTCCGAGCTCAGCAGGAAGTCCGGAGACGATTTCGCCTCGCATTCCCATGTGCTCTTCCATTCGCTCGCTGTATCGAGTCGCGTGACGCAGAACATCGAGAACCAGGTCGTCCTCGTTGAAAGTGAGCTTTTCGAAATCTGTAGAAGATTCGAAGAGTTCTTCCGCGTGTTTTGCCTCATTGTAGAGACCCGCCATTGAAGTGAACGTGATACGGTGACCGCGTCCCTTTGAAGTGTCAGTGATCGTCCGGATACCGGAAGATGGGCTGTTACCTTCGAACTGCTGGAAGAAATCCCGCGTTTGTTCGAAAATATCAACTCCACGTTTCCACATCTGATGTGGATCGATTTGAGCGGCGACAGAGCCGCCAGTGTTTGGTGAAGATAAATCCCAAGCCATAATTAATTGTTGTTGATGTTAAAAGGCCGATTCATGGACTTAGCCTGCCGAAAGCTGCCCGTTTTTGAGCGCTTCCATGGCGTTGTAATAGTCCGATGGGTTTTCAACCCCTACAAGGGGATCGGCCGGTTGAGGTGGCGCAGTATCGGATCGAGCAGAGCCCGAGGCGATCGGCGCCTTAGTTTGAGGTTGGACTGCTGGTTTTGCTGGTTCAGATGGTTGGGAAGATTTGGCTTTTGGATCGACAGGGGCAACGCCTTTGCTCTTGGCTGCCATTTTGGCAAGCTGCCAGACGTAGTCCGGCTGAGAGACGCGGTCGTCACCTGTTTCAATCAGAACACTATGTATTCTGACCATTTCCTGATGGAGATCTGAATTTTCTTTTGCGGAATCAGGGTAGTAGGTCTCGGCCTTTTGACTGGCTTCACTGACCTGCTGCTGTTGTTGCTGTTGAGCGGTCTGAACCTCGCGCTGTTCGCGGTCGGTCAGAGGCTTCTCGAGCTTCCGTAATTCGTAAATTTGCTTTTCGATCCGACCTGCCTCGGCTACATCGTAGTCCTCGGTCTGGGCCTTGATCTTTGCCTCCATCAGTTCATCGAGGCGCATTTCCAATTCTTCCAGAGTCTGTGGCGCATTTGGATCAACCGGCTCGTCAATCGCTTCACTTTCTTCCTTAGGGACCTCAATTTGAATGCCGGCAGATTCTGCCAACCTCATTTGAGCTTCCATTTGGAGTTCAGAAAAACTCTTGTCCGGATTTTCCTTTTGGAGCCTCAACACTTCGGCCAGCATTGGGTCGCTGGTCCTTACGCGCTGCCTATAAACTTCGTCAGACTCTCCGGGCTGCTGTTCGGGCGCCTCGGTGGACTCCTCGCTTGCAGGCTCTTGAGATTCTTCCTCAATCGGATCGGTCAATTCCTGCGGCGTCTCGCCAGCGGGTTCTTGTGCCGATGTTTCGGTTGGCTCTTGATATTGTAGCGCCGCATCCATCCACGCACTGGGGTCATCCCCCAACGTGTCAGGCGTTGCAGCATTCTGGTTTTCGGCCCCCAATTGGGTAGCCGCCGTCTCTGGTGGTTCCTGGGCTCTCGCCTCAGACGAATCCGTTTCCATATTAAGCATCTGAGTGGTAAAGTGACTGAGTCAACAAAAAATTTAATTATGCCAAATACAGCACCATCAGGAGGAGACCAATTTCTAGCACCAGTTCCTGGTGCAGATTTCGATCCAGACAACGCCATCATGCAAGCAAGAGCGTTAAATGCTCTTCAAGACCAAATGAAATGGGTTGTTGATCTGCTTTTACCTTTAGAAAGTGAAATACTAATCGATTCCAGAGGAAGGAAATTTGAAACTCTCGTCGACTTGCTGGGAACAGATCCTCAGTCTGCAAAAAAATGGAGATTAACAGGAAGTCCTGAAGCTGCCTCAATTGAAAACCCAGGATTGATTCGGTCGGGAATGATGTTTAATACGTCGTTGCGAATAAAAGACATTGACGAAGAGTTTGATATCTCGACGATCAATGACCGCCTTTACCTCGAGGGTGAATTTATTGATGAAGAATGGAAAATAACTCTAAAAGGAGGTCAAGACTGGTCAGACGCTTACCCAATTGATTACCAAGGCGGTAGCGATTTTAATTATCTCAAATTTTACTATCCGCTTGCTATTACGCATCAATTGGAAGCTTTGGAAAATGACAACATTACACCTTCGCTATCTGACGCCGATGTAGGAGTTAGGTTAGTTGCCCCTGATTCTGATCTTACTTTAATAGATTCCTATTTTATTGATCAAGAAAAGGACGAAGGTCAATACATGATCTACCCAACACCGCCACCAGGAGATATTTATCTCCCTGCAAGCGCAGATGAAGATGCAGATTAAAACTCAGAATGAGCAGACCAAAACCAACACCTTTTTGCGGACGCAACGCCTGGATGATTGACCGGCAAGGCATCAAAGTGTCCAATTTTTCTTTAGATCCATTTTGGGTAAGACCTAAAGATTGGGTGGATTGGATGATAAACGTAAACCAAATCAATTATTTGATAGACGTCCAAGATGGCTTTGGCGGTTCTGTTTCGGGAGAGCTCGTTTCTGAATTAACAAGCGGTCCTCCGGTTGCAAACGAAGAACCAACAATTTACCGTAGAGAACAGCGGTGGATACCAAAGGGGGAAGGCGACAATCCGGATTACTTGGACGCTTACAATTCTTTGAGGGTGTCTAACCTCTCATTTCCTGATAAAGCAAGGACTGCAAAACCCTACCCGCCATC
>Ga0208767_1000098_pt1 | contig 56283 bp, 87 predicted proteins | sample VirMetDEL_Mar_21_FD_184514 | JGI IMG/M metagenome (GOLD analysis project Ga0208767, IMG submission 184514) | Aqueous microbial communities from the Delaware River and Bay under freshwater to marine salinity gradient to study organic matter... | ecosystem: Environmental > Aquatic > Marine >...
CGAACGCCGCTCCGTTGCCCCAGACGCCATCCAGAGGTCCGGCGTTCTCCAAGAACCCGGCGAACTGGTCGAGGCTCTCGTGGAGCGTCCATAAGCCTTCCGGAAGCGAGGCTCTCGCCTCGTCCTCCTGTTGAAGCCAGAACTCGACCGTGTCCGGGTCGATCACAGCTCCGTCGACGACCGCCTCCTTCAGCGGGATCGTCGCCCGGAAGGTGTCCTCGATCGCCCCGTCTTTCGTCCGGTGGTTCCAGTAGAACGAACAGGCTCCGATCGCCACGATCGGCGCGTCCATCCCGAGACCGAACGTCTCCAGATCAATCATCACATGGTTCATTTAAACTTCTCCTCGAATTCGCGAAGCTCGCGCTCCGTCATCTTGCCAGTCATGTCCGCCGGGAGGATGTCGTAGGTCGAACGGCTGTACTCCTCCGCCATCCCGTGGACGAAAGCCACGATCCGCTCCCACTCCATCGCCGACAGCTGGACCGCGTTCAGGCGGTAGTCCTCGAACGCCTCCCACGCCCACGGACACAGCTCTTGCACCACGTCGGCGATCGGCTGGGTGAAGTCTCTGATCTCCTTCTGGGCGTGGCTGTCCATCCGGAGCCGGAGGAAGTGAAGAAGGTTGTGGAGGTCGATCTTCCAATAGAACTCCGTATAGGTGGCGAGCGGGAGGACGATCCGGGACTGTTCCTTCGAGACGCCCGATCGGATCATCGCGTTGTAGAGGTCCGAGGTCCCGCTGTAGTGCTGATCGAGATCAGCCATCCAAGCTCGCGCGACATCCGGGTCGAGGTCCTCGCCGGAGCCTTGCTTGTTCAGCTGGCTCTGGTGGCGAAGCTCTGGGAAGTGGAACTCGTCCTTCATGATCGAGTAGCGCCCGGAATACTCGTTGATCGAGGCCGTCCGATGCCTGATCCATTGGCGAGCCACGAAGATCGGCATCTTCAGGTGGAACTTGAATTCGACCATCTCGAAGGGTGTCGTATGATAGTGGCGCATCAGGTAGCGGATCAGACCGCGATCCTCGTTCACGCTCTTCGTCCCCTCGCCATAGGAGACCCTCGCCGCCTGACAGATCGCGGCGTCGTCCCCCATGCTGTCGACCAGACGGACGAACCCGTGAGAGCCGACAGGCTGTTCGGTGTAGGTTGCTTTTGTCATCAGTTCATCCTGTTCGCTTTTCCGTCGGTGTTTCGAACCCACTCCGAGATGAAGTCTTCGGATTCGGAGGTCGGATAGATCGCGATCATCTCGAACCCGTCGCGGCGTTGCTGTTCAATGTGTCCATGCAAGTCATCGAGCGAGACCCGGAACTTGCAGTGTTCTCCCATCTTCTCGATCACGGCTTCGCCTCCGCCTCTGCCACGGCTTGATTGTAGGCCGGGAGAAGCTCGTGGAGCGCTCGCTTCGCCTTCTCATGGAGGACAGCAAGTCCCCGGAACTGGGCGTCGAATTGCGCCTTCTGTGCGAGAAGGACCTTCCCGGATTTGTCAGCGGTTTGCATCTGGGCGAGCGTCATCCCGACGGCGTTCATGATCCATTCAGCCTCCGGAGCGTTAAGCTGGACGATGCCCATCGAATTCGCGTTGATGATCTTCATCGCGTTCGCCTTCACGTCTTCCGGGAGAGTGGCCCCAGACGCCAGTCTTCCGGGTGTGTCTTCGGTATTGTCGGGCATCTTGTCTTTCCTTCTTTCAAGGTGAAAAATTTGTTGTTTGTGACGTCGAGGTAGACGTCGACGTTCTTCGGGTCGCTCTGTAGCCGATCGACCCACTCGCGGAGCGGGACGCCACAAATGGTCGGAGGGTCGCCCAGCTCGTAGACGTAGCTTGCGAAGTGGTGGCGCTGTTCGAGGACGTCCATGTAGGAGACGAACCGACCGCCGATCAGGAAGCCGTCAGACATCCCCCAGCTCCCTCTCCCGGAAGACCTCTTCGATGTTGCCAAGAGGGACGACGCGACCGCGCCACATGGCCCAGCCCCACTCGGCGGCGTCTTCCTCGAACGAGGGGATCAGCTCGATCTGGCCCAGATCGTTGACCTCCGAGACGATGCCTTGACAGACGCGGGTCTCCACCGTCGCGATGTGGGCAATCTTCAGCTGGATCAGAGCGCCCAGAGGGGGAAGGTCCCCCTCTTCTGTGTGCCACTCCCTCTCCCACTCTATCGGGTCCATCATATGCTCCAGAGATAGAGAAGGATCGAGATCAAGACGGCGCTCTCGATCGCTTGGGCGACCGCGATCCGACCTTCGCTTCCGCCCTCTTTGAAGTAGGCGAAGTTCACGACGATCTTGATCGCGTTCCAGACGATCAGCGCCCAGAGAAGGAACGTCAGCATCAGAGGCCCTTCCCTTTGCCAGCGGGACCATCAGCGTCGGTTCCGTCGGGGTTGCCGTTCGGACCGCCACCACCGCGCCCGGGGTTCGAGCTGTCGTGACCGTCGGGATCGTTCCCGTGTCCGTTGTTCCCGTTCCCGTTCCCGTTGCCGGGTCCATCATCACCGGGTCCATCATCGCCGGGTCCATCATCGCCGGGTCCATCATCGCCGGGTCCATCATCACCAGGTCCACCGGGATCGCCGGGATCGCCCGGATCGCCGGGATCGCCGGGATCGCCGGGATCGCCGGGATCGCCCGGATCGCCCGGACCGCCCGGACCGCCGTCCGGTTCCCATGCCACAGGACGCGCCACGGGGCGCGGAGAGCAAGCTGGAGCCAGTTCGACCTTGCCGCCCTTCCCGATGGTCACGGGAGCGCTTCGATCGCACAGTGGAGGCGGAGAGCCAGCGCAAGCCGCCAGCAATGCCAGACCGCCGATCGCGGTCGTCAGTTTCAGGAAGTTCTTCATTTGATCCGTTTCCCTTTTTGATCAATGCGCCCAGTCCGGCGCAAGTAGGAGACCCAGTCCTCGACGGGTGGGTCGGTGAACTCCGACGCGGGATAGTTGCGCCGGAGCATGAATTGGACGAACGCCGCCATCAGTCAATCTCCTTCCAGCCGTTGTCGACGCCGTCGAAGTGTCGACGCTGGACGTCTCGAAGGGTCACGATCAGTCGATCGAGCTGGTCGGAGCTGTGGACCATGACGGAGTTGTCATGGTTGTCGGCGAAGATCATCGCGACCCGGGAGCCGTCGATCTCGTTGTCGAATGTGATCTTCATGATCTCCAGAACCGACTGTTCGCCGTTGCTGTGGGTGTGTTCCACCGTGCGGAGTAGGTCGAGGGACATGGTCAGGCTTCCTTGTGTGCGGGGAGGGTCGCCCCTCCCCGGGTTGATTAGATCGCCAGCGCTTTCGCGAGGTGGCGGATGAAGTGGAGGACGTCGCCGTTCGCGAAGTCGATCTTCACGAGGATCGTCTTGATCTGGGCGCGTTCCTGTTGCGGAGCGGCTTTGATCGCGTTGAGAACGATCGCGACCGGGATCATGTTGACGCCGAAGTCGCCGTCGACCTCGATGATCTGGTCGGTGTTGATGTTCTTCTCTTCGATCAGGGTGTCGAGCCACTTGTTGAAGTTCATGTCTTGGTTCCTTTCCGTTTCTGATGACCTCAATCTACAGCATCGGCGGCATATGTAAACCCCAAAAATGGAAATAATCCGTTTCTAAATCGGAATTTCTTGTTGAGGGTCGTTCTCCGCGTCGTCCCAGTCGAACGGTCCGCCATAGAGATCATCGAAGGTCGATCGACAAGTCTCGACTTTTGGCATCTGCCAGCCTCGCCGACCATCCCGCTTGATCCCGATCGCTCCCATCTTCTTCATCTCTTCGGCGATGCCCATCTCCGTCTGACGGCGGCTGACCTTCGCTTGATCGGCGAAGTGGACGTAGGAGTTCGTCAGCTGTTGCGTCGTGATGTATCCGGGCCAGTCATCGCCCTCGACGAAGCCAGCTCGATCGAGGCTGATGAAGAGCCACTCCCGGAGGCTGTCGAACGTCCGCTTCTTCTGATCCTGAAGCGCCTCTGTCTTGGGCGCGTTCCGGACGTGCCATCCCTTCAGGTCGACCGACAGGAGGAAGTGGAGAAGGTTCGCTTTCCCCTCGCCCTTGTAGAACCTGTCCTTGATCCGGGCGAAGTAGCTCTCGTCCTGTTTCCGTTCGTCGGAGACGTCGAGGACGAAGTAGCGGCGAGCGTCCGCCCCAGCCGGGACGACCCAGTCCGAGTTCGAGGACATCACGAGGTGGACATAGTTCGAGCCTTGGACGATGTCGACGCCCTTCGCTTCGAACGCCCGGTTCGCGTCGGTGATCAGCGCCTTCAGGTCCGCTTCGTGTTTCTTGTCCCCGGCGAAGAACGCCTCGTTCGCGTGGACGAAGACCTTGTCCCGGAGGTGTCCGTTGAACTTCCCGACGACCTGTTCGGAGGCGGCTGTCTCAAAATAGTGGTGCTTCATCAGAGAGCCGATCGCCTCGACGAAGGTGTTCTTCCCGGTCCCCTCTCGCCCACGGAGGACGAGCGCGACTTCCGACTGGGTCGCCGGGTGCTGGACCAGACGAGCGCACCATTTGACGACATAGTCGAAATGTTCCTCGTTGCCTGAACAGATGACATCCCGGATGTGATCGAGGATCAGCTGGTGATCTGTCCCAGCCTTCGGAGCGACGGAGAAGCCGCGCCAGAGGTTGTAATGATCGTTCGGGACCTCGCCTCCCGGAGCGAAGACGACCTTCTTGTAGGACCGCCTCTGTGGGTGGCTGAACCACCACTTACCCCTCGACTTATAGATAGGCATCCCGTTTTGATCGTCGCCGACGTGGACTTGGATGTTCGAGAAGTAGTTCACGAACGCCCCTTGATCCATGAAGGACAGCTCCCCGTTGGGTTCCTCTTCGACGACCCGGAGCTTCCCGCCGACCAGCGTCACGAAGTATTGATCGTTCATATCTGGGAGGTCCTCGTGGACCGCTGTCTCCTTGGCTCTCTGGATTTGCCGGACGACGTAGCCTTCCGGGTTCCCTTGGTCGAGGGTGTGGCCCGATATGCCCAAGGTGCTGTCGAGCAACACGGCGGCGATGTAGTCGTCCGGGACGCCAGCTCTGACCAGCTCACAAACGACATAGAAGGTCGCTCTCGATCGGTCTCCGTTCCAGCGGTTGCCGTCCTCGACGTCGGAGCCGTTGACGATCAGCATGGGGACGGAGGGGTGGAACTCTCCTTCCGTGGCGACAGCCTCCAGCTCCGGCCCCACGTCGTCGAGCCGAGGGAGGTTGCCTGACAGAGACACGGTGACGCGACCTCCGTCAGCCTTTGTTCCGCCGTCGATCTTGGGAGCCTTCTGGAAGTTCGAGAGGTCATAGCGGAGCTTGTGATCAAAGTGGACGACATCCGTCGGAGCTTCGGCCCGACCCTTCGATCGCTTCTTGGCGTTCGGGATGTTGATCGTCCCGGGGAGCCTCATGATCCGGTCGATGTTGTGGCAATGGTCGCCCTTGTATTCCAGCTCCAGCCAGCGGTTGAAGCTCTCGTGATCCGTCCAGTCTCCGCTGTCTGGGGTCGACGGCTTGTCGAGATGCCAGAACGCTTGATAGCCTCCGCCGCTGTCGATGATCAGGGTCGGCGTTGGGTTCGCCTCCTTCAGCGTCTTCAGGATGTTCGCGCGCTCCGCCGGGACGAGGTTCGGGTCCGTGGTCTGTGGGTCGACGTCGACGTGAAGCCACTCCGCCTCGACGATGTCCTCCTTCTTCGCCTTCTTGGTCAGGTTCTTGTCGCCGGAGCTGTTGACCTGAAAATAGATGTTCTCGTGACCTGATCGCTGGGAGATCGCGGTCTCCATCTGGTCGATCCGATCCTCGAAGAAGGTCGTCGTCGTGACACGACCGTCCGGGACGATGAACGTCAAGGTCCATGGCCCACCGGGGCGGAATTTTTGCAAGAATTCAATGCTGTTCATAAGGCGGCTTTCTTGGTCAGGCGGATGTAAAGGGGAGCTTACTTCTGGAGCTTCCAGAAGTCAATGAGGTGTTGACAATCCTCGTGTCCTTTTTCCATCCGGTTGACCCAGAGGCGGGACAAACCCAGCTCCTTCGCGAGCGCTCCCTGTGACATCTTCGATCGGTTGCGCATGATCACGCAAGCCTCGAAGTCCGACAGACGCCGCTTCAGCTTGCCGTTCTGGTTGCCTTCTTTCGCTTGATACTGGTGGCGGGTCAGACCCAGCCGATCAGCCATCTCGACCTGATCGAGACCGTCCCTGTGACGCTTGACCGCCAGCCATTCACCTTGATTAATTTCGAGCAAGTATCGCATCGCGAAGCTCTCCTTTCATATCCTTGAAGCTCTCCCAGTGGCCGTCCGCCAGCATGATCAGCTCCATTCTTGTCACTCGCCCCAGATGATCGGCGGCGGTGTCTCCCCAGATCAGGAGATGTTCCTTCCCGACACCTATCAGGACGAAACACAATCCGCCAGCCTTACATCTGCGCTTGTGCCACACCCTTTGCTGTGGGCTGTAGTGATCGAGCCGGAGCGGGGTGTCCGGACGCTTGGGCCACTCCCGCACATATTTCAGTTCGACGTCGCAGACCGTGCAATTCACGTCAGGGACACCATCGGCGTCCGGGGTCTCGATCCGTTGCGGGTCCCAGCCCGAGAAGGCTGGTTTCACCGTCCGCCAGTATTGGCCCTCTCTAGTTCCCATCGTTCATCCCATACTATCTCCCCAGTTCTTCCCGATCTCCACGTCGACCTTCGAGGGGACACGGAGCTGGACACAGTTCGACATGATGTCCGCGAGGATGTGGGCGTCGGATGGAGAAGCGACCGACAGGTCGATCTCGTCATGGACCTGAAGCTGGAGCTGGATGTTCTCCCGATCGGCGGCGACGACCGCCATCTTCGTCTGATCGGCGGCGGAGCCTTGGATCAGCCTGTTCAGCGCCTTCTGGGTCCAGTCGTAGTTCGGCGACCCCAGCTGACGAGGGAAGCGACACTTCCGCCCAGAGAGCGTCCGGATGAAGCCGTTCTGGTTCGCGCGCTCTTTCAGGAGGTTCTCCATGTCCCGGAGGAACGGGAGCTTCCGGTAGAACCGGGAGAGGATTTGTTCCGCCTCATATCCAGCGACGACGCGCTTCGCTCCCTTGTTTGGGCCACGCCTGATCGTGATGATCTTCGTGTCCAGTCCGAGATCGTTGCAGAGCTTCTCCTGTCCCATCCCGTAGGTCAGCCCGAGGAAGAGCGTCTTCGCCTCCTTCCGGCTGACACCGGCGAGTTCAGCCATCATCTGATGGTTGTCCGCGTCCGGGTCGGTGCGATACTTCTCCGCCATGGTGTCCGCGCCGTTCATTGGATATTCGCCCAGACCGGCGACCCCGTTCTTGTGCAGCTGTTGCATCACCTCCGCCCAGTGGACGAGAAGCCGTGGCTCCTGTTGCGAGTAGTCACAAGCCGCCCACAGAGCGCCTTCTTCCGGCTCGTAGATCGACCGCCAGAGGGGACCGATCTCTTCGTCCCGTGCCGGTTGCTGTTGCATGTTCACATGCTCGCAAGAGAGGCGACCGTAGCGAGCGCCCTTGGTCTTCCCGTTGCCGCCTTCCTTCTCCATAGCGAGCTGGTTGAAATTGCAATGAATTCGACCGTTGACCAGATGCTCCTTGACAGGGTCGATCGAGAGCTTCCGGAGGGTGTCCCACTTCCGGAGATCAGACAGCGCCGCGACAGCCGGGTTCTCGATGTTGTTCGCGATGAAGACCTTGTCCATGCTGTCCTCGACGTCGATGTCGATCCCGGTCGCCCGGAAACACTTGGCGAGGACCTCCTTCTGGAGAGCGTCTTCCGGTCCTACCCGAACTCCGGAGGCTTCGGTCATGATCTTCGCCGCCTCGACCCGACGCTGGAAACAGAGGTTCTCGATGTCCCGGAGCTTCTCTTCGTTGACCCGGACGCCGCGTCTCTTCATCCGGACCAGCGCCGGGAGAAGATCGCTTTCGAGGTCCCAGACATTGCGGATGTCCTGTCGATCGATCTCCGCCTCTTGCTTTCGGAGGACTTTCAGCGGGAGGGTCGCGTCGACCTCCCCATAGACGCCCACGAAGCGAGCCGGAAGGATGTGTATCCACTCGCCAAGCGATCGCTTTTTGCCGTTCCAGCCGTAGGATCGAGCGGCTTCCTCCATCATTGTCTTGTCCTTGCGGTGGCCGACCCAAGCCGCTCCGACGCTGTCGAGGCCGTAGGCGAACTTATTCTCGTCGATCAGAGGCTCCGCGACCAGAACGTCCCGGAACCGCGCGACGTTTGGCATCAGGACGTCCTCTTCCCAGAGCCAGTCGAGGTCGTAGGACAGGTTCGCGCCGACGATCTCCCCGTCGAAGAAGTTGCACTGGTCCTTGATGTAGCGCATGACATTCTCCTTCGGGAGATTGTCGCCTTCCTGATGCTGGAACGGGAGATAGAACCCCTTCTCCTTGCCCTCGCCATAATCGAGGCCCACAGCGATCCCCGCCAGATGTCCGCCGGTCCGGACGGAGGGTCCGGTCTCGAACAGGAAGGGATCGAAGGTCTCGACGTCGAGACAGACGCGCTTCAGGCCCTTCCACGATGGAAGGTCAGACAGCGAGGGGAGCGTCCAGTCACACGGCGGAGCAAAGAGAGGGAGCTGTCTCATATTGCGAAAAGTTCCTTCTTCCATGGGTGGCTGTCGCTGATAGTCGTCGACAAGACGTCCAGAACGTCAGCTCGTATCCCCGTTTCTTGCATCTGTGGGAAGGTCATCAGAACGCGAACACAGTTCTCCGCCTTCACCTCCATGAACCTGTTCCCCATCTTGACTTCGTCCAGAGCGTAGAACGTCGGCTCCAAGAGATCAAGGAACGCCAGATCGGAGGCTTCCTGATCGGTCAGCTCGACCACGATCCGGAGCTTCTCGCGGACCATCTCCGCCAGCTCGTGTTCCAGATCGCGCGCCCGGTTGTTCGAGAGCGGCTTCTTCGCGCCCCAAGGCCAGTCGCCCACGAGACCCTCGTGTCCGGCGTCGTGGAACGTCACAGCCTTAGCCAGAGCGGGCGTCATGCGGTCTTCGAGGATCGTGTAGCCGAGGACGAGCATCTGGTGGGAGTGTTGCCCCACGAGGTCCTCTTGGATTATCCGGTCGGCATGCCAGCGCTTGACAAACCCTCCTTCTCGGAGGGTCACGATCCGTTCAGCTTTTGTCGGTTCGGTCATTTTTCTCTCTTTCCATGTTGACGAAGTGTTCAGCGGCGGCTCTCCAGTCATCGCCCTTGGGCATCTGGTGGAGTATCTCCAGAGCGGTGTCAAAGTTCCGATCCTCGACGGACATCCCAGCCGCCGCCATCGGGGTCGCGATCTTCCGGAACCAGCTCTCGCGGAAGCCCACGGTCATCGGGTTCTCCCGGTAGATCGAGGCGTCCTGATCCCATATCTTCGGCGTGGTCGAGAACTGGTGTCTCGTATGGAGTTGCGTGTAGATCGTCGCGAGGTCGGGGTTGTCAGGCTCCGGGATGGGATCGAGGAAGAAGAACGGCTGGGTCAGGATAAGGCGGAGGGGTCCGGGACGTTTTCCGAGATGGTGACAGAGCCGAAGCCACATAAAGCAAGCCTCGACGATCATCCCATCGAGGAAGAATTCCTCGACCGACTTGTTCTCGTTCAGCGTGGTCAGTCCGTGCGAGACGTCGTCGCCCTCCCATTGCTCGAACTCCCAGTGGTTCTCCCGGAAGAGCGCCTTGAACTTCTTGAACGGGTTCCCGAAGACCCGGGGGTGGAACTCGACCAGCTGGGTCGGGTTGCGGATCGTCAGACAGACGGGAGACGTGAACGCCCACCGGGCGGGAGCCTCTCCCACCGTGGGGATCATTCTGGTGTGATCGAGCGCCGCATTGCAGAGCCATGGATATGCTTGATTGATGTTCTCACAGTTGATGTTGATCACGGTGTATCCTTGAATTTGAGGTCGTAGGCGTGTTCGATGATGTCGTCGCGTTTATACATCATCCGATAAATCATCCCGCGAGACATCCCGCGCTCCTTCAGCTTCGCGAGCGTGTCCCCGGTCTTAGGCTCCACGATCTCCCAGACGTCGAACCAGCGGCTCCCCGGGAGGAACGGGTTCCCCTTGCATATGACCCGGATCGGAGTGTCCGGCGGGTGGTAGGCTTTATGTCTGATCCGTCCAGTGTCCGGTCGACCCATGCCGCGATAGCCGTCCTCCCGGACGGACGACAGGATCGCCTCGATCAGCTCGTCCCGATCTTCCGGGACGGGGTCCTCCGCTTCGTCCGCCAGCTGTTGCTTGTAAACGGGGACGATGTCCTCGTAGCTGATCGGCTCCCCGTTGTGAGGATAGACGAAGTCTGAAGGCCACCAGACGTTCTTGAAGTGTGTTCCGAATTTCCAGACAGGCAACGGTCAGGCTCCTTTCTCCTCGATCCTTATCACAGGACTGGGGCGAGTGTAAATATCATTTATCGGCGGGTGTAAATCCGAGACAGCGTTGGAGACGACTGATCGCCAGCTTATTGTCTCCCCTGCGGATCGCGTCGATCGCCCATCTGATCTCGCTCTCGAGGGTCGCGCCGCCTTCAGCCACCTTCGCCAGCATCCGGCGATCGACCTCCGCGAAGCCGGTGTCGCGCATCGGCGGCTCTTGGATCACTCCGGTCCACTTGGGCGCGTTGAACGGCTCCATCGCCTCCTTGACGCCATCCCGGAAGTCCCGGAGCTTCGCCGGGTCCGGGTCCATGTGGCTCTTCAGGCAATGCGAAGCCACGCGGATCGCATCGAGGACCTTTTCGCCCCGGGGTGGGAAGAGCCGATCGAAGTCGGCTCTCTTTTTGTTCCTTTCCATCAGCGGTTCTCCCATTAGAAAAGGTTCGCGATGACCATCCCGGCGAGGACCCGGGCGTCGGCGTGTTGACGGGAGATGCCACAGCCCAGAAGCTCCCAGACCTTGTCGCCGCCGAACTTCGACATCGAACCGATCTTGGTTCCGTCGCTGTTGCGGAGGACGATCAGGTAGAAGTCCCACTTTGTGTTGCCTTCTTCGTCATACTGGACCGGCTGGACGTCGAGGGTCAGGGTCTCGCCATTCACGGTCACGGTGTCGTCGGTGGCGACCAGCTCCAGCTCGTCGTTGATCCAGTTTTCGGGGTTGAATGTCATAGTGGTCATTGGTCTATCTCCGTTTCTGATGATCCAGAGATAGTCTATCTCCCGGCAGATGTAAACCCCCCGCCGGGAAATAATTTGTTCAGAGAATGGAAACGAGTTTCCGGACGTTGTCCCGGAGCGTGTCCAGCGATCCGTTGTTGAAGACGATCCAGTCCGGGTTCGCGCTCTCTTCGGTGATGTCCATCGACCCGGTCTCCGGCGGATGACGTAAGGAGGCGTCGACCCAGATGACCCGATCGAACAGCTCCCGGGCCACGTCCAGCTCGTCCTGTCGCCTCATTCCGACATACATGTCGAACCCACGCTCCAGCATCGTCCGGGCTGTCTTCGCCTTGTCTGGCGTGTTGTAGGCGCTGATCATCTGCATCCAGAGGACGCGGTGGTTCACTCGGTCCGCGAACATGTCCTCGAAGCTGTCGTAGACCGCGCATCCCCAGTTGTCCCACATGACCTCCCGGGCCACAAACTCCGAAGAGCTGGTGAACCGGAAGCCGAACTCGTCGCGAAGTATCTCGCCGACCGTGTCCTTCCCGTGTCGGGCGTAGCCCAAGATCAGGAGCTTCGGGCGGTCAGACATCCTTCGCTCCGACGTTCCAATAGACGTAGGCCATCAGAGCGACGTCGATCGCGGCTCCGATCAGGTTCAGGGTGGCGAGGTCCAAGACAAGGAACAAAACAGCCGCTCCGAAGATGATCTTGTCGATCTGTGCGGCGATTGCCATCCGAAGTCGGATGTCGGTGATGATTTTCTTCCACATTATGAACAGTCCTTTTTGCCGGTTGCGGGGTCCCAGACGCACTTCGTCGGGTCCCATGCTTCAGCCTCTTCGTCGAGGCTCTCGATCACACTTCCCCTTCCCTCGCCTTCCGGCTTCGGAGTGTAGGTTGTGCATCCCTTCGCGCCGCCTTCCCATGCTTGGATGTATAGGCTCTTGAAGTCCTCCCATTCGATGTCCGGGGAGACGTTGCAAGTCTTCGAGACGGAGCTGTCGATGTAGCGGGCGGCGGTGGTCAGGACGTCGACGTGTTCCCGGGCTGTCAGGTCGTTCGCGCGGCGTCCCTTGACGCCGAAGTATTCCACGCCATAGTCCCGGAGGATCACCTTCTCGTCACCCTCGATGGTCTTCACCTTGCGCTCTTGGCTGTAGGAGAAGACAGGCTCGATCCCGGAGCTGACGTTGTCCGCCCCGAAGCTGATCGACCCCGTGGGCGCGATCGAGGTCAGGAGACCGTTCCTGATGCCGTGCTTCGCGATCATCTCCTTGACGCCTGTCCCAGCGAGCGCTGGACCGTTCAAGAAGGCGCTGTTGAGGAACCGTTCGTCGTAGAGTGGGAAGGCTCCCTTCATCATCGCCGCCTCGACGCTCGCCTCGTAGGCTTTCACGTTCAGCGTCTTCAGAATTCGAGCCTCGAATTCGAGGAACTCTTGGGTCCCGTAGGGGAAGCCACAGGCTTCGGCGGCGTTCGCGAGACCGGTGATCCCGATCCCCATCCGGCGCTTCGACTTGGCTTCCTTCTCCTGTTCATAGAGAGGGAAGATCGCGACGTCCGGGACCATGTCCATCGCCCACACGATCGGCGCTATGTCTTCCTCGAACTCGCTCCAGTTGAAGCTCCACTCGATCTCGCCGACGGTGGAGACCACGCGGCGGGAGACATACTTCGGGAGGTTGACCGACCCAAGGAGACAAGCGCCATATGGTGGGAGCGGCTGTTCCCCGCATGGGTTCGTCGCGGCGATCGTCTCGATATAGGAGAGGTTATTCATCCGGTTGATCTGGTCGATGAACAGGACGCCGGGTTCGGCCCAGTCCCACGTCGATCGCATGATCAGCTCCCAGAGCGCCGCCGGGTCGACTTCCCGGTAGGTTCGGCCCTCGAACTGAAGAGGGAACGGTCGCCCAAGGGAGAGACATTCCATGAAGTGGTCCGTGATCGCGATCGACAGATTGAACCCTGTCAGCTGGTCGTGGTTGTGCTTCGCCCGGACGAATTCCTCGATGTCCGGATGATCGACGCGGAGGACGCCCATCTGAGCGCCCCGGCGGTTCCCGGAGCTGGCTGTGTTCGCACAGACGGCGTCGAAAATCTTCAGGAAGCCCACAGGACCGCCGGTCTGGCTCTGGAGCTTGCGTATCATGTCGCCGCGTGGGCGGAGGGTGCTGAAGTCGTATCCGATCCCGCCTCCCATCCGCATCGTCTGGGCGGCTTCCGTTGCGCGAGCCATGATCGAGCCATGTCCATCGACGAAGCTGTCCTCGATCGTGCCTGACACGAAACAGTTGTATGGGGTGACGGACTTGGTCGAGCCGATCGCAGCTTGGATGCGCCCAGCCGGGAGGAACTTCATCTGGAGAAGGATGTCCCGGAAGGTGTGGAACTGGTTCGAGTTGTCTGTCAGGCCAGCCGCGATCCGGGTCATCGCTTCCTTGTAGCTCTCCCCGATCTGGCGGTGTTTCGTTCGGTGAATTTCGTCACAGGCTGGGTTTATTGGTCCGATATGGTCCATCGTTTTCCTCTTGGTTTTGATTGTCGCAGACCTTCGATCATACATGTCAGGCGTCTCCGTTCAATTCATCTTTGCTATTGACAACACTATTCGTCAGGCTCGCGCTCGTGATCTCCAGACCCTTGTGTGTCTTTTCCATATTTCATCCCCTTCAGAGCGAGCGCCACGAGGTCCCAGATCGGACGAGAGAGGCGACTGTAGTCCTTGATCTCTGTCTTCCTGATCACGTCGGGAGAGCCGTGGGAGACGGACACCGCCAGCGGGCGTCTCCGACCTTTCTTGACAGCGACCGCCCGGTAGTTGCCCTTCCGGTTGGTCCCTGTCCCGTCGTTCGCGATCACCAGCTCGCCAAGGGTGGTGACGCTGCCAGTGATCGCGGAGTGAAGTTCGACCTTGACGACGATCATTCGACCAGACCGTCGAGGCCCTTCGCCTCCAGTATCCAGTCGGCGGCGTCGGCGTTCAGAAGGTTCCCGTTGCGCTCGACGTTGCGGAGCTGGGACTTCGGGAGCCAGTCGGCGTCGTCCTTGGACCCACCGGGACCGGTGACGAGATACGCCTTCGCGGTCTCGTGATGGACCTCCAGAGTGATCGGGGTGAAGCTGTCGTTCTTGGTCATGTTGCGATCTCCTTCATCTTGTAGAACATCGCGGCTTCCTTGGGCGTGGCGATCTCCAGCTCGTCGAGCCGTTGCAGCTCGTCCATGTCGAGGACGCCCAGACGCCGACGCTTGCGGAAGCTCGCGCTCTCCATCCCGGCGGCTTGCTGGGCGGCGACGTTCTTCTGGTGGAGCTTGCTGGAGTTGTTCTTCCGACGCCCACGGGCGGACCGCGTCTTCTTCCGATCCTCCGGGTCGAGGAACCGGTCGCCCCAGTTCGTGCTGAAGCCCTTCGGGTTCACCGTCGAGGCGTCCATCATGAACACCATCTGTTCGTCCTTCGTGCGCTTCTTGCCGAAGACGAGGTTCGGGACTTTTGTCAGGTCATCGACGAACAGTCCCGTAAGAAAATTTCCGAATTTCATGTGTCAGGTCTTTCTGTTGTTGTGTCAGGCTGTTGTCCCCCGAGGCGACCGAAGCCGCCCCGGGTTCTCTCCGCGATCTAAGCGCCTGACTTCTCAGATCGGGATGTCGTCGTCGAGGTCCGGCGTGGGGTTGCCGCCTCCGTTCTCTTCGCCGCCAGCCTGATCGGTCCGGTCGGCGGTCCCAAGGTCAGCCTTTGCAGCGCCTTCCGAGACCATGTCATGGAAAGCGAGACCAGCTTGGAACAGATCGTCGTTGGGTGCCAAGCGACAGTCCTTCGCGCTGCCTCCGTCAAAGGACAGCGAGATGTTCTGGAACTTCTTCCCGTTCGACTTGGCGATCTCCTGTTCGGTGGTCACGCGCCAGACATGCGCCCACAAGGGGAGCTTGATCCGGCGATCGCCGACGACGAGCGTCTGAGCTGTCGCCTTCGTGATGAATTGGCGATACTTCTTCAGCTTCATCGACGAGAAGCCAAGGACGACCCGTTCATAGTCCCCATCGTCGTCGAGGACGAGGCCGTAGAGATAGATCGTCTCGACAAGGTCATGAACCTCGCCGGTCTCCGCGTCGTGACACTGGAGCTTGATCGGGGAGTTCCCGTTCTTGCGGATCGCGTCCTGAACGAACTGGCTGTCCGGATCATGAACGCCGACGAAGCCGCCGCCGCTGTCCACCGGAACCCATTCCACGAAAACGCGCTGACGATAACAGGGGATGAAGCGGAAGTCGTCCATCACCGTTTCCATGACGTTGTTGTAGAATTGGCCCTGTTTCGCCTTTCCATCTTCCACCAGCTCCGAGTTGGACTGGAGGACGTTGACGAACGGGATCGCAAGTTCAGAGCGATCGACGTTCTCGAAGCCTGTGGCCCCAGCATAGTCGCCCCATTCGGCGACATCTGTGGCTTGCTTCTTGGTGACTGCGTTTGCCATGTGTTGTTCCTTTCACAAGTTGGCTTTTCGGTTCGGGAGGCTCCATTGCCTCCCTGTTTATCCCGTGACCTTCGCGACGCGCTTAGTGTAAGCGCCGAACAGGTCCATCGGAATTTCGGTTCCCGCCTTCAGCTGTTCGTTGACGAACGCCTTCAGGGTGGTGGGTTCAACCTTGCGACTGAACGTCCCGGGATATGTCTTGATGCTGTCGATCCAGCTCTTGAACTTCTTCTCGTTGTCCCGACCGGTCTGGAAGATGCCGGTCCGCTTGATCAGTCCGCCGTGACCATGCTCTTCAAGCCAGTCATAAACCTTTTCGCGATCGGCGGCTTTCGGGGAGGCGAAGGTGGACGTGATGATCGTCACAGCCTTCCCGTCGACCTTGATGACGCTGTCGTCATCGAGGCCCATGTCCTCGAAGGTTGCCGGGATCGTCAGCTCCACGAGCTTCGTCCGGCGCTCCTTGGCGGTCTTCAGTTCAGCTTCGAGGCGGTCGATCTCTTCGTCCTCCAGCTTCAGCTGTCGAATTTGATCTTCGAGGACCGCCTTCGTGTTGTTCCCCATCTTGGGAGGGGTTGCTTCCTGTTCGTCCGCGTAGGCTTCCCAGTCTTGGGTTGATTGATCTGTCATGTCAGGCTCCTTTATCCGAACTCGCCGGTCTCTTCGGCGGCTGTCCTTGCGTTGTTGACGACGCCGTCCCATGCCTCTTCACTGAAGATCGCGACGAAGGACTTCTTGTCCAGCGCGATCCCGTTGACGAGGACACTGTCGACATCGAACTCTGGACCCCATCCCGGCTCGCCGGGGAAGTTCATCGAAGGCATCGCCGCCGGTTCACCTCTCTCCGTGCAAACGAGGACGACGTCCACATTGAACGCGAATTCCATGTCTTCCAGTTCGGTGTTGAATGTGTAGTTCATGGTCAGGCTTTCGTTCGTGTAGGCAAATGTCTAGCGGGTCAGTCCGCGTCTGTAAAGCCCAAATCTGCGGAAACTGGAACATATGTTCCCCGGCGTCCGTTCCACTGAAGGAGCTGGACCCGTCCGTCGTTGATGTCCAGAGCGATCGAGACAGCCAGCGACAGGAGGATCGGGTTCCCGATGCAAATCATGTAGTCGTCGTCCCCGAAGTCTTCGAGGCGACTGTAGAGAGCATCGATCACGGGTTCGAGGTTGAAGGGTCTCGTGTCGGCGTCCAGAAGCTCGACCAGCTCCCCAAACTCTTCAGCCGGGGAGAGATCGTATTTGTCCTTCAGGACACCTCCCTCGCGGTAGGTTGCTCGCTGGACGACGAAGACTGTCATTCGACCTTCACGATCATCGGTTCGGAGGTCTCGATCTCGATCTCGTGGGCGTAGACGTCCAAGCGGACGACGGTTGGCATCCCCGGCGCGGTCTGCATCGCCACGGACTTGATCGAAAGGGTCTCCGAGATGTCCCTTCCTTCGTTGTCAAAAATCTGGAGGGTTTCGGCGGTCTCTCCGATGACGATCTTCATCTGTTGTCTCCCATGATAGTTTCAGCGACTTGGAGCTTCTCCCGGAGCTTGCGGACGCGCTTCTCGTCGACCGTGTCGGTCGCCATCATGTCGCCGTAGAGAACCGAAAAGTCCATTTTGCCTCTGTGCGTTCTGTCTTCAGATTGCCTCCGGAGGCGGAGGCGGCTGTCGTTCGTGTAGTAAAGGACATAAGGGGCGATGTTCAAAGTGTGTCCACGATACATCGCTTGCGTCTGAGCCGCAAGGAATTGTGGACCGGTCTGGGCGAGCCAGCGCCGCTTGTTTTCTTCCCGGACATCCTGATCGGTCTTCCCGTCGTAGCGGACCAGTCGATCGCCCAGAGCGTCCTGAAGGAGTTCGAGGTCCCGGGTGAAGCGACACCAGATCAGGACCGGGTGGGTCTGTTTGTTCAGCTGGGCGAGCGCTGTTTCGAGGCGTGGGTTCTCCTTGAACGTCACCACCTTCTGGACAGCCTCCCCGTTCTCGTCCTCCATGAACGGGAGATATCCGGCTGTGATCTGGTAGAGCTTCAGGATGTTGACGATCGGAAGCTCCGCTGTGATCAGGCTCTCGATGTCAGCTCCGTCCGCTTGGGTTTCGATCATAAGATCGTCCCTGATCTTCTCATAGGCGTCCCATTGCTCCTTCGACATGTCGAAGCGGTGCTGGGTGTATTGCTTCTCCGGGAGATCGAGACAGTCCCGCTTCAGTAGCCGGGAGCTGTGCGGCTTCAGGATGTCGTGAAGCTCTTCGAGGTTCTGGTAGCGGAGCAACATCGGGAAGTGGCGACCGTCGTTCCGCTCGACATCCTTCCAGATGCCGAAGTAGGTCTTGAAGCTCTGGAACGACGCGAAGCCGCGATCGCGCCAGAAGTCCGGGTCGAGGAATTGCATCTGTGGATAGACATTGAAGGGACCCTCGTCGACCGGCGTTCCCTCCATGATCCGGCGATAGAGAGCGAACCGACTGATCCCGCCACGCCCACCATGGCCCACAAGGGTCTTCGTGATCTTCGTCCCGGGCGTCTGGATTTCAGCCGCCTCGTCGATCAGGAAGGCGGTCCGCCGATCGCGGACCATCTTGGCACAGAACAGCTTCCCGCCGATCCAGCCGGAGGTCTTCGACTTCTCCGTCTTCACCGCGTCATAGGACATCGACAGGACGACGAACTTCTTCGAGTAGAACGCCTCCTTCATCTTTTGCTGGTGCCACTTGGTCCCCGCCTTCTTCGTGTCGTAGGCCACGAAGTCGATCTGGTCATGCCACATCGGAGGGACGAGCGGCTGGTCGTAGGGATTCGTCTTGGACGGCTCCTTGATCGCCTCCTTGATCCATTCGAGATGGACGCCGTTCGGGGAGACGACGACGAGCGTGTCAATCTTCCCGGCTTGCCAGAGGGTCAAGGCCCAGTCGTAGCCAGCCTTCATTTTTCCCAAGCCTTGCTCCCAGAAGATCGCGCGGTTCGGTGTGTTCCAGTGGTCTTTCTGTTCGACGTCTTGATGGTCGAACGGTGGCATCGTGTGAGGGTAGTTCATTGTCAGGCTCTCCGTGTTCTCCGGATACCTTACAAGCGCCCAAACGAGAAAGCAACCGGGACGACCTTGGACAACCTCCCGACCTTCCCATCCCTAAAATTGCTGGGAATTCTTATATATTTCTATTACTTCTTGAAAGGTTGGGGAGGTTGGGGAGGTTGTCTTCAGTATTAAAAATCAAAGGCTTACAGCTGCCGACCTCTGTTTGAAGGTTGTCCGAGGTTGGGCTGTTTTGGGATCAATCGTCCCGGAGCCGCGACCAGAAGGCGTTCGAGGTGTCGGTGTGGTTGGGGAGGATGGAATTGATCAGACGACCGATCAGATGGTCGGTCCTATGAAAACGGGCGCAGAGACTTTCCCTGCGCCCTCCGAGGATCACGTTTATCAGGACCGACAGAGCCGATCCCACGCGGTGAAAATATCGCCCTACGCTCTCCATTTCCCTTCCCAAACTGTGATCATGGTTCTGGTCCCTCCGGGGAATGTTACAACGTGCGAGACGCTATGGGAAGACGGTCCCGTCATGTAGCAGAAACGGAGCTGACAGGCTCCAGCTGACCAGACGTCCCCCATGATCGTCGCCGTGTGATCGTGGCCCTTGTTGACCTTCCGACCCAGCTTGGTCAGGTTCGCGGTTGATCCCCGCGCCCCGTTTGGACCCTCGTCGCCGTGCATCGCCATTTCAATCCCGGCGATCACATAGCTGTCATCTTGCTTCAGGAAGAGGACTTCCGATCCGACCCCGGCCCGGAGAAGCGACCACTCGTTCCCATCCCAGTCGTCTCCAGCCTTCATCGCCTTGACCCGGGCGAGCTGGGCTTCCAGATAGAACTCCGCGTTCAATAGGTCCTTCTTGAAGTCCGCCTCGTCTAGCCAGCGATCGAGGTGGCGATCGTGGTTCGAGCTGACGATGATCATCTCCGTCTCGTCCCGTCGGGCTTCCATGATCAGACCCGCCGTCTCCCGGACCTCGTCTTCGACGCTGTCGATCCCATCGAGGAACTTCTGATACATCCTCCCGAACTTCTTCATCTCGTGGTGTGATCTCGATCGGAAGCTCTGGACATCGTGCATCAGCTGATGACGAGGCCGGAGAGCGTCGATGATGCCATCAGCGCCCCAGTTGACCCGTCGGATGTCATCGTCGATCTCGGAGCTGTGGATGTCGCCCCAGTTGATCGCCTCGACCACCCCTTCGGTGATCTGCCCGCCGGAGACCTTGTGGATGTTGATGTTCGCCAGATCGAAGGCGTCCGGGACGTCGTAGAACGTGCCGTCCTCTTCCGCCTCCAGTTGCCGGACCCACCAGCTCCCGGAGCTGTCGACCTCGACGATCAAAGCGCCGTATCCGTGGCGCGAGCTGGCTCGCTGTCCTTCCTTCTTGGCGATGTAGTTCCGGACGGTGACTGTCCCGGTCGTGTAGTTGAACTTCGTCGGCTCCTTTGGAGCGCTTGCGATAGACTGGAGAGCGAACTGGACGTGGGGGAAGATCGCGCTCTCCCGTCCTGTGTAGTTCTCCAGACCGGTCAGAGGCTTCACGGCTGTCGGGATGATGTTCATCTCCGCGCAGAGCTGGAGACCCGGAGCGATCTGATAGCGGCTCCTGTCTGGGTCCGTGTCCGCCGCGTAAGGCATGACCTCCGGGACCCACCACGCCTCGTCCTTGTCGGCGGCTGTGGCTTCCCGTCCGGGCTTCACGGCGCGCTTGCCATAGCTCGCTTTGTCGTAGGTGAACCGGGAGACCATGATCTCCGCGTCGAGGAAGTCCGCGTAGGCTGTGAGGTTGTCCCAGAGCCGTGTGTGGAGCTTCGTGTTGTTCTGGGCGCTCGTGATGATGTAGCGCTTGATGTCCCCCTCTTCGGGGAGCTGGAGGGTGACAGGAGCGATGTCCGTCTTCCGTCCTTGGACGAGGCTTCCCTTGAAGCCGAGCTGGTGAAGGTATTTCTTGACGGTGGTTCGGGAGACGCCCATCTCGTGGGCCACTTGAGCCTTCGATCCGTATTTATCGAAGAGACGAACCATATCGTCCCGTTGTGCTTCGGTCAATGCCATGACTTTTTCTCCGGCTGTATCAGGTGGCCGAAGTATAGAGGCTTATTGTGTAATGTGAAGGATTTACTGTTGCTTCGCAAGAAAGCGGTCGAACCTGTCCGCGAGATTGTTAATCGCCGCGAGGGTTCTTTCTTCGGACCGGATCAAATCCTCTTTCATTCCGTTCAGGTGGGTGTTTGACACGAAGTCCCGGGCGACGTGTAGCTTGAATTCATCCAGCTCTGTCTTGTTCTGGCGGATTTGCTTATAGAGCGCGACAAATAGACCAGACACGAGACCGATCCCGGAGATCATGACGCCGATCATGGCTATAACATTGCCCCAGCTAAGAACTATTTGATCCATTCAGAGTTGCTCCCGGTAGTATTCGATCTGTGCGTTCGCCTCTCGGATGTAGCGAACGACGTCAGCTTGGTTCAGCTGAAACCTCTCGAAGTCCTCCGGGCTGAGAGCAAGATAGCGTCCATTCTCCGTCATGACAACCGCCCACTGGACATCCGCCGGGACAATCTGGTCCGGTTTCGGCAGTTTTGAAGCTGTGGGTCGTTCAATCCTCTCCGGGACAGTTGCGATCTCCACCGCTTGCGGCTTCGAGCAAGCAACGGGCGCGAGCATCGATACCATTGACAACACGACCCAAAGTCTCGTCGTCGATCGTTTCGTAGTCGATCCCTGACAGCTCCCGTCGCGTTTCTGCGACATTTTGTCTCGCTTCGCGTGATACATCCGACAATTCCTCCAGTCGCGCCTCTTGGGCTTCTCGCCATTCTCGCCACTCGTCCAGAGCTTGGCGCTGTGCTGTGATCGTGGCGTTCTGAACCTCCACGGCGGTCTCCATGACCCCAAGCCTCTCCTTGGTCGAGGCGTAGTCCCGAACAGCCGCGACGATCGTGACCCCGAGGCTGACAATGGCCAGAGCGACGATCGCCCACATGATCTTCTTCCAGTGCCAGATCATCGCTTCACCACTTCGTTCGCGTAGCTGTCGATCCCACGGAGCGCGGCGGCGTAGCCCAGACAGACGAGGAAGATCGTCGATCCGAATCCAGTCAAGGCGGACATCGTCGCGCTGTCCATGTCTCCACGGATCATCCGGTCGATGATGATCGCCGCGATCAGGGTCGCGAATATTTCAAAGCGAAGCGCCGATCGACGCTTGCCTCTCTCGACCTTCTCTTCGGTGGTCTGTTCCATGTCATGCCTCGTTCGTTGAGATCACTTCTCCGTGACTGTTCATCAGCGGGATTGGCGGGAGGGGTTTCGTGTAGGTCTTGGGCTTCCTGATTGCAAGGACGCGCCCACCAGATGAGACCGACCGACCGTCGATCCATGTGTCGTTGATCGAGTTCGACTGGTTCCCACCCCGTAGCCTGATCCTCTTCGCCTTCTTGTCGAAGCCGACGGCGGTTCCTATGTGTCCACCCTTGCCGCGAACCAGCGTGATCATCGCGCCGTAGGCGAGCGGACTTTCTTCTCCGAAGAGCGCCCAGTTCCTCGCCCAGTATGGGTTCCTTCCCAGATCGCCGGGGAACGGCTCGTCCGGGAGCGTGAGGCGGATTGCGGTCTGCATTGCGTCACCACACCACGGATAGACCGCCGGGTCTCCCAGCGTTGCTCCGTCGCTCTTGAGCCACTCCCTGAGCTTGGCGTTGTCCCGTTCCTCGTGCCAATGCATATGACGCGCCAGCTCGTTGACCCACGGGACGCCGTCTGTCAGGCTGATCTTCGGATCATCTGGATCGGCTTCTCCCGGGAACAGGAGCGAGAGGGTGATCGGACCGATCAGCGGACGCCGCTGGAGACCACGCTTCCCCTTGAAGACGGAGATCGCCGCCTCTGTCTCTGGCCCCATGATCCCGTCCTCCGCGATCGCGAAGCTGGGTTCGTGCCGGTTCAAGGCTCTCTGGATGTCGATAGTTTTATATTGCATTAGTAAAACTCCACGCTGTGGGCAAAGTTGCCAGTTCGGACGCCACCGGCGTCGATCATCTTCACGACGACCTCGTCTCCGCCCGAGACTGCGATCATCCCGAACGTCCCCGGCCCGAACCCACGGAGCGATCCGTCATGTCTGAAGCGAGCCTTTTCGACGCCTTCGATTTCGAGGACATATTGAACATCGCTCGTTGACGTCCCGGACGTAACATATCCGCTACAATTCACGATCGCCAATGTGGCGCTCGCCGGTGCTGTGTAGACCCCTGTCGCTGGGTTGTAGATGTCGCCGAAGTCGACATCTTCAGTCAAGGCCATCGCGGTCAGGCTTGTCGGGGTCGAATATCCGACAGTTCGACCGCTCGCCATGGCGCGCGGGACCGGGTTCCCGGCGAGGACACCGAAGCGACACTTCGAGGATTTGAAGCTCATGGTGTCGGCTTGGAATTCTCTGGCTTGGGTGTACCAGTCAGCTCCGGAAGCGTCCGCCGGGACAATTCCAGACCTTGTTCCAAACGCCGGTCTCCCGATGTCTTGCATGATGCCCCAGTCGTCGAAGGTCGTCGACGCAAGACCACTAGACAAAAGACCAAAATATCCACCGCTGCCAGCGCCCCAGTCGTTCACGTCGTCTTCGACCCACAGGAAGACCTCGTAGAGTATCCCATCCATCGAGGTCGGGATGTTCAGGTTCCGGGTCGAGGTTCCAGCATCGAAGAAGTCGAAGTCGGCGTCGAGATATTTCGTCTCTGTCTGCCAAGTCACGTCGACGGTGGTGGTTGAACCAGAGCTGACCGTCTGGTCGCTTGTTTTTGTCAGGATGGAAGCTGTAGGCATTACTTATAAAACCTCGCTGAGAACCACGATCCGGACGAAAGAGCGGTGTCCGCGTTCGCATTGAACCATGCCGCGACCGTGTCGGTGTCGGTGATCGGGAACAGGTGGGTGGTGTGGAACTTGTTATAGTCCCCATTATCGTTTGTGTTTCGAACCTTGATAGTTGAGCCGTTCAGCCAAAACCCACCTTCATAGAAGTCTGCCCCTATAGTGTCTCTCCGAGCTGACACCGTCGCGAGACAGTAGAGCGCCCCGGACGGAGCGGTGACTGTCGTGACGGGTGTCGACAGGCTGAAGCCGCTGTCCCAGACGATCTCGTTCCATGAGATCGTCGTGTTCCCGGAAGCCGTCGTGTAAGACCAGTCCGAGTTCCTCATGACTGTGAAGCCTCCAAGAAACTCGATCACGGGCGTCGCCTTGTGGACCGAAGGCATCATGACGGCGGGGGCGATTGCTCTGTGCATTAGGCCAGTGTCCCGATCAGCTTGTAAGTGTCAGTCGTGTTCGACGGGATCAGGGTCATCGCGGTGTTCTGCCCACCAGACGAGACCAGCGATCCGTTGCTCTCGATCGTGGCTGTCCCGGAGATCGTGATGACCCCAGCGCCGCCTTGAATGATCGTCAACGGACCGGGAGCATCGAGACCGGTGTTCAGTGTCACGGTGATCGCGGAGGCGTTGTTCAGCTCCACCGTCCGGTTGCCCTTGAAGTCTGCCCCGGTCAGGGTCCGGCTCGTGCCTGTGTCCTCGACATAGTCGAAGGCGTCTTCGGAGGTTTCGATGACGTATCCGGAGAACCACGTTATCCGGCTGTCTTGAAGTGTGTGGGCGGTCGTGCAATCGTACTGAGCGCGAATGACCATGCCAGCGGTCAACAGGATTGGTCCGGTCGTGCAATGCCATGTGAAGCTGTCATCGTACCAAGTTTCCGCCGCGAGCGATCCATCGACCGCGATCATCGCCTTACCATCTTCGACTGTCCCACTGAACGCGAGCTGAAGATCGAAAACCGCATATTTCCCGTCCCATGATGACGGAACCACGATCTGACCTGATCCATTGATAACGCTGTCGGGATCGAAGGCGTTAAAGCTCGATACATCATTAAAGGTCAAGATGCTGTTCGACACGCCACTGCCAGAGACGACGTTTCCTGTCAATCCGGCGCGAACGCCCTTGAACGCGACAGGGAGCGCCCCGCCGCCGGTCTTGGCTTCGGCTTGTGGACCGTCGTCATATCCGACGACGCGAAGGAACTGTGGGTTCGTGTCCGTGCCGTTGTCTGTGTTCATGAAGACACCGACCTCCAAAACGGAGGACATGCTGTTCGCTGTGTCTGTGCTGGTGAAGATCGTGTCCCAGTCGAAGCCGTTGTGGGAGACGTAGAACGTGATCGCCGACGTGACCCTCGTCACACGGAACCAGATCAGGGTGTCGAAAGGCAACGGACCGGAGCCGTCCATCGTCACGTTCGCGTTGTTCGAGCCGAATGTGAACCGATCGGTCCCGCGATAGTTTTCCTCCCAAGTGGGAGCGATCACGTCTGTCAGTTCCCACGTGATGCTGTCGACACCATCCGAGACCATCACGCCGATCGTGTTCTTCGCCGATGCCGTGTCATCTTGGAACGTCTTCGCAGAGACGGCGAAGACCTTGTCGAAGTCGCCAGCCGCGACTGTCGCCAGAGCGGCGGACATCTCGTCGTCCGGGAGGTGTTCGATCAGCCAGTGTCCCGTCGCCGCGTCGAAGGCGTTCGAGACTGGCGTCCCGCTGTTGTAGGCTGTGAAGACGTTCCCCGGCTGGGTGAACTTGGCATGGCCCAGACCTTGGGCCAGTGGACCCTTCCCGATGAAGTCTCTGATCTCCGACAGGTTGATCTCGCGGCTGTTCGCGCCCTGTTTAAAGTGGGCTTGCTCTGTCCCATCGAGCGGCAAGGTCGCCGTCGTGAGGTCGCTGATTTGTTTGTTTGCCATGTTAAGCCTCGTCTCCGCTCATTTTGATGCCGTCGGTCCCGGACTGTTCGTCGCCGGAGGTTAGAAGGTAGTCGCCAGCCGTGTCGACCATGTCGCCGGACACGAGTTCGAGAGTGTCAAGTTTTCCTCGCGCAAACGCATAATAGGCCGAAGTCGCCAAGTTGCCAACAGTTCTCCGGCTGTAGACCCTGATCTCGACGGTCGAGCCAGTCACGCCGGTCACATCGACGACCTGTGGAGACGAAGCGCCTGTGACACCATATGTCACACTCTCGTCCACTCCGTCGATCCAGACCTCGATGTCGTAGGTCTCCGTCTGGTCAGGCGTCTCCGTCGCGTCGTCCTCGTCTGGGATGGATGTCGCCGCCCGATTTGAGCTGACCCAGCTGACCGACACCGACGGATCGGAGGCGAAGTCGTGGTCCAATGTCCGGACGCTGTCCAGCTGGAGATCGCGAGGTCGAAGCGGGCGATCCGCCAGCTCGTTCAAGGTCGTCTCCGCCGCTGTCTCCGCCTCCGGGGATCGACGGACAGCGCCGGTCCGGTCGAGCATGACCGACCAGATCGAGCCGCTGTCCAAGATAGCGTCAGCCGAAGCTCCAGCGCCCAAGAGGTCAGGGTTCAGGAACCAGAGCGAACTGTCGACCGTGTGGGCGACAGGCTGGGTCCCGAGAAGGCCCCTGTGGATGTTCCCGATGGTGTAGGTCCCGTCGAGGTTGTCGGTGACTGTCTCGTAGCCCATCCACTCGCCGTTCGCGTAGATCAGACCGGCTCCGCCGGTAGCGATCTCCGCCGCTGTTGCTGCGACAGGGATGTCGTCTGCCTGACCGATCACGTTCTGGATGACGATCCCGGTCGTGGTGTCCGTCCCGGTCGAGTAGCCTTCCTCATCGCTGTAGGCTGTGACGATGTCGCCTTGGAGTGGATAGACGATGTCGACAGGGTCCACGAAGCCAAGCTCCGAGGCGTCGACGACAGGGACCGTCGCGTCGTGGACGAACGTGTAGGACCCGGAGGCCGTCTGCGGCTTCTCCGCGAACGGGATCGCGACGGCGTAGCCGTCGGAGACCGGTTCCTCCAGCGTCGAGCTGAAGAAGTAGGGCATCTCGACGACCTCTTGGTTCGGGATCGTGACCGGTGTCGGACGACTGTCGACCCAGCCGGTGTCGACCGGTGTCGAGAAGACCGCCGTGTTCACCGCATAGATGTCCTGAACGAGTTCCAGCGTGATGATGTTGTTGTCCAGCAATCCGAGGCTTGTCTTCTGGACCCGCATGATCAGCTCCGTGATCCCCATCTCTGGGAAGGTGATCTTGATCACGTCTCCGACGAGAATTCCGTAGGCGTTGCGGTTCATCTTGACCGACATCCGGATCAGAGGGACCGACAGGCGGGACAATTCACGCGCCGCCAGCTCTTGGGCTGTTTCGGAGCGATAGCAGAATGGGAACGACAGCTCCACCGTCTTCCGGCCCACCATGGAAAGGGTCGCCGGGTTCTGTTCGACCGCAACCTTCGAGCTTTCCTGATCGCGCTGGCTGTAGGAGACCTTGACCTCTGAGATCACATCCGCCCAAGAGGTCCGCTGATAGCTCACGATCTCTTCGATGTCGTCCTCGTCGTAGACCGGAAGGGAGGCGGCGACATAGTCGTCACGGATCAAGCGAAGCTCGATCTCTCCGCTTGCGTTCTCTGCGAGGACCCCGTCGATCTGGCGGAGGATTTCCCGAAGCGTCTTCTTGCCTTCCTGTGGGGAAGAGACGACCCCGGAGACGCCATGGTTCTCACTTTGGAGCGTTATGTCCGCGTCGGTGAAGGTCGTCAAGTTCAGCTTCGTCGGGTCGATGTCCATCCCTGTCCAGTCGTCGACGATCGCCCGATAGAGCGTCTCCGCTGCGGAGGCGTCTTCCTCGTTCAACGCGGAACACTGTCCGGCGTTCCCGTTGGTCAAATAATCGGTATAGGACCCCATCAGGAATTCAGTCTTTCGGAGACTTGGCGTCTCTCCGATGTAGTTGTTGGGGAACACGACGTGGGAGACCCCGTTGTAGGCTGGGACCAGACCGGCTCCGATGCTCGCTTCGACGTCCGGATCGACAGGCTGGGTCTCGATGCCAGCATAGAACGACACGTCCCCGATCCAGCCGCCGCCGCTCTCGTTCCCGCCGAACAGCTCCGGCTCGTTTATGTCAAAATACTGTTCATCGTATTGAATAGCTTTTCCGGTGACACGGAAAACGTGGTTCTTGATCAGTTGCTCGTCGGTCACAGGGTATTGCATGTTTGTGAAGCTGATGATGCCGATGGACCGCGTCCCGGCTGGGATTTGCGTCTTCGTCAGCTCTTGAAGCGCTCCGTCCACGAACGATCCGGAGGAAGTGACGAGGATTTCATACGAATTCAGCTGAAGACGTTCAGAGACGAATTCTCCCCCTGTTCCGTTGTCTCCAGCATAGAAACGCATCTGGAACCAGAACGTCCCGGTCGTAGGGAGAAACAGGCCGCTTCCTGTCCCGTGGGCTGGCTGTTGCGCGGCGTATGCCCCATAAAGTCCATTGTCGATCGCTTCAGCTGCGAAACCGAGGTCCGTGACGAGGTTGTAATATTCCGGACTACTATCTGACACGGCGTCGAAGCTCGTGATCCAAGGATAGGTCCCCGGCCCTGTCTCCGGTGGCGTCTGCGTCGAGTTTATGCCTCCCGTGACGGGGTCACCATAGAGTTCAATGTCTTCGTCGACGACCGACGTGATCCCGGGAGCGACCGGCTCGCTGTCGATGTAGATTTGCTTGATGAACGCCGGTCCGAGACACAAGCCCATATCGAGGGTTAGATAGTATTTATGCCCGATGATGACGTTCGTCGACGAGAACAGACCCGTCTTCTGTTTCTTCGTGATCGGGTCGGCGACATAATCCCCATACCACAGGGTGTTCGGTCCCTTGATCCGTGCGCAACCGAATAGTAACGGGACAGGCGCGTCTTCCGTCGCCCGGGGAAAGTTCTCCGGGTCCAGCTCGTCCGGACGTGCGTTCTCGAACTCCGGCTTCGGAGCCAGAAGAGCGGTCAGGATGAAGGAGACTGCGAATAGAGCTAGTTGCGTCCAGATCATTTAGAGCCTCGTTTGGAATGGGTTTCTGGTCGGGACGTATGGGAAGCCGCCGTAGTTGCTCCCGTTTGAATAGCGGTCGATGCAATGCCCGCCGTTTGTCAGCTGGTGGTTGCATCCACGACGGACGGAGACGGCGTCCAGCGCCGCGACGTTGGGTGAGAACGGGGACGCAAGGGTGAAGGAGGTCCCGGTGTTCGAAACGATCATCCGCTGTTCGCTTGCGGCGATCATGCTTCCGCCCACACACTCGTCATCGGCGAAGACAGAGGTGTCGGCGATCGTGACCACGTTGTCGACGATCGTGGAGATCGTCGTGTCCTGATTGTTGTCGACCGTCGTCATGTCAACCTTGCAAAACCTATCCCCGAGGACATGATTGCAAGGTCCCTGATACTTGATCCGAGGGAGCGGCTTATTGAAGATGTAGGAGAAGAGCGACGGGACGCGACACTTCGCGGTCCGGCCCTTGATCGTCCACGACACGACCTCCCCGTCCCACAGGGTCAGGGCGTCGTTCATGTCGTTGCGGTGAACCCGGAGTATCTGGAGAGCCAGACCCGGCGGAGGGACGTTGATGCAATAGTCCGTGACCATCTGGTCCGACGCTGGCATCTCGATGTCGATCGTCAGATCGTCGTCCTCTTGGGTTCCCTCTTCGAACTCGGACCGCTTGATCGCATTGGCGACCCATGTCGCCTCCGTGTTCGTGATGCTTTCGGGAGCGCTCGTCCGGTAGTATGTCGTATAAGTCCCCACGAACCGGAACAGCTCGATCGGAGCGCCGTCCTGTGTTGATTGTTCTGTCGTCAGAACCGCCATCGGTTCGCCTCCTTTCTATCCGTCGTTCGTCGTCATCACCGTGAACGACAGGATCGACTTGGTCCCGTTGTGCTTCCACTCGCATCGGTCAGCCATTCTTCGCTTCAAGAGGTAGCTTATCCGGTCCACATTCGCAACCTTGGGATCGGAGGGGATCGCCGGGGAGACAGTCAACGTCCCTCCCGCGATGTTCGTGATCTGGTGGTTCGACGACGTCCCGTCGCTGTAGACGATCTCGATGTAGTGGTAGGTCGCGAAGTCCAGAGGAGCCTCGTTGACTATGAAGGTCGACGAGCCTTGGGTCAGGCTCCCGGAGACGGTCAGGTCCTCCAGCTGGGTCGACAGGAGAAACGCCTTCCAGTTCCCCTTGACGGTGTCAAGGAAGAGCCTCCAGTAGTCGATGTCGTCGCTGTCAGCCCGATCGACAAGGAAGGCGGCTCGCGATCCTCGTCTGATGTTGCTGTATCTGGTCGCGATGACCCTCGCGCCGCCGTAGTCGATGACGTCCCGAGGGAACTCCGGTTCCTCCCCAGCTCCAGCCAGAACGGTCCGTTCGAGGATCGGGAGGCTGTTCAGGGTGTTCAGGGCGGCGGCTGTGCCGGTCCGCTGGACGATCGGATCGACCCAGCTGTCGAGCTGGAATTCATAGTCGCCGGTGACGGTCGACCATCCCAGCGTCCGCTTGTTCTCCCAGAGACCCACCATCGCCTTGATCGCGAACCAGCCGGTCGTGACGTTCTGGGTCAGGACGGTGTCGAGATCGAAGCCGGTGTCTGTCACGTTCGAGACGGTGTTCGTCTCTGTTGCCCTTGTTGCTGGGTTCACGAGGACGACGTAGTCGCCGTTCGCCAGCGACATCAGCGTCGTGTCGGCGGAGATCGCCGTGTTCCCTGCGGTCTGATCGGCTGTCAGCTTGGAACTCCAAGCCCACAGGGGGACGGTGTTCGGGTTCACCAGATCAGTCGCCAGAAGCGCCAAGATGTCCCGGCGCTCGTCTTGCTCCAGAGCGGCGAACTTACCCCTCTGTTGAACGCGCGGCTTGGGTCGGAGAGACATCCGGCTCTCCGTTCCGTTCCAAGTGGATATGACATCAGTCTGAAAGAGCCAGACTTCGACCAGTCCGAGGTCCGGGATTATGCCGATGCTCATGATCCAAGAATTCCCTTGACCGCTTTCTTGTTGCGTTCAGCGGCGGAGGTGAAGAACACGTCGCCCTCCGCTCCAGACAGAGCGTCCGCGATCTCCTGTCCGCCGACGTTGACGACGACGTTCGGGGGAGCTTGCTGGACGATAATAGGCTGGGAGCCGCCGCCGTTCGCTCGTTGTTGGGCTGGTGTCTCCACGTTGACCCGCTCGCCGGGGGTTGCCTTGAAGGCGACGAGCTGGCTGTCCGTGCCACCGTTACCGCCGACCATGGCGGTGCCGCCGGTCGCGAAGCCTAAAAGACCTCCGATACCACCGCCGCCGCCACCGAAGAGACCACCAGCGCCACCGCCGGGGAAGAGACCTCCAAGGAGTGACGCGAAGAGCTGATCCGTGGCGAGCTTCAGGAGTTGGGCGAAGAGGTCCGAGAAGAATTCCCGGACGTTGAACTTGCCGGTCTTGGCGAACTCGACAATAGCGTCGGAGGCTTTGTCGAACGCTCCGACGACGAAGTCTGACATCGTGGACCCGAGGTCGTTCGCCCGGGCGATGATCTGGTCGATCCCGTTGGCGATCCCACCGGAGAAGGTGTTGTCGAGAGCTGACACTTCGACGTTGATGTTCCGCATGGCGGCGGCGAATTGTTCAGCGCTGATCGCGCCACTCTCGAAGAGGGTGTTCAGGTCCGCCTGTTTTTGGATAAGCCCATCGAGGTCGCCGGTGACTTCAGTGTAGAGCGCCTTCAGTCGGTTGACAGTTTCGCTCGCGCTGCCAGAACCACCACCAGCTCCGGTCGGAGCCTTCTCGCCGATCCGGTTCAGGAGTTCCTCCAGCTTCGCGGCTTGCTCCGCCGACGCGGCGGCTTGCTCGACACGTTTCGCGGCGATCTCCCCGCTCCGGGTCTCGATCCGATCAAGGAGGTCGTTCGCTTGGGTCGCAGCGCTGAAGCCAGCGTTGAAGCCTTCGCCGACCGTCGCGCCGAACTTGGTCCCTTGGGTTTCTGCGACCCGTTCGTCGAAAAGCTCGATGCTATCGCCTCCGAAGACGGACGCGACGGCGTTGTAGCCTTTGATGAATAGGTTCAGGAAGTCGCGCCACTTGTTCGCGAGGAACGAGATCAGCTTCTCCCAGACGTTGGCGACCCCGGTCGTGAAGTTGTCCCATGCGACAGCCGCCGCGAGGATACCGCCAGCGATGATCCCGACGAAGCCGTCCCAGATCGTGGCGATGATACGGAGAAGACCACCGAAGCCTTTGACCATGCCTTCGACAGCTTGGTCGGAACTTCCGAGAATAGAGCTGAAGGCTTCACCGGCGATCGCTGCCAGCTGGGCGAAGATCATCCCGACCTCGACGAAGGTCGCACGGATCACATCCGCGACGGTGACGACGCCGGAGCCGAAGATGTTGATCTTGTCCCCGAAGGAGACCAGAATTCCGATCGCGGCGGAGATCGCGGCGATGAACGCGCCGAAGGGGTTGGCGATCATCAGCGCCGTCAGTGTCTTGATCCCGATGATCACGCGACCGATCACGGCTGGCCCAGAGAGAAGGGTCAGAGCGATGACCAGAGACGAGATTGTCCGGAGGATGGTGTCCATGTTCTCTCCGAGGAAGATCAGCGTCCGGGCGAAGGCTTCAGCCACGCCGGAGCCTGTCGCGAACTCGCCGATCGCCAGCGTCGTCGCGTTCCGGAGAACTTGGAAGCCTTGGGCGATCGTCGGGATAGTCTTCCCGAACCGCTCTTCCAGCTCTTCCCGGGCGTTCGCGAAGGCTTTGAGGATGATGTCAGAGGTGATCTTGCCTTGGAAGCCCATCTCGCGGAGTTCTCCGCGAGTGACGTTCAGTTCCTTCGCGATGACATCGGCGACGACCGGGAGCTGTTCGAGGACGGAGCGGAGTTCGTCGCCACGGAGCGCCCCAGAGGCGAGACCCTGAGACAGCTGGATCATGGCGTTCGTCGCTTCAGCCGCCGTCGAGCCGCCGATGACGACCGCTTGGTTCAGGCTCTTCGTGAAGTCGAGGACTTGCCTTTGGGAGACGCCCAGCTCCTTCGCCGCCAGCGCGGTCCGGGCGTAGACGTCAGCCGTCCCCTCAAAACTGGTTCGGGTCGACTGTGATATGTCGAACAGCTCTTTCGTCACGCCCACAAGCTCGATCTCTGTGTCGACGAGGACCCTGATCCTGTTCTGGATGGTGGTGAAGGCGTCCGCCATGGAGACGATCCCACGAAGGACTTGCGCCCCTGCGAAGATGCCGATCGCGGCGTTCATAAGCCGGACACCTTTCGCGGCGGCTGTCGCGGAAGTTCCGACGCCGACGATGTCCTTTCGGGCTTTTCCGGCTCCCACAGTCCGGATCGAGATCACGATGTCTTCACGAGCCATTAGCGGAAGCTCCGTTCTAGTAGTTTCGCGACCCTCGTGACGTTCGTTGCTGCCCCTATTGCGCTTTCAACGTATCCAGCTGGAGCTTGTGCAGAGTATCCGTCGTTCAGCCTCCCTATATAGGGGAGGTTATTTGAAATGTAGATGACATCGCGCGAACTGTCCACCCGGGAGACAGCTTCCTTCGCTTGGGCGATCGCCGCCCCGGTATTCTGCCCAGTCGTTGAACCCTTTTCCCCGAGGACGTAGGCGTTCGTCGTGTCCCGGAGTGGAGCGTTCACGGAGACCCGCCAGTTCGATCGAGCGCGACCGGTGTCGACAGGTGTCGCCACGACCACCGTCTGGTCCACAACCAGCGCCAGCTTGCGCATGAACTTAGGGACGTTCCGATCCAGTCGGCGTCCCAGTTCATTCATTCGCTTATTGAACGTGGAAAGGCTCATTTTTTAATCGGCTCCTTCGTCTTCTCCGCTGCCTGTTTCAGATAGTGGGCGTCCATCTTTCGGATGACGTCCTTGAACACTTCCAGATTGACCCCAGAATAGCCATAATGTCTCCCGAAGTCGATGATCTTCGACCATGGAATCGGCCCCGGCCCAAAGGAGGCCGGACGCTCCGTCGACAGCTCATAGAAAGCGGAGATGAAGAACGCCATCCACGGCTTTGTCTTCTCTTCGATCTCGAAGAACTTAGGCGGCGGAGGTCGCCCAGCGTTCCGCGCCGCCTTCATTACCGCTTTAGCGCTGTCCCCGTTCTTCGTCCAGAAGTCGAGGACCTCGATCAGTTTCCCATGTCTTCCTCGCTCAGAGCGAACAGGCCGTCGTCGACCGCCGCCATCTGGAGCTTGCTGAAGAGATAGACGCCGTTCTTCCCGGTCGTGGTGAACAGAGCGACGAGGTTCTCCGGGGTCGCCTTGACCTCTTTCCCGTCGTCATCGACGAGCGGCTTCTTGCCCCAGCCTTCGATGATGTTCTCGACGAACAGCTTGACGTCTTCCTCGTAGGAGCCGGTCATCGTGTTCTGGTCCGGGACGGCGGACTTCTTCTTCGCAGCGAGCGAGCGCTTCGTGACCGCCGCCTTGAATTCTTCGTTGTGAAGCGCCGCCTGTCTGATCCGGAGATCGAACAGTCCGCAATCGAGGGTGATGGTGTCCGCCATGTCGAAGGTCGACATCGCCTTGGAGATGTTGAGGTTCATGTTGTTTTCGCTTTCTGAACAGTTCGTTTTCTAGGTGTGAACAAAAATAGGGCGGAAGACCGATCAGGTCAACCGCCCTTTAGTTGGGGAGGGGAGGGAATGGGTCAGTGTGGCTCGTCGCCGTAGTGGTAGTCGTAGAACGCCGCCGCCTTGTTCTCCAGATGACGCATCCGGGCGATCTCGCCGTCCTCGTCTTCGATCTGATCTTCGTCTTGATACTTCTCCATCTGTTCAGCTTCCCAAGCCAGAAAGATCGGATTGAAGAAATCCAAGTAGGCTTCCTTCGCGCGAACCAGAGCTTCGTGGATGCTCGCGGCGTTGTGGATGGTCGTCTTGCGACCTGTGGCTTCGTCGTGGACGGTTGCCATCGGACCTTCGCCCGGGAAGACGGTCAGGACGCCGATGTCCTTGTCACCGTCTAACAGGTCCCAGATCGGGACGTCCTTGGCTGTGCGCTTTGCGATGAATTGTGTCATGTGTCTGTCTCCGTTTCTGATATCAGAAAACTAGACGGCTTTTCGGCGGAAGTAAACCCCTTATTTCGAAACAGTCTGTTTCCAAAAAGAAAGGGGCGACCGAAGCCGCCCCAGTTGTTCACGAGGGACAGTGTGAATTTAGGTGTCGGCGACGTCCGGAAGATAGTCGAACTCGCAGAGCATCAGCGTGTGACCGAAGTTCTCGTATTCAGCCGCTTGGACATCGAGGGGAAGTGTGATTGCTTCGTCCTGTGCGACGTTCGCCCGACCATCGCCCAGAGCGATCAGTGGGACGTCCCAGACGAGGCCGGTCTTCCGGGCTTCTGTGCCGGTCCCGAAGTCCTTGACCAGAGCGATGTCGAGGGTGACGTCGGCGTTATTCCGAACAGCGTCCACGCTCGCCACGTCGGCGAAGTAGGCGGTGACGGAGCCGGAGACCTCGAAGTTCCCGAGGCTGACATCGAACGCTCCCAGAACGCCGACCGCTTTGTTCGGCGAGGCGTTGTTGTTCACGTTCAGGGTCGTCTCCGTGACGTAGGCGAACAGAGGCGTCGGAGCGCCTTGGTTGCTTGGTCGAACTTGGGCCATCCTGATCCGGCTGAAGTCGGAGCTGGTGTTGTAGGCGGTCGCGCTCTCGATCGTCGCGTCCGTCCCGCTCTCCGTGGGCTTCGTGTCGGTGTCGGCATAGTTGGTCTTGTCCGTGCCGATGAACGTGAAGTCCGCCATCAGCTTGTCCGCTTGGGCGATGTTCAGGGAGAACTCGTTCAGGACAGAGCCTTCGAGGACTTCCGCCTGATAGTCGTTCGTCGAGCCGGGGTTCGGTATGCCCAGTTGGCGCTCGATCGCCCAAGTGTGGCGGTCGAAGAGAGGGTCGTTCGTCCCGACGTTGCGTGTCACGCCGCCGAAGAAGATTTGAACCGTCTCGCCACCGGAGAGGCTTTCGGAAGACATCTCTGTCTCCCCATCAGCGCCGCCGCCGGTCTTGTCGAGCTGGATCACGCCGGTCGCGATGTTCGCGACAGAGCTGACACGACAGAAGCCAAGGTTCGAGGCCGTCGTGAACTTGGTCGCGGTGGTGTCGCCGCCGATGTAGATGAACTCGCCGATCTGGAGACCGAGGTTAGTCAGGTTCGTCGTCGCGTCGGAGGTGATCGTGGGAAGGTTGCCGCCACCGGCGACGACGTTGGCGTCGTCCGCTGGGAACTGGTAGCCCACAAGGACCATCTTGAAGTCGGCTCCCGGCGTCTCTGCGACGAACGTGGAACCGGCGAAGGTCAGGGTCGTGTCCGTGGTGAACCCCGAACCTGTGAGAATGTGGAGGCCGTTGTTCGAGCTGTTCGTCATGCCGGAGACGAAGAAGATCATCCCGTCGAGAAGCTCGCCTGTGATGTCCACGCCGGTCGCCGTCATGGTCGTCGCGGTCCCGCCGACGTCGTCGACAGAAGCGGTCGCGCCAAGATAGGACAGCTTCGCTTCCTTCGTGGACATGAATAGGCTGGGCCATAGGTGGGCGAGGTTCGTGAAGGTCACGTCCTGATTGAAGCCACCCGTTGCGTCCAGATCAGTGATCACGCCCTTCTTGCGTTGACGACCAGCATTGATCGGGTTTCGTGCCACCAGAGCGAGCTGTGCGCCGAAGTCCGCGTAGGAGTTCGGCTCCATCTCATACCACGTCGGCGATCCCGGAAGGACGCCCAGCGTGGTCTCTTCGGCCATTTTAAGACCGGTGGAATTACTGTCAATTTTGACTTCTTCAGCCATATCAGAGCCTCTCCGTATATTCGAAGGTTGCCAGAACATTCGACTGGAACCAGTCTCCGTCCTGTCCGACCTCGTTCAATGTTACGTCCCGGAACCAAACTCCACCGGGGGTTGCCTGTCCTTGAAACGTATCCAATGCCACCTTAGCAGCGACATCGTTGTTCGTCAAACCAGAACCATATCGTGTAAATATCTGGATTGTCACCGTTCCGGAACGACCGAAAATCTTGTTCCCGATCGCGTCGTTGAACCCCGCCGTGTGAAGGACTGTCGCCCGACACCATATGGGGTCGGTCGGGAGATCGTCGTCAGATGTCCGATCAGCCCACAGGATCGGAGCCGTCGGATAGGCGGCGACCCATCCGGTCCGGAACAGGGTCAGAATTTCGTCTCTTGCTTCTGCGATTGTCAAGCTCATATTAGCGCCTCACTCCCACATAGTAGAGGATCGTCGGTCCGTCGTCGTAGCGGAGCGCCTGAACTGGACCGATCTTCCATGTCGTCAAGTCGGTGTCGATGACCTCGTCGAACTCTTCGAGCTTGTCGCTCGACGATCCGCCGGGAGCCGCGATCATGATCTGTTCGGCTCGCTTGACCAGCTCGTTCGGCTCCATGCCGAAGCCAAGCGCTGTCACGCCGGTCGGAGGGACCACGACGACAGGGACGGAGGCTGAAGCCTCTGGTGTCGTCCGTGGGTCAGCCGCGCCGCGCCACGGCTTCGCCGCGTCATCGGTCGCTCTGGAGAGCTTGATGAACGTCACGGTCCGCCCCTTGGCGGCGACCAGCGTGTTCGCTTTATTAGCTTGGGCGATCGTCACCGATAGGACCCCGCTGGCTTCAGGTAAGACTTCAGGAGGTAGTCAGCCGCCGGATATGGTCGGATCAGGTTCTCGATCGTGGAGCCTTCCGTGAACCGGGTCTCGATCGGACCGATCTTCTCGAACGTGACAGTCCGACCGGAGGCGTCGGTCGTCGGGTCTTGGAACAGCTGGGCGTTGTGCGCCCGGATCGCGTATTCGCAGACCGCCCACTTCAGGTTCCGGGGGAGGCCCACGACGGTCAGCCCACGGCTGTCCTTGACGCCGGTCCGAGGCCACTGGAGGTTCTGGGAGCCGTAGTCGACGCCGTTGATCATGCCGGTGACGGTGACGTTCGTCGCCGCTGTCGACAGGGTGATGTCGTTCCCGCTCTCGCCCTCTTGGGCGGCTGTCAGATCGACCGTTGTGGCGTTGATCGCGGCGGTGATGTCTTGGTTCGCTTGGACGTTGGACGAGTGGAGTGTCGTGTCGGTCGCGCCGATCGCGGCGACAAGGTTCGTCGCCATGGCGGCGGCGTCGGCTCCGATCAGGACCTCGTTGACGGAGGTCAGGGTCGAGAGAGACGACTTGAATGTGTAAGTGGTCGCGCCGATGACGATCGTCTCGTCGGCGACAGGGAGACCAGCGAACTCGACGATCCCTTCAGCGGACCGACCGTTGAAGGCGACAGCCTTCACTCCGAGAAAGCGACTTCCGAAGCGGTTGTCGAGATACTGGGTCGCGTTGATCGCGGCGGCTTCCTTCTGGGCGGAGGTGGCTGTGTCCCAGCTGTTCTCCGTCGAGCGGTTCCGGTTCGAGAGATAGTTGTCGATGTAGGCAGTCGTGACGTAGGCGTTCGCGTTCTGAACACCAGCGCCGGTTTCAAGAATGAGTGTCATGTCGAGCCTCCAATCCCTTCTTGTTTATCGGTAGAAGTGGATCATGTGAAGACCCCAGTCGCGATCGCGGTCGGACGGAACCAGTCATCGAAGACGTGGATCGTCACCGTCCCGGCGATCGCACAGGTCGGAGTGAGTTCCAGAGCGCGTCGGATGTTGCCCAGCCGGTGGACTTGGTTCGCCGCCAGAGCGGGCGTCCCGATCGTCCGGCTGTCGTTCGTGGCGACTGTCAGCTGACCAGCTGAAACGCCCACAGAGAAAGAGACGCCCAGCTGGGCGTCCTTCGGGACATCGTAGGCCGTCGTCAGAGGGTTCGTCGCCGCGACCGTCCCCATATTGGCAGGGGACGCGATGTCGGTGTCGAAGCTCTGGTGGTCTTGGGCGGAGCTTCTCCGTTCGCGGGCGTGAAATAGCGCCGCCTGTTCGGCTTCGGTCAGTTCCTTAAACGATTGAAGCTCCGCCATCTGTTACTTCCTGACAGGGAGACCCATTGCGGGTCGGGTTGATCCAAGGGAGGCTTTACGCTGTCCCATTGCTTGGTCGATCGGTGCCTTGATCCCCAGCTCCTTCACCACGTCTTGCGCCGTGGTTCCGGCGGCGATGAAGGCCCGGGCGCGCTCCGCCTTTTCGGCACGAGCGGCGGCTTGCCGTTCAAGGAACGTCTTGATCGAGGTTTTGTCCGTTTCGGGTCGAGACTTGCGAACCCGATCGCGGACCCGGACGATGATGTCCGAACGTCGCGCCCACAGGTTGATCTCGTTCGTCAGTTTGTTGTGGGCTTTCTGGAGGCCGTTCAGCTTCCGATCGGCGGCGGCGATCCAGCGCTCCAGAGCGTCGATGTCGTTCCCGAGATCGGAAGGTTCAGCAGCAAGGATTTCTTCGTCGTCGAATTCGTCCAAGTTCACTTCTTCGTCTTCTTTGACACTTTGAGCATCTGATGCTTTGGCGAGGATTTCCTGATCTTCGAACTCTTCCTCGATTGTCTTGTCCGCCACGAAACTCGTCGGCTCCGGAGCGTCTGATCGTTTGATGTCGGAAGGAACGTCCTTCCGTGTGACCTTGTTCCCCGTCCATTCTGACAGAACAGCGAGAACTGGAAGTCCGTCGCCTGTCCAGTGGTCGTCGTTCGAGGGGTCGAGTTGCGCCAGAGCGGCGGCAAGTGGCATGTTCATTTTGTTCTCCATGCGGTTCTGTTTCATATGCGAACGCCCGGAGCATAGCCCGGGCGCTCGTCTAGTTCAAGTCTGGTCGACGTTAGTCATCCAGAAGGGTGATGAACGTGAACTCGATCACGCCTTGCGCCTGAAGATCGACCGACGTGTCGTCGGTGATGTTGGCGGCGTCGATCAGGACGTTCAGGTTCAGTTCCAGATCGGCGGCTGTGTTGTCGAAGACAGCGTCCGTCCCGTTGATGACGTTTTTCAGCGGAGACACTTCAGCCGTAGCAGCGCCAAGAGCGGTCGATGCGATCACGTTGACGTCGGTCCCGGTGATGGTCGCGTCGCCAGCCGGGGTCGTTCCGACACCGAAGTCACCGTCGAAAGTGTCGGCGAGGTTGGCATCAGCACCAGAGCCGGAGAACGTGACGGCGATCGCCGCGCCCAGCATCTTGATTTGACCCTCCGGTAGACCGGAGAGAACGACGGAGCCGAAGCCGATCGCCGCGCCTGTTGCCGTGACTGTGACGGTATGATCAATTCCGACCCGGAGCTTCGAGACGACTTGAGCTTGATACCCGCCGCGACCGCCTCCGAGGGAACGTGGAAGTCCTTTTCCCATTTTATCCTCCTTTAAGGATTTAGATGAAGGTTGAAGGGGCGACCGAAGCCGCCCCTCTGGTCGATTATGCCTCGCGGGTGATCAGCTTGGCAAATTTGACTTGCTTCCGCTCGCCGTAGACACGGTTCCAGCTGGTCGCAATGTTCAGGTTGTTGGTCGTCGCAGCGTTGGACGGACCACCGTTCGCCGGGGAGGCGGCGGTGAAGGCATGGCCCACCGGATGGATCGACCATTCCTGACGCGAGTGAAGCGTCTCGGAGCCGCCACCGTTACCGGCGGAAGCCTGACGTTCCACTTCGGTCGGAACCTTGGCGGAACCGACGCCCAGCTGGGTCGCGCCCGAACCGAACAACCACGTCTCGTAGGTGTTCGCCACGGAGGCGGTGCCATCGCCACGAACGGCGGAGGTGCCACTGGGCATCCCGTCGTCGACGATGACTTCAGCGCCAAGGAAGGTCGGGATTTGGGTTTCGCCACGGGCGTCCGGGATGAAGTCGATCAGGTTGTTCTTCTGCATCCGGTTGTAGACGACAGAGTGAACCATGACCATCGAAAGGTCTTCCATGCTGTCGCCCATCGTCACTTTCGCGTCGAGGTAGGCTTCAGCCGAGAAGTTGGTCACGCCATCGACGAAGCTCGCGCCGACGATGTCGTTCGCATAGTCGCCGCTGTCGTTGACACCGTTGTCCTTGCAAACGCCCTGCCAAGTCGCGATGAAAGCCGCCTGAAGACGCCGCGCCCAGTAGGTGGCGACACGTTGGGCGATAGAGTTCATCGGGTCGTCGCCAGCCAGCGCAGCGGCAAGGTCTGCCGAGTTCCAGCTGTTGTTGCGCGACAGACGGACCGCGATCTCTTGGATCGCTGACGTGTCGTTCGGCGCGCTGTCGAGACCGGTTCCGGGCCATGCGTTGGCAATGGTCGCGGCGATGCGATCGGCGATGTCGTCTGTCGAGACATTGTCCGCGTCGTTGTCAAGGTCTAGCCATGAGGGAACGTTGAACGTCAGACCGCCACCAGCAAGCATCTGATCCATCAGAGCGTTGCGAGCTAGAGCGCCGGACTGGATCAGTCGGGACTTCTCTTCGGTCAGCTGTTGAACGTAACCGGTGAAGATTTCAGGGACGATGACGTCGTCGACCTGAGTGATATTGTCATTTGCGCCAGCCATGGGATAAATCCTCCGTTTTGAGTTAGGCTGTGAAAGGTTCAGAGCCTTCGGGAACCCCATGGTCCTTATTGGCTATCATGGTGTGTCCGAGACCCCATGGCCCCAGACGAAAAGAGCGACCGGACCCATGTCCGATCGCTCCCTAAGATAGCGTCTGTTTCGCGTTTGTAAACAGCCTTTATTTCTTGCGAGGTTTCCCGCCGGTCAGAGTGGTCCCAGCGGCGGTCGCCATCTGAGCGCCGTATTCCCGGCCCTTCGACTTGACGACCTCCATCTGTTTCGTGACGTTCCAGCCGTCGGCGGACCACGGGTTCGACGATCCGGACATCGTTCCAGCTCCACGACCAGCACCAGCCGCGCCGCCACCTTGCGACGGAGGCCACCAGTGCGGGCGCTTATCTTGCATGTCCTGAAGCCAGACGCCAGCCTCGACGCCGGGGGTCACGCCCACGCCGTCACGGGTGACGATGGTTCCATCTTCAGTGACCTCGAAGACCCGTTCGGCGAGGAATAGGGCGTCCTCGTGGGCTTCCGGGATCACCTTCTGTTCGACCAGAGCTTCGCGGACCGTGTCGTGGATCGCGCGGCGTGTGTTCTGGACTTTGAAGGTCTGGTTCTCTTCGCGGAGAGCGTTCAGCTCCTTCTCCGCTTGCGACAGCTGTCGCTGAAGGGGAGCTTCGCGGGACTTGATCGTCCCCTCGACCCGGCGGTTCACGATCTCGTCGATCGCAGCTTCGTCGAGCTTGCCAGCGGCGGCGGCTTCGAGTTCGGGGAGCTTGTCGAGCTTGGACTGGAGTTCCTCCAGATCGCCCAGCGCGCTCCATGGTTCGAGAGCTTGTTTCGCTTGCTGGTGGTCGTTGCGCTCCTTCAGGAGAGCCGACTGAACCCGCTCGAAGTCAGCTTGGGTCTTGACCCCGGCGATGCCGGTCAGCTCGAACTTGCCACCTTTTTCGGTGTAGAGGTCGCGGTAGACCTCCGGGATGTCGTCGATTGTGTCATGAATTGCTTGGAGTGACATGTCTGTCCTTTCTGTCTGCCCATGCAGTTGCATCAGTGGACCCCATGGCCCACTCGATGCGGGGACCTTACATGGGCAGACAGTAGAACGTCAAGCGTCCTCGCCCCGGAGGATCATCACGATGTCCAGACAGGCGGACAGCTGTTCCGGAATGGCGGTGAAGATCACCATCACCGGGAACGGTCGTTCACTGGTGACTGAGAAATAGAACCCTGTGACTGTAGCTCCATGAACTGGGTGGACGAAATTAATGCGGTTCAAGAAGGTCAGGGCGAAGTCGTCTTCGACTTTCGAGATCGAGCCGTAGCAAACGCCACGAGGGGACTTGATCAGATACCCGTCGACCATTCCATCGGGCGATCGGAAGGTGGTGAACTTCTCGACGTCGTGGTTCTGGAAGATGCCTTCGATCTCCGGCAAGGTCTCCGCGTTCGAGAATATGGGGACGAAGATCAGAAGCCCAGTGATCAGGGCGGCGAGGTAGTTGTTGCGGTTGAACATAGTTCTCTCCTTGGGTTGTGGGTTGGGCGAGTGTGGAGGCTCGCCCCGGCAGCTGTCAAGCTCGACGATGTTCGGTCCACTCTTCCGAGGTCTGCCAGCCCATGGACGCCTCGTCGGTTGCCGCGTGGGTGTGGAGGATGACGCCGACGATGAAGTAGCTGTGGTCGGGGTCCATCTCTTCCCAGCATCGACACATCAGGCTAGCTTGCGAGACAGCGTCCTCGATCGACAAGGTGTTCAGGAACTCCGTCCGGGAGCGGTTCCCGTGGATCGCGGAGTAGCGGTTGAATGTGACGCGAAAGTCCATCAGTTGATCTCCTTCAGGCTGGAGGTTGCGACGACGCGGGTGGTGAAGCGTGTCCGCTCCCAGTAGGCGTTGTCCTTGACCCGGACGACGGTCAGGACGCCGTCCGAGTTGATGATCTCACAGCGAACGTCTGTCGCTGTGAGGTGGGTCGGGTTGAAGGTGGCGTTCATGCCACCATCTCCCGGGTGATTCGCTTCTTCTCGAAGCCCAGTTCCGTCGACAGCCACTTCGTGACGGCGAAGACGTTGGGCGACAGGAAGGCGAGGCGAAGGGACTGGAGGTCCCCGTCGCTGTTCAGGTCGTAGACCCAGCCGTCGAAGGTCAGGTCCGGGTGATCCGCCGCCAGCTGTTCGCGGGTCTTCTGGATGTTCGTGGCTCCGTGCCAGTTCTCCCAGAGCTTACAGTGGACCGGGACTTCGATCCCGTCGGATGTCTTGCAAATTGCTGTTTTGATAGTCATGGTCTTATCCTTTCAAGGAAGATCATAGGCACGACGCCCACGGGTTTCCCATTTCTCGATCACAGGCTGGCCCAGCTCGTCCTCGTCGACCACGATGTAGGCGACCGTCTTCAGGACCCGGGCGTAGCGCTTGCCTTCGGTGGTGAAGATGACGTGGGGGAACTCGTCGATCGAGGCCCACGGGTTGGAACAGAAGTCGCAAGAGGGAGCCGACCAGCGATCGCCGAACTCGAAGGTGTGACCCTCGTCCGCCTCGCGGAAGTGACCAAGAATGATCGGGTCGAAGCCAATGTGGCGGCGGTCGTTGGTGTGAGATGCGAAGGCCATGGGAGGCTCCTTTCCGTTTCTGATGATCTCAATCTACACTATGAGCGGCAGATGTAAACCCCTTATTTCGAAACAGTCTGTTTTTCGCAAATTGTGCTTTACATCTGCCGGGAGATGGTCTATCTATAGATCATCAGAAACGAAAGGAACACGACATGATGACCATCGAACAGAAGAAAGCCAGACGCGCCGCGATCATGGACCTGACCGCTGATCTCCGCGCCCAGTATGGTGAGACGCAGGACCAGCTTCGGGCGGTCGAGCTGGAGATGAACGAGATCGACTACCCTTGCGCTCGCCTCACCCGTCTGTCCGACAAGCGCTGGGACCTGTCCGCTCGCATGACTTCGATCGACGCGAACATAGAGCGCCGGGTCGAGGCTTATCTGAAGGAGATCGCAGCATGACCGGGGACAACACTCTCCGCCTCGACGTCTGGTTCTCTCCGGAGTTCCAGTCGTGGGGCGTGACCGAATATCTTGGCGACGACCTGAACGAGACCGGAACGGAGAGCGAATGGTTCTACTTGAAGATCGGCGCGATCGAGCGCGCGAACGAGCGGCTCCACAGCCTCGACGACGAGGTCCAGCGGGTGGACATCTACTCGAAGGCGTGGAACCTGATGTCGTCGAAGACGATGCTATCGTGACCGGAGCCAGATGATCTCGCACAGTCCGGCGGACGTTCCGTCGGACTGGCACCGCTTCATGAAGTGGACGTAGGTTTCGCCCTTCCGTGGGCGCTTGTCGTTCGGATCGAGCTTCCGGAGGACGTCGATCGGCGCTGATCCGACAGAGCCTCGATCGTTCAAGAGGCCCAGCATGTCACGGAGAGCTTGGCGGGTCCCGAACAGGGTCCGCTCGCGGCTCTCCCAGATCGACTTCGCTTTAGACCGTGTCGAGAAACGTGTTCAGATCGGTCAGCTCTGTTTCGACTTGCGCCTTCAGGGAGATGATGTCGGACATCGCTGTCGCGATCGCTTGGAGCTTCTGTAAAAGTGTCATGTTGTGCGTCCTTGTGGGTTTGCGTGGGATAGCCCTATATCACAAGAAGTTGTCCGGGTCGAGACCGGCGGCGATGAAGGCGTCCCGGTCGCGTCGAGCGAGCTGTGACAGGGTCAGCTCGTCGCCCCTACGGTTCACGAAGCGATCGAGCTTCAGGTTCCCGTCCCGGAAGAGCTTGGCCCGGGTTGGTCCGAGGATGTCGATCTGGAAGGACGTCGGCTGTCGGGTCAACCAATCCTGATAGCTGATCTTCGCGTCGATGACGCCGGTCCGCTTCCTGATCTCGCCCCGGGAGAACTGATCGAAGCTCCCCTTGTGACCACGGGGAAGGGAGGCCCGGTTGCCCACAGGCTTGATCCCCGCCTTCTTTGCATAGTCCCGGAGAAGGCCCTTCTCTGTCACCGCCTTCGCTGGACGCTTTCCAATGACCTCGCCGTCCAGTTCCGCGACACGAAGGGACCGACAGTTCCAATGTAGCGGCGGGATAGGTCCCTTTCCGACAGGGAACCGCTTTCCATCGTTTGCACGACAGACCGGAGTGGTTCGGCTGTCCAGTGTGGCGACGTAGACCTCCCGGTCGAAGACGTCGGCGTTCGCTTTGTAGAACTCTCGCTTCGCGGCGTTGCTGTAGGAATTGACGGCGGTCCGGGCGATCGCTTGGGCTTGTCTCCGCGTGATCTGTGTGACCCCATCCTTGCCTCTCTGGTTTACCGATCCGACCACCCTCCGGGCGATCTCTCGCGTGGGTTCACCTTGGACGACACCGATCCGGATCGCTTGCTCGATCCTCTGGAGGTCAGCCCGGGCGATCTGGTTCGACCAGTCCTTCAGGGTCCGGCCCTCGAAGGGGTGGTGTGTGACCAGCGCCTTCAGAGTGTCGACATTCGGGAGGACTGTGTCAAGGAGGACAGGGGCGACGGTCTGGAGAGCGGTCGCCAGAAGCGCCGGTTCAGCCTGAACCAGAGCGAGCATCTCGTCACGCCAGACTTGGGAACTTTTTTTCCAGCTCTCCGAGCGTATAGCGGCGATCGCCTTGATCAGCCTCTCCTGACTTGCCACCGATCGGCTCTTGTCGAGCCTCTTGATGATCAGGTCCTTGATGTCCTTCTCCGTGGCGTCGAGAAGATCGAAGACATCGTTCCGAACCTTCCCGGAAAGCCGGAGAAGTCCGATCTGATGCCGGATCATCGCGTCCAGCCACTCGTCGTTGATGTCGTTCGCCATCTGGTTCTCTCATTCGCCGCCCGAAGGCGTTATACGTTCGTGTTCGTGTTCGACAAGATGATCGACAAGGAGATGCTAACCTCTCCGCCAGCCTGATCGACAGCCATCTCGACCCAGATGTCCGTCAAGGGAGGGAGTTCAAGATATGGTTCACGAACGATCGTGTTCGTTACACTGTTCAGACCCTCGAAGTCCTTCTGTTTCACTTCAGGGGAAAAGGGAGGCGTGACCTGAAGTGCGTTCTCCCGTGTTAAGATATGCATGTCGGCGACCTTGCCGCTGGACAGCGAGTAGTTGACCCTCGTCAAAAGTCCAGTCTGGTTGATGCCTGTTGTGTAGGCGGCTTTCAGGGTCGTCGAGGCCCCTATTCCTTGGAAGTCAACCTCCGCCAAGAGCTGGGCGCTCTCGTTCTCGATTTCAATGATCGCGGCGTTTGTGCCTCCATAGACCCCGACCTCGACGACACGGGTCCGGTCGATCCTCCAGAATGTCTTGGTCGTGTAAGCCGAAGCATTGGCTCCGGCGGTGACTATGACCTCGCTGTCACGATAGCCAGCCGCATTGATCCCGTAGACCTCGACCGAACGAGCGCCTGTTCCGTCTGCCGTGTCGGCGGCGTTGCCTCCCGCCCTGATCCGGACCCGTTCGTCTGCCGTTGGCCAGATCGCCGCGCCGCCTTGGGTTTGAACAGCTTGGAACGACGTGGTCAGGTTCCGAAGTGTGCCGTATTTATGCACCGGCTCGATCAGTTCACGGTTCGGACCGCGCGCCCGACCGAAGCCAAGCTCGACCAAGAAGTCACGCTCTGGTTGCTGAATAAAACTAGCCATCGTCCTCTTCCTCGTAGGGGATGCGATCAGCTCCGACCAAGAGGTTCAGCTTCGCGCGCTCCATGTCGTAGATCATTTCGTCGTCCCCTTGGCCCATCGCGTAGGTCGTCAGGGAGCCGTCTGGTGATCGACCGATGAAGAACCCCTCTTCGACGATCCCGGCTTCAGCGTCACTCCTGACCGCCTCGATCATTGTCATCATCGTCTTCTTCGTCTGGGTCTCCGGGTTCTCGGTTTCCGCCACCAGCTTGATCATCGTCATCGACAAGGTCCTTCGAATTCATGGACCCCAGAACGAGGTCCTCTTCTTCCTCGATCTTAGCGATCTCTTCATCGAAGTCCAGTTCGGTGACGTCCTTGTTCTGGAGCCAGAGATGGATCGTCTCGTAGGACAACGGCGCTCCGCTGTTCTTGGCGGTGACCATCTTGACGAGATCGTCCGGCGTGAAGCTGTCGTCCACGAAGTCAAGGTTCGGGGTCACGACGACCTCTTCCGGGTTCGCGCCGATCCACTTGGCGATCTGGCGGAGCGATTGCTGGAGACCGTAGGCCCCGGTCAGGGCGATCTGGTTCAGCGTGGCAGTCCGGGCGGCGACCCTGATCTTCAGGGCGTCACCGCTCTCCCGTTCCCGGGAGACGCTGTCCATCAGCTGTCCGCCTTTCTGCATCGCGCGATTGTAGTCGTTCTCCAGAGAGGTCCGCTGTTCGGGGATGCCGTCGGAGCTTGGTCCAATGAACTCCGCCGTCCCGTTCTCCGGGAGGTGGATCGTCGCACCAGCGCCCAAACGGATCGCCTCGTCTGCCATGTTCCCGCCGGAGATGACCAGCGTGTCCTGTCCTTGCATGAAGAGCGCTTGACGATAGTCAGCCTCGCCACGATAGATCGCCATGATCGCGGACGCCAGTCCAAGGAGAGGCGGCTTGTCGGGATCAGGGACCACGTCACAAGCGTTGATGATCACGAAGGGAATTTCGTCGAGCTTTGTCCCACGGTAGGACGGGTCGATCAGGTTCTCTTCGCTGAAGTCGAGGCTTTTGTCGTCACGAAAGACGCCGACCCGGTAGGTCCCGGTCCCTTTCGGTTCGTTCTCGTCGACAGCTCCGAGGATCAAGACGCGATACTTCTGGCGCTCGACCCAGTTGAAGCTGTCCCCCTTCTCGCGCTCGAAGCCTGTCTCGTCGAGGACGACAAGGTTCAAGTTCTGGACCTCGATCCCATCCCGGGAGCCTTGGTCCCAGTTGATGATCGCCTCCGTCTCATAGAGAGCGATGTAGGGGAGATCGTCGACGCGGACTGTCTTCCCAGCAGCGACCACGGTCGATCGGCTGGCTCTTGGGTCCATCGTCATATCCGACAGGAGGCCGACGCGCCCGGTCAGGAGTTGCTGTTCGTTGATCCGGCGGAGCAACATCTGGAGGCTCTCGTTCCGGAGGGTGGCTTGCTCCCGGAGCGGCTCCATCGCCGCCGGAAGCTCGATCACGGCGGGCTTGTGATGCATCACGCCAAGCATCGCGGACACCGCGTCGTCGAGGATGTCAGGGAGGATCGCGCGGCTCTTGTAAGCCTCATAGGCTTGGAAGCCCGGGGAGAGAGCCGTGGTCATGCCGTCCTCGATCATCCCGGCGGTCGGCTTCAGGTATATCTGACCCTTCTCCTTGACCTGTCTCTCTCCGAGATAGATGTCGCGGAGCATGACCCAGTCCGGGAGGTGGGTTGAAAAGAGTGGATGCTTCTGTTCGACGCCCATTTAGAACATTCCTGTCGTTTTGCCGGTTCCGCCCCGGTTCCCAGTAGAGCGAACCCGGTAGCGTGTCTCGTCGCCGATATGGTCTTCGGCGTCGGTGTCCACGTCATCCGGGTCCTTGTCCGATCGCGGAAGGACCGGAACGGTTCTTATGAATTGATCACAATTCTCGAAAATAAACAAGCCCGGGTCTTCGCGCATTTGGACTTGACCCGTTTCTTCGTCGATCAGGTTCTTCGCGTTGCGGATGTACTTGCGGAGGGTCTCCCAGCCAGCCTTCCTTGATCCGGGTCGCTTGTCAGCCTTCGTCCAGATGATCCCGGAGGGATACTTCTTCCCGTCCCGGGTGGTGAAAGGGAGGCCCATGTCCCGACCGATCGAGACCCCGTTCTCCGTGTTGTGGATCGCGTTGTCCGCCGGTCCCGGGTTGATCTTCATGTTCGGGAACATGGATCGCTCGCGCTCCGCGATGCCCTTGGCGACATCCACGGCGAGCATCTTCTTGCCCTCGTTCGGCTTCCCGTTCCAGCCATACCATTCCGCGATCCGGAAGAGATCGCCGGGGACGGTACTATGCCAGCGACCATCGGCTCCCTTGTAGTCGGACCCATCACTCTCCGCCCACCAGCCCACGGAGAAGGGAGCGCTCGATCCCCAGTCGAAGGACCGATCGACCCTCCAGCTCGAAGGGACTGGGAAGCGCTGGACGATGTTGACCTTCTGGTCCCAGACGTCGTCGAACATGCCTCCGGCGACGATGTCCCAGCTCCCCTCCAGCCATGCGGCGAGCTTCGCCGGGTTGTCGGCTTGTTTCTTCAGCTGGGCGATGTAGTTGGGCTGGGCGGTCAGGAGGATCGTGTTCTCGTAGATCGTCCCCTTGATCGTCAGCCGTTCGAGGACGTGTGTCTCGACCTCCCCGGTCACGGGGTTCTCGATCTTGTAGGTCGCGCGCCTCCGGACCCCGTCCTTCTGTGGGAGTTCGAAGTAGAACTTCACTTGGTTGTGTCCGACCCCGTAGGGGTTCGTCGTGGCCCGGACCCGGAGCGGGATTTCTCTCTCTGTCGATCGGAGACAGGACATCATCGACTTGTAGCCTTCGAGGCTCGCCCAGTTGGTCAGCTCGTCCCAGCCGATGAACTGGAACTCCTGTCCGTGGTACTTCCAATAATCGTCCGGCTTGTTGAACTGTCGGAAGAGAAGCTCTTCCCCATCAGGGAAGACCCACTTGTAGGCGGAGCCGTTCCATCGAGCGCCGGGGAACATTTTGGGGAACCAGCGCTTCGACTTCGTGATCAGGTCCTCCAGCTGTGGGAAGGTCTGGCGGAAGATGACGCCCTTGTATTGGAGGCCCCAGCCGCGTCCGATGAACTGGGCGAAGTCCATCAGGAGCGTGTCCGACTTCCCGGGTCCCCTCGTCCCGTGATAAAGTATCTCGAAGACATAGCTCCGCTTCATCAGCTCCGTTTGTGAGCCTTTGAGCGGTTCCCATGCCTTCTTCGTGCCTTCGGGAACGACGAAGGCCGGGGTGATGGTGTCAGCTGTCGTCGTCATCTGGTGGGATGTCCTCGACCGGGAGAGGATCGTTCTCCGATGTCAGCTGTTCAGGAGCGACGAGGACGCCGGTCTGGACGTTGACTGTCATTCCGTCCTTCTGGCCCCAGCCAGCCGGGTCGGCTTTCTTCAGGAGGCCCTCCAAGAGCTTGTCCGAGAAGACCCGCTTGTAGGTCACGATCTCCGGGTCCTTGCCAGCGACGATCGGCTCCAGAACGCCTTCGGCTCCCCGGCGGAGAGCTTCAGCTTCGAGCATGTTCAAATAAATCGCGTGAGCCTCTTGGACCAGCTCACGAAACAGTTGGTTCTCGTTCTCCCACTTGATGACCGTTCCGAGGGTGCATCCCGCATAGAGCGAGGCGTCCGCCTTCCGGCCCGATCGCGAATAAAATTCCAAGAACTTCGCGGCGGCTTCGTCGTCGAAGATACGGTCCCGCCGATCGACGATCTGTCCGAACCATCGCCGGACGCCGCGATCATCTTCAGGCCCAAGGACCTCTCCCTCGTGGACGACGTTGTCCTGAAAGGTGGTGATCGCTCTGGTGTGGGACGGCTCGACGACGAGGTCCTCGTATTCTGCCTTTGTTTCCGGAGTGTTATCGGTCGCCATATGCGCGCGAACCTCTTTTCTAAATGGTGCGTTGCAAGCAATCTAAGCCCAAAATACCACGAAAGCAACCGACCTTGGACAACCTCCGACCTCAAAAGCTCCAAGTTCTAAGAATATTATATATTTCTACTGATTTCAAAAAGGTTGGGGAGGTTGGGGAGGTTGTCTTTCATTAAGAAAATCAGGAACTTACTTCGGACGACCTTTGGACAACGGGTCGACCTTGGACGACCTTTGGACGACCTCGACCGCCCGAAGTCCCTTCTTTCGTGGGCTTTCGGGCGGTTTTGAAAGGTTGTCCAGAGGTTGGGTCGACCCGTTGTCCTACAGCTCGATGTCGGAGAGGTCCGCCTTCTGATAGTTCGGCCCCTTGATGATCTTCCCGCCCGGTTCTCGGACCGGGTTCCCGTCATCGTCGAGCTTGGACATGTTCGCCTCGTGGATACGCTGGAAGGCTTCAGGGACCGCCCGATCGAGGCCCAAGGTCACAGCCAGCCCGGAGACGACATAGATCAGATCGCAGACCTCCCAGAGAACTTGACGCGGATCGCCGTCCAGAAGCGCCTCCGACACTTCCGCCAGCTCTTCGACGATCAGGCGGAACCGGAGGAAGGTCACGTCGTTGTCGTGGATCGCTCCGAGGCTCTTCAGGCTTTCAGAGAGACCGGCGAGAGCTTCTGATAGGATCGCCTGTCCGACCCTTGCCTGCGCGCTCTGTTGCGGCTGTGTGTATCGCTCCGGAGCATCGAGGCCCATCGCAAGATGGAACTCCCTCAGAGCGTCGAGTGAAGATTGTGACATGGTATCTCTCTTATGTTAGTTTTTCGTTGTTGCCTTCCCAGTCGAGATAGGCGTGTCGACCGTTCGGCTTGCGGAACGCGAAGGCCATGTGAGGGGTCAGGCGGGTCTTTTCGCCGTAGACCTCGACCTCGACCTCGACCTCCGCGATCGTTCCGACCTCCGGGATGTCATAGTGAACGACCCGGATGATCTCCCATCCGTCGCGGTATTCCATCACCGGCTCGCCGTCGCGCCCGATCATCTGGACGTTCGTCATCCACTGGTCGCGGTTGTGCTGCATCTTGTAGAGGGTCTCCGGGTCGACCATCAGGCGCTTCTCCGTGATCCCTTCCCGGCCCAGCGTGGCTTCCCAGAGCTTGTCCGCGAGGGACCACGGGTCTCCGATCTCAATTCTGTTCATCATTTCCCGACCTTGATAGTGGACAAATCGTGGACGATCCCGGCGGTGACGTTCTCGACGCCAGAGCTGACGAAGTCAACAGCGAAGGTCGCGCCGATCGCGACCAGACCGAAGATGACGAGGACCTCGAAGGCTGTTGTTGATTTGATCATGTTCTTTCTCCTTGGATTGTGGGCGGGGGTGGTCCCCTCCCGGGTTGATTAAGCTGCGACCGCGTCGGCTTCGATGAAGAGGATCAGGTTCCGGAGAGCCTTCGAACGCTTCAGCATCTCGTCGCGGGTGTGGACATTCAGCGTAGGGAAGCGGAGGCTCTTGCGGTGGCTGATCACGGTGAAGCGATCGTCGCTGTCGGCGATCACGGTGTATTCCGTGGCGTTCGCGGTGAAGCTGTAGGCGGTGCGGTCGTTCGTGGTGATGTCGGTCTTGATGATCATGTCTTGGTTCCTTCCGTTTCTGATACATTATAGATAGCAACAGGACCGGCAGATGTAAACCCCTTATTTCGAAACAGTCGCGAATATCATCGAGAACGGCTTCGAGTTGATGCCCAGCGCCACGCGATCGGCTTCCTCCTTCGTGGCGTGGGAGCTGTGGACCTTGGGACCCCGGTCGAGACCGAGGTCGCCATGGTAGGTCGTGACGACGTCCCAGCTCACGCCACGCGCTCCACGAGCTTCGGGTCGACGGACATGTAGAGACCGCCGAAGTCGCCGTCCTTGCGGATCGCGATCACGTCGACGGAGCCGTCGTCGTTGAACCGCGCCCAGTGGGGGCGAATGGTGTTCCAATGGTGGTGACGGACGTCGACGCGGGTGTCGAAGCCGTTGCCGGGTGTGTCGGTGATGGTGGTCATGTCAGTCGCTCCTTGCGGCTGTGGGGAGGGTCGCCCCTCCCCGGGTTGATTAGAGGTGTCCGTAGAACTGGCGACCGTCGATCCGTCCGATTTCGCTGAAGCCAGCCGGGACGATCGAGGTCCCCATCAGTTCATGAAGCTCCAGCTCGTCGGCGTCGATCTCGACCTCGACCCAGTTGTCGCTCTCCGCGCCGGTTCCCCAGTCGATCGGGTTCTTGCCAGCTGGGATCATCTGGTAGACGACGTTCGTGACGTCGTAGCGGCGTTCGGTCCAGTTCTTGTTCTTGAAGAGGCGGTCCATGTTGTGTTCCTTTCCGTTTCTGATGACCTATAGATAGATCATCTCCCGGCAGATGTAAACCCCTATATTCGAAATAATAGGTTCTCAACCCGAGAACAATCGGTTCCAGACCATCTCCCACCTGTCCTCGTCCGGGAGAGCCATGAACGCCTCCTTCCGCTCATGTCGATCGAGGACCTCCTGTTCCGCTCTCCAGTCTTGGCGCTTCTGGTAGCAGGGTTCGCATAAGGCGGCTTGTGGGAAGAGGTCGCGGATGTCCGCGCCACACTCCCGACAGGTCTTGTCGTGGACGCCCATGGGATCAGCGAGCGGGTCCGAAGACCCACTCCACGATGACGCCGCCACGAGGACCGATCGAGACCAGCTGGACCTCGTCATCGGCACGGAGGACGATCGACCAGACCCGGATGATCCCCTTGACATTGGCGAACGTCTCACGAGCCGCCACACGAGCGTCAGAGATCGTCATCCACGGCTTCTCGCCTGTCGTCATGGCGACGAGGTCACGGACGTCGAAGGTCTCGCGGAGAGCGGAACCAGAGAGGGGAAGAGAGTGGGCCATGGGAGGCTCCTTTCGGGAGGTGGGAGGGGACCATCCCCTCCCTTGTTTCTGTTAGTCGATCAGGACGATGTTGATCGGGCGATCGTTCGGAGCCATGATCCACTCCGCGCGGGCTTTGGCTTGGGAGTAGTCATCGCCCCGGACCCGGAGCTTCGCGCCTTTGAGTGTTTCGATCTGCCAGAGTTTCATGTCGTGTTCCTTTCCGTTTCTGATGATCTATAGATAGACCATCTCCCGGCAGATGTAAACCCTCCACCGGGAAACAATTTGTCATCCCTTCGGATACAATCCCCAGACGCCCAAGAGCTTCCGGCGGTCCGCCTTGCGGGGAGCGGTGTCGACGATGGTCTTCCCGTCGGCGGACATCAGGAGGACGTGGCCCGGGACCCAGACGATGAAGGCCACAGCGCCGATCGACGGCATCGCCTTGCGAGCGCCTCCGGCGGTGTTGCTTTTGACGTAGCTCTTCACGGAGCGGACCGAGAACCGACGACCAGCGGCGCGCTTGACGTCCTCGATCGTGTGGAAGTAACGCTGGGTATGATCCACGCCCAGAGCTTGAGCGACCTTCAGGGCGCAGATGTTCTTGTTCGGGTCTTCGGCGTTGTTGCTGGTCTCGCGTTGTTGCTGGCGCATGGTCTTTATGTGTCTCATGATCTCGTCTCCGTTTCTGATGATCTATAGATAGACCATCTCCCGGCAGATGTAAACCCCCAGCCGGGAAACAATTTGTTCCTTATTCGTTGACCTCGCTCCACGTCGCCCAGCCGTTGGTCTCGTAGTAGTCCGCCTCGTGGTTCATCCACTCTTCGATGACCTTCATGTCGGCGCGTCCCAGCTCCACGTCGTCGCGGTAGCCGCGATCGTGGTGGAGGACCTCTTCGTGGTAGGCACAGGACAGGCTGGAGCTGTAGCCCAAGCGGGAGACGAACAGGTCGCCGTGGGAGTAGGAGAGGCATAGGCCACGCTGGCGGCGGCTTGGGAGCTTCTTCGGGGCGGGGCGGGCTTCCTTGCGGGTCACGATCTCTTCGACCTTGTCCGAGGTCAGGTCGGCTCCGGTGTAGAAGAAGTTCGACATCCCGTTCTTGCCGTGAAGCTCGATCGCCACCAGCTCGCCGCGATCTTCTTCGGTCATGTCTTGGGCGATGATCTCCGCCGCTTTCATGACAGCCATGTCCGTGTCGGTGGCTTCGACGTGTTCGTGGGCGAATTTGAAGTGGATTGTATAGGCGTTCATTTGTCTATCTCCGTTTCTGATGATCTACATATAGACCATCTCCCGGCAGATGTAAAGTGTCCACGGGGGAAACAATACGTTTCGACCCCGTGGACAACCGCGCTTCGAGATTATCAGAAACGGCGCGCGGTGTTCTCTCCTTCAGCCCAGTCGATCAGGGCGTCCAGCTCCCGGATGATCCAGCTCTCGCGCCAGACCCGGGTTTGGTTATGGCTTCAAGCGCCGAAGGACTGCGACGCTTATTCTCATTAGTGAGAATGTCGCTTTGCACAGTAAAATAATGAACCTCGGGAGCAAGAACAGCACCAGCAACAGAAGCAATAAAGTCAGCATTAGCGGCAAGCCTCACATTGATATCGGTGGGAGGGGTGGCTCACGCCACCTCCTCGAATTTGATGTTCTTGTTCGCGGCTTCGCGGATGATGTAGTCCACGCCCTCGATCCGGATAGTGTCGCCGATCGAGGCTCCGAAGTGGTACTCCTTGGCGCGGCGTTCGGCGGTCAGCATCGAGCCGCGACCATATGCCCAGACGCCGCTCTTGTCGTCCGCGCCGATCGCGAAGCCGGAGAGGTATTCGTGACCGGACTTCTCGTTCTTGAAGCCAGCGATCCGAAGGACGATCGGAGAGGTCCGGCAGTAGCCCTTGTCTTCGGTCAGGGGAATGTCGTGACCTTCGGGGAGGCTTGTGACCATGAAGGCTGGGTAGTCTGCGAGGATGTTCATGTCTTGGTTCCTTTCGTTTCTGATAATTAGAACTTATCAACCATCCCCGCAGATGTAAACCCCTATTCGACGAAATTCTCCGTTTCCGTTTTCGAGACAATCATTCCAAGCTCGCGCAATCGCGACAGGTCCACTCGTCGAGGTCGTATTCCTCCGACGCTTCTTCGTCCTGTTCGCACCACCAGCCGCACGATGCGCAACAGAAGATCGCCTCGTCGACCGCTCCTGTGACCGCCTCGTCCAAGTCATCCAGATCGAGGTCCTCCGCTTTGGTTGTCATGCTGTCACACGTTCCCCGGAGGCTCTCGATCAGCTTCTCGATCCGTTCTTCCTTAGTCATCAGAACCGGCTCCCGCTGTAGAGGCGGAGCTGTTGCCCAAGCCCGGAGGCGGGGTCATGTCCGTGATCCCACTGGGCGCTCGTCACAAGCTGCCAGCCGACCACGGGGACCGCTTTCCCCTGTCCGTTGATCCAAACGACCTCCGCGTCACCGTTGCCCTTGTCGGCGGCTTTCTGGAGCGCCTCCATCATGTCCTTGACCTTCATCTCATCCTCCAAATCTCGAACAGCTCTTCGGTCTGGGCGACCGCGTCGTGAACCGCGTCGTGTTCGATCAGGTCCGGTCGGCGTTCGAAGCCGGTGCCGGGACCCATGGCCCGGATCGTCCGGAAGCATCGGTCGAGCTTGTAGCTCCACGGGATCGACTTCCCGGCGCGGCGGTAGGTCTGGGCAAGGAGAGCGTTGTCGAACGCCGCTCCGTTGCCCCAGACGCCATCCAGAGGTCCGGCGTTCTCCAAGAACCCGGCGAACTGGTCGAGGCTCTCGTGGAGCGTCCATAAGCCTTCCGGAAGCGAGGCTCTCGCCTCGTCCTC